>Ga0080013_1001426_pt1 | contig 31874 bp, 61 predicted proteins | sample ETNvirenome_6_85_FD_69236 | JGI IMG/M metagenome (GOLD analysis project Ga0080013, IMG submission 69236) | Marine viral communities from the Pacific Ocean - ETNP_6_85 (SPADES assembly) (version 2) | ecosystem: Environmental > Aquatic > Marine > Oceanic | place: Pacific Ocean | collected 2013-06-19 | reverse complement strand
ATTGGCTCAGTATCTGCGTTAACTGAATCTTTCTTTATAATATATTCGCCACCTTCGACTTCAATAATCTTGCCACCTTCTTTATGTGATTTACCTTCAATTTCACCGCCTTTAACATATTTCTTTTTTTTAGGCATTATCCTAAATATTCAATATGAAATACTAATTGAAGACTATCTGTATTCGTGAATGTTGGTGTTCCGTCGTAAATAACTGCTTGAACATATACACTTGTAGAACCACCCTCTGCTTGTAATATTATAGGTCTAAAGCCATCATTTGGCCCAGATAAAGATTGAGATTCCTTTACAGTAAAATTATCTAAATCTCCAGCAGTTTGAGCATTATCATCCACTTTAAGAATACCTAAAAAATTAGAGGCAACCACATTATCATATGAAACATTGGCAGTTGCATCAATCGTTCCGAAATCAGTAGCTTTTTGCGTAAAAATTAAATGAAGCTTAGTAGCTTGAGAATCTTCATCTATTAGATATGTTGCATATAATTTTGATACTCCGCCTCTATAAGATACTGCATTTGGTATTTCTGTTGCTACAAACAAAACATCCCCATCAGCATATGCACTATCTTCTATAACTGTTGGAGTTACTCTTATTATATTTCCTCCTGGGTATGTTCCCATTTCTTTCTCCTATTATTTAAAATTAAATTTTCAGTAGATTCGGGAGTTGCCCTTTATACGACAACCCCCATAGTTCTACAAAACTATCAATCCTTATTGATTCGGATTATCCACTAAAAGCGTGAGTTGCATCAGCGCAAATTACACCGCTAACAAGCCAATGTGTACCATTACATACAACATCAACATAACTGCCAGGCTCAACATCATCATTTACTGTAAGAATGTAATTAGATGAACCATTAGCCTGTACATCAGCAATTGTTGTAGCTCCACTATCTTGAAAAAAGACTAGACCTTTATACAAAACAGATGAACCACTTGTATTAATGATTCTTTCGTAAGCTGCATCATGTGCAATACTCCAAAAGAATCGATAATGCAATCCAGCTTCTGGAGCTGGTAATGTTGCTGTTGCAGATGCTCCTAATTCAGTATCTAAATCATATATAGCTCCTGAATCATTAGCAGATACAGTTAAAGCTCCACTTGCCCATGATATTACTTTTTGAGCACTTTCGCCATAGCTTCCACTATTTTTATTCAATACATCACTTCTCATTATGCGTCAATCCCTTCAAAGTTATACAACATATGTGTTTCAGGAAGTGCAACTTCAAGACCTGCTTCTGTAAGAATCATGTCTTTACGCAAATCTTCATCTGCTTGTTGAACATTCGTTGTTATATGTGTATCTCTGTTAAGACCATCCGGAGCGGTGATTAAATGGGGGAAAGATGCTCAAAGAATATATAAAAAGAGATTCAATATATCTGATGCTAAAGAATCTGTGCGCAAGTCGCAAAGGATAGGGTATAGATAAATAATGCCTAACACTAGCAAAGTACATTCAGGTCTAGATTATCTTATAAAACTCGCTGAAATGGCAACCGAACCACTCTTTGGTGAGCGGGCGCAGAGATATGGTTATGGGGCAAGGAAAGGTTTTGATATTGCTGATATTATAGACGTACCATCGCGTGCCGTAAAAGGTGCTGTCGCTCCTATGTTGTCAGTGGCAAGGAAACCCCTTTCATCTATGGTGGATTTGGCTGACCTTTTACCACAATTAGCTGGAGACCCATATACCTCAGAAACTATTAGTCAGGCATTGGAAAAAGCAGGCGTGACGAAATCACCAAATATTGTATTTACAGAGGGTGGCTCCTCTCGCTATAGTCCTACTGGAAGCTGGATGTATCCGTTTGCGGATGTTTTAGAGCTGGGCATGGGGAGACATAGTAAATTAGGTAGAGAACTTCTTGGGAGAAAGAAAGGAGCGGAGCCAGTTACAGTTTTTGAAGAATTATCACACGCAAGGCCGGGCAAGTTCGGACACGATATTCAATCACTTATGGAAAAAGGTAGAGAAAAAGGTGGTATACCGGAGCATCTGTCAAGGCTTTTAGAAGAAACGAGAGCAAAGGGTGTGTCTGCAAAAAATGTGTTTACGAAAGAGGGAATGGTAGAGGGTCTATTGTCTTTACCAGCGCTCTTAACAACCCTTGCAAGTTATGCTATTCCCCGTCCAGAGCATCTTAAAGACCCTGCGTCAAGACGTAGTATGCGATGGTATCAAGATGCGAAGAATATGGCACTTAATTATAATGACCCTAGTGGTCAGTATGCTATAAACAGGGGTCAAGAAATGCTTGGTCAGACACGCGCACTACGCAAGGGATACTGGGAAAATCCTATAAGTCAGGGTTACATGAGAGCCGCAATGGCACAGAGTGCTAATCCATTAAACCAGTTAGCAGCATATTTTGGGATACAACCGTTAGGAAGATAAAAAAGAGCCGCCAGCACAGCATACAGGGAAAGGTTAAACCTGTATCTTTAGTTCCGCTGTGCCAGCGACTTTAAAAGCTCACTCCCGTTCAAAGAAGTGAGCGTACATGCCCCACATTAACATCGCTATTACCAATCCAAAATATAACCATTCCATATTTACAGTCTCCTTGCAGGTATTGTTTTCTTCATTTGAGCTTTCCATCTTCTTACTTCCGCCTTGTCCATTTTTAGTGGACATTTAGGAAGGCTTGATACTCTTAAGTCCCAAGCAGCTGGCGCCCCACCACAAAAAAGTCTTTCCTTTCCATCGTGCTCCCCGGTCTCAGGGTTGAACGTGGATGAGCCACACATCGCACAACCTTTATTGTCGTTTAAAGGGCACTTTAAGAACATTTTATTTGAGTCGGTACTTACCCCCGTAGTTGGGGTAAAAACCTCGTTAGAATCGAAGTTAGACCCCTTATTTGGTGCATTATACCCCTTATTCCTCATAGGGTTAGCTTAATTACAGGTACTAAGACCATCTGACTCTGATTATTGTCGCCACCAGACACGTCTCTGGACGTTCCAAGGTACTGGCTTATAATGTCCCTAAGCTTGCAAGTCTGTATAAGAATACAGACTTCTTCGTTTATAAATAATGCCCACCACTTCGCTTTTGTAGAGGTTATTCCTGAAGGTTCACCACTACAGGCGTACTCAATTGCTACATTTCCCGTTTCACTGGTCTTAAAATCCCGCTTCACTTCAACCGTTTTAAGTATGGATGCTAGCCTGCTCTCAGATAGCTTTCCCTCTGCCAAGTTGAGGTCAAACCGCTTGTCTGCCACGCCGTTCTTCCTTGCTTGAAACAATAGGCTGGTGAACTGCTCCTCTGTAATATCAATATTCATCTTCATCTTGTATCACCTTTACTTCTTTGTCTTGACATATTGGACACTCTTCTCTTTTAAGTCCTATACTTGGAAAATCTCCATAGACATGCATCTTGGATGTGTCGTCAACTTCATATTGCCAAGCGTGTTTGTGTCCCTCGCACCATAAAGGTGTGGAAACACTGGGCTTGGTGGCTCTGTCGGGCCAGCTTGTATCGTCCAGATAAGTTCGGACAGAATCCCAAATACTGTCTTGTGTTTTTATTTTACTCATATTTACTCCGTTTCTAGGCTTGCTGTTGCGAATAATGCTGATGCGTTCTCTACGGCGAATAAAAGCTCCTGTATAACCTGTCGCTCTTCACTGTCGCCATCTTCGTTACTTTCGAGGGTTGTGCTTCTCAGTAAATCCAATGCTTTAATGAGAGTATCAATTTCTCTCTGGCTCTTGGGAATAATCACTGGTACTTTTGCTATCTTCATCGGTGCATCCTTTGTGTTTGATTTGTAATAGTTCAAGAAAAACTTCAAGTGGTATGGCTATCTGTGGTTCCTGCCTGTCCTCACGGAATATCACACCATCCTCCTGTTTCTCTGGTTTAACCCAAGCTGGTACAGCCTTACGACGTTTACATCCGTAGAACCTTCCCTCTATTTCAACGTCACCCATCTCATGCTGGGCTCCACCCCTGTCTCGATTGTGTGCATCAAGAAGGTGAGCCTTTGCCATACGCACAGCCTCACGTTGCAGTTCAGCTCCACGCTGTCGGTTACGCCTACCCCTTGTTGAATGATTACTCATTTGATTTTCTCAACGTAATTGTCATTTGTACCTTCTCCGTTCACAGATTCAAAATGGTGAAATCGCCAGAATTATTAGAGCCAAGTTTTTCGACGCTGGTCTCTCCGTTTCTTTTTCTTTATCTGGGCTGGTGTTCTACCGTGCCGGGCAAGGTACTCATTTTTTTCCTGTCTTTCTTGTTTTCTTCGCTTTGCTTTTTTGTTTGGCATCCTTTGCTCCTAGTCTGAGTGCTTCATCTAAAATCTCAAAGAGTTTTTTAACATCGTTCTCAAGCTTGCTAAGTCGTTGTTCGTTTTCAATTGCTCTTGTCATTCTGAGTCCTCTCTTATTATGTCTATGTTGTAATTGTCACGATAACCGTTATCGTAATCATCAAGATTTGGTCTTTGTACTGGCAAGATATAGGTTGACTCGTCGTCTTTACAGCATATACATCCGCCCAATCTTCCGCTAATAGATACATCACGTCCGCACACGCTACATTCGTCAGTCAACTTCGCCACCTCGCTTTGCCCTTTCTATTGCTATGTCATGAGTCTCTGTCAACAGGCACCCATCTCCGTAGAATCCCATCTCTGCATAGCCTGCCTCACCGTACCTGTTCTTATCAATAAGAAGACGAATATCGTATTTTCCATACTCCCCGCTAGGATGATGGTCTCGGTAGAGATACTTCCAAGGGTAGTAAACAAATATAACAGATTCCGCATCGGTCTCTATTGAGCCTGACTCGCTAAGGTGTGACAGCCTAGGTCTCTTGTCACGACCACGTTCAACTTCTCTGTTAAGCTGTGACAGGAGTATTATCGAGCAACATAGTGATTTGGCTAACCATTTATAATGTTGCATTATCTCTACAATTTGCAATCTCTTGTCCTCGATGCCGGGTACACTTACCATTTGGATGTAGTCGTCCACCACCACGTCAGGGACAAATCTATTGACGTGTCTCACCCCGGAATTTAAGTCTTTAATATCATCAAACATAACAAGCTTCTGATATTTTGCAGCAATCTTCTCCTTGACTGCTTCTATGGACTGCTTGTCAGCGTCCGACAATTGCATCATCCGAAGGTTGCGATATGATATATTACCAGCCTCAAGAACGAATATCTTTTTCATCATCTCGACGTTGGTCATCTCTCGGTTGAAAACAATGACCTTCTTGCCTGCTTCTACAAGGTTCTTGACAATGTTAATCATAACAGTGCTCTTACCCATTGACGGGCGCCCTGCTATAATCGTTATCTCGCCCCTTGTCATTCCCCCGGTTATCTTATCAACTGCACCGTAGCCTGTCTTGATAAGATTGTCTTCATCATAAATTTTCTCGACTGTCCTGTCAAGTAGCTCATCTAGGTTGAATTTTTTAGTAGGGCGTAAATGTAAAGCTTTGGTTACTGTACTATTGAGGTCTTCCAGAGCCTTGTGTGCATCAGCGTTGCTGCCAAATGCTGCCCTCTGTATCTGACTTGCCTCGGTAACCACCTTGCGAAGTAGCCACTTCTCATAGATAAGTTTTGCATAGCTAAGTGCATTGGCAGTACTGGCTATACTGTCAATTAGACCAGAAACAAAATAGCTTGATATGTATTTCTTTTGGGCTTCTGGAATATTGTCAATGACAGTAGCAAGATTTATGTCCTCTTCCTCTAGATTCATTGACTTGAGAGTCTTCCAGAGAGTTCTGTGATGTGTGTTGTAGAATACTTCAGGCTCGGGTATGAACTCTGCAACCTTGCCTATATTGTTAGGGTCGAGTATTAACTGACCAAGTAGGGTTTCCTCTGCCTCTTTATTATGAGGCATAGTTTGTTCCAGTGCGGACATGCGTGGCTCCTTTTAAATTTTTGTGAGGACTCAGCGTAACTCGCTACTACAGCCAAGTCCCCACATATAATACCGCTATTTAAAACGGTATTTCTTCTGATTCTGGTAGTTTATTACCGTCACCCCAGCTGTACAAGAGATTTGCTTCAACTGAAGTTCTTAACTCTCCATTCAGTTCGTACTGCTTATGTCGGACACGAATCATTACGGGGTATCCGTAAATGTCTTCTCTTGTTACAGTAGGAAGAGAGTAAGATGATTCTCCATTGTTGGGGTCTTTGTTTTCTTCGAGGGGTACGCTACATGCGTCCAGAAACTTCTTATATGAACGGTTTCCGCTTGTACTTTCCCTCTTCTCGCCAGAGTCGGGAGGTGGACTTTTAAACCTAAAAATGCCACCGCTTTTAACAACTCTGCCGACGTGGTTACCAGCCTCTTCCGCAATCTTGTAAACAGGCTTGTATATGTCAGCCTTGCTCCCCGTCTTGCGAATCGTTATGTCGTTAACGATATTGAGGTCTGTGATATGGGCAGGGTACGTACCCTCAGCGACTTGTTCGTAGTCATCGTCGCTTGGAACGTAATAAGCCCCGCCATCTGATGATTGTGACAGTATGTCATCTATGTCTGCCATTATGTCACCTCCTGTGCTTTGCTATGTTCAATCCATTTAAGCGTGGTACGGAAGTTCGTGGCGTTTATTTTGCCATCTTCCAACCCCTGCTCCACTGTCTTGAGCACTTCGGGGTCGTCAACAGTCGATGCGCCGGACAACAGTTCGCCCTTCTGCTCATCGCTGACGTTGTAGGACTTCCGATACACATCGTCTGCTATGTTACACAGACGGTTAGCAGCGACCTTGAAAGCATCAGAGTTGGCAGCCTTAGTAGAATTGCCAATGTCCGAGTACTCATTTGAGTCACGCTTCTTGTGTATCTTGTGTCCTGCTACAGAATCGTAGCATCTTGGTACGCCATTGTCTACGACCTCAAGGCGACCGTGTACTATGACATACTGGTCGCTGACGAACTCGTACTTCTGTACCTTCCAAGACCATATAGGGTATTGTTCGTTGAGAAGATTACGCATATAACCTTCTTCAACATAATCAAACCCGTCAGGCCTTCTTTTGACGTGGTGCGTTGGTGTCTCCTGTGAGGATACCTGTCTATGCTTTGAACGAAGTTCGTCCTCAGTACGTTCAATAACCTCATATGATTCAAGAGACATCATAGCTCCATTTGGTTCTGTCATGATTAATCTCCAAGTAGTTCGGGACGTAACCCTCCACCACAGGCATTAAAATAACTGCAGTATTTTGGATTACATTCCCATCCCTGCATAGGGGCATTTCCTAATTCTACCTCTGGCATGCCATCTTTGAACTGAGATTTGAGGTCGAGCCAGTATTGCTTGGCTTCATCAACGATAGTTCTCTCATACTCCACCTCTCGCATTTTGGAGGTGTCTTTGTTGTAATATACAAGAGACATACCATCGAGTTCGCCATGCTCCTGCTCAATCCAAATCCCGTATGTTCCAAGTTGCAGGGAATAGTTGGAGCCAGCGGTAGCATCACCATCACGTCCAAATAGCTTTCGCCATTTGAAACTGTTGCATGTTTTTATGTCGTAAAGGTGGGAATGGTCTAATAGAGAGAAATCAAAAAAGCCTCGAACATTAAGTTCTGGCAGTTGAATCTCCTTCTCTATGAGGATTCGAGCACCTGTTAAGTCCGCATATTTTCGGAGAGCATCCTGTATGTCACCATGTACGATGTCTCCGAGTCTAAACAGGCGTAGCGTGTCAACATCCTTTGGAGCAGGTTTTTCATGTGCAATACTCTCAAAGTATATCTTACGCTTACACATTCCAGCGGCACTGGAATGAAACCAGTGTTCCTGACCGGAATAGCGGTTGAGCTGATTAGCCCTGTTTAGGTCAGCTATGTGTGAGTCATAAATCTCACTTATGTTTGGTCGTTGCACCATATCCCTTCTCCTTAAAAAGACGTGGAAGTTCAGACTTTACGTAGTCAGAGATAAGCTTTCCAGCAAACTCTTCCATCTTTTCGCTTTTAAGACTGCATAGAGCCTTAAACTCAGAGAAGGTATCTTTATCAACTGATGCCCTTAACCGTTTTGTTTCTTGTTCAGCCATTTTCCATTTTCCTATCTTTAATAATTACTTCCTAATGCCAACTTGAATATACTACCTTTAGAGGTTGTAAGCAAGTCAATACCAAAAGAAAAAAAGGTTTTTTGTCCAAAAAGACCAAAAAGTAGAGTCTGCCAAAATATAAAAACCATCCATCAGGGAATTAATTAATTAATTACCATGCCTACTATATATATATGTATATAGTATAGATAGATAGATAAATAAATAGATGGTGTAGATGATTATATCTTGGTAGTTGGTACTATCAGGAACGGGGGTCTTTGATAGTGCTACCGCAACCACATTCTATGTGGTCACTCAGGTCAAGCCTATGACAGATACATTCCATCGCTCTCTCTATGAGATAACGCTTACTCTTTCGCTTCTTAAAAAAGCCGGGAGACGACAAAGGATGCTCCAGCCTGACCATTTCTAAAAGGAGTTCTTCAGCCCAATCAAGTCTGTCGGATAACTCTTCCACTTTCTCAGCGTCAGTCTCATCCCAACAGTAGATAGGATTCCTGAAGAATTTACTTACGACGTGCTTCTTCTTCATTTTTATTCTCTTCTTCCATTGGTTCTATGTGTATTCCAATTTTTTTCTCAAATGCCTCAACTGAGGGTTCCAATGTACCCCTTATGTCGGCAATCAATATCATTACTATTAGTATCCCGTGTAAATAAAAAAATGTCATACTAATCCTCTTCTGTTAATCTGTGAATAACTTCTTCAAGCAGGAGATAGTCATTTTTAACAGGTTCAAGCAATTTTTTAACCGTCTTATGGCACTCCTTACACAATTTAGGAGCATTATCCCTGTAATAATCGTTCATATCATACGGTTCTTCTAACCACGGCTCACTCATTTTGATTCCTCCTTAAATTCAACGTGTTCTTCACAATCACAGCACCATTGAGAAGTATTATCTGCTTCAACCCCAGTGCCATTAAATTCCCCAGTATTAACCTTTCTCCATTCCAGTTGCTCTACATCCTTAGAGCCACATTTTTTACATATCACATACGTAAGCGTTTTCATTTTGATTCCTCCAGTATTACACACAGGCGTATTAATGTACAGTATTCGTCAGTCAGCAGATACTCATAATGATGAAGAGCATCGGCTATGTCGTTAAATAGTTTCTGATTGATAGTACGATGACTACCTTCGTGATGTGTCCAGCTCAACATATATTTCAATCTATTTTCTCCTTTTTTTTACCTGACCAAATGTGATTTTATATGCCTAAAATTTTTTAACCCATATTAAATTTTGAATAGCCATATGAAAAGCGTATATTCGTATAGAAAGAACGCCTATGTAGGGCGTATAGTAGTTAAGGGAGCTATACATTTGCGGGAAACCAGCTAATGGTGCGGCTGAGCTGCCCTGTCAATTGGAGGTATTATCATCGTACTCACGCTGAGCATGAGTTACAAGACTGTCAAAGTCCAAGTCAGTCATGGTTTCGCCACCATTAAACCACCTCATTATTCGATTCATAAGTAATCGACATTTATAATCGTAGTGTATGTCGCTATCTGACAACTTTAAAATGCGACCTTCATGTATTATTGTCATTTATAATTCCTCGGTCTGGGCCATATGCCGTTATCCTTTGCTTCCTGAGTCGCATCCTCAACGTCTTTATACATTGGGAACAGCTCATCACGCAGGAGTGTCATATCTGCCACGTTACTGGGTTCTTGCTCTTGAAGTGGACGAGCCTCTATCTCTTTAATTGCTAGGCTGAGAGCCTGTCCTACTATGTAGTGTCCTCTTAATGAGTCTAACAACTCCATAGCATTTTCTCTTGGTGTTTTTGGTTTCACTGTTACTTCTCCTTTCCTGTAAGTTCTGACAGTTGTTAAGTTACGGGGATGTTACAATCCATTGCTTTATCTTGTCTGTCAACAAAGTGTATGTTCGTAGAGTCGAAAAACATATCCAATAACTGGTTAATTTTATCAACTTTATCATTCATATGAAACTCAACACAGAACATCTTTGTAGTAAGTAAAGACTTGATAATGATGTCTTTTTCTTCCTGTGTAATTTCCTTTGCCATTACCATATCTCAAATCCTCCGCTATTAGCACAGAACCCTGCGAACTCAGCTACCTCTTCAACCGATGTCGTATAGTATGTTTCAAAGGGTCTTTTCTTTCCCACTCCACTACATCCGTTGCACTTACCCTGTACGTGTTTATCGTTTCTGGTTCCTGTTCCGTCACATAAATCACAGGTTTTATCAGGCAACTCTTCGAGTTTCTTATTGTTTTTATCTACTGTATCAGCAATCTCACCATTATCAATGGCTTTTTGCAGGCATTTAGCCATACGTATTGCCTTTGACTTGGTGATTTTGTGACCATCATTCCATCCGCCCGACATAGCATCTTTAACTGTCAAGATATGAGAACATGTCTCAACAGTCAGACCCCATAACGGTCGCCAACCCCAGACGCTCTGGCGAAAGTATGTTCCTACTTTCCCGTCAACATCTGTGGGGTCGACTCCATATAAGTCGAATCCCATTGTATTTACTCCTTATTTTGTTCTTTCCATTCATAGACTTTAAGCCTAAGAAACGGAACTTTACCATTGTACTGATATGCCTTGAGAAAATGTTTCTTTCCTTTGATGGTAATATTTCCACTGAAAGAGCCGTCATAGCCCTTCTTTAGAAACACTACACCGGTATTATCATACTCAGGCTTATCATTTTTTGACTGCTTCAAGACTAATAATCTCCGTTATGAGGTCTTTTGTTCCATACGTCCTTTCCCTGTAGTCAAGAACATTGTCACGAAATGATTTCTCAATATCCCATATTTCATCTATTTCGTCAGCATTTCGATGCTCTGGATTACGATAATCATTCTTCTTACAACAATCTCCACATACAGCGTAAGTACCAATAAGCACACCGCCCATTGTATCCTCACCCTCATTGCAGAAATCACAAATGACAACCAGACCATGATTCGTCTGATTGACCTGAACTCCTAAGCTCATTTTGTTTTCTCCTATGTTTAATGGTGTTGTTAATCTTCTTCTTCCATAAAGAAATCCTCATAAAAATTTATCCGCATAAATTCCTTAACGTCATCTTCCGATAGGAACTTGCAAAAGGCTAAAATAACATAATCTTTGTCAAGCCATTCTTCTTCAACTGCCTCAAGCAGTCTGTTGGTATATTCTCTTGCCATTACTACTCTCCTTATCTTACAGATTTTGCAGCATCAATAAAATCATACGCATCTCCGCACACAAATGCCTTACCATTAAAACCATATCTTGTCCAGTGTGCCAGTACATCTGGTGCCAGACGAACGTAATTAGGCATGTCTTCTCCGTAGTCCCAGTATTGTTTTTTATCTGTGTCAAAGAGATGCCCTGAAGTTCCAGCATAATAACAAATTCCCTCATCGTGCATAAATGCATATACCTTCATACGTTCAGAAGCCCTCTCAATGGTGGCCTGACCATCAAAATCACCAAAAAAGATGGCAGTTCTACCGTGCCACCTGTTAGACCAAACATCATATTGAGAACCAAACTCATCCGTTGCATCCCAATGCTCTTGCTCCTTATCGTCAGCCTCGTATCTATCTGCATACAAACATTTCCATTTCCCTTCTCTTCTGTCATAAAAATCTGTCGGGAACGCATTAGGGGCTTTAATCAGTTCAACATCGCCCCTGTCAACAAGAGAGGATACCATACTTGCATAGAAGTTTGCCATATGGCGACAAGATGGACTTGTGTCAATGATAAACAGTATGCTCTCACGTTCTCTCTCCATCCTACAGGACTTTAATGGTATCTTGGACAATCTGCGATACATTAATCTATCCATATCCCACTCGTCATCCCCATCTTGAGGGTATCCTGTTAAATCTTCAGCTACTTTAGAAATGATTAAACTTGCTGTAGATGCTATACGTCGTTCACCATCAGCATCAAGGTCTACCACGCTTCTGGCTCTATCATGATTCAGCCCAGAACTGCCAGCTCCGATACGCATCCTAGTCTCATATGTAGCACACGCCTCATCCCACTGAGCCTGTGATGTCTGTTGAACCACAGGACGGTTCTCTGTAATTTTTCCCAAAGATTTGGCTGGAGATGGTTTAACAGTAACCTTCTTATGCGGAGTAGGAGAAGAGTTATTCTTACTGTCATCCCACGGTCTCCAGCCTTTAGATATAATTGGCATTTAACTAATCGTCACCATTCTGAATGGTTATATTACGAGGACGCCATCCGTTATAGATATGCTTTCTGTATACCCATCCATACAGCCTTTTGTATTTAGGCTCATCTGTTTTTCTATGGTGCATTGCTGCATTAAGGGCAACGGTACCTGCTAACATCCACCTGTTCTTTTTTCCTTCGTCTGCAGAATACGCATCCATTCCTGTTAAGTTATTAAATGCCTGTTTATAGTTCAAGTTTACTATGATTTCAAGCCTTCCCATTCCACCGCTTACGCCTTTGGTTCGTGTCCATCTAATATGCACGTAATTATGTTCTCTTCCTATGATTTCAGAACGTGAAAACTTGGTGATTTCCAGCCCCGTGGACTCCTGCAAAGACTTAATTGCCATCCAGTGTACATTATCTTCCACGAAACATATCTCGCCATCATAGTGCCACAAGCGTTTTAATCTGTATGCCTCACGAAGAGGAATGGGCTTACGAATAAGCAGATATTTCTTATTTACCGATGTAAACTTGTCAAGAGATGCTGCCCGAGACATTGGAACGTCTGCAAGGTCGTGCACAAATGCGTCATACGACTTCTTGCTGTACTTTATTATGCCAAATATCTTACTTCCCTGAGACTCTATGTCATCTGGGGCTTTGTGCATAGCAAATGGCTTTTGCAGACCTTTCATCTTTGGTAATGTTGGCATGGTAGCAGACGACTTGTCTGAGTCTGGTACGGATGCATCGTCAGATGAATACTTATCAGCATTCAAAGCAGCTATACCACTGTCTTCCCAACTCTCAGGTAACGTGTCCCTTTCTCTGTCCTTCAGTATCTGATGGTTCTCTGGGGTTTTCGTGATGTACTCGTACACCAGAGTATTCCAGTCAGCATCTTCACCGAGGACTTCGATGGCATCAAGTAACTGCCTCATTTCCTGTATTGTTACTGGCTTTTTAAGACCGCTGACAACGCATCGTTTATACAGAGTAATAACCGACTCAACCATGACGTTGTCTGGATGTGACATATCCAATGCGTCTCTAACCAGTTCAGGATGGGGCATACTAAAGTTAATCATTGGTAATCGCCTGAGAAGTGGCTCTGACAAATGCCTCTCGTCATTCATTGTTATGAATACGATTAAGTTGTCCAGATTAGCCTTGACCTCTACATTCGGAAAGGATATTCTCCCTGTCTGTAAGAAGTCAAGCAGAAAAGCGTCAGCACTATGCCGTGATTTGTCCCATTCGTCAAGGACAAGCATAGCCTTACGCCCCTCGGATGTTATCTTCGCAACTTCTACGAGTTTACCATCGTGCAGTTCTACACCGCTGATGGTTGACTCGCTGGGTAGCATCTTCTGAACAAGGTCATCTTCCCGTGTTCCCGGACATATCTGATAGAAGCAGTACTCCATATCAAGTATGTTATTAAGGGTTTCGGGCAGATAGGTCTTGCCTGAACCTGCCGAACCAAAAAGAAATGCACCACCGACAGGCTTCTGGTTCAACGCAGAATATATCTGTGCTGCCAGTTCCTCTCGGTGTATGTATCCTTCTTCTCTGAGGCGACTGCTCAATGATTTAAGCGATATGTTATTATGCTTCATCACAGTCTCCTATCATATTTTATGAAGCGTGTACAGGGTTTCTGCCAGTCCTGTACCAAACGGGGACTCTGGTTCGAAAGCATGGACAGTCGTTCCGCTTCATAATAAATTTTTGGATGGTTAGCCCCTCACTCCGCAAACAGAATGTTAACCGTGTATGTTTATAGTCTAACACTTAATGGGACTCTAGATTCATTACGGCAACTACCCATCAGAGGTGTCCAGCATTTTTACCAAATGATAAGAACGCAAGACTCCCGTTAAGGACATAGGTCTTATCTTCTGGTTCATCGGTGACCATCCAAATCTTTCTCATAAAATTTTTGGGGCTGACAACACATTACACTGTAATCGTGGGTAATCAGCGAGGTAGGGTGACGCTGCCAGCCCCTGTTCATTCAATCATATTCCCTATCATCCGAGTCGTCATTCATTGAGTCACGTAGCTGTTTCAGAATATCCTTTGGTAAACCGCCAAGTGCCAGTTTAAGAATATCATCATTCTCTAAGTCTTCAGCACTGGTGGTCTCAATGTCATTCGCAAGTTTCTCAACCTGCATAGCATTGTGCAGTTCAGAGGCGTTCTTACCTGTCTTGTCCTCTATGTATGATTGATAACGGACTTTGATGTTGAAAGCAATAGCCATAACTGCCGCCAGCCTCTTGGAGAGATGAATGATTTCACTACGTTCATCCTCGTCTTCAGCTTTGTGCATCATTAAACCAAGTGCATCTTCCATATTAATATCCATAATACAGTCAGCCAGCTCAAGAATATAAGTAATGGCAGGAAGTGTATCATTATAAAACACCTCACTCATTACCGCATCCGCAGCATTTTGGCTTTGCTTCAATATCTCACGTCCGCTCTCAGTGACGAGTCCGTCAGACAGAGCGTCAAATGGACGTTTCGATTTCATTAGCTTCTCCTATGTTATTTATTGTCATTTTCTTCGCATAACAAATCTTCTAAAACTACCAGAAATTCTGTTGTATTAATGCCTCTATCGTTTGCCCATTTCACCAGTATCTTCAGTCTGCGTTTGAGCTGATAGGCATACTTCTTCCACGGGTCAGGTGCATTCCTGTCTGGGAGTTGCTCCTGAGTGAATGTTAATTCTTGTTTAAATGTCAAATTTATCTCAAAAATAGTAGTAGCATAACATAGCAAGATACCGCATATATTGCTAATGATAAAGCTAACATTTTGATTATTTTAATCATTACAGATAGTCCTTTCATTTGATATTTCTTTCGCATCTTATTTAATCTTCTCAGCGTGTTGCCATTGAAACCAAATTCGTGGTCATTATATATACTAATATACATATTGTCTACAAATTCCCAGTCCGATACTCTCCAGACAACCTGTCCATCTTTATCCAATCGTTCTGTGTAGTTGTCTATATGCTCCCAACCGTATTGATGACCAAAAGTCTCGATGCGGTTCCGTAGCTTTGACAGCCCCCACAGCATAATTGCTTTCTCTGTGTCAGTCTTAACTATCATTTTTTTAGCCACCTGATTAGGTTGTGCAGTCTGGCAGAGAGTGGTGGACATATCCATACACCAAATGCTATGACTGCTATTATCTGAAGGAACTCGATAGTATCAGACCAGTTCACTATACAGCTTGTCGGCAAAGCCATTAAGCTTCTTTGACAGCTCCTCCGCTTCCTGCAGTTGTTTCAAACATTCGTCCTCGTCCCCAGCCTTAATTGCTTTTAGGGCATCTTCAGTAACCTGTGCCAATCGCTTGGCATCTTCTTTGGCTCTGTTGCCCATATTAATGATTGACGCAAACGTAACATTCATTGATATTACTCCCTGTTTATTTTAATGAGCTTCTGTCCTATGCCAAGCCCGACTCTACCATTCTGCATCATCCAGTGTCCCTTGCACATATATGCCCAAGAGCCACCAAATGCAGTACTGGCGTCATACTCAGCATCTTTGTCGCAGAATTGACACTTAGGTATGTCAAAAACCTCGGTTTCTGTGCCCGAAGGTTTACTGCCAAAAGATTTCGCCATTATGTAAAATATCCCCATTTACCAATTAATTTTGTTTCTATGTCCTGTCCTATACCAGCCTGTGGATTGTCCCTCAGATACTTACCAGTTGCCACTGGGCGAGTCTTTGAGTCAGTATACAGGGTAATATGTAAAGGCGTGTCTGAATCGTACTGGCAAAGCATTTTATTCTTTCCCATCTTATATACACAACCCAGAACTCCGAAGTCTTCCCTGATTACAATTCTATCAATATGAACTATGCCCTCATCCCCGTCCTTAACATACTTAGGCAACTCTGGGCTACCCGGACGAAAATGGTACGTCATATGTAGTCCACCTAACAGGTCATCATCAAAGAAGATGCCAGAATAGATGCGTGTTTGCTTGTCAGATTTACTCACTCATTACCTTATCACAATGTCTAAAATGTTCTGTTTCTTTTCTACAGGAACCGCATATGCCATACTTACTTTTAATCCAGACCATAGTCCCGTCTGGTAAGTCACTGTCATATTCATACAGGTCATCAGAAGTGGTCATATTACCACATTCCTCACATTTGATTTTATTCATTTAGTACCTCTTGTTTTTTTTCTCCCTATGATTAATGCAATAATTACAGGCAAAATAAGACAGGCAATAACCTTACCTGACAGCCAGAGAGTTAATATATGTTGAGCCATTTCCTGTTTCATTTAACTACCTCGTTATGTTATTATAGACAGAGACATAGACACTCCTGAACTTTACCGCACATTGGCGTCCTTCAGAAGAGTCCAGTCCCCATCTTTATCGCTACTATGTTAATCAAACGCACCATCTTTCTTTCTCTAATGATGCAAAGTGTTCTGCCAGTCTCCAAGCATCTTCAGCTCTCTCTGGCTCATTTCGTATGTCTACTCGCATACGATGTAGAAAGTCGTAGTAATGATACTCTACCCTGTCCAGATGTGGGTTGTCTATGACCTGCATCTCGTCTGGAGTATATCGTGGGTAGTCATTATTCTTAGGTCGCCTGTCAATTATAGGACAGAGCGAACCATCGGGCAGAAACTTGCGTTTGTATGTAGTTATCACATCACCGATGCGTCTAACAACATCCTTACCCGCTATGTTAAACTTGATTGTTCCTGATATATTACGCTTACGCATATTACGTTCTATGCTCTTAAGTGTAGCATATAAAATCTTACGGCTGGAAATAATAATCGGGTCAGCCATCTTGTTTGATGTTACAACAATTAGCATATATCCACGTTTGGACGGCATACGCTTGGCTACAATATGTTTGGTAATTCCGCTTATGTTGTTATTAGTTGTCATTGTCAAGTTTCATCATTCGAGTCAAAATTTTGGCTGGGTTTGAAGTCCCCAGCCGTTTTACGTCAGGCAGAGTCTATTCTGTTACCTTTTGCACTGGAACCAACTTTCCATCAGCTCTTTCCATTTTCTCGTGTCTGGTTATGCCCAAGTCGAAGATGCCATCAGACATCTCCCAGATTCCTGTCTGAAGAGCACCTGAAGCAGATTTCAACTGCCTAACTTCATCAGACTTTAGAGAGTCTATGAAAGCCTGTCTGGCTCTGGCAAGAGCCGGGTCAACATCCAGACTGGTTCTGGTGCCTTTAGTCTTATACTGAGCGTCTATTGACTCTGAGACTTTAGACCTGAAGCTGTCAATGGCTTCGAAGTCATCTGGCTGTATTAGACCTGTGTCAATAGCAACCTGAACCTGAAGGTCTACTGTCTCATTCTTGTCGTCAACTGACAGCCGTGTAGCTGTAACAGCACCGACTACGAGAACAGAAGCGGTTAACAGAAACTGGAGGGAATTACCCTCTGTTATTAAGTCCATAATCATAATTACCTCACTGATTATGTTATCAATTACTCACCTGTTATAGTGAGATTGACAGACCAACTGTCAATTCTGGTAACTCTGCCAAACTGTCAAAAAACGTATTAAATGTTCAAAATCAATCTTCACTACAGTATAGAGGTATAGAGTATATTAGGCAAGGCTTTTATTTCTCTATATTAGTGGACTTAGAGGGTTTTCAAATCTTGACTCCTCTCTCGGGAGAGTATCCAAGATATTGGATGGCTACAACTTGACTACCATTTCTGCCAATCTGTCATATATTTGGGCTTAATGCTTTCTAACGTAAATGGTGACGAGAGCGAAAACCCGAGCGGGGGGGTCGACGGGGGGAAGAGAGACACACCCACAGTAACCCTATTTTTTCAATTTCAAGTGTACTTTTCGGTTTTTCAACCTTTTTTGCTTGGAAGGCCTAAATTTACACAGAAAATCGCTTTTTTGCAAGCCCCTATATAGTATATATATATATATAGTATATGTAGTAGATGATAGATAGTAATAGATAATAGATAATAGTAGTTAATAAATGAATAACAATGATAGATAAGTATAGATATAGGAACGGAGCCTTTTTCCTTGTTTAGCTCCTTCCTTGCTTCCAATTCCCCGCTTTCGTATATTAGGGCATGGTGATACACGGCGATTGCTTGGAAGAGCTTGCAAAGATGGAAGAGGATTCGGTTGACTTGGTGGTCACTGACCCTCCCTACAATATCGGTAAGGACTACGGAAACGACTCAGACCGACAAAGTGAGGAAGAATACGTAGAGTGGCTCACCAAGGTAGGAACAGAGGTGATGAGGGTGGCAAAACCTACGGCTTGGGTATTGGTGTTTAACGGGGTAGATAGGATAAAAACAACGATAGATGCGTTCGGTGAGGAAAACCACGTCTGGGTATCGTGCTGGTATGCCCCTAATAAGCGTTCTAAGAGCCTCTACGGCTACAATCTTTGGCAACCCCTTATCATGTTCCGGGGTGAGGGTAGAAAGTGGCTTAGATTGCGAGATTTCTATTCCTTCACTACCGGGCAAGAAAAGTACGGACACCCTACCCCTAAGCCCCAAAAGCTAATTGAGAAGCTAATAGTGGACTTTTCGGAAGAAGGAGACCTCGTACTAGACCCTTTCCTCGGCTCGGGGACTACCTCGGCGGCATCCGAGCTACTGGACAGGCGACACGTGGGTATTGAGTGTAATCAGGAGTATGTCGACATAGCCCGCTCAAGATTGGAAATGGCTAAGTCTCAAATAAAATTACCATTTTGACTTGACATAAGTGGTTTTTATGCTTATATTAGAGGTGTGTTATGGCAAAAGAAACGATTTTGGCTAAAAAGCATTGTGCAAACTACGGCAAAGGAAGAGATGCCGGGGCGTGTGCTGGTGTTATGATAGCCAGAAACGGTCAACTATGGATAAATGAGGACTATATGGGTAAAAACTGTTTTGTTGAAGAGGGATGTGACTATTTTAAGTCAATAGTCATGCCGGGAATACCAGATGGCGAGACGAAAAGACGTTAGATTCATTAATATTACAGGGAGATGGTACACATATGGACAATTCAAAGACTTGGAGCGAAAATCAGTCGACATCATCAAAGAGATGCAGGGACAAAGCTTCGGTAGTGGCAGCAGGGGACGCGCCGTTCGTCCGGCTTTCGACGGAGGAATCCCATATCGTAAGAAAAAGTAACAATGCATCGGTAATGGCTCTTATTCGGAAGCGGTTAAATCAGGGAAATCGTAAGTTTGGTAGAGAAATGCCGATTGACGGCACGTATCGCCTTCAAGATGCTCTTGAGGAAGCGTTAGACCTTTCGATTTACCTTTCCGCTAAGATACTGGAGCTCAAGGCAGAGGAGACCAAAAATGTCAATAGAAGTTGAAAACCTAGATAAAGAGCCAGTAATCGTAAAAGCAGGTACTTTTTTCCATCTGTGGTGCTGCGATTGCAGATTAAGACACATTGTGTTCGTCGACAAGGTAGGAAGTGAAAAAATCAAGATTGGCCTTGTGAGAGACGATATTGCGACAAAGAACGCTCGAAAGCTTCATAACGTAGTGGTGTATGAGAAATCGAGTAAAAAGGGAGTGAATGCGACAAAAAAGAGCCGTAGTCGTTCCTGACGTCCATTTTCCACTACACGACCAACCTGCGGTCAATTGTGCCTTAAAGGCGATTCGGCTTGTAAAGCCGGACGTGTTTATTTGCCTTGGGGACATAGGAGAGTGGGAATCGGTCTCTGGATGGAAGTACAAGCGTAGGAAGCGTCCTCCCTTGGAATATATGCTTCCCGAGGTTGATAAAGAGATTAAAGCGGTCAACGAAGGGCTTGACCAGTTTGATAAGGTATTGGATACGGTAAAATGCAAAGAACGACATATGATAGAGGGAAACCACGACGATTGGCTAAATCAGTTCGTTTTGGAGCATCCTTACCTAAAAGACAGGTATTCCTTCAAAAATGCGGCTCAACTACAGGAAAGGGGGTATAAGTACCATCCCTATGGAAAATACCTTCGTATCGGGAAATTGTACTTTTATCACGGTGGTCACTACTCTACCGGGTATCATACCAAGCAACACGCCCTTAACCTTGGAAAGAACGTAGTGTACGCTCATATGCACGATGTTCAGCGTCACAGTGTTACTCACGTTGACGGAACACATGCAGCTTTTAGCCTTGGTTGCCTGAAAGAGATGTCAAGCGAGTCTAACTTGTGGATGAAGGGAAGGCGTAATAATTGGGGACATGCCTTTGGAATAGTGGATTGGGCGACAGATGGGAGCTTTAGGCTTGATGTGGTGGATATTACGAACGGAAAGACGTTTTTGTGGGGGAAAGAGATAGATGGAAGAACCTAACCTTGGTGATACAATATCACTGTTAAAGGTATTCAAGTGGCAATATGACGCAGCCAAAGAACTTGAGGAGCCAGCTGCCAAGGAAGTGCGGTCAGAATTGATAAAGAGCATTTTGGAAACTATTGACATACTGGAGGTTCCACAGTTAATACACGATTTTAATGACTAGTAAAGAAGGAAAGCCTCTTAGGAGGGTATGGCGTAAGGTGATAAAGTAATGAATGGTCGGGATAGAGGCTTTTTTGTATTCTCGTAAGATAAAGAATAAACAGCATTTCGTGTATGATGACGAAAAAGAGTTTAGGCTTAGCTCCAGCGAGGATATAGTTGATGACTGGCGAAATGCCAAAACGAAGGAATGGACTAAGAGTGACGACGGAAAGGTTCTTCAGGTGCTTAAAAGGGGAGTCTTTACCAATCATTCGGGTCAGAAGGTCGAATACGTAAGGACGCTTCTTGGAACCTATACAGTCCGAAAGAAGGATAAGATGGCGGGAGACCCGCCTAAGAACATTTATTCCTTCTCTCGTGACAAGACGTCTTACGATATACAGACCTCAAAGCGGAAACCGACCTCTGGAGAGGTTCTTTTCGCACAGTACGTTGTAAGGGGGGTTACCCCAACGGAAGCCTACATTAAGGCTTTTCCGACAAATAAGAGGAGATGGGCGCAATCGGCGTCTCAGTCCTTGTTAAGACAGGAGAGGATAGTAAATTTGATTTCAAAAGAAGTAAAGGATGCACTGCAGGAAGTAGGAATTAACCATGAGGACATACTTGCGAAGGTATGGGGTATTGCCAATGACGATGACCAGACCTCCAGTTCAAGGGTTAGGTGCCTTGAGTTGCTTGCCAAGATTTCTGATATGATGCCAAACTCCGAAAAGCGGTCAGAATCGTTGACTGTCTTTCAGGGGTTCACACCTGAGCAGCTTACTGCCTTATCTTCTGACGGTGCAAAGATGATAGGAAAGATGGAGGAACCCATTGAAGAGGGCGGAGACTGAATATATCATTAAGGAACTTAGCTTTTCTGCGCCTGATTACGATACGATATGTCGTGCATGTGATTCTGCGGTGAATGTTAACTGTGATATTGCAGTTAATGATTTCTTTGGAGAGTTCTATGGATGGAACTGTCCTTTTTGCAATACCCTTTACAACTGGAGAAACGAAATAATTGAGATTGGGAACTTTGGAGAGGTCGAGCAGGCAGAGGCGTAATGACGTGGGAAGCGTTCTTAAAAAGAGACGAAGGAAAATTAAGAGACATCGTTGGAAAAAGAAACAAAAACTAAACAGACACAAGAAGAAACGCCGATAAAAGACCTTGAGAGCATAACGCTCACCCAAAAGAGCGATATACTCCAAAAAGCATACGAAGACCTTCTTTTCTTTGGAAGAGCCTTTCTTCCGGGTGATTTCCTTAAGAAGAGCGAATCACCACCTTTTCACCACGCAATAGGACAGAAGCTTACCTCTACCCAGCCCGGTGCTAGAGTCTGCAATATACTGCCACGTGGCTTTGGCAAGTCGGTTCTTGCAAAGGCTGCAATCCTTCATAAGATTTGTTTTTCACCTAAAGGAGAGCGTCAGTTTATCGCTTGGGTGGCAGAGGAGCAGGGACAGGCTATTGACCACCTGAAGTACGTCAAGACCCATATTGAGATGAATAAGTACATTCATTACTATTTTGGCAACCTTGCCGGGGATTCGGTTGGTAACCGATGGACTGAGAAGGATATTGTTACCTCAAAGGGCGACAGGTTGATAGCCAAGGGAACCACACAGCGTCTTCGTGGTCGTGCTGAGATTGACAGGCGCTATACTGGAGTGGTGCTTGACGACTTTGAGTCCGAGCTTAATACCAAGACCCCGGAAAGGCGTTCCGAGATTAAGAAGTGGATTGTGTCCACTGTCTATCCGGCTCTGGAAGAGACACCCGGTAATGAGGGATGGATATGGTTACTGGGGACAATAGTCCATTATGACTCATTTCTTCAGAATGTGCTTGACGGTTTTAATGAGGCGCAGGAAGCAGGAAGGTCACATTCTTGGGATGTTACGTTCTATCGTGCTATACAGGACGGAAAGTCGATATGGACGACTCAATTTCCTCTTGCAAAGCTAGAAGCAAAGCGTAAGGAGTTTATTGAAGCTGGTCTTGTAAACAAGTTCTCTCAGGAGTATCTTAACGATGCTAGGGACATAACCAACGCTGCCTTCAAGATTGACAGGGTGCAGTACTATACTGGGCATTTTGAGGGTAAGGACGGGTTTGCTTATCTTGTAACCAAGGATGACGCCATTCCAATTAATGTTTATATCGGGGTTGACGTTGCACACACCGCAACCTCTTCCTCTGACTACCAAGTTATACTGGTGCTGGGAATTGATGCGGATAAGAACAGGTATGTTATTGAGTATTTTCGTGAGAGGATTCCCACTTTTGACATTCCTGAAAAGATTATAGAGATTGCAAAGAAGTATCAGCCGCTTCGCAGGGTAACCATTGAGACTGTTGCAGCTCAGGAGATGGTTCGAGACATGGCTGACAGGCTTTCTGTTAAAGAGAGACGTCTTGCGCCCGGACTGTTTAAGGGTATTAAGCCACCTCGGGGCATTAAGAAAGAGGATAGGCTTGAGACAGCATTGGGGCCGATAGTGAATAGTAAGAAGTTGTTTATCAAACGTGAGATGACAGAGATAGTTGATGAGTTGTTTGAGCATCCAAAAGCTAGGAATGACGACATTCTGGACGCTATGTACTATGCAAACTACTTTGCTTGGCAGAGACCCCCAAAGAGCGGACGGCTTACATTGGATGCGTTTCATAATACCGACAGCACAAAAAAGAGCAGAAACTCTGCAAAAAAGGCATATAATTGGATTACTGGCTCAAGAATTTAAGAAAAAGACTTGACAAAATGGCATTTTTAGCTTATATTATATATACATGGCATTAGAAACCGACTCAAGAGCTGAAATGAATCAACAGATGTTTCGCCGCTGGCGAGATGCGCGCGCTGATTGGGATATGAAGTCTCGTGAGGATTTAGACTTTTTCCTTGGCAATCATTTTACTAAGGAGGAGTCAGCTGATTTGTCTTCTCGCAATCAGGCAGACGTCCCCATGGACAGGATTTCCCCTGCAATAGATAAACTTAAAAGCGTACTCACAGCCAAGCCTCCCGTCTTTACGGTGCTTCCTAGAGAAGACTCTGATGCCAAGGTCTCTGCCGTGTGGCGAACCATTCTTGGTTATGTCTGGGACATCTCCGATGGGGATACTCAGATGAAACAGGCCATTACGGACTATGCTGTTACAGGGCTTGGCTACTTGTACGCCTATATTGACCAAGAATCAGACTTTGGTAGAGGTGACGTCAAGTTTACATATGTCAACCCGTTTCGTGTATACGTTCCACCTGACTGCAGGGACAGGTGGTTTACTGATGCCGAGGGCATCATTCTTTCCACTATACTGACAGGTGAGCAGGTCGTCAACCTCTACCCGCATTTGGGAGACCAAATAGACGCTGACAGTGGAGAGGTGATTCCGGGTGCCATTAATGACATTGAGTCCTATATTGAAGAGGATTTCCCGGCAGCCCAGAACACTAACTCAATGAGTGTTTTTACTCCGTATGAGGCAAAAGACAAAGATTTCGGTGTTCAGAAGTATCAGATTCTTGAAAGGTTCTATCCGACGAAGGTTCCGTTCTTCCGGGTTGTAGACGCTAAGACGGCACAGGAGACCGTTCTTGACGAAGAGGCTTTTACGACTCTTATTGAGGACAATCCCGGTGCTATCGAGCGGGGGCTATTGGAGTTTGAGGAGATTCTTCAGAATCGTATAGCGGTGAGTGCCTGTATTGGTGGGACAATGCTTTACGAGACCGTTCTTAATACGGACGTTTATCCGCTTGTTCCCCTTCCCAATATCTATACCGGGACTCCCTATCCAAAATCAGATATTTCTCGTTGTAAGCCGATGCAAAAGCTTCTTAATAGGCTTTGGTCGCTTGCCTTGAGCCACGCTCAGGCATCTGCAGGATTGAAGTTGATTGTACCTATTGGCTCCGTTGATAACCTAGAAGACCTTGAAAGGGATTGGGCAAACCCCAATGCCGTTATTGAGGTTGATACGAGTCAGGGCGAACCTCATTACCCCGCTCCACAGCCGTTGGCTTCCGAGTTTTACAGGCTTATACAGCAGGCTGAGTTCTATATAGATTTTATATTTGGCGTTCCAGAGATGATGCACGGGTTTCCGGGTAAATCACCCGAGACTGCCAAGGGTACGGAGCGTATGGTTGCCCTTGGAAGCGACAGGCCGAAGTCCAAGTTAAGGGATATTGAGTTCAGTATCAATCGACTTGGCAGAGTTCTTTATTGTCTGGCTAAAGGACACTATACATTCCCGAAAATGTTTGCCCTTTCACAGGCAAATAACGACCTTACCGATGTCATGGTGAATATGTACGACGATACCAGTGGGGCGGTAAATGATATTCAAAAGGACAAGTTAAATATAGGGCAGCACGATGTAAGAATACAGCCCGGTTCTACCCTACCTGAGAGTAAATGGGCTATCTACGGTGTTTATCTTGAAGCTTTCCAGCTCGGTCTTGTTGACAGGAGAGAGGTTCTCAAGAAGAATCCAGAGATATTTGATAAAGAGGGTATATTACAAAGAATGGATGAAGTAGCACAATTAAAAAAACATATTGGACAGTTAGACGAAAAGATTAAAGACCTTTCCGGTGACCTGCAGACAGCCACTCGTGAAGCGGTTTCGAGCCGCAAACAGACCGCCGTCGAAAAGACGAAGCGGAATCTGGCAGAGGTGGAGTCTATGATGCAGGCTGACAGGAAGGTTAAGGCAGCAAAGCTTGACGCTGCCGTTAAGATTGGGGAGAGTGAATTAAAAAGCATTATCTCCTCAGAGAAAGGTCAGGCGTGAACATAGGTGAAGTTCCGACTTGGAGATTTGTTAAAAGTCTAGCCATAAAGTTCGGAAACATCGAAGGAGATACGACATGACAGCAAGCACAGAAGATAGAGTGGTTGAAGAATCAGCCGACCCGTTTGTGGAAGCCGCTTCAGGTATGGAGGAAGACTCTGACATTGTAGAAGAAATGGCAGGGGCTTATGAGGAAGATGCGGTTGAGGACGAGACTTTAGGAGAGGACTGGGAAACGGAGGCAAAGAAGTTCCAATCAATGAAGGATAAGGCGGAAGCCAAACTTCAGGATTGGGAACGCTATGCTCCCTTGGTCAGTCTGCTAGAGAGCCGTCCAGATTTAGTTGGTTTAATCCAAAACAATCTTAGTCCAGAGACGGCTCCTGCTAATGGTGCTCAGGTGAGCAACCCGCAGGAAGAGTTCGGTGAAGATGAGTTCAATCCTTGGGACGCTTTTTTTCGTCCAGACTCCGAGTCCTATCGCCATCGAGAGGCGATAGAGCAGAATAGAGTAGATGAAACAATGCAGCGTCATTTTGGTGCGTTACAAGAGCAGGTATTTATGAATAACTTGGTAGGTGAACTCAAAAGCACTTACAATATGTCTGAGGAAGAAGCTACGAACTTTATTGATTTCTATGCCCAACCCAAAGACCAGTTGTCTGTAGATACCTTAGTTGATGTTTTTCAGCGAAATAATAAGAAGGAAGGGTCGAAGCCTTCTTCTTCGTTGGATGCAGTTAGAGCGTCCAAGTCAGCCCCTAAGACAGCAGGTGCGGTCAGCAGCTCAGGTTCCATTCCAAGGAACGAGACTGACAAGGTATTTGATACTATCGTAGCGGCAGACAATAAAGGACGCGTTTTTTAAGGGGAATATAAAATGGCTATTACAACTGGTGTAAAAAAATCAAGTGACATCACAGCAGCGGCAACAAGCGCTGGTGTAGGACAGGCTCCAGACCGTCGTCGACTATATAGTTTTGGCGATAGGGTTGCTGAATTGGCTCCCGAGGAGTCTCCGTTCTTTGTTTACTTGAGCAAGGTTGCAAAAGTCCCTACAGATGACCCTGTTTTCCGATTTCTTGAGAATCGGTCTAAAATAGACTGGACAAGTAGAGAGTTCTTCGTTGATGGTGCCGTTGGTACCGTCGCCGCTGGCTCTGACTATTCTTTTACGGTAGAGAGTGCTACTGGTAGTAGCTCTACTGCCGGACGGGTTAGTTGGCTTGTTAAAGGTATGGTATTTAGTGTACAGACCGTGGACGATTCGTCTGATGGTTGGGGATTAACACAATTTCGTGTAATCTCTTCTCCTGTTGCAAATAGTGCGGACACTACGTTCAGCGCTACGTGCATTAGCACTTCAAACCAATCTGGTACTACAACAGTCTCAGATGCAGACCGCTGTCAAGTAATTGGTACATCTTTCGCAGAAGGCACAGGTGCTCCTGATGCTTGGTCTAGCGAGATTGAAGATGACTTTGGCTATACTCAGATTTTTAAGACAGCCGCTGAGATGTCGAATACCGCTGTTGCTACCCGCTATCGTGGGTATGCTGACGAGTGGTCTCGTATCTGGGCTCTTAAACTTCGTGAGCATAAGGTAGATATTGAAAGAGCGATGCTGTTCGGTCAACGGGCACGTCAGAACTCTATTCAGTACACTGAAGGCCTAGTCGGTCATATTGTTAAGAATGGTACAGCTCAAATGACAGATGCTACGGCGTTAAGTTACTCCTCTGGAGTTCCTTATTATCGCTCGGTGGCAAGCATGTCATATGACGTCATTCTTGGTGATATGGAAGTCTTGTTTGACCCTGCCCGTGGTGGCAGTGCGGATAAGCTCGTGCTTGCTTCATTACCTTCAATTACAATCTTTAACAAACTTGGTTCTGCCGGGTTTGTGGTTGAAACTACAAGTAATGAACACAGGTACAACTTTGAAGCTAGTAAAGGCGCATTTGGTCACAACATCATGAAGATTGAAACCGTTCACGGTAATCTTCATATGGTGAAAGAGCCTTTGTTTAGAGGTGTATCAGCAGGGTGTTTGCTTATTGCCGATATGGGCAAACTAGCTTACAGACCTCTTGTTGGTAATGGTATTAATCGCGATACGTATGTTGAGACTAACGTGCAGGCGCCGGACGAAGATTTACGTAAGGACATGGTTCTTACGGAAGCTGGTCTGGAAATAACACTGCCAGAAGCTCACATGCTTTACAACATGGAGGATGCATAATATGAGTTATCTATCACAGATAAATTCAGCATCTGGTTCTGTTGGCGATTTTAATGCTATTCGTAGACCAACAGAGTCCATTACTAATGCTTCAGCGGTAACTCGTACGTTACACGATGAAGAATCAGGTACTCTCTTTTATCTGGATATGTCAACAGTCGATAATAACGTGACACTTACGTTACCTGAAGTATCAGGTGCTAAGGGCGTTTTCTATGATTTCACCTATACGGTGGCTTCAGACGATGATGCTGATTTCGTATTGACGACTGGAGATAATGATACAGATATATATGGGTACATTGTCGCAGGTGCTGCTAACAGCACAGTTGACGATGTTGATGGTCTATCTAAGATAACCATAGACGGTTCAGTCTCTCAAGCCACTGAAGGTTTGAGAATGTCTGTCGTGTCTGATGGAACAAACTGGCATTTAAGCGGTTATGTTCCAGTAGCAATTGCTACGGTTGTCGTGGTAGAATCTGCTTCAGCTTAGTCCTAATCAATAGGGATTAACAGTTTTGTTCACTGTGGGGCAGGTCGTATAAAGGGCTTGCCCCTAAAGAACAAGGTGGCTAGAGGGTTATACTTCTTTCCACCACTAGGTGAGATGTTTATTATGGATAATATTAGTAATTTTGTTAATATTGTATCATTTGGGAAGTCGTCTTAAGTGGTACGAGACTAGAGGAAAATAGCGATGGCGTACGGTCAAGGACAAGAAGACAGCAGTACACAGGCACTAGAGGTGTTTGGAGAGAAACAGGGAGAGGTAGATGTAAACCAGCTAATGGAGATGTTGAAGGTACTATTGCCATTGATAATGCAACAGGGAGCAGCACCGGGTATGGCACCACAGGGTATGGTACAACCACAGGGTTTAACACCACAGGCATCGGGTTTGAGTCCTTGGGAAGCCGAGAGGCTAAAACGGATTCGGGCACCACGTCCAGCTGCTAGACCAATGCAGGGGCCACCCGCTCCACTTCGCCATCAACTTGGTGCACCAGCTGGGCATAGCTGGCCGGGTTTACCGAGGAGGGAAGCCGACCCTAAGATGCCTTCTATGATTCCACGTGTTCCACAGGTTAGACCGCAAGGTGGTGGTGGTGGTAATATGTTACAGATGCTAATGCAAATGATGGGTGGCGGACGATGAAAATTGCAGGAATATGCAAGTCTCACGGATATTATAAGGGACAATATTGTTCCGAGTGTAAGATTGTTCTAAAGAAAGAATCTCCATATTTCTTCATGAGAAGTGATATTGGAAGTAGGACAGATATTGAGTCAACACCAATAACACTTGATGAGAGTGTTGATATTATGAGAGGGCAACAATATGTCTAAGATTAATAAGTCAAGTAAGGAGAGGTAGCTATGCCATACGGAAAAGGAACATATGGAAAAAAACGTGGAAGGCCACCTAAAAAGAAAAAAAAGAAAAGTAAGAAAAAGAAGAAGAAATAATTATGGCTAACGAATTAAGAATTGCAGCTCAACTAGAATATAGCAAGAGCGGTGTCAAGCAAAATAAACATGATTCTACTTATGCGGATGTTTCTGGAGATTCTTTTACTCATGTAGTTCAAGAAGTTGGAACCAGCGATGAGCTGATAGTTATTGGTAGTGATGTTGGAACTTGGGGATATGTATATCTTAAAAATCTAGATTCAACTTATTATATAGAAGTTGGTCTAACAAGTTCATATTCAATAAAATTGAAACCCGGAGAAGTTGCTTTATTCAGAGCGGCAGCCGCTTTATATGCGAAGGCAGAGAGTGGTAGCTCGGGGTCTGATTTAGAAGTTATGGTGATTGAAGATTAATGGCTACGTTTCAAGTACAGATTGAAGATATGGTCGGGATTGTAGGAAGTTCGGCAGATGCTTCAAGCGATACTACTGCTATAACTTCTTGGCTTACGGATGGGGCTAAGGAAGTAATCAATGTTATGCCCCCGAACCTTCTTGCTCTGTGTGCAGCAGAGCAAACGCTTACGCCACGGGCAGTGGGGAGTGAAAGTACTGCGGCTACTCTCAATACTGGTAAGGTTTTTAATGTGAGGCGAAGTGACGGTACTATTGACCAGCCTTGCAGGCTTGTGTCTTCTAGGGTGAAGGGCAGGGTATCAGACTCGGACGACATGATGTATGCTACGGCTACCGACCCGGTATATTATATTGAGAGTAATTATCTCAATATTCTTCCATCAGCTTCTACAGCTGTTGGAAAGTATTCCGAGGTTCAGTACCCTGCGGTGACTTACGGTCTTGATGCAATAGCTACCTTTCCCGATGAGGCCGAATACCTTGTTGTTTTATATGCTGCGATAAAGGCAGTCGAAAGAATTGTAAGTGATAATATACGTGTTGATGAAGATGTTGAACTTGCGAATGCGAAAAAAGACCAATACACTTGGCTTCAGAATCAATACATGACAGGAATAAAGGCGCTATCGGGATGACATTTAAAGAGATTTTATCACGTGTTAGGCAGGTGCATCCAAATGCTGGTGAGACCTATTGCAAGGCGCTGCTTAATGATTCCTTGATGGAGCTTAGGAAATATAAGGTATCTCGTAGAAGTGCTAAGATTAGTACGGTAGCAGACCAGCGTTGGTATAATATTGGGGATAAGAACTCAGATTTAAAGATTGATAAGATTTATTCGGTGTATTACAAGGATGGAGATGGGGGTTATCGAAAAATTCCCCGCCTTGTGGATGCAGTACATTTAGTTAACATGGACGAAAAGTAATGGCTTATACATATCCAGAAGATTATTTAGCTTGGTACATTTCGGGAGATAAGATTGCTCTCGTAACCAAAAAGAATACTTCCAGTAAAAATATATATGAGTCTATTGATGAGTCTCAAGATGATGGGATGCTTATAGTATATAGTGCAGAACCGCATAAGGTTGAGAACATTTCAGATGTTCCAGATTGTGATAATACATTACATACTGCAATTGTTAATTATTTAAAATGGAAATTATATGAAGACGGAAATGATGAAGGTTCTATTTTGGGGGCGAGGAGATTTAGAAGCCTCTGGACTAGAGCCGTTAAGGAACACGCCACAAGGGATAAAGTGGGTGGTTCGAGACAAGTAATTCCGTTTTCGTTAAGGTAATGATATGCCCATGTCAGTATTCTCGGGCGGAAAGGCATACAAAATACAAGGAGATTAAATTATGGCGTATCCAGAATACTCGGTAGTAGATTCCCAGAATGTGGCACTGGGGCAGAAGGGTGCAATTTTTGTAAACGGCACTACAGCAGTAACAAGTGCTAGTGGAGTTTTTTGTGCGATTCAATTTATAGAAGACACAGTTTTTGATTCTGGTACTGGTGGTCTTATAGCAGAGTCGACTCAAAAATGGCCTGACTCTACGGGCACGGGCACTGCTATTGATGCTGATGGCGGCGCTGTGACAGATAGTGAAACATTTCCACAGGGAATGACTATATTTGGCAGATGGACAGGTTTTACACTTGCATCTGGTGCGTGTGTAGCTTATGTGGGATAATGTTACATTTATCATTAAAAATGATTTCGTCAGTTACCCAGACAGCAAGGCTTGCGCTTGATGTTTTATGGGAAGCAATAACTAAAGAATGGGAAAATGAAGGACGAAATTGGGACGATATATCTTAAATATTTTAATCGTAACCATGTCAAAAGTTTCGGGCGGAAAGTTGCGAGTATTAAAAGGAAACTAAAAGGAGATTAAATTATGGCGAGTTTAACAGGAAGTTCAGTTGCAACTACTTACGACCAATTACTTACTCTGCCAAGTGGTGGTGGTAATACAACTACGTTAGTAGCAATAACAGATGGAAATGCTGGAACTACGTTTTGCTTACAATTGGCAACTACAAAGGCTATGATTGAAGGCAATGGTAGCACACTATATTTCTTTGATGAAGGTGGCGAGTCTATATCAGCAGATAACGC
>Ga0080013_1001424_pt1 | contig 31878 bp, 51 predicted proteins | sample ETNvirenome_6_85_FD_69236 | JGI IMG/M metagenome (GOLD analysis project Ga0080013, IMG submission 69236) | Marine viral communities from the Pacific Ocean - ETNP_6_85 (SPADES assembly) (version 2) | ecosystem: Environmental > Aquatic > Marine > Oceanic | place: Pacific Ocean | collected 2013-06-19 | reverse complement strand
TGATACGATGGGGCTACCTCGTTTATTCCAACATAGCCGTCCGAACCCTGGATGAAGACCTTCGCGGCACCTAAACTGAGGTTAGTGTAGTGCCCGTTCGTTCTATCGTATCCGTAGATACCCCACTTAGTATCTGTAGCCGCCTCAAAGTGAAGACAGTTTTCGACGCCATTCGGGCCATTGGAAAAGTTGACTTCCTTACTCATGTTTTCACCGAAGCCGACTTTGCCGTCACATCTTACGTTCCCAGCATCCACCAAGAGTGCGTAGTTGTCCGCTCCTGATGCCGCTGTAGCGTCTGAGATATAAACGGTGGCGGCCTCCGTTACTGATGCATCACCAACACTGATTGTCGGCGGGAGGAACCTCGCCCCATTCAACATGGCGTGGGTGCCACTTCCCGCTTCAACGATAGTCCCCGTGGAGACTATCATCGCACCTATCTCATCTGCTTCCAGATTTAAGGTGGAGTTGACTTGGAGTCCGATATTCGCCGTGGTCGAGCCTTGGATATAAAACTGGCGAGCAGAACTCACTGCTCCACCGAACGTGTGAGGCCCTGTACTTGAGGTGACGAACGCACCCGTGCTTGTGATGGCTCCGACTCCCAGCGAGGTCAGCGTTCCGACACTGGTGATCGCTGACTGAGCCGCACCCGTGACCGTTGCGGCTGTGCCACTGACGTTTCCAGTGACATTACCCGTGATGTTTCCCGAGAATGTTCCTGTAATTGTGCCACCGTCGATACTCGAAGACCCAACGTCGATGGCCCCGAATCCTGACGAAATACTGCCAGCCCCTAACGCGCCGACCGAGGTGATCTGAGTCTGCGAGGCTTCGACATTCAGCGTGACAGTCCCTGATGTACCACCACCAGATAGACCTGTACCAGCAGTTACGCCTGCAATGTCGCCTGTAGTGGGTGTTTCCCAGGCTGGGTTAGCTCCAGCCCCACCACTGGTCAGCACATCGCCGTCTGATCCAGCACCTAGTCGAGCAGGGGCACCAGACGCAGCATAGTAAAGAACATCGCCCTGTGTACCATCTTCCAACTTGGCGAGTGTTATCGCGTTATCTGCAACCGTAACTGCGCCACCAGCGGTCATGGTAACATCACCTGAAAGTGCAAACTCTGCAGCGACATTAGATGCACTACCTATCCAGATCTTCGTATCCGCTAACGGTGAACTTGTCGCGTCGATGTAGGCACCAGTGATCGCGGTGCCGTTCCAGACTCCTGTAGCCACCGTTCCAAGAATCGTGATTGCCGTGGAACTGCCTACATCCAGCGTTGCTGGATCACCACTGGCATCACCGATAAGTATTTCACCATCACCAAGCACTGAGGTCGCGGTGATCGCTCCAGTCCCAGACCCTAAAAGCACACCACCGTCAGTTAATGAGACCGCACCCGTACCACCCTGGTTGACGGCTACGGTGGTGCCCTCCCATGTACCTGTCGCAATCGTGCCCAGTGTGGTAATCGAAGTCTGACCCACATAAGTCGATGCGATAGTCAGTGCGTCGGCTGACACCGTGATCTTATCTGCCGTCCCAATGACATTCAGCGTAACTGCACCTGATGTACCACCACCCGTCATTCCTGCACCAGCTACCACACTGGTAATATCCCCAACTTCAGGTGTGGCCCACTGGAGAGTACCATCAGTGTTGTTTATGCTCAGAACTTGGTCTACCGCTCCGATAGCGGCAGGCAGGGTCAGTGTATATGAACCACTTACCGTAGCTGGTGCATCGAAGCCCACATACTGACCACCAGAAGCATCCTGTAGACGTAAATCGCCCTCTGCTAGAATATCTACTTGTGCAGCACTGATGTTGCCCGTGAACGTCACATCGTCCGTGCCGTCACCGACGCTGAATACAATCCCGTTCGTTCCACCACCGTCTACGTCCGCGGAGTTGAGTTCAAACTGAGTGTTGCCACTGTCGTAGATGAACCAGTAATCGGGTGCAGCACCGAACTCCAACGCCCTGTTATCGCCCAGTTTGATCTTGTCGAGCGTGTAGGATGACACGCTGTTGATGTTCTGATTGTTGACCAGCAACGTGAGTGATGCTGTAGACCGCGAAAAGACCGCATCCAGATAATCCAGATCGACGTTAAGCTTGGTGCCCCAGGTGTCGGTAGATCCACCGACTTCAGGTTTCGTCAGCCCAAGATTGGTAGTGGTGGTATCAGCCATGTTTTATCCTAGAGCTACGGATCGCATACGGAGGCCAGAAGCGGTGTGACGCTCCCGTTGTCCCTGCAATCGTAAGTCGTTTAGTGCCTTATCAAGTCTGGATGTCCACATCGGCATCCGCTCATCATTCTTCAAGTACGGTTCTGCTTCGACCAACGTACCAAACAAGTAAATGTCGGGGTGGTTGGTCAACAGCCAATTTGTTGTCGCTGCGTCAGTCAGTGCAGCTATGCGCGTGTAGTAGATAATAGACGCCGTATACGTCTGGTCTGGTGACCTGAGTACCTCAAGTTGATTAGCCGATCCACCGATTGTGGTGAAATAATACGGCTTTCCAGTACCTGTCAGTGTAATACGCCTCTCTGACAATTCCTCTGGAGTCATATACTCAAGCACAATCACAGGCTGTAAATCCAACACGATCCTGACGATCTCCAAAGTATCCGTAGGAAGCGTGGTGTAACGCCCTGCGATTGAGAACGAATCGTTCTTCGTAATCATATCGGGCTGGCGTATCACACGATTGAAGTTCGCTTCCGCAAGCTCTATGAACTCTGGGATCCGATCTGTCATATCTGAGCGATCCAGCCAATTTGCTGTGGCTGTTTGAAGCTCTGCGTAGGTGGTGATCGCCACTAGACTCGTCCTGGCCTGGTTCTGAACACCTTGTTGTCAGGATCGTTCAGCCAGCGTTTAATCACCCTCTGGTCCTTGAAGTTGTTCGACGCCTTGGCGAGTTGGTGATAGATGACCATTGGTATAGAAGCCACCTTGTGTGTATCGCCCTTCCATGTTTTACGCTCATCTGCCTGATTGAAAATGCTCTTGTTGTGTTCAACAATAGCAGTGACATCCTGAACATTCCCTAGGCTGATGTTGCCTGTGATATCATCATAATGATACCACTGCGTAACCTTGGTTACTGGGTCATAATCGAGTATGCGTTTCATAATATGGAACCATCGGGGGCAGGGGCCGAAGCCCCCACCCCACTAGGTTTACCGTTATGCCGCCGCCGAAGTAATGCCAGCAACAACACCGTGGGCTGCTTCGTTGTTAACCTGAAGCCCCCACTCGATCAATGCCATTCTCTTATCGGCATCCCCAGACTTAGCTAAAGCCTCAATCCCATACGGGCGAAGAGTAGCCAGTTTTAATTCATCTGGGTCGATCAAGAACGCCCAATTGTTATACAGTGATCCTGCACCTTCATCGATCACTCCTGTGAAGAAACGGTTAGGAACAACCGATAGATTACCGAAATCACTGACATAAATGTCAGCCGCACCGATAATCACGGAAGGCTCTGCACCGTCTACATTGTAGCGACTAGAAGCGATTCCACTGAATCCACTTACAACAGTCTTGTTGTAAGGTGATACCATCAAGATGGAAGGCTCGCCACCATTCTCGTAGCACGACTGCATCGTGGTCTTGAGCATCGCCTCAGTAAACGCCGTAGGAACGTCGAAAGACTTCCACACCTCCGAAGCACCTGTCGGAACCGAACCCGAGTAGCTGGGTTTGGTCGCTTGGTTTTCAACAACATTCGTTTTCAACCAGCCTGGGAAGCCACAGGTAACTCTTGCTGTTGACGTACCACCGACAACAGCACCCACTCCGTTCAGCAGGCAAGCAGTTTCAACATCACGCTTTAGCTCTTTCGCGGTTTTTGCTGCTTGGTATCCCACCTCTGAAGAACGACCAGCCTTGATAACTTTCTGCTCAGTTCCAGAGATGATGAAATCGCGCATATTGATCTGACAATAGTTCCCCAGACGCGTGGTGGCGGAAACAGCCGTATAGCTGCTCAGATCCTGTCCTTCAACTACTGGTGTGGCGGAAGCAGAACTAAGGCTGTCCGTTTGCCACTCGAAATATGTGTTCTCTGCACTACGGCTGCCAATATTGCTCTGGAAGGGAGTGGCTGTCGGAGAAATATCCGCAATCAGATCACTCAGATCCTCCCTGATCCCTTTGGCATCGTAAGTGGTGAACGTGTTAGTAATAACTGCCATAATTTAACTTTTAGTTAGTCCGCAAGCAGTGAACCAAACAAGGCTGCGGCATCGTCCACCTTTCCAGTGGTTTTCAGCTTTTGCCTCATAGCTTTCTGCTTACGGGAGCGCACCCTCTGGGAAGTCTCCTTGTTCCCACCTTTTGCGCTTCCGATTTTCGATTTAGCCGCCTGGACCTTCTCGCCGTTGGTGAGTTGGTTGTAACGCCAGGCATCCCGTAACGCGATCAATGCTCTATGGTCGTAAATCTGACCCAATTCTTCGTCACTGAATCCTAGTGTTTTCCCATACTCTAACAGCTTTCGCTGTTCATCGGCCTGAAGATCCGAGTCGGACCATTCAGGAATCTTTTCCAGCACCATTGTCCGTTCCTGGGAAAGGCGTTGTTCCAGTTCCTCAGATTGCTGTCCCTGTAGGAGTTGCTGCATACGCACTTGTTCCTCTTGCACGGCTTGAATCTGCCCTTGCCGATCTCGCTCCATCTGCTTGAGCTTTAGCCATTGAACGGGGTCTTGTCGCTCTAGCGTATCCCAATCAATGTTCGGTTGTGCGGCAGCTTCCATCTGTTGCCGAAGTTGCTGAAGCACAGACGCATACGTCTGACGCTCCTGCCCCAGAGCCGTTTGCTGGTCAGCGAACGCATTGCGCTCATCGGCCAACGCCTGACTCTTTTGTGTGAATGACGATCCCCTTTGGTAGCCCGATAAGAGTTCGTCCAGCGGAACTTGCATCTCTTTGCCGTCTACGAGTACACGGTAGGTTGCACCTTCGCCTTCGGATTGTTCTTCGTCAGCTTCCTCGTCTGCGAACTCATCCACTTCATCCAAATCATCGGATAATTCGGATTCTACTTCCTGCTCTTCCAGGGAGTCCTCTGCCTCAACCGGCTCGGGTTGCTCTTCTGGTTCTCCGACGAGCATTTGATTGAACGAATCTGAAATCTCGTCCATAGTGCGACGTTTACGGTCACTCCCTGCTGGGTTGGTGACTGTTGTTTCGCTCACTATTTTCTCCGTTTCTTAGATTTATTTTTCTTTTCTACTGCCCAATCAGCGACCAATGTACGAAGACCACGAACGACTTCATCGAGGCCGCGACCCTGCATATAAAGATTTTCCCTAGTATTCACCTCGTTCAGATCCGTTAGATGCCATTGTGTAACGATGCTGACTCTTGCGGTTTCGATAACTTCGGTGAACACAGGATCTTTCAGTATCTCATCAGCTCGCAGCCCTTTCTGTTCGCGAGTCAACTCATTCATCTTCTAATCTCTTCTTCAAAATTTCAAGGTCTATCTCGTTATCAAATTTCTCTTCAGCCGTGAATTCCCGTATCGCCAGATCACCGGCAATACGCACACTCTCTCGTTCATCGAGCTGTCGAGCCTTCATAACATCTACTTCCAACTTCTGCTGATCGATTGCCGTGCGAGCTTGGATATCTGCCATCTGAGCCTGCGCGAGCAACTCTTCTGGAGTCGGCGGCGGTGGTTCAGGTGGCGGTGGCGTCCAATCTACCGGCAACGGTTTGAAGAACTGATCGGTGTCCTTGTAACCACTGATCTCGAGCATCTTGGCTAACGTGTTTCGGATGTTGCCTAGACCGACAAGCGGATTGTCAGGTCCGAGTTTCTCCAACGCTTCCGTTTGCCTGACTACAACCTGATTCAGAACAGCTAGACGTTCGTCCGTCATACCGGAGCCTAGTCCGACATTCACCGTACAATCCATAGACGAATCCCACACCCTTGGATCTACAGGCACCCATTCGTTACGCAAGCGAACTACGCGCTCACGGTCCTGATGTGTAATGATAAGCCTGAGTAATCCCTTAAACAGACGTTTGAATCCATTCTCGGCAAACAGTCTAGCCATCATTTCCAGGTGCTGTTCGGCACCACGAATCGTGGCGGTTACAGCAGCTCTAGTTGTGGATTGCAATACATCGGGGTCCAAGCCTTGGGATGCAGCCGTCTGGCCGGTGCGTGATTCTTTCATGTCATCCAGATAGGACACCATCGGGAACGCTTCCTTCCCCAGGAACGGCACATCCAACTGCTGTACCATGCCAGGCTGGCGCATCCTGATGATTGATCCGACTTCCGGATTCAGCACATCATCGATGTCCACCATGCCCTCTACTACACCCGTTCTGGGATAGAGCGCAAAACTCAAGCTGTCCAGCATACCACGCAGTACGGCTGACTTGATTTTCTGAATATCTTTCGTGAGATCGGCCAGATCAGATCCGAAAAACACATGAGGTTCCGGGTCACAGGCGAACATAGCGAACGGTATCTCGTCCGCTGACTCGTTATTTACGACCTTATAGCCGTCACCCACAGTGCAGACACGCCTGAGTTCGGCTATGCCGTCACCGTCATAATCGATGTAACACCACGCTTCGACGTAAAGTACTCGTCTGCGTTCGTAAGCTGACAATGGACTCATTGATGCGCGGTCATTGTATCGTGCCCAATATTCATCCGTACCCGTAAACGCAACTTCGTCCGACAGATGCTCTTCCAGCATTTTCCTGTCGTAACCCAGAGCAACCAGAGATGACACGGTAGCCATTGTCCTATGTCCTACGATCATCGCGTCATCGAGACTCGTAGCTGCTGCGTCCACCAGAAATTCTTCCGGCGGCATTGTTTCTATCTTTACACGATTGCGTTTGCGCTGACGTTTGATCTCTACATCGTATATTTGCGGTACAGGCATACCCTGCGCTTGCATCATTTGAGCCTGCTGCTCGTTGACGCCTGGAGCTGGCCGTGCTTCCACCGATACAGCCTCGACGCCATCTTCCTGCAAGATCAGGCCAAGCGCACCTTCGTCCAGATTCTCGAATGTGTGGGTGTGCACTTCGATGGAATCATCCCACCACCACTTTACGAAACCGCCCTTATTCATCAGCGCGTCTTTGAACACGCTATAAAAAATAGCTACGGCTTCGTTGTCCTGTTGGATGACATAATTCAGATAGTCGGTGGCCTGTTCGGCCATCGCGATATCTTCACCGGAACGTGGCACGAACTCCACGACTTTCTCAGAACCAAAGAACACACGCATCATGGACGGCAATACTGCTTGCACGGAATCACGCACATCTCGACTAACTACCTGGCTTCTCCCGTCTACTTCATTACCGAACCTATCGCCCTTGTAGTACTTTGTGGATTCAGCCCGAATCGGACTGATATCGTCGTCTATGTACTGGATCGCGTCTGTGATGTAGGAACGAACTGTGGTTTGCAGTTCTTCCTCCGTCATCCCGATCCCAGCTTCGGTTTCAGCCTCGTCTATATATGCCAAATTCAACCACGCTGATAGAGGTATGTAACCACATTCTCATTCTTTGATGACAGGATGTCTAGGGGCAACGCTATATCAAGACGATACAAGAGCATTTTGTTTATTTAAGTTGGGCCGCCACGCCAGTTAACAGCCGAACCCCCTAGACTATTCCTACCAGATCTCTCTTCAACTTACCCAAACGCCTTCCAGATCTTCCCCCTATAGCAGTACCAGCATCTGACGAAAAGGTCAATACAAAAGCATCTGCAGCATCCGGACTGTCTACCCCTCGTTTCTTTAGATCTGCCTTTGATTCTATTTTCAGTTTACCCGTCGAAGTATAAGTGTATCGTAACGTGGTAAGTTCGGATTTCAGTCTCGAGTCTTTAGGTAATCGCACATCGCGACCTTCCAGCCATCCTTTCGCCTTATACCACAACTCTGCCCTCAGATTCAGATATACATCACCCATAGCAGGACTTTCGCTGACGTTGATCGCATAAGCTGGCAATCCCAATTCCCTGAGTCTATCCGCTACCCCTGCACCCAACCCGATAGCATCCACAAATATCTCTTTGGGTTTCTCTTCAGCGATATCATATTCAGCCTTGATCGCACCAGTAAGCTGCATTGTATCCAGGCCGCGCCACAATCTGACGGATTCAGTAACGGAATTCCCCTTTCTCTTACAAAGCGCAGATGCGTCAGAACCAAACCTGGCTACATCGACGCCCCACACGACCGTACCAAATTTTGTTGGAAACACATCGCGTGTAATGGCACCTTCCGCTAATTCCATACTTATGACCGTATCGTCATCACCTTTGGGAAATTCTCCCAGAACACGCACACGGTATGTATTAGACTCCGGACCATACCTCAGTTTGCATTCTTCAATATACTCACCTGACACCCGTGGCGTTGTTTCACACGACACATGAAATGTAGACCACCGTTCTTCCAGCTTGTGGAACGTATCGTAGAAGTAGCCACTCGAGCGAACAGGGTTCCCTGCTAATACCATCGAGGCGTGATGTGCCGACATGGAACCACCGGCTGCTTCGTATACCTGTTCCGGTACACCACTCGCTTCGTCTGCTATCAGGAGAACGTGTTCTGCGTGGACACCCTGCAGCGCATCCGGCTTTTCAGCTCTGGATGTTCTTGCAGAGATAAAATTTCTTTCGGGATCAGCCAGGAGTTCTATCCTGTCTGCCCGTATATTAAACATTTCACGAAAACCTTCAGGTGCCTGCTTGAGCCATGACTTGGCTTCAGGCAGCAGAGCATCGTGTAGCTGTGCGGAAGTAGGTGCGGTTATGACCACCTTCGCATTGTAATGCACCGCGATCCACCATAAGGCGAGCCATGACAGACAACTCGTCTTTCCTACACCGTGCCCGGATCTGATGCTGACACCACGATCACCGTCAGCGACCGCCTGCATCACCTCCGACTGCCACTCATCCGGTTCCGCATTCAGGATCGTCTGCACGAATAGCTTGGGATCTTTACGAAACCTTTTTATCGATGTGGCAAAATCCATCTATTCTGGAAGTCTCACAAGAAAACCAGGAGTCCCGTCCCCGAACCATGCACCCAACTGATTGTATCCATAATACTCGAGTGCCTCTCCATAATCGGCACCATCATCCATCAGCTTATCGAGTACTTTCGATTTATCATAAATAAGAACAGACGGCTGACCGAATCTCTCCAGAACCCCGATAACGCAGCTATCGTACATTTCTGCCGGTTCCATTCTGATCGCATTCTCAAGACCATACTCTGTTACCTGTTCATCAAGATTTCTCATATATAAGATCTTCGTGAGCGCATTCAATCCAAACCTTTGCTCCACATGAAAGAGGCTGTTCGGGTAAGTACACGACCTTTGATGGCCCTGCGATTTCAATCGCGTCAGTATAATTATTACTTTTGTATGTCTTGACCGTCAGCACTGGTTTGGTTTCTGCGGGATTTTTTTTGTTATACCTGATATGATGCTGATTAACATGAATTCTAGCAATCATTTATGACTAATATCCCCTGGATTGCCTTTGTCTCCTGAGTTCAGCTTCGCGTCTGCCCCCACCTAGAAGCCCACGGAGTTTGTTAACACCACCCATGATGAATTCTTGTTCACGCCTTTGCCGTCCCAATCGTTTATTTCTGAGATTTTCTTCTGCCTGTTCCCAGGTTAATGTATCCCCTTCAAGTAAAGGAGGCGATTCTGTTGGCATCGATTCATTCTTTCTCGATTCTGATCTGAGGGCATATAGATGCTGCATAGCAGCCTCAACCGTATCATGGGTTTCTATATCCCTCCAGCTATCGCCATCACTAACCTGAACGGTTTTGTTGCTCAACCTGTACTTGACGGGAACTTGCGACAATGCAGCCTCACCCAATCCCTTTATTCCTCTTCCTAGCGCACCAACACTACCGGCCACATTTTGTGCCCCTCCCTTTAACATTTCCAATCCTATTCTAGGAAGCGACTCGTCTTGAAGCGATTCATATTTGGTACCCGAAGGTAAGAAAAACTGTCGAGGGCTTGTAACCGCAGAGTCAGCCTTACTAGCAAAAGCCTTAAGCATTTCAGGTATAGACATATCCTCTCCACCCATAACCCTTCCCCCCAGTAATCCACCAACATCTGGTGATGCGAATGGATCTATCCTGTCACCCAGTAAGGATCTCGATGCTCTCCTTCGCCTAGTACGACGCATACCTGGCGTGAGTACATGGGGCACACCCTGCCACTCCTCTTGAGGCTGTGCATCTGGAGACATGAATAGAGAATTTCTAACCATGTCCGCTTCAATCTGCCTGCGCTTGTTCAACCCAGGATTACTGGATCTCAATCCCTCGATTGAATCTGCGACTGCATCTTTATCGCCGGTATTGAATGCCTCTACCACAGACTGTGGAATCCTACCAAAATTGTAGGCTAACGAGGTAACCACAGCTAACGTATCTGCATCCAGGCTATCATATACTTGAGGACTGATACTGTTTCTAGCCCTGGGCATGAACTCGGTAGTCAGCCTTCTATCTATATCCCGATTAGCATCCTCTTCGGTAACGGACATTCCCTTGGTAACGGGCACAACCCTACCATCCTCGAGCGTGATTGTATCGCTACCATAACCGGCCCTATATGCATTTACGTCCCATGTACCTTTAGGCTGCCAGCCTTCCCGATCAATAATGAACTGCCTAACAGCATCATAGCGAGGATCTTGTCTTATCTCTGCTGCCAGATCATCCTCTGGCGTTTCTTCTGTAGCAATCGGCCCCAACAGACTAGCCATCATTCCACCTTAGTTTAGTACTTAACATTTGCACGGAGAGCTTTCAGGTGTCGTTTAGCTGCTTGCACCGTTTTATGGGTGGTAAGCTTCTTCCAGCCACTCGCTCGCTTAACCTGAACAGTTTTACCGCTGAGTCGATACGGCATCTAGTTATTCATTTTTGAAAACGTATCGCCTGACGATCTACCCATATTCTACCTTGCATATACATCTCGTCACCCTTACCAAAGAATATATCTATGACATACTGATATTCTTCTTCGTTCATAAATTTTTCAGCTTTTCTTTCATGTTTCGCATTAACAGCAGGATAAAGCAGGCATCCCTGACTGTCTTTGGCAGAGTACACACGATCCAGGCCATTCGATACATACGCTTCCGTTCCTCCCTGCTGCCACTCAGGATAGATACCGCGTTTGTTCAAATCCATCATTGACCTACAGATAGCTTTCCTTACTTCTGCCTTCGTATGTCCCACGCCGTCTGATTGCACATCCTCGACAATCGCTGCAAAATCCAATGTGTCGGCTCGTAAGATATCTTCATCTGGAATGTAACCACTGGAAAAGGAATCCATTTGTTCCGACATATTAACTCTCCATCAGGTTTGTGAGACTTTCGATAATAGTATCAAGTTCTGGTAGCCAGCGGTGTTTGGGATTCAGTTTAGCAAGATTACTTCTATTCTCCACAACTACCGACCGAGTAGCCAATACAATTTTAAGATCGGCAGGAATCGGAGGCGGCAACTGCGCCACTGTTGCTCCAGCCAGATCCCGGTCATACTCATCACTCGACTGCGCCAGCACCTTTACGCGAGTACGTTCCGGCTGATCCATAGCCACAACGTGTGATGCCATAGCCAGCTTTTGGGTGTGATTCGTTTTCGCTTCATTGATTAAATCGGACAGCACACCGCGATCATCCTCGTTTATCTTTTTAAGTGCCTCTTCCAACTCAGCACCCTCAACTTCCTTCTTCGCCTCTTTCAACGTCAGCGTTCCATTGATGACAGGTTCTACGAGTTCAGGCTTACGCTTCCGTATCTTCTTCGCGTCCGACACATATCTTGCATTCGTCTGAAAGGTTCTAGCAGCTTCATCGCGTGACCGAGACCCTTGTGGAATTTTTTCCACAACCCCCCTCGTCTGCCTTTCGCGAGCTTCTGCTTCCAAGACATCCAAGATATCTGGATCTGCCGCGAGCATAGCACGTTGCTGACTTGTGAGATGTCTGCGCTGAAGATTTGTCGAGACAATCCACTCGCCAGCAGTTACACCATCGGGTGCGCTCCATTCGGTTTGCTTCGGCGCAATGCCCAAGTCATTACATGCTCTGACACGGTTACGTCCATCAAGTAGTTGATTGTCGTGTATCACCACAGGATGCAGTTGACCACGATCTCGTATGTCATCGACAAGCTCTTCATACTCACGACCAAACAACAACGGAAACTTCTCTGCTACCGGATGAATCTCGATCATAGTTATTTTTTTAGAGAAGGGAATTTTTTCTCGACACACCTTCTGACTCTGGCCTGCTCCGCTTCTGTACCAAACTGTGCTATCCTCGCCAAAGCATTCCTGGCATGAGAGATGTCCGGAACCGGATAAGTTCTACCAGGACCGCAGAACTCGCTGTCCGACAACTTCTTTCTCTGCTTCGTGGTCAGAGTCGCCATCGTCACTTCACCTTATTAGCTTCCACGGACTAGACGCATCACCAATGTCTAGAAAGCGTATGGCTTGCGCCTCTGGCCCCATAGGCCACAAGCCTTCGTCGTACCCTTTCCATCCGGCATCTTTGGCCCGTGTGACAAAATCGGTAGAGTAATTGTCGGAATCGGAAGTGCTAAGATACCTATGACCCGCTTCAGCACCCCCAGCCTGTAAATCCAGTTGCCTAATATCTCGCTGGGTCAAGCCACCTTCTTCTGCGTACTCCATTAAGGCTTTAGTCGTAGCTGCTGTTCCTTGGGATGAACTTGTCTTACCCCTCACATCTGCATCACCAAACTTTGTCTGACCAGCTTTGGTGGGACGCTTGGTCATGCCTAGAATTTTTTTGAGCTTCTTGGATTTGCCGTTTGCCATCATTCCTCCTGAAGTACGGATGGTCATTCAAGACTATACCGCAATATTCGCACGTTAGCCACAGTATCGTAGGTTCCTGATGCTGACCACACTTTGAACAGCTTATGTGCTTAGCCATATGACCTCCACATACAATCTTTTCTGTATTTAACTGGTTACTTTATTTCCAGATGTTTTCCAGACCCCCCTTCCAAGCCATAGGATATTACAGAAATATATTGTTGTAGTGCAAGGGCTTACAGAATTATAAGGGTATTCCGAACCCCCCTTCCAGACCAGAACTAAGCTGGCACCTTTTCACTTGGCTCAACATCACCTACCAACTTCCTTGTTTGCCAGGGAAGTAAAGAGATGTCATGCTCTTTGAAATAAGCCATAACAGACTCCGGCGTTAACGACTTGCTCTCCAATGCATCCGCAGCACGACGGAGAATCTTCCAATCGTACCCAGCATGGACTTTAGATCTTGCCCTTAAATCAGTAATCAATTGTTGATCCATACAACCTCCTGATAATTTCAAAATTACCCGGGACTCATATTACGTCAAGTCGGTCTGTGTTGGGGTAAATAGTTCCTGCCCCCTGTTTTGGTTAAAGGGGGGGGTTCGCTGTTGCTTTAGCGAACGCTCGCTAAGGCGAGCTTGTGAGCAAGGAGGCGAGCGACGCGAGAACCACGCTTTTGCGAGCAGCGAACTTGTAGCGAGCCAACGGCGAGCGAATTTTTTCTGGAATTAGCGTCCTCTTTTTAGGACACGCTAGACTTAGTCGATTTGCTCGAGTTCTCGAGCTCGAGCTGGCTTTTGAGCTCGAACCTGAACCGATTCCCAGGTGCGTAATAGCTTCCGGCTCCTTCTCTGAAGAGCGGTTCCCCCATTTCCGGGAGTCGCTGCTTCCTCCTCGAGCCAATGTTCTCGGCTCCTAACATTTCTTGCTTTTACCCCTTGCGTATGCAATAGATATTGAGTAGATTCGTTCATGTCAAATAACACCAGGAGAGACAACATGGCAAACCCAACTTCCGCAACCGTTGACCGATATCTGACAACGGCCAAAGCTTATCACCATTCCGCTGGTCCTGCTCGAGAAGCCAAAGAGCTTGCAATCCTGCACTCGATCACGGATGGGATTAGCTCCATTACAGACTCGAGCGGCAACCGTGTTGCTCCTTACGTTGACTACTCGGCTGCTCGGTATGTGATCGAGCGGCTTGCTGCTGCTGGATTCGAAGTCAATTGGGCCAAGAAATAACCAACCTTTCACCTCCAACGGAGGGGCCGCAAGGCCCCTCGGAGGCTTTAAACATGGAAAAAGAATCCTCTCTCGCTTCTCTCTTCGATCATCTCGAGACTGATGGCGAGACAAACTTAGAAGGTCGGCTGGTGATATCTGCTGGGCCACCTATGGGTATCAAGCCAGAAGATTCGGTTCCCGCTACTCGGGGCGATTGGCAAGAAATTAAGGATATCATGGACTCGCCCGAATATGTGGAAGGGACACGCATATTGGGACTTATAAAGGACGGAGAGACAAATGGCTGACCTAGATACGAGTGTAAAGACAGAGCGAGCGATCAAGCAAGTACGTCACGCTTCCAAGAACCTAGAGCAGTCGCAACGGCATTGCGGAGGAAATCTGATGATGCCCGAAGTGCATTACTTCGCAAGTTCCGCCTCGGAGTGGAGGACTGCCGACGACTACGGCGATCTCTTCGCGACAATGGAGAAGCTCGGGGAACCTTGGCGGATATACTTAGTGCCAGGGCCGCAGCACTCCTCGTACGACATCGAGAACTACGTCCCAGTGGTCGAGGGCGTGGAAGAGATAACCTGGCGCGAGCGTTGGGGAGTCTCGACACCTGAACGGCTCGGAAGACAAGCCGAACAGTCTGAAGCCTATTGGATGCGCGAGGTCAAGTATCTACAGGATCGAGTTAAGAAGCTAGAAGAACAGATTGATGAGAAAGTCAACACTCGGGAGGTATAAGCAATGGTAAATGACACATGGGAAAAGAGGAAGCAGCGTAACGGAGGGGGCAACCGCCCCCTCCTGGTCAAGGTCGAGGCTCGGAACGTGTTCGGCAATACGCTCTTTTATCCGGCTAACGAAATCTCGGAAATGTTCTGTACTATCTCTGGCCGCGAGACTCTAGCAAGGCATCACCTCGATAGACTCGAGGCCTCCGAGTTCTACACGGTGGAATCTACTGCTGCCGTCTCTCGGAATTGGGGGGACTGATGGCTACCAGGGGGTCCATGAGTAACGCCAAGATTGGTAAGGCCTTGAGTCAGATTCTGCTGGTTGTCCTTTTCGCTCTCATTTTAGTCAGACTCGGAGGCTTCTGATGTCGTACCGTCGAGCTCAAAAATTCCTCACGGAGGGGGCGCAAGCCCCCTCAAGGGTTTAGTAAAATGCAAACATACGACAGTCTGGCCTTCGTGGTATTCGTGGCGATCCTGGCCTTTGGCTTCTGCGTCTGTGTCTACTTGCTTGAGAAATGGCACGACAAAAACGATAAGGCAGCCGCTCGGGCTGCTATCCGTCGTATCCGGAGGTACTAACAATGGAACATATGCAACCGTGGGAATTTTATTCAATCGTCGCCCTCTTCTCGGTCTTCTGTGCGCTTGCTGCTCATTCGGTAACGTGGGACCATATGTTTAAAAAGATCCAGAAGCTCGAGCTCGAGAGGGAAGCAGCCTCGGATAAGGAGGTCTAGCAAAATGGGCCCACAACAGACTGCAGATTTTTGCGTCAGGCTTTTATATCGTGCGTCAAGGGACGCATGGATCTGTGGCGACGATGCGGAAGCCGAACGACTAGCAGCCCTAGCAAAAGAGACCAGAATGATCTTTAACGCTGAGATGGAGGCATATCAGGATAAGCAGATCATGGAAGCCAAGGTTCATGATGATTAACCCTAACGGCCTAGTCTTATGGCAAGGCCCCTCTCGGATCAATGGTGACCCAATCCTATGCATCGTTACTGGCTTGACGCAGAAAACCAGTAACGAAAAAACTGGCAATATGTTGCAAACCTGGATTATTCCGGCGGATACTCCCCCACATAAGGCAATCAAAAACGGTAAAAGTCGGGCAGCCTGTGGCGGCTGCCGCCATGATACACAGAAGAAAACGGGCAAGCGTTCCTGTTATGTTGTCGTGCATCATGCACCATTATCGGTCTACTCTGCTTTTAAGCGTGGATCGTATGCGGAAGTAAACTGGTCAACGTGGCCCGACTTGGTCCGTGGCCGCTTTGGCCGCCTCGGGTCATATGGTGACCCTGCAGCACTACCCTCGAGCGTCCTAGACCGATTCTGTGCCCCTCTCGAGGGTTGGACGGGGTACACTCACCAATCTGGCTCTGTTCGTTTACGTGATGCGTTGAAATACTGTCAAGTGAGCGCAGACAGTTTGCAGGACGCAGAAGCCGCTAGGGCTGCCGGTGTGGGCAGCTTTAGGGTTCTCGGTCCGGATTCCGAACCCCGTCAACCGTGGGAAATGCATTGTCCTGCGTCTAAGGAAAAAGGCTACCAGAAAACGTGCCAGGAGTGCGGCCTATGTCGCGGTCGTGGTGGCTCTCACGTTGTGATCAATGCGCATGGTACAGGCTCGGTAAACTTCACGGAATACAAGAGAAGACCCTTAACACTGCCCATCCTAACATAGGAGAAAAATGTCAGACCAAACAAACAGACCCTTGTATAAAATCGCTGCGGAAATTCGCAGAGATTGGGTCAAGGTTCCGCCTTCCGCTGATGCATACCTCATCCCCATGGCCCAGCTTAACTCGGTCGATGATGACTATGGCTTTGATAGTGGTCGGTCGGTCGTTAGGTACTTCCTCATTAATGCGTCAACATGGAAAGGCGAAAAAGCTCGGGCAATAAAAAGCGAACTCAAAAGCATGGTAGGTGCCTAATGGCAGACCTTCGAGAGTTTAAGGTTGTCTACACTTGGGAAGGTGAGATAGAAGTAGAAGCCACGGACGAAGATGAAGCTATGCAGGAAGTCTATAGACTTCTTGACGGCTGTGTCGATGGTGATCCTAGACAATTATTCAGCGGTAGCGATGACTTCAAAGTGAGAGAGACACGATGACCAATTTCGATGCAATGGCTCGAAGGACAGACCCCGATACATCACATATCGCTGCTGTCACGGTCGATGCCAACAGGCTTGAAGGGTTTGTCCTGTCGATTCTCGGTCAATATCCAGGCGGTCTAACAACCAGGGAAATAAGCACACTGCTATCCATAGATATGGTGTCGATATCCCCTAGGATGAAACCGCTCGAGAAAAAAGAGTTAGTCGAGCGCACAACTGACAGGCGCGGTCGATCAATCGTATGGCGGGCAAAATAATGAAAAGAGCTGCACCTACAGAGGAGGAATGATGGAAACAATAGCAGACTTGGTACACATGGTGTGCCCCAACTGTGCCGGTCGTAGCTTTGAGCTATCGACTGACGCGGTCATGGATGGATTCAGGGTCGTTGTCGATGCGCCCAGAACATACGACGGGTCAAAGGCACCTCTGTCGATTTTTATCAGCTCGAGAACCCAGTTAATAAACGAGCATGAAACAGCCATGTGTAATGGCTGTAGCTTTGAGCATGATATCTTGCAATTCGATGTCAGGAACCATTAGGAGGCATGATGCTAGGATGGCGGAAGCTGTTCGGATTGTCAGTATCGGAACCGGAGGGATACTGAATGAGAAACCAGTGGACGATTACGAAACTCTATAACCTACAGGGAGAAAGCAGATGAAATTTGCAGAAGATGAAAGGGATGGCTCGGAAGTAAGCGTCTATCCAAGTGTGATCATCCGGTCGAAGCGGAAGCATCCAGGCAAGACTGCCGGTCACTACACCGTGGAGTTCACCGTGTCACTATTCGGGGCGGTCGAGGATAGCATGATTTGCATCGAAGACACCACAAAGGAGTACGGTCACGATAATGACGGCAACGTAGTCGAGGTGGTTAATGATAATCGAGACTCCCTGCGCCTCACGCTGATGGAGTTCGCTGCCATCATCGATGCTTCCAGTACAATATCCCGACACGTTGCTTCTGACTGTGAGTGCGAGTTCTGTACAGAGGAGGATGAGTGAGCCAGGTAGAAAAGTATCCCACGGCACCAGTCCACATTCTCAATGCGATAGCGGACCATGCAACAAATCGCACCGTACACGGTCACTTCGTTACCGCTGTCTTGGCAAATGATTTAAGTCAAGCAGTCTTTCGTGCTGACAAGGACAGCCTGGCCGGTCTGGCCGATATCGTCCGCTATGTACACTGGGAAATCCCAGACAAATGCCACGGCTCAATAGAGAAGGTCGAAGCGTGGGTAGATGGAGCCATTATAGTGGACAATGCGACTGTCGTCGGAGACACGCATACGCTAGATTAGATAGAGTTAAGTTAACGTCAATCAGGAGGGTTTTTGTCTCAGCAGGAATGGGCTAGAAAGGAGCTGCGTCGTCGTATCGATGATAGCGGCCTTGGGGTTACCAAGTTCAGTAAGACCAGGCTTATCAGAGATCCGTCTACGGTCCACAGGTGGCTTGCCGGTGGACACATCACGAATGTTGTGTGCGAGTGGCTATTAGGTAACTGGAGGATGTTGGAGAGCGATACAACTAATGAACAAGCCTGAATCCGAACAACTCACCTCTATCATCCACCTGTACGGCTCTCTGTCTTACAGGCTTGGCGGTCTAAAGAAACAGGACAGTCGGTTTCTGGATCTGTGGAAGAGGCGCAATGAAGCGATGCAAAGAATTCGTAAACACCTTGATGCCTACAACGAAAAAGATAATGGAAGATAGACCTAACGATCTGGACAGGCAGAAGCTGATTCGTGACTTGGCTCACATAACAAAAATTCTAGATGAGAAGGTCCACTCGCTCGAGGAGAAGCTCGAGAAGTGTCAGTCGTTAGTACAAGAATTAAAATCCCCAACAGGAGTCAACGCCAGTGGCTTATCCAACAAAGAATGATCTGATCAGAGCTGAAGAACTCGGACGCATACAGCTAGAGAATATGGTCAGAGTGCTAGACCTCTTTAACACCTCAGTCGAGGCTGCAGTCAACTCCAAGCCGGAAAGGAAGGAGGACGACAGTGCCTCCTAAGAACTGGGATAAAGAGATCTGGGGCGACCTGTCTCAGATCGATGTAACGCAGTATGCGATGCGTAAGGGAACTCGAGGATTCAATCCACTATACATCCCCTGGTCGGTCGTCCATCACATCCTCATGGACAAATACGCCGGTCACTACACTCGTACTGATCACCCACTGGAGATACTTCCGGATGGTACAGGTCTAGTAAAGGTGACGGTCGAGATTCGTGGTGTCGAAAAGACCGCTATGCTCGCGGTGATGAATCACAAGTTCGAGGCGATCCAAGCTGATGCCAGAAACACTGCCGATGCATATCAACGTGCGTTTGTCAAAGCAACTGGTTTGTTCGGGCTAGGCATATCTTTGTGGATCACCGGAGAAGGTGAGCCTGTCACCCTGGATGCGAAGAGCGTGAAGGTTGCCTATTCAGATGCCAAGGATTCTCTTTTCGCCCTCATAGGACAGATCGAGGATGACACCACCTCTACTATCGATGCCGATGTACTCGCATTAGCCAGGGCTTTGCTCGAAGACAAGACCAAGCCCACCCAACGTATTCTGGACGCAACAGAATATATCCAATCACAACTCTAGAACGAGGAATTGTAATGCCAGACGATGCCATATTTCCAAAAGGATTAGTCATCAAGAATCCCCACGAAAAAGCACCGGACTTCGTGCGAGCCAAGCTGCACATCATCAAGGACGAGCTGATACCGTGGCTCAATGAACAGGAAGACGATTGGATTAATTGCGATGTGAAGCTCAGTCGCAATGGAAAGCTTTATATCCAAGTAGATACATGGAAGCCTACCCGATCAGAAAACAGCGCACCCGATAGTGGTGGTAAGGGTGACGATGGACTCCCCTTCTGAGCTGAACAAGATTGCCGCCACCCTCTTTCCAGAACTGAAGAGGGAGATCTCTACTGTACAGGACGATATACGGTCTGCTGAACACAGAATAAAGAGGATACCAGGCAGTGTCTTGGTTGACGGTGCGAAAGACGCACTGATTCAGTGCCTATCTCATCTCGATTCTGCCAACTCAGCTACAGTTAGTGCATTGAAGTCCGTACATAGCCAGTATCCGCATTCTCCTGATCTATGAAGGAGTCTGCGATATCTGGGGAGATTCGCAAATTTCTGAGGGATGTGATGGGGTTCTCGGTCTACTCGACCGAACAGGGCTACCGCAAGGATCGTGGTGGCACAAGACAGACCCCTGGCATTCCGGATCTAATAATTTTTGGCAAGGGCATCTTCGCCTTTGTCGAAGTGAAGACTCCCAAAGGCAAACTGAGAGATTCTCAGAAACAGTTTCAGTCTGACTGTGATAGCTGTGATCCTGTCATTCCGTATTTAGTATGGAGAGATGTCAGGGACGCATTCGATTGGCTGGTCGAGATCGGTGTTATTAAGCAATCCGATATCACCTGATGTCAGGCTTTGTGCTATTAGCCAGACAACTGCAGAAGAACGCACTTTGGCGCAGAGATCCGGATCACCTGAAATTGTTTCTGTACCTGTTGATGAACGCCAACTACATGAAGGATGAAACCTACACCTACACTACAGGCACCGATAAGGTGGTGGTCGGCTATGCCCAATACCTGTGTTCCTATTCCAAGATCAGTGAAGACTGCCAGTACTCAAGGGGCAACAAACTGGTTCGCTGGGGCTTGTCGAGAGTAAGTAGAATGATCAATGCACTGGAGGACGAGGGCCGGATAAAGGTGTTAAGCAAGACCCACCTTGGAAGCCTTATACGCATAGAGAACTATCAGTCATACCAGGACTTTTCGACCTATAGCCACAAGGAGCCTGGAAGGGCAGCGGAAAGGAAGCGGAAAACATCTGAAAACAAAGTAACCAATGAAATACAGATAAAAGAACTATGGTCGGTATACCTCGAGGAGCTTGGTGGAAAAGGAAACCAACCAACACTGACTGCTAAAAGGAAGAAGGTTCTCGGACTCCTTTACGAGGAGCAATTGAAGGGAGGTGACAATTACCTGGACACGTTCAGGAATTTGCTGAAGTCTGTGCGGTCATCTGAACACCATATGAAGGAGCGAGCCTGGCACTTGCCTGAGTCGTTGTTCAAGGACCAGGAGCGTAGAGAGAGGTGGGCCTTGAAAGGCTCTGAGCAGATACACAAATCAACCGCTCACGGTGTGAGCAGAACATGGAGCATAGACGCATGACGCCAGAAGAGTACCACTCCAGCAATGGACTATCGAACAGTATGATGACCAGACTAGTAAGGTCACCGGCACACCTGAAGCATTACATCGATCATCCGGATTCACCAACCCCACAGATGATACTGGGCACACAGGTCCATACTGCCCTCCTCGAGCCTGATGTTTTCGCTGACCTGTGCGTGGTTGGGCCGGACGGTCCTTGGACCCGTAAGGCTGCAAAGGACGAGATCGCGAGCATGGTGGATGCCGGTTACAGCAAGAGCGATATCCTGAAGCCTGACGTTTACGACCAGATTCAGGATATGGTCGATTCCGTTCTCGAGAACCCATCCGCATCCTTGATGATTCGTTCAGGACAGTCTGACGGTGAGATCGAGGACTCGTTGTTCTGGGCTGACCCAGGAACCCATGTGGAATGCAAGGCTAGGGTTGATTGCATCCCTGCAGAATCATCCATGTATTCCAACTATCTGGTGGACTTCAAGACTACCATCGATGCGTCACCCGAATCGTTTGCAAAATCGGTGGTAAATTTTGGATACCATAGACAGGCGTATCACTACCTCAGTGGATGGAACAGTCTACATCCGGAAGATCAAAGAAAGGGGTTTATAATCATAGCTTGCGAGAAGTCTCCCCCTTATGCGGTAGCCATCTACGAGATGGACAACAGGTGCATGGAGCTGGGCAAACATGAAGTAAGCAGTCTCATGGAGCTTTATGCACAGTGCGCTGACGACGATGTCTGGGAGTCCTACCCACAAGCAGTACAGATGCTTGAGCTTCCTGCGTGGGCAACCGCCAAGGTAGGTCAGTGAAAGATATCCTGAGTCCTGAGTTCCTCGATCAATTCCATGAGAAGGCACATGAGCCGATCAGGGCAGTGCCTACCCATCTTCCAACCCTCAATAGAGTCAGTAGAGGATCGGGGGGTGGCATAGGGTTCGGGCCAATATTCGTGACAATTTCTGGAGCGACCGGCAACGGCAAGTCTGCACTCGCACTCGGATTCGCATCTGCAGCCTTACAGTACGGACTCGAGGGAGGCGTTGCCATGATCAATCTGGAAATGTCCTCTATCCAGACCGCGACCAGAATGTATGCGATTCACAGCGATACACGCATTGCACACCTCGAGCAAGGTAACTTCCATGATGGTGCGTTCAGAGAAGCGAGGAAGGCTATGGAAGGCTCTCAGCCGCTATGGGTGCCTGACGGTCTCCTCACAAGCTGGGAGGACTGTCTAGCCTATATGGACGAGTGTCTCGAGCAGGCCGGTACAAGATACTACATACTCGACTATCTACAGTTGGTATCGACCGGCACTGAGTCGGAGATATATGCCACCACGCAGAAGATAGTTACTGAGCTTCGAGCATGGGGTGTGAGGAACGACGCTACGATACTCTGTCTGTCCCAGTTCAACAGGACGACCAGCTCAAACTACGATCAGTCACCCAGGATGACGGGGCTGTTCGGTGGTATGATACTGGAAGCGAGTTCTGATATGGTGCTACTGCTCGACCATAGTAGATATAGGCGCGACGGTAACACAGCTTACACACACCTCATTGTGGCAAAGAATCGGTCAGGACCAACCACCACTATACCCATTGCTTGGTGCTATAAGACGCTACAGGTGAGGGAAGCTACACCAGATGAGGAACATTTATGGCCCAAGTGAACTCACATCGGTTACTTGAATTCATAGGGACATTGGATCTAAGGGTTGGCCTTCCTGATAATGTGGCTAACTATATTGAAAAGAAGATTGGAAGAGTGTTGTCTATAGAAACCGGACTTCCGGACAATGATCCGTTAAGATTCGATACTAATGGGGAAAGGCTTACGCAATACCATCTCGACAAGAAGTTGGATGGCGTAATCAAGTCATGGCCCATAAACAAAGGAGCATGGAGTGCCAGGAAGAAAGATAACAAAAGCCGCCTATAGAAGTCTCTCTACGTTTGGAGAGGAAGCTATATTCGAGACTTATCTCGAGGTCAGGGATGTGGCTAGGATGCTGAAGAGTCTCGAGTCTGACATCGGCTCTGTGAGTGTTGGTCTATTCTATCGATGGCTTCATAGCGATAAAACTGGCGGTCGATGGGAGCGATGGCAGGATAACAAGAAGATCATCGGCTCGAGCCTGGTCGAAGAAGGACTCGAGATCGTTGATGGTGCTGACGATGGTTCGGTTCAGGCTGCTCGCCTGAAGGCAGAACAAAGACGGTGGATGGCAGAGCGATACAATAGAAGCGAATTCGGCAAGCCGGACGCGACGGTCAACGTAGTGAGTATCGGATCAGACTTCCTGTCTGCATTGAAGCAAGTCGAAGAAGAAATCTCCAAGCCGGAAGAGATTGTGATTGAAGCAGAGATAATTGAATCGGATGACGATTAAAGGTCGGTTGATTTCATTGCTTGTCGTCTAGCTCTCATAATTACGATACACGTTAGTTGATGCCATAAATGACTTGCAGGCTCGTATCCAAACTGGGATAGATAGTTCTCGATGATCTGGTCGCCGGTTTCTCCTATCCATACCGTGCAGCCGTTATCCATCTTGTGAAAGTGGTCTGGATATATCTTGTGTAATTCTCCAGGTGGTCTTGTAGTCGGTCGATTCCTGCTCTTACAAATACGGTAGGCTTCGACAGCGTTATCCAACACGGCTTCTAATTCATTCTTCTCCATCTTTCTTCTCAGGCAGCATGCGGTAGCCCCATACCTTTCGGAGATTGCCGGTTAGGCTCTTTCGCATGATTCGTACTGGGAGTAGACGCCCTGTTTTACTGAACTGCTTCAACCGTTTTCGTATAGCAGCATCACCTACACCAAGTAATTCAGACAACTCTCCTGTGGTAAACGCATCGTCTGGAGACTCGGTGTTGTCAATCGCAGCCTGGAGTTCCGCGATGAGGTCTGCCTCAGTCATCTTCATAGTGTCAACACACTTGATCTCTCGGCATTAAACAGAATCGGTCGAACCTCTATACTACCTTCATGGCAGATAAGTAAAACAATACCGATATCAGCCAAAGATTCTGCAGCGATCCTGTGAACATACTCGGTCGCGAACTGCCAAGCAGGCATGGATACAACCCTGGTAACGCCACGGTGATCGTAGCCACTGTCCATGTATCTGTGGTTATGACTTCGCACTGCGATATCTGGAGGACGCCTTGCGATAAATTCTGATAACGGATCTTCAGAAACAAGCATTGCTTGATACGCTTCAAGCATACGTTCTGCCCAGATATCAAATCCATAAAGATTGGCGTAGCCGCGAACAGTGTGCGCTCGTTGTCCCATCCTACCGTGATGAGCCACATCCAGCCTCACACCTTCCACATCTATCCTGCGTCTGTAGCTGGACATGGTGCCTGTGTCCGGATCTTTGACAATGGGCCACAGTTGACCCTTCAATGCCCTGGCAATTCCTTCTTCAGCATCACCTGACCGGCCTACATGGGACGGTGTACCACGAATCACATGAACCTCTTTAGGCTTCAGTGCTAGTGGCACTCTCAAGGACTCCAACGCACAATGCACATGAAGGCCCGTTAATGGACTCGCTATCTGGGCTGTTCGGTGATGGTCACCATCAATAGCATCACCATTGATGACCAAGGTAAACTTCTTTTTACCAATAATCTTCTTGGCCTGTTTCCAGGCAGACTCCCAACAATGCCATAGCCAGTTCTGGGCATCCGATGGTTCGTACATTCCTCCATCGTCCAGCTCCAAACCTTCGGGTGGACATAAGCCTACGGTAGATCCGCAGTGCAAATCACCACACACTGCGATGATATGGGCCATTATTTAGTGCCCCAAAGAACATATCCACCTGCCAACCCTATGGCAGCCAGCCACCAATCGGCCTTGAGCCTTAGTCCAAGACTAGGTTTCATGGAAGCCTTCAGCGCAGCGACCTGTGCCTCGAGCATGAAACTTTTGATCCCTAGTTCACCCTGAACCTCTCGTAGACTGAGGATGAGTTCACTCGCCTGGTCTGCTCTTAACGCTTCAGCCAATCGTGTCTCACGCTCGATCACAATAATAGAATCTAATTTTGTAATCTGCATTTCATAACCAATAACGACTCGGTCGAATTCCAAGGCTTGTATCGAGTCCAGGGATGCTCTCAGACGCTCAGAGATCACTTCTGTGCGCTCTCGCGCTTCTCTACGCTCTCTGGTGAGCCTAGCGACCTCACGCTCGTTTATACGCCTTTGTTCAGAAACGGCTGAATCAGCCAGCTCGAGCATATGAACCAGCGAATCGGATCTATGAACCACGGAATCCAACACAATCTCCTGTAGTTCAATCCTTTGTTCCGCATCATCTGCAATACCTCTGTAGTACGCTGCCTGCATACTCTGTTGTGCGACTACAGCCAAAAGGCCGATGATGGCTACGAACCCCACGGTCCACACCCAGTGCGGCACTGTCACCATCGTGCCGGTGCCGGACGATCTAGCTTTCCACGAATGTCGATGTGCGTAAACATTTGATATCGACCAATTCCTAGCTGTTTGGATTCTTCATGTGCATCGAACCATTCTGCTACCTCACCTGGTAACCACCCCACCTTTGTTATATCCGCAGCACCGCAAGTCATGTGCATGGATGTCGAGACACCGCCGATTCTATAGTTGTAATCGAAGTCCCGAAACCAAGAGTTTACCAGTATCGGGCCAACGGGTAGCGCCTCTCTAAGTTCGCAAAGCAGCTTACAAAGTGTAATAGCATTAGGCAAAAGACTTAATTCTGGGGCCTTGAGCCTTGTTCTGGACCGTGACGTTGCATGGAGAGCCTCACGCCCTACATCTGCTATCTCCAGGGGGTGGAAATTCTCCACACCTTCTCTACATAGTGCTTCAGCACAAACTACCGACCACTCATGCTTCGTCATCATGGAAGTTTGAAGAGTTATCAAGCACTGTGGGGCGTCTAGGTTCTCGTTGTATAGACGCGCTGATGCCACTTGCTACCGCACCTATTTGTGGCGCTAGATACTGTGCGATCCTGGGACCAGCAGCCCACGCGAGTAAGCCGGTAAATATCGTACCAAGTAGTGCGTAGATAGCATTGCTTACATCACCCCAGAGTACGATATCGAAAAGGATTAATGCACCAGTGAACAACAGCGATCCTACAAGGAGTGTCCGTGCTGCAGACAACTTACCTTTTTCATCGCTCAGTATCTGCTTGAACTCAATCAAAGCGTTCTGGGCCACCTGAACCGCCACCGCCAAGTAGTCCTGTCATTTTAGCAACTCCACCTACTAATGCGGCTGCTATACTAAATCCTGCTACTTGCTTCAGCCTTTTTGCCCACTCAGCCATATTTTGCCCGAATACAATTGGTTGCCTTATCCGTAAAGGAAGAATGTCATCTAGATGTCTTATCGCAGCAGCATAAGCCTGATCCCCTTCTGCACCCTTGGCGAAAAATTGTCTAACCCATCCTCTTCCAGCACTACTACCAAGAAGATCATATATAGCTTCAGCAGCTTCTTCGCCTCCCTCTCTTCCGATAAGAAGTGGACTCTCGATCTCACTTTGCCATAAAGAGTCCAGAAAATTATTCCTAAGTATACGGCTTTCAGCCACAGACCCACCCTGAGATTCAACGAATTCAACGGCTTCAGATAAGTCGCTAGGCTTGCCACCGATTTTTAGCTTGCTTGCTTGTACTGGAGATTCTTTGAATGAGATTTTATTAGTTCTATTGAGTCCATAATTATATGCATCGAGTCTTGCACTTCCCTGTCGAAAGATATCATCAGCCCCTTTCAAGCCTGGATAAATATCATCCATAATACTTTCTATTCTTGTAACAAATTGGACTGCTTTTTGATCGCCGCGATCAGCTAGTTCGCGAAGTGTATTCCTGAAGATCTGCATACTATGCAAACTAGGGGCACGACCGGCTTCCAAGTCTGCTACCAACTCGGTTACCAACCTTGTAGCACCTTTATTATCAAGACCGAAGGTCTGTGTCTGACCTCTTGGACTCAACAAATGACCGGCATCTTTCTTGATAATCTTGACGATACCCTTGAGATCTTTTAAGCCAGCGTCAACTCCTGCTTCATATTTTACCTTCCATGTTGCATCATCCGCAGATTTTCCTGCAAATTTAGCTATACGGCTAAGAGTATTGTTCCAATCTCCAAGAACCTTTTTGTCGAAGGTCTGACCTAGTTTCCGGTTCACATTCCAACCGCTAGTGAAGACTGCATCCAATGGACTGTAAACTTCTTTTCTGTCGATTTCCTTGGCTGCGGTTAAAATAGTCTTCTGGGTTTTGATCCTCTGAAGCATTAGTCCTATATTCTTCGCGATCTTAGAAGAATTCCAGAATTCCGATCCTTCTCCAGTAAATGGTATTAGTTTGAACTCTGGAAGCAGTTCTTCAAGTTCCTTGCCCCCTCTTTGCAATGTTTCCTCTGGCAATAAATCCCTTGCCGTAGCCCTGCCTGAGTGCAGACTCAAGACTTCAGCCGCTTCCTCGCCATATGTACCAGGCTGTATACGGGCTTCAAACATCTCACGAAGCGGTCGCTGAACTGGTACTGGTTCCTGCTTAAAGGGTATCTTAACCTCTTCCGGTGCGTGTCTCAGGATCGATCCCGGCTGGCCGCGTGTCAGGGGAGCCAACTCGGCACCAGCTCCACCCCGTTTACGGATGCCCTTACCTATGAATGTCCCTACTGGACTAGCACCTAATACGCCGCCAGTTCCACCAGCAATCAGTCCCGTTTTAAGTGCTTCACTTGCACGATTTCCAATACTGCCTTCACCTTCACCGGCACCATAGACCGCGCCACCGGCAGCGGCTGGTATCGCCATCCCTAGTGCCCTGGCACCTCTGCTCGTAGAACCAGCCAACCTCGCCAGGTTCATCCCAGTTGCAGCCGTTCCTGCACCAGCAGTCAGTAGCCCTGGAACTATACTGCCTGCGGCTTCCCAACCCATAGCTTCCAGCGGATTGTCCCTACGAAACTGCTCTATACCGGCTCTGGATTTATCTCGAGCTTCTCCGTATGTAATATTCGGGGATATGGATTTTATTGCACCTACTATCTCATCACCAAAGCCAAGGGTTACACCTTGCGCGAATTGTCTAGCCTTTCCTCCCCAATCATCGACCTTAGACATCTCGCCACTAGGCTCTTCTTCTTGATACTGAGCGGCCCTACGGGCTTCGGCTATACTTCCGAAGTTGCCCTTGAGCAACTGAAGATAATGGGCATCTATCTCTTTCTGTTCATCTGAGTCGGGATCACCGTATTCCTGCCGAAACTCCGCTAACTCTACATCGTATGCAGACAGAATTCTAAGGATTTCTTGCTTGCCCATCAGGTTTGACCTATCCCTCTAGTGCGGCCTGATTGACCAGGAAATTGCTCTTTCTCTTTCCTCCGTGCGCCGATACCCGAATCTCCTATTGGTCCTTGAGGTGTGTAAGTTTGACCAAGCTGCGGCCCCATCTCTTTACCAGCCATCCTATAAGCCGACGCCAATGTTCCCACGCTATTATTGAGGCCATTCAGGATTATACTCATTGGTACGGTACCACCACCCCTAGGTTTCCATAACTCTTCATCGTATCCGGCAGATTTATCAGGATCTAGGCCCATCAACTCTTTTGCTCTACGCTGACGTTCATCTGAAACCCCTTCGCCGCCCATAGCATCTGCCAATACCTGTCTTTTTCTTCTCTTCAGAAGGGATACCTCAAGAGGTTCGCCTGGTACGGGGATCAGTGCCTGATAATATCTCATGGCTTCCTGATTCGTCATCTGTGCGCCAGATAAGAAGCGAACAATTGGGTTAATAAAGTTCAATGCCGATGTATAGTCTTCTAACTTTTTAATTGCTTGATCATCGAGGTTATCCATAAATGTCAGCGCAGCCGTTTTAACTAATCTAGGCAGCCAACCCGAACTTTGTCCCTGATTCTGGTTGATCATTTCTGCCATGTAAGCAGTCAATACTTCGGTACTGAATAATTTCGGAGCTTCAAACTGCGACAGTACTAACGCATCCCCTGCTTCAAAATACGCCTGTTCTGCTCGTTCGATCCGATCTTTATTGCCTGTCCGTAATATTCTATCGAACTCTGCGCTTGCATCATCACGGACCTGACGCAACGCCATGTATTCACCCAGAGCCTCTTTTGGAATTCCAGGTATAACAGCCTGCAAATCACCACGGATTTTATCTCTTCTTATATTAGCTTGTCGTATGGCCTCCGGATCGCCGCTCGCTTCAGCTTTCGCAACCTCCTGATCAGCGAAATCTCTATCCTCAATGAGTATTTCCCAGCGAGCAATGCCCTCACCGCCGTCTATGCGTGTACCACCAGCCATCGTCATATCACCATCACCTTTTCGCATATCTCTGATAGCATGTAGGGCTGGTTGTAGAAGATTGAGATTCGCCCTTTCCGACTGAGTTGTCCCTGAACCAGTAGTTCCTGCTGGGAAAGGTGACGTTCGCATACGGGAGGTGTCAATTTTTACAAGTTGGCCCCCTTTGTCTGGATCGGCTCGATAATTTTCTAGCGTCTGCTTGTCAGTCATCACCGTATATGAATTACCCTCTCTATCATACATATCATACGGAGCAGTAAATCTGTCGCCTTGGTCTGTAGTATAAAGCTCCATGTTTGTGTTTATAGCCTGTGCAATGCCTGTGTCGCCAGCAGCATAAGCCTCATTCACGGCCTTCTGTAAGGCTTGGAATATCTGTTCATTAGTCGGGTTTTCACCAAGTCCCTTAAATATCGTCGCAATACGTCTTTGCGCTTCCTGCTTATCCTCATATGCCTCCATCGTCAGTTCGTGTTCCTCAACAGCTCTCCCCTCACCGGCTCTACCAATATCCATCTGGTAGTCCCTGAACTGATCAGCCTTAAACCGCTCTTCTTCTTGGATTGCCTTCTCGGCAAGGTATCGCTCGTTTTCCGTAAAACTCTTAGTAAACTGACCAGCAGCTTCAGTTATAGACCGTATAAATGAGGGTACGGGATTGGTGGGACTAGTTGTCGCTGCTCTAGTTGCCGCAACGCCTGCATCTCCTAATGCACCGGCATAACGATCAGCAAAACTCGGCTCTGTTGGTACGAAGGGTTGCTGCTGTTGCCGTTGCCGTTGCTGTGATATGCGAACTGGTGCTAAAGGACTTGCGGTAATTGGTCTCGCTGCGATATCGCGCTGTCCTCTCTGTTGGATAATACTTTTGAAATCCGGTACACCACCGTAGGCTGCGTCCCAGCCTTTCTGTGTAACGGGCATACCCTGCCTTGCTGGCATACCGGCAGGATTCATGGACTGCATACGCCTCTGACTTTCTTCTCTACGCAGACGCGCTATACGCTGTGCAGGAGTCTCTTGCCTCTCTTGTCTCCTGCCTCTGGTTAAAGCATTTCCAGGTGCGCCGCGCTGACCGAAATGGTATGCACTAGCAGCAAATGGAAAAGATCCTCTATAAGCCATTACGCCCTTCTCCAAGTCTGCCTGCGTTTTCGCTCATCAGGAAAGCCAAGACTCATAGGAACCCAAGGTTTAGGCCCAAACGTATCGCCTGCCCACTGTCCAAGACCAGTTAATCCAGCAGCTACAACATCCCCCACATTACTGGGGCTTTGTTCCATATCGGGACCGCCCAAGGGATCTTCCAACTTTCCATCCATTACATCCCATTCTACGGAGCCAGTGAATCCACTTTGTCTAGGGGATACACCTGATTCCATTGGGGCTAACTGTGGACCTATGGCACGTTCATCCATTGGTACATAGCCAGCAGGCGCAGACATAGGTGCTTCGCGTCTAATCGTTTCTGGATCGAAATAAACTCGAGAGTCGTATTCACGCACACCTCTATAATTTGGATTACTCCCCTGTCCTCTACCGAATCCCAGGTTTAATAATCCTGGGTACTCTTTGTGCCAAGGTTGATGGGCCATTAGACCGCCTCAAACTGGACGCCAATAGCGTCATAGTTCACGCGATAGAAACCATCCTGCATCTCTACGGCATCTGGACGCTCGAGTATCACCTCTTGAGCCATAACACCCTTATATCGGTTGTCTCTGCCTAGATAGTTGAACTCATAGGTTTTGAAGCCGTTCTCCATACCGACGTATTCTATGTTGTCCTTGATTCTGGCATCACTACCGAACGCAGTTGCCGCAGCACCACCAGCAGACAATAGGCCACCAGCCACTTGACCCCAAGTAGACGGCTTACGCTGATACTGAGCCATTCCAGCCTGTGGCTGCATCGCCTGTAGGAACGCAGCTTCGTCTGCGAAGCCCTCCTGGCTTCTGAGCCACTGCTCGTAATCAGCCGCAGCTTGCATCTGCTGACGCTGTTCCTGGGTTCCACCCATCTGAGCGAGTTGCTGTGCAGCCGCGAAAGTAGCTGCCTGTTCGTCCAATCCCTGACGGCCAAGCTGTTGAGCCAGAGCCATCTGCTGCTCTCTGAACCGTGCTTGATCGTCCATGCCCATGCCCTGCGCCTGTAGACCCATCTCGGCAAGAGCCTGTCTGCGAGCAAATTCGTTCTGTGTCTGCTGGCGAGCAGCATCAGC
>Ga0080013_1001423_pt1 | contig 31886 bp, 43 predicted proteins | sample ETNvirenome_6_85_FD_69236 | JGI IMG/M metagenome (GOLD analysis project Ga0080013, IMG submission 69236) | Marine viral communities from the Pacific Ocean - ETNP_6_85 (SPADES assembly) (version 2) | ecosystem: Environmental > Aquatic > Marine > Oceanic | place: Pacific Ocean | collected 2013-06-19 | reverse complement strand
GCGTATAACGAAGCAGTGCGCGACAACATCGACTTTGTATTCCAGGTCAAAGAGGCAGTAGCCAATGAGGAATGGGATATGTTGCGAGCGATCATCGAGGAAACACCAAACGATGTGAAGCTTGCGCTCAACCGTGCCCCCAGCAAGGGAGGCATATTCACTACGCACGAAGTCAAGTGCATGAAACAAAGCCCAAAGGGAGATAAGTAATGGAATACCAAAAGAAACCTGGCGAAGCCAAGCTGTTTAGGAATAAAGACAAGGCCAAAGAAAGTGACGCTGATTACCAGGGCTACTATATGCACGACGACGGTGTAACCGAGGAAGGCATCAATGCTTGGGTTAACACCGCAGCCAATGGCAGCAAGTACATGAAGCTGTCTTTCTGGAACAAGTCAGAGACCGCAGCCAAGGGTATAGCAGAAGCGCGCCAGGCTATGGCCCCGCAACCCGCACCGCAACCACAGGAGCCATTCGCGGATGACATCCCGTTTTAAACCAGGACGCGCCATACAAGTGGCGCAAACCCTTCTCGATATCGATAACCGCACCCTGGCTAAACAGTTGGGGTGTCACGAGATGACAGTGTGTCGGATGCGTGGAGCTGATGACATCAAGGTAAACAAGCTTGCAGAAGTGGCCGATGCATTCGGCATGTCACTGATGGAGCTGCTGAAGTTAGGAGACGACAATGAGTCAGAAAGATCGAGTGTTGCAGTATCTCAAAGAAGGCAAGGTGCTCACCAGGTTGAACGCTTGGGATGAGCTTGGCGTTATCGAAACTCCAGCCCGAATACACGAGCTGCGCAGTGAAGGTCACGACATTCAGTCAACCAGGAAGCAAGTGCTCAATCGCTACGGCGAGACAGTCAACATTGCCGAGTGGTTTATCAGGTAAAAAAAAGCCCGGCTTTTACACCGGGCTAGGTTGTCCAAGGGAGTGGACGGTGTTATCTTCAAGGGGTCAAAGCATGAAGATGAATGTAGTATACACCTTCATAACATTTATTGTTATTCATTCATCCTCATTTTGTCAGAGATTACTGGGCGTTAGGCCAGGGGATATGAAAACCCTGGAGACGGAGTTGACCCTCTCTATGATGCGCCCCGCTGGTCGAGAGCAGATCAAGCGGATAGATGTCAAGATTCGATACAGTAATCAATGCTCGCGATTGTTAACTTCATTTCATTGTTGTCCGACAGGACATCAAAAGGGAAAGTGTGGATTATGTTTAAGTTAAAGACTAAAGCCGGGAACGATTGGGAACCATCGGAACCAAAGATCGATACGTGGAAAGAAACATTTCCTAACTGCGATGTGGAAGCGGAGCTGCGCAAGATGGCACTGTGGTTAGAGGATAACCCTACTCGCAGGAAGACCGCAAAAGGCATGCCAAGATTCTGCTCCAGCTGGCTAACCAGAGCGAATGAGATGGGCGGCTCACCTCAGCTGACTGTCAACATGAAGCGATCGATGCGGGAATGGTCTGCCCTAGATCACCTTACGCATGACTACCTAAACTCAGAAGCCTACCGGCAAATGGCGCTGCGCAAGTACGGGCAGTACGTGACGTTCGATGGCGAGAGGGTTGAGGCATGAGCCATCGCTGGACAGTCAAAACAAAGTTTCAGGCTGAAGAGCTGTGCAAGTTCATCATGGCGCACTGCGAAGATGGCAAGACCTACGAAATCCATGAGCCTACATTGACCGGCCAGCAGATCAAAGCGGTGCATGCGTATTGCGACCACGTAGCCAGGGATATGAACGCTTCGGGTATTGACATGCAGCATGTGTTAAGCGGTGCTAAACTATCGATACCACCAACAGGTAAGATGCTATATCACATAATGTGGAAGCCAATCCAAACCGCCATGCTACAAAGGGCAGATTTGCCTTCAGTCGGTAAGTATGAAGTGGATCAGATATATCAGGTCATGGCGCGTCACCTGGTTGAAGCTCACGATATCGATGTGAGGTTTGGCCGATAGTTCTGGGGGGAACTATGGACCTTCTTGATTTCTGTACGACCGAACGCCAACGAGCAATTATAGAGCTGTATCAACAAGGCTTAGGCTATACAAAGATAGCGGAAACGCTCGGCCTTAAGACTCGATGGGCTGCGCGCGATACGATTCGCAATGTCAAAGCCAGAGCTGCTATGCAAGGCTACTCACCCCAGCATGACATGACACACACAGTGCCCCCAGGCTTCACGGTGAAAGGTGTCTCGACCTATTATTCTGAGGACGGGAAACCTGTTGGCCAATGGGTGAAGTCAGCAGCTGACAAAGAAGCACAGTTCAAGGCCGCACTCGAGGCTTTCAAAGCTGGATTCCTCGATGAACTAGATGGCCTTTACAGCCCCATACAAGCCCCACAAGAGACGTTAAACGAAGACAGGCTATCCCTGTACCTCATAGGGGATCATCATCTGAATGCCCTATGTTGGTCTCCGGAGACAGGTGGCGATGACTGGGACGTGAACATCGCCCAAGATGTACTGATTAAGGCTGTGGATAAGTTGGTGTCCGCATCCAGTGAGTCAAAGGTCGGTGCCCTGGTTAACCTCGGTGATTTTTTGCATGCCAATTCATCGGATAATAAGACCGGCAAAGGTACGCCTGTCGATGTGGACGGTAGACTCGGACGCACTATCCGCGTACTGGGTAACCTATTCCGCATACTGATCACCCGAATGCTCGAGACTCATGAGGAGGTTTGGCTGATCAACGTGCGAGGGAATCACGATCCCGATGCGAGCCTTTGGCTGAATGAAATGATGCGCCTGTACTTCTCGGATGAGCCGCGCGTAGTTGTCTTTGATAACTTCAACAAGTGGATCGACTTTGAGTGGGGAAAGAACCTAGTAGTCATGCATCATGGTGACAGGATAAACGCGCAGCGATTGTACGAAGCGGTGACCAGGGACTACGCTGAAGCCTGGGGCAGAACCAAATACCGGTATTTATTCCATGGTCATATCCACCATAAGACTGTGACAGAGCTGGGCGGGTTGCATCTGGAATCGTTGGGGGTACTCTGCCCACCTGACAGCTACCACTCAGGTGCGGGCTATGGTTCAGCCAGGTCGATGTCCTGCGTTGTACTTGATAAGAACTACGGCGAGCATAGTCGATTCAAGGTCGGCATCGATGAGGTGAACGCATGATCCCGATAATCAGTTGTCCGCTACCAGGCGGTGGTCAAGCGCTTATTAAGACACAGGATATCGGTGGCGCTACCAGCGGCAAGAACCCGAAAGAGTGTGACGTATACGTGCTAGGCTGGGCGGCTAATGGAATCACGATCGATCTAAGCCTGGATGACTTCGCGGAGATATGGGTTTCCGCTTTATTTGATGAGGCGTCGAATGACATCGAGATCATATTTACCCCAGATGAAGTGCACTGAATGCTACAAGATCATGGTGCCGCAGTTTAGGAAAGAATACCCCCACAAGCTGGATGGCTGGTCATGCGATTGCGGTAACAGCGAGAAGGCTATACTCAGAGAACGTCAATACACGAGGGAACACGATGGCTATCAAGCGCGAGAGCTGTGACATTTGGTTTAGTAAAGCAGTTAGGCTGCGCGACCAGGAGTGTCTGCACTGTCACAAGGTAGAAAATTTGGAGTGCTGTCACGTGTTTGGGCGCAGAAATAAGCGGTTGCGCTGGGCCATGTCAAACGCAGTTTCCATGTGTCACTATTGTCACAGACTGATGACCGAGTCGCCTGTCACGTTCCACGATTGGTTACGCTCTATGTATGGGGATGCGCATATGAATGAGCTGCGCAGGACAAGCCAAGAAATCTACAAGACTACGGCAGCATTGAGGAAGGAAATCGCGGCACATTACCGCGATGAAGTCAGAAAAAAAGAAGCTGATCCAGATCACGAGATTCAGAGCTGGAACTAAAGTCAGCCCAGGCTTTGTAATCATCGTTCTCGAGTAGTTTGCGCATGGCGTTTTGTTCGATCTGTCGCACACGTTGACGAGAAACTCCGAGCACCTCAGCGATCTCGGAGTATGTCATGTGGTAATCAGGATTGGTTGCAGCTGTCATTGGTCTCCCTCGTAGGGATCATGTGTGCCAGGATACTTCAGCAGCCAGCTGCCTTGCAGATTCTCGATGTACTTGGTGCTGACATCATGATTTTTACACCAGCGCAAAGCACTCTCCAGGCTATTGAAAACAATCGTTGTCATGCCTTCCACCTTATGCAGCTCGCTGTGTCACACTCTTCAGGCTGGATGGTGTTCATTGGAATCCACCAGTTCTGACCTTCTGATTTAACCAGCACTTCGAGCAGTGCCAAGTTACCCTCATGTGAAAGACGGGAACCGAAGACAACGGACTCTTCAGCCACGTCGCCTCCGATCATGAATTGAACCACCTTGCCTATTGTTTTTGGTCTCATCGTTAAGCCCTATCTTCCAGGTTGTTAAGGTCACCGATCATGGCGTCACGAATTTCATTTAGCTGGATAACAGATTGACCCTGCATATCAGTCATGCCATGCAAGTTGTCAGCCTTTTTGAGTTGAGCAAGCGCCTCGTCGATGCCATCAAGGATGGCGTTGTAGGTTACGATCTGCTCGTCGAGGTCTTCGTATTCATATACACACATGGTGCTTCTCCCTTGGTTAATGGCTGTGTCCCCAGCCGATGACTAATACTTACATACCTAAATCTATAGTTCAACACTTTCCGTGATGTTTATTTAAAATAGTTTATAAATCACTGATCGTGTTATACTAGGACACGTCATAGCTACTGGGATTAACCCAATGTGTGAGACGGTAAAACGCGCCATGTTTTGTGCACGTAACAAAGAGCAGCACATCGAGAACCTGGAGGTAGTATGTACCCTGGTTGGTCGGTTGAAAGGTATTAGCCAAAGTCAGTACCTGGATCTATGTGCAAGAGATAAGCTCGAGAACGCGCGCGCATTACACATGGCAAAACATTATCCAGCATAGGGGGAGATATGGCTGATTCTTTCTGGGGCGTGATTCCATTCCTAATCGCGCTAGTCGTTTATGTCTCATACATTTTATGAAGGTGCTCGACTTGTTCGCGGGCATTGGCGGATTTACTCTCGGTCTTGAGCGCGCAGGATTTGAGACTGTCGCATTCTGTGAGATCGAGCCATACGCTCAGAAGGTACTAGCTAAGAACTGGCCTGAGGTGCCAATTTATGACGACGTTAGAGACATCACAGCAGACAGACTTATTTCCGATGGAATTAGAGTCGATGTCCTCACAGGCGGATTCCCCTGCCAAGACATCTCAGTTGCAGGACAGCAAGCAGGCATTGAAGGCAAGCGCAGTGGACTATGGACAGAGTGCGCCCGTCTTATTGGGGAACTTCAGCCCCGATACGCCATCTTTGAAAACGTCACAAACCTGCTTAATGGAGAACGGGGAGCTTGGTTTAAGCGAGTTCTCTGGGATATTTCCGCGCTCGGGTATGATGCGGAGTGGCACTGTATACCAGCTAGCGAACTTGGCGCGCACCATCACAGAGATCGCGTCTGGATTATCTGCTACCAAAGAGCAAATTTTCTACTGGAGGACTCCCGATACAGCAAATGGCGGAACTCCGATAGCGTTGCTAGAGGGCAAGACGCACAGGGAAAGCGGCAGTGCGATACAGATACGGTTAGGCGATCAAGTGAAAATGTGGCCGACACCCTCTACGCGAGACTACAAAGGGGGCTACATTGGAGGCAAGATAAGGAACGGCAAAGTAAGTCGGGACACTCTCGATGTGGCGGTTCAGCACACCGACAATCAAGAGAAAACGAATGGGACACTGAACCCGACGTGGGTCGAGTGGCTAATGGGATTCCCGCTAGGTCACACAGACTTAAATGCTTAGGCAATGCAGTTGTTCCGCCAATACCAGAGCTTATTGGGAGAGCTATCAATGGACATAGATGAATACATCGTAGCAGTGCGCGCAGCAGACTCTATGGCTAAGGCTTGGAGATCAGACGTGGCAATACTATCTAACCTACAGGTCGTGAGACTAGATGAAGCGCAAGGCACCATACTCGAGATAGTGAGGTGGGATCTCTGATGGCAGATCAACGTGGTAAGCTAGACAAGGAAACCAGGGACCGACACTTCCCTGAATACAATGGCGGCAAAGGCAGCAGGCCGCGCAACTCAACTGCTCAATCCAGACAAGCGTATAAGGATGGATGGGATAGGATATTTGGTAATGCCAAAGACAAGAGCACAACTTAACCGAGCACTGCGTCAAGAAGAGATGCGCAACAAGATTGAGGCATCAGGGTATGAATCGCATGTTGCTGAAGTTGTTAAGAAATTGTTAGATCCAGAGCAGGAGTTTGACTCTATCGAGGTGCAGCGTATGAAGTCTGCTGCTGACCTATCGATCAAGATGATGGCGAAGTTCATGCCAGACCTTAAATCCACCGAGATCACAGGTGCCGATGGCGGTGACCTAGTGATTGCTGTACAGCGTAAGCGCTTCGATGGCGACGATTGAATACGTAATGAAGCCGCAAGGCAAAGTGCTCGAGGAGTTTGCTGACTGCCGATCACGCAACTCATTCATCATGGGGCCACTAGGCTCCGGCAAGACCGTCCAGGTTATCCTTAAATTCCTAGAGCTGATGTGCGAGCAGGCACCAGTCACTCGTGAGACGCATCCCAACTACGGGGTACGGCTATCACGCATCATTGCAGCCAGGAACACGTACAGCGAACTATTCTCTACGACGATTAAAGACTGGCTCGAGGTACATGGTGACCTGGGGGAGTTTAAGCAGGGCAACAAGGAACCGCCCACGCATCGCATCGAGTTTAAATTAGAGGATGGTACGACTGTGCGCAGCGAGGTCATCTTCATTGCCTTTGATCGACCTGATCACGTCAAGAAAGCGCGAGGTATCCAGACAACTTGGGTGTGGCTGAACGAGGCCAAAGAGCATTCCAAGAGCGTTGTCGATATGCTGGACCTGCGATGCGGTCGATACCCATCGATGAAGGAAGGCATCAAGCCTACGCACTACGGAATGATCGGAGACTCCAATGCCCCGGACGAGGATCACTGGTACTACAAGTTGGCTGAAGAGGAACGTCCAGAAGGATGGAAGTTTCACCGTCAACCAGGTGGTGTATATCGGGAAGGGGACGGATGGTACCTCAACACGAAGGCAGAGAACCTGCATAACTTACCCGAGGATTACTATCGGCGCGGACTACAGGGGAAAACAGATGATTGGATCAAGGTTAATCTCGCGAATGAGTACGGCTTTGTCTCGAGCGGCAAGCCGGTTCATCCACTTTACACTGATTCTATACATTGCCTTGGCGATCATTATCAGCCTAACAGTGACACTCCCGTTGTTCTTGGCTTTGACTTTGGTCGGACTCCCGCTTGCGCTTTTATCCAGCGCGATGCACTTGGACGATGGGTCTGTTTCGACGAATTCTGCATGACTGATTCCGGGGCTGTGGACTTTGCACCCAGCCTCAAACGCTACATCGAGGCGAACTATCCGAAGTTCAAGTTTCGTGGTTGGGGCGATCCCTCGGGCGACAACAAGAACCAGGCTAACGCTGATACACCATTCAAGATTATGCGCGCTGCTGGCATACCTTGTACTCCTACGCTGACTAATGACCCAGCATTACGGAGAGCAGCTCTCGAACTACCCATGAAAGAGCTGTGCATGGATGGCAAACCTCGATTCCTAATCAGCCCGAAGGCGAAGATGATCCGCAAAGGGTTGCAAGGTGGGTTCTGTTACCGGCGCATACAGGTATCAGGCGAGAAGTACACCGATGAACCTGACAAGAATGAGTACTCGCACCCGGTCGAGGCACTCGAGTACGCGCTGCAGGGCGAAGGTGAGGGACGCCAGGCGGTAAGAACGCAACACATTGAGCGTAAACCACGACGCGCGGAGATGGCATTCAATGTATGGGGATGATGTGTACGTGGCATTCTGTATGGACGATGGTCCGCACTGGTGGAGCTGGATGCTACATCCCAAGATCAAGCACTGTTACGCGGTCATGCCGCACCGAGGTGAATGGTATGCATTCTCCAGGTCTACAAACGGAATTGAGCTGATGTTGGTCGAGAACATTTACGATGTAGTCGACAACGATATTCTGGTAAAGTCTAAGGTGCGCAAACCTACTCGCGGATTATTCATGCTGAATACCTGCGTTGGGTATACGAAACAGATACTAGGAATCAACAAACCGTTCATTTGGACACCGTATCAACTGTATCGGTATTTGGAGAGGCAAAATGAAGAGACCAAAGGCACCTAAGCCCACAGCACAGCAGCTCGCTGTTGAACGTCGCCAATCAATGGCGTTAGACAAAGAGATCGAGGAGCAAGAGGAGCGTCAACGTGCCCTGGCTCGCGGTCAGCTAGGCACCCGATCACTGTTAGGTGGCGTACCCCGCACTGCTAGAGAGGCTGCTACCGGCGGTCGTGCTGCAACTACAGCTCGTACTATGCTTGGCGCTGGCGGTGGTGCTGGACGTGTTGCACCTCGTGGTGGTAGAGGCTCACGATCAGGTCCATATAACGGCTCTATGCCACAACTTCGATAGGCAATCCTATGGCACTCCCTCCCCAGCTTGGTAACATCAAGGGACTCAAAGACCGCGAAGCGAAAGCGTTCAAGTACGAGACCCAATGGCATGATCAGCTGACAGATGCGTATGAGTATTTCTTACCGCAGCGTAACCTGTTTAACACCGAGAACACCGGTCAAAAGAAGATGGATCGTATATTCGATGCGACTTCATTGATCGCTATTCAGCAAGGTGCGAGCAAGCTGCAAGAGAACATCGCTCCGATCTGGTCACGCTGGGCTACCTTTCAGCCTACTGATGACATCCTAAAGCTGCTGGAGACGGGTGAGTTTGGCGTATCCGAAGAGGACATCCGCGCTAATCTGGATGAGCAGTGCGACTTGGTCTTTGATTACATCAACCGATCCAACTTCCACACGCAGTTCTATGAGTGTGCCTTGGATATCCTGATCGGCACCGGCACGATGAAGATCGAAGAGACCGATGACGACACGAACCCGCTTTGCTTCCGGGCTATTCCACAGAAAGGCATCGCATTTGAGGAAGGTCCATACGGCACAGTCGAATCACACTGGCGTCGCTTCCAAGTTAAGGCACGATTGCTAGAGCGCATGTGGCGAGGCTTCAAGGCATCGGAGAAGATCAAAAACATGATCGAAAACTCTCCCGATACTGAGGTAAGTGTTAGCGAAGGCGTCCTGTTTGACCCAAAGACCAGGAAGTATTACGGCGTTCTGTGGGTACAAAACGAGAATCGCATCTCGTGGGAAGAGGATTTTGGAGAGACATCTCCCTGGGTGACCGGTCGTTACACGAAGGTCTCAGGTGAAGTGCGTGGTCGCGGTCCTGCAATGCAATGTTTGCCCGATGTGCGCTCACTGAACAAAGTCAAAGAATTTGTACTGCAAAAAACAGCGCTTGATGTCGCTGGAATGTATACTGCGACCGACGATGGGGTGACCAATCCCTACAACATGACCATCGCACCAGGCGTTGTCATCCCCGTTGGCTCAAACAACACAAACAACCCATCAATCCAGCGCTTAGACACGGGGGCTAACCTTGCACTGGCACAATTTGAGATCAATGAACTACAGCTCGCTATTAAGTTGGCGCTGTTTTCTGATCTTCGTGACCCAACTGGTCCTGTGCGCACTGCTACTGAGGTTGCTATCGAGCAGCGAGAGCTTGCCAAACGGATCGGGTCGGCATTTGGTCGACTCCAGACCGAGGTACTCATCCCTGTCTTAAAGCGCGTGGTGGCGATTCTGACGCGACGTGGACTGATTGTGCCTATCGAGCTGGAAGGCCGTGACGTTAAGGTCAAGTTCACCTCTCCATTGGCTCGTGCACAAGACGGTGAAGACCTGTTAGCTGTTCAGCAATCCGTACAGTTTGTATTAAACACGGCTGGCCCCGAGCAAGTGCAGATGGCGTACAAGACTGAAGACTTCGGAACCTGGGCGGCTACGAAAACAGGCATGCCAGCAGAGCTAGTGCGCTCTGACATGGAGAAACAGCAAGTAATCATGGCCGGTGCTCAGGCATCTGCCGCACAAGCTGGGGTTGACCCAGAAACAATGGCCGCTGAGGCCGGAATAACAACGTAAAACCAAAGGAAAGCTATGAGCTGGGACACGATTGAGGGTGAGAACCCGAAGGCGCGTGAGCAGCAGGAAGCAGCCAGGGAGAGACAGGCCGAGTTATGTAAAGCATACGCTCGGTGTTTCAACACTGATGACGGACAGAAGGTTCTCGAAGACCTGACTCGTCGATTCCTGCTTGAAAACTCCACCGCATTGGAAAGTAACAACGTCGAATACGAGGCTGCGTATCACAATGGCGAGGCTGGCGTGATTCGCTTGATCATTCACTACATCCAGAACGCGGAGAAGCTATGAGCGAAGAAGAAGTCAAGAAACCCAGGCGCAAAGCCAAACCTAAATACGAAGTTGTGTGCGAGGAGACGGACCATCTGAAGGCAATCGGCTTTGATATGGCGTGGCTAGGTAACCTGGCTGACCAATATCAGTTCGATCAGTTCCAATACCTGCACAAGTTTCGCGCATTTCGATGCTACAAGGCCGGGCAACACGTCGATTGGATCGATGTCAACGACATTGCACTGCTAAATGGCAAACGAAGGCTTGAAGACATACGTCTCAGGCACCAACCCCTAAGCCCTAAGCGGGCGATCATTCAATATCCTTGGAGATAAATCATGGAAGACCAGGCCGTAGAAACAAACGATACCCTGACATCGCTAGTCGGTGAGGCAGAACCTACGTTAGCAGAGGGTGAATACTTCTTATCTGAAAACATCAAAGGCATTGGCGAGACGCCTGAGTGGTACAAGGCTGATAAGTACAAGTCAGTCGCTGAACAGGCGCGCGCATACACTGAGCTGGAGAAAAAGTTTGGTGGCTTTACCGGCGCACCCAAGGATGGCTACGAGCTGTATGACGGTGTCGAGTCTGACGATGCATTATGGGCAGAGCTGGTTGAGTTTGGCACCGCCAACAACATGAACCAGAGCGCTTTGCACCAGGCATGGGAGCTGCTGACCGCACAAGAGGAAGCAGTCGAGCAAGTATCGGTTGAAGAAGAGATCGGCAAGCTGGGACCGAACGCAAATGAGCGTATTACTACTGTCGAACAGATCATGCGGAATAACTTGGAACCCGAGCTGTATGAAAAGTACCGAGATGTTGTTACTAGCGCGATAATGATTGAGTTCATTGAAGACTTCTCTAAGTCAATGCGCCCTGCACAGCTACCGATCGATGGCTATGTCGAGCCTGGTGGTATCGAGTGGCCAGACATCGAAGCTGAGATGTTTAAGAAGGATGAGAACGGCAATCTGCTGCGCTCTGTCGACATGAATCATGAGCGTAAGATCCAGCGCATGATGAAAGAGTATGGCGGTGACAAACCTTACACTCAGACGTTTGGCTAACTTAAACAATTAGTGGTATCATCGCGAGATCGGATACCCCTTTTTTAAGGCCCGGTAGTTTTAGGTTGAAAGACTGACCGGCTACCGGGTACTCAGTCAGAAAACCTCTTAATCATTGTTATCAACTTTGACAACGAGGAGACTGAACCATGTCAAAGAATCTTTCGGCAGTTGCCGTACAAGAGTTTGACAGCATGGTGAAACAGGCATACCAGGGTATGGGAATGCTTAAGCCTGCTGTTACTGTCCGCAATAATGTTGTGGGCGACATCTACAAGTTCCGCCGTATGGGTAAGGGCTTGGCTAACCAAAAATCTACTTCTGACCTCGTCACTCCAATGGACGTTACTCATGAGTTCAAGAATGCGACTCTCGCAAACTGGAACGCTCCTGAGTACACCGACATCTTTGACCAGCAGGAAGTAAACTTTGACGAGAAGCAAGAGCTTGCGAACACTATCGCAGGTGCACTTGGCCGTCGTTGTGACCAGCTCGTTATTGACGCGATGGATGCATCTACTCCGCTGACTACTACAGTCCCAGCGGGTGGCACCAACTTGTCAATGGCTAAGGTCATCGATGCCCAGGTTGAGCTTCGTGATCAAGGTGTTCCATCTTCTGAGTTGTTTGCTGTTATCGAAGCAGGCGGCTTGGGCGGATTGTTGAACGACGAGAAGGCAACTTCTAGCGACTATCAAAACATCAAGGCGCTTGTATCTGGTGAAGTTAACACTCTGTGTGGCTTCCAGTTCATCGTCATCGAAACTCGTACTGAGGGTGGTTTGACTGAAGCGGCGAATGTTGTTGACTCTTGGTTCTTCCAGCGTCCAGCTGTTGGCCTTGCTATCGGCATCGACATGAAGACCGAAATTAACTGGATTCCCGAGCGTACAGCTTGGCTTTCAAACGGTATGTTGAAGGCTGGCTCTGTTGTACGTGACGAGGGTGGTCTCGTTAAAGTTCAATACGACAAGACTGCGTAAGGAGAAGCTAAGTCATGGCATTTGATTACACAAAGCTATCCCGCATTGGCGGAATGGGCGACTCACAGAAGGTTTACGCATACGCGTCACCTGATTCAATCGCCACTGTGACTGGTGCGGATTACTTCCTCCCAGCAATCAACGAGCTTGAAGTCAACGACATCATTTTCGTAAGCGACTCCGATGCAGCTGCTGTTACTATCACTTTTGTGAAGAGCAACAATGGCACTGCAATCGACTGCGCTTCCGGGACTGCACTCGGCGACAGCTAAGTTCCACGGCCCCTTCGGGGGCCATTCTATTTCTAGGTGAGTTATGGCGAGTAAGATCGACTTAATTAGCAATGCGCTTATTCTGATCGGGGATACTCCGATTAATTCACTAACTGGTGGGACTAGGCGCGAGACGGTAGCCAACAATCTCTACGACAATATAGTCCAGAACGAGCTGACAAAGCATCGTTGGGGCTTTGCACGTAGGAAGGCACAGATATCTCTGCTGACTGATACCCCGGTTGACCCCAATGGCTGGCGCAGCATCTACCAGCTACCTACTGACATGCTGTTCTTGATCACTGTTACCCCTGATTCCAACTATCAGATATACGGTGACAAGGTATACAGCAACTCTACCCAAGCCCTATACGCTGACTACATTGCAAACGTCACTGAAGATGAGTGGCCTGTGTACTTTGCAAAGATGATTGAGTACGCACTGGCTATGGACTTCGCTGCGAGCATTAGAGACAGCTCTTCAGCGCGCGCTGAGATGGCAGCGGCTTATGTAAATGCGTCCCGTATGGCGCGATTCACGGACTCTCAGCAGTATCCTACGGAGCAAATCAGAAGTAACCCATTCGTTAACGTGAGGTTCTAATGGCGTTTGATAACGAGACCCTTTCACACGTTGGCGGAGCCTCTCCAGCACCAAGGATTTACACCTATTACACTGAGGACTCTCAGGCGACGGTCACTGCCGCAAACTATTTCGATGATGCGTCTACAAAGTTCCAAGTCAATGATGTAATCCACGTCATAAACACGACTGTGGTTTATAAGCTATTGGTGACGGCTGTTAGCAAGAAGTCTGTCACGGTAGGAAGAACCGGGATCACGAGTGCGGGCTATGCTGTATATGACGACTCAAGAGCCTCAACACTAACTCTGACTGCCGGCGTTCTAACGGTAGTTCCGAATGACGCATTGGGCACAACTACTACTAACGCCTATCTTCCGTTGGGCGTGACCAATTTGTGGAACGCGGGGACAAGCTCGTTTGATTTCAGTGAGTTATCGGTAGGCGATACGGTTGAAATGCGGATTATTGTCCAGCCAACAACTACCAACAACAACACCGAAATAGAATTGGACCTGTATCTTGGCTCTGGCGGCACTCAGTACAAGGTGCCTTTCATTACTACGCAGAATTTCCAATTTTCTGGGCTGTATGAAGCTACCCGATACACCTCGTTTCCGATAAGAGATGAAGACACAAGAACGTCTGCCGCGCAGTTCAAAGCGAAGGCAGATAAAAACTGCACTCTTCAGACCGATGACTTCTTTGTAAAAGTGACGCGCAATGGCTAAGTCTCGATTTATTCAGAACAACTTTGTAAGTGGCGAGTTATCACCGCTGCTGCGTGGCCGTATTGATCTGCAACAGTATTACCAGGGATGCGAGACAGCAGATAACGTCGTCATCGTCCCCCAAGGTGGCTTGCGTCGTCGTCCTGGCACTGAGTTCATCGCGCAGACCACGCGCAACGTAATATCTTTTCCCTACACGGGAACCATGCCAAACGGTGGCACTGCTTCCGTTCTTTACAGCAATGACGCAACAACCACATCGACAACAACCCCAATCGGCACAACCAATGATTATGTCGTAGTCAAAGCTGATAAAGGCGCAAGCAACATAGCTGATATCGAGTTTATAGATATTCGGCAGATCAGCTTGTCGTCTGGCACTTCGACTGAGTTCAAGGTTCAGTATTCCGCTGACGATGTGACGTATACCGATGCAGGTGACGTTCCATTGATCGGCACAAGCCCACAGGACTTCCGCATCAAGATTGGCGTATACGCTCGCTACTGGCGTCTGGTGCGTGTTGGCACGACTGATCTGGGATCAGCAACGATCACGGCGGCAGGATTCCAGTTAATCCAAGAAACAGGAACGGATAGTGACTGCAAGCTGGAAGACTTCAGCGTTGAGGATGACCGTCATTACCTGATCGAGTTCACTAAAGCTAACATTGCAATCTTCCGATCTCAGCTTGTGGGTTCTAACATTCAGACCACTAGAGTTGCGGACATTAAGCCGACGTATACAAGTGGCGATGTTGACGTGTCTAGCGTAAGAACAGCGCAGATCGAGAACGTCATGCTGGTATTTGGCAACTTCGAGCCTATTCGTTTGGTGAATCTTGGTACAGATGCGGACTGGGTTATCGACAATATCCCGTTTACTAACGTCCCACAGTTCGATTATGACGACGCTAGCAGCCCGACGCCTGTCGATGACGTGCAGGTCATGACGTTAGGTGGCGGCAGTCTTGCGAAAGGTGACAGATTCCAGGTTGACATTGAGTCAATTCAGTCAAAAAACATCACATTTGCTGGTGACAGTACGGCTGATGAGCAAGCAGCGACCGTTTTCAACATCCAAAAGAACCTGCAGGACATGCCGGTTTACGGTGAGACGGGTGTAGCGGTAGCAAGAACCGGCGCATTACAGTACACGATCACTGTGTCCGGTGAATCTACAAAAGATTTTGAATTGTACTCTGGCTATTTCACGGAAGGTGACGCCAGCAATACTGTTTCATTTACGAAAAGCGCAAACGGCACACCTAGAAAAGAGGATGTTTGGTCTAATACTCGCGGATGGCCTAAAACTGCGTGTTTCTATGAAGGCCGATTGGTATTGGGTGGCACGCCATCAAAGCCGCAGTCAGTTTTCTTTTCTAAGGCTGGCGACTTTTTCAACTTCGACGTTGTAGATACCGATGATGATGACGGTATTTTTGCGACTATTTCTGCTCGCAAACTAAATGACATTGTCGATGTTTACCCTGGTCGTAACCTGCAGATATTTACCTCGGGTGCTGAGTTTGCTGTAACGAGTCGTCCGGTAACACCAGCGAATGTACAGATCACACCACAGACATCTCATGGAGCAAGCAATATTGAGGTCCAAGATGTTGATGGATCGACTATGTTCGTGGATCGGTTTGGTAAATCGCTGCTAGGTTTCTTGTATTCCTTCAATGAGGATGCGTATACCACCGATGACCGGTCGGTACTGGCCTCCCATCTGATTAACAAGCCTGTTGACTTGGCGCTACTGGCGGGTACTGCAAGTGATGACGCTAACTGGCTGTTCATTGTTAACGATGACGGTTCAGCGACCATTCTGAATACGCTAAGAAGCCAGGACATCAATGGTTTCACTAGCTGGAATACAAGCGGCGACATCAAAAGCGTTTGTGTTGTCGATGATCAGCTGTTCATGACGGTTGAGCGCAACGTAAATAGCGTTGACAAGTTGTTCATTGAGCGCTGGGACTTTACCTATCTCATGGATTGCTCGATCAAAAGCACTCAAACCGCTGGCGTCATCGACGGACTGGACCATTTCGACGGTGAATCGGTCAAGGCCATTACGCGAGAAGGCTACCAAGACAAGAACGAGGGCTATGTGCTGTCGTCTTACACGGTATCTAGTGGCGAAATCACGCTCGATGCCAGTGAACAATACTCGCTAACCACATATGAGGTTGGCTTACCGTTTGTTCCTACGATCAAGCCGATGCCATTGAATACGAATATCGGATCAGGTCAGAACCAGATGCGCTTAAAGAAGATTGTCCGCATGAACGTGCGTGTTTACGAATCATCTGGTATTTACATCGATGACTTGCCAGTACCTGTTCGATCATTCGGCGCTGCAGGGATTACGTCACCACTGACAAACGAATCAATTGTCCCAGCCACGGGAATCATAGAGGACGTTTACGACATTAACGGTTGGGGTAGAGAAGTCATGCCGACGATCACATGCCCCGACCCAACCCCATTGCATCTGCAAATGATTGAATTTGAGATCGAGGGCAACTGATGAACCTGGCACTTCAAGACGGAATCTATAAAGCGCAGGACTTATTGCTGCAAATGCCCCAGGCTAATTGTGAAGTGGTACATCATTTCGCAGATGGATTGTACGCCAGGGAGCTACAGATTCCCGCAGGAGTCGCGTTAGTCGGAGCGCTACATAGGACTAACCATGTCTTTACTGTGTCTCAGGGCGAATGCTACGCGGTCACACACGAGGGTAAAGAGCACATTGTCGCGCCATACACGGGACAGACACATCCTGGTATGAAGAGAGTAATATACGCAGTAACGGATACTGTTTGGACAACTTATCACCCGACAAATGAGACGGATGTCGATAAGATTGCACAAGAAATATTGGAGCCAGAGCAATGAGTTGGGTAATAACGGCAGTTGTGGCATCGACGGCAGCGAGTGTTTATACCTCATCTGTGTCGGCAAAGGCGCAACAAGCACAAATTCAAGACCAGATGAAGCAGGAAGAGTTAGCTGCTAAGTCTGAAGAGCTGGCACGTCGCGAAGAGCTAAACGCGGCATTGGCTGCTAATGCTATCGATGTCTCACAGTCGGGTGTGGATGCAGCTACTTTCGCATCGCTCAGTCTAAACAGCGCACGACAAGCCGGACTTGCAGAGGGACAAGAGGAACTTTCTCAAAGATTGCGCCAGGCAGCGCTTCAGCGTAAGTCAAGAAACGTCGGTGCGATTCGAGATGCACAGATTGCCAGCACACTACTGTCAGCCCCGTTGAAATACGCGCAGGCTGGCGGTGAGTTTGGAGACTAATAATGGCCCAGCAGCGCATCAATTACTACGGCAGGATTAGACCTGCAAATATCGACGATCTGTCTGTACAGCGCGTACAGGCTGTTGCGGGTGTAATACAAGATGTCGCTGATATAGGTTTGGCTATTGCCACCGAAAAGCAGATGAAAAAGGCCACAGAAGAGGCTGAAGCTGCTGCAGCACAAGCAAGTATAGAAACTGGCGCGCCGGAAGAAAGAGATAGAGCATTCAGTGCTATCAGTGCTTATGATCAAACATATAACGAGGTGCTGAAAAAAGCGTACTTGGCCGGCGCTGAGACGCAGGTAAGAGAGAAGATCAATACCCTGGCTGTGTCATTTGCCGATGATTATCAGTCATTCAATGCTTCTGCTACCGCTTTGCGTAATGGTGTGCTCGAAGGTATGCCCGAAGAGTACCGACCGGCAATGCAGCTGCAGATGGATTCTTTGATTGGTGCGCAGCGATCCCGTGTACTGGCTGCAGAGAAGACACGTCGACTCACAGAGGCTGATGAGCAGCTTGTCCTATCGTCTAATGACGCAGTTGATAACGCGATAACGTCGTTACAGAACAACGATACCCTGCAGGCCGTACAGTCTATTGAGCAAGCGAACCAGTACGTTGATGACCGGGTTACAGCTAATGCAATTACTCCAGCGGCTGGTGAAGTGCTTAAGCGCGAGAACACATTCAAGCTGCGAGTTGGTACTGCACGAGCAACCCTAACTAACATTCTCGATTCGGGTCAGCCTGGGGCATTCACTACGGGCATTAACTATGTTGGATCACTACAAACTGCACCTGAGTTTGCCGATCTCACACAAGTAGAACGTGATGCGCTGATTAAGACTGTGCGCTCTGACTTAAGCAGCCGATTGACACTCGACAATCAAGAGCAAGCGCGTCTCGATGAGCTGAGACAGCAATCACAAGACCAGACCTACTTTGCTACTGCAGCTGCAATCATTGACGGTACAGCGGACGCATCGACTGTTCTACAGCTTGCACAGAACCGATCGATCAGCGAGTCACACTTTGACAAGCTAAACAATCAGCTAAGCACTAGCGGCACTGGATTCGACAATTACGACATTGTGTTTAACATCCAGCAATTGATGGCGACAGACCCCTACAAGGCACGTCAAGAAGTCATCAACAACTTTGGTACTAACCTGACACAGCGCACTGCAAGTCAGCTGCTCAAGACCATCGATGGCTCAGGTCCGTTGTCTACTGATCGTGCTAAGACATATCTCAAGTTCTTGAAGGCTAACCTCGGCCAGGTTGATGCGATTACCGGCAAGTTTACCGGCGCTGGCACTAAAGAGCTGGCGTCACGCGCTATCCTGCAATACGAGCTGCGAGTTACTGCCGGTGAAGATCCAGGCATTGTGGCTAAGAGCTTGTTTGATATCTCCGATATCCAGGGTGTTGGCAGTGTGGCAGATGCTGATAATCAGATTGCTACTCTAAAAACGCAAGGCAAAAACAAAGTACAAGAGATAATGAATTCGCAGCGCATATCATCACAAGACGCCATACAGAAATATCAAGCTTCAGATGATGGACAGGCTGATCTAAAGAGACTGCAGTACCTAACTCAGACTCGCGGTCGGCTTCAAGCGTTTGAACAAATGACTGCGTACTATGAATCACAACTGCAAACTGTACGAACAGAGCAAGAGGTAATCGATAATGGCTAGACCTGGCAGTGAAATTATCGAGGCCATCATTGAGCGCGTATCAGCAACACCCGAAGGTTTGCGTGAAGCAGGATTTTTGAAGCCTGAGACTGAGGCTACGCCACGTAACGTCAAGTCTGCGACTACTCGATACCGCAATGCCCTACTCAAAGACGAGGGCTTTGTAGAGAGCGAGCGTTTGCGAACAGAAGGTCAGACTAAGATTGTCGACAAGGATGTGGCAGAGCGTCCAATCGTGCAGCCAGAAGAGCTGGAAGACACAGTCATCATGGCGCATAAGGGCGATGTCACCAAGACGCGATCTACCGTTGAAGAGTTTGAAGGCGTACAGCTTGATGAGCCAGTAACCACATACGGTGGCGCTAAGTTTGGCGCTCAGTCTGACAATATTGCCAAGCAGCTCTACTGGGCATCGATGCGTGATGCGGCTACGCCATTCCAGAACAAGGCTGAAGTGCTGCAAGCCACGAAGGACATGCCGGTCAATGCGGTATATGTGGCAATGGGGCAGGAAGGTAACTACTTCAACCAGGCGTTTGCCGATGCATTGTTGCAGCGCACCCTGGCTAACAAAAAGATCACGCCAAAAGCGATGGATCAGTTTGATAAAGAGATGCGTCAGGCGCGTCCAGACTGGGTAGGCATCCGCAGTCCAGAAGCCAGGGCACAGTTGTTGGGTGTTGGTAACTATCCGATGAAAGGTGCCGGTAAGTTGCGCTCTGTCTTTGTTAAGACAATGAACAAAGCTGACTATCGTAACCAGGGCTTCGCATCGAATGATCGGTTGCTACGCGCATTCACAGAACCTGATTTACTTGGTGCGCAGCTGGGCGATGCTGGCTACTCAATCGGTGAGGTCGGCCTCGATTATGGACTGACAGACATCAATACGCACCCATCCTATAACACGGGTATTGGCGGCACGTACAAAGGCGGATTCCAGCGTTCTGTTCCGGTAGAGATTCTGTTCCCTGATGCATGGCAGAAGCTAGGCACAGAGATGACCAAGCCAAAAGCGAAAGGCGCTAAGGCTCGGCCATTGACTAACGCGGAAAAGATAGACGCTATCTCCAAGCGCAAAGACTTATTCCAGATTGCTGACGCGCAATGGGTAGATCGTGTGTCGACCTGGCTGCGAAATAATCCTGGCATGGATAACGGCGATGCAATCAAGGCGATTGGCCTACCGACTGCCGCCCTATTCCTACTTGATCCTAAAGAAGCACAAGCCGATGCGGTAGAGGCCGTCTACGCGGGCGCAGAACGCGATCTAACGGACGAAGAAGCTCAGGCCATAACTACCTACCTGCGTCTACAACAGGCCGTAGAAGCGACGGGAGGTATGCCACCGGGCATGATCATGAATGCTCAGGACATCCAGCTCGACGTTGAAGACATCGATCCCGATCCTGTGTTCTTTAATGACGATGTAAGCGGTAAATACCTCTCGACTCGTGAGGAAGGCCAGCCTAGTGCCGCGAACCTTATGTTTGGCGATGCTACATTCCAAGAGGTAACGCCAGATACCCAGGCTCGTATCGATCAGGAAGGTCGACCCTTCAAGCCTTTCTACGATATTCCTGCTGCATTCCAAGAAGCCGCTATACCAGCAGTTGGTGCCGCTGCTGATGTGGCCGGTGATGTATTCCGGGGCGTCTTTATGGAAGGTCCGCGCGCAGTTGCTGGCGGATTCCTAGATGCAACGGCTGAAATGGCTAAGGCTATGGAGGCCATGATCCCGCTAGGCACAATTAGCGGACAAGAACCTCAGTACATCCAGCTCGAAGCGCGTCCAGAAACAGTGACCGGTGAGTTTGTGCGAAATATGTCGCAGTTCCTAACAGGGTTTATACCGGCAGCTCGTGCATTTAAGGCGGCTGGACTAGGCAATATCAGCGCAAGTATGGCTGGTGGTGCGGCTGCAGATGCATTTGTATTCGATCCACAGGAAGAACGGTTCTCTAACATCCTACAAGGGACGCCACTAGCGAATCCCTTCTTTGAATACCTGGCTGCGGGGGAAGACGACAGCGCTCTCGAAGGACGATTTAAGAACGCCGTAGAAGGTGTGTTCCTCGGGGGTGCTGTTGAGCTAATCATGGGCTTGGCTCGTGGTATGAAGAAAGCAAAACAAGTGCGCGAAGTTGCACAAGCAGAAGGTAAGACACCTGAAGAGCTGATGAATGACGCCATGAAGAACCTCAAAGGCGGCGATTTCGAGGCACCTCGGGTAGTAGAACCGGCAGAGATGGCTGAAGGCCAAGAGTTCCTGCCATTCAGCGAGGCATTAGATGCAGCTCAAACTGAGATCACAGTGCCACAGTTCAAGCCTGGCACGACTGAGGCAGATCCCGAGGCCGCACAGAACATCAATCTGGGTAACCTAAACACAACCGATGATGTTAAGCAGTTGATCGACCAGGTTGCAATTGCAGATACGACACCGATCAATGAAGCCCGGCGTCAAAAGATTACTAACGAACAGCTTGAAGCGCTTGCCGGTGACGTTGGCATGGATGTTCAGCAGCTGTTAGCCCGTCGAGCAGGCGAGGCATTTAATGCAGAGCAGATATTAGCGGCACGTAAGATCCTTACTGCATCGGGTGAAAACCTTATTCGCATGGCGGAAGTGGCAAAGAACGGTAGTGAGATGGATCTCGCATTGTTCCGTCGTGCAATGACTCAGCACCGAGCTATCCAAGCCCAGGTGTCAGGCATGACCGCAGAAGCTGGTCGCGCATTGCAGCAGTTCAACGTCGCAGCCAAGTCAGCCAAAGAGCAAGAGCGCTTAATTAAAGAGGCACTCGAGACTACCGGCGGTGAAGGCATATCTCGCAACATGGCAGAGATGATTGCAGAGCTGAAAGACGTTACTCAAGTGGGCAAGGTTGTCAAAGAAGCTAACCAGGCCAAGACATTCGATGTGCTGTATGAGGTTTGGATCAATGGTTTGCTGTCAGGTCCAACGACTCACGCGGTTAACGTAATCTCTAACACCATGACTGCAGCTCTCACAGTAAGTGAGCGCAAGGTGGCGTCTGTTTTAGGTAACTCTATCGCACCGGATGAGGCCACAGCGCAGATCAAGGGTGCTATTGAGGGTGCTAAGGATGGCTTCCGTTTAGCCTGGAATGCACTTAAGACCGGCGAGCCTTCTGATCAGCTTAACAAGCTTGATGTAGGCCAGCAGCATCGCGCCATATCGTCAGAGAACCTGGAGGTATCGGGTGTTGCAGGACGGCTTGCTGATTACTTAGGTGTCGCAGTTCGCGTACCAGGTCGCCTGCTCACAGCATCTGATGAGTTCTTTAAGTCAGTAGGGTATCGCATGGAGCTACAAGCCCAGGCATACCGCACTGCATTCAACGAAGGTCTTACGGATGAGCGCGCAGCTGCACGAGTCTACGAGATTCTGGAGAACCCACCAGAGAATGTGAAGCGCGCAGCTATCGATGCAGCCCGATACCAGACATTCACTAACTCACTAAGAGAAACGAAGATCGGCACCCTGGGTGAGCTTGGTCAATTTGCAGAGAAGGCGCGTGGCAGTGAGCATGCAGCTATCCGTATACCGGCAAAAGTCATCCTGCCATTTATTAGAACGCCTACCAACATTGCGTCATACACATTAGAGCGCACTCCATTGGCGGCGTTGAGCAAGTCATTCTGGACTGAGATCAATGCAGGTGGCGCACGTCGTGACCTGGCTATGGCCAAGATTGTTACCGGCTCATTCATCATGGGCGCAGCAGCTGACATGGCACTCGGCGGTCAGATTACCGGCGGCGGTCCACAGAACCGAGATATGAAGAACATCCTGCGTGAGAAAGGATGGCAACCCTACTCAATCCTAATCAACGGTAAATACTATGCGTACAATCGTCTTGACCCTGTTGGCGCGATTATTGGATTGGCTGCGGACATTACCGAGATCATTGGACAGCTCGAAGAACCCGACGCAATTGAGATGGGTATCGCTGGAACAATTGCCGTAGCGCAAAACATGTCTAGCAAAACCTATCTAAAAGGCGTCACTGAATTCTTTGATGTCATGGCAAGTATCAAGGCCGGTGAAGATGTCGAGAACATCCGGGCTATGAACTACATATCTCGCATGGGTACATCGCTTGTGCCGTTTACATCTGCACTAAGCACTATTGAGCGCATGGTAGATCCGCAGCTCTCATCCGCATTTACCTATATGGATGGTGTGCGCGCCAGGTTGCCAGGTTTTAACGAAGACTTGCCGCCACGCAGAAACGTATTCGGTGAGCCTATTGTCCTATCCGGTGGTATTGGCCTGGATAACATGGCCGGTATCTACACATCTGAGCTAACAGAAGACTCTATTGTTGATGAGATCGTCGCGCAGAAGGTTGGTGTGCCGATGCCACGCAGAAGCATTAGTGGTGTCGAATTAGATGTATATCAGTACGATCGTTATATACAATTGATGAGTGGGAAAGCTGGTGTAAATCCACCGATCAAGGACCAGTTGAGAGAATTGTTTGCAGATCCTAACTATCAGAAGCTGATACGCGAGGATAAGCAGAACCAAATACGAGGCATATTTAACGATGCTGCGGCATCAGCCAGGGCACAATTGATTGTAGAACAGCCAGCGCTTCGAGATGCCATTGAAATGAAGGCATTCGAGGAGCAGATGAAGAGGGCAGCATACTAATGACAGTAGCAGACAACACAAGCCGTAACCAATATACCGCGACTTCTGGTCAGACGGTCTTCGCGTATACGTTTGAGATCGTCGACAAGGACGATATTGTCGTATTGAAGAACGGCACTACCCTCTCAGAGGGCACTAATTACACTGTGTCTAACGTGGGCAATGATAGCGGGGGTAACGTAACCCTTACCGTTGGCGCTACAGCAGGCGACATTCTGACCCTGTATCGGGATATGCCATACGCTCGCACCCAGAATTATACAAACTCTGGTGACTTCCTTGCCTCTGAGGTAAACAGCGACTTCGATAATCTATGGCTGGCAGGTGAACAGACTAACCGATCATTCTCGCAGTCTATCCGCAAGCCTATTACCGACTCTGACTCTATCTCGATGGAGCTACCCGAGGCGGCTGATCGTACTGATAGCTTCTTGACCTTTGATTCAACTGGCGCGGTAAGCACGTCGCCACTGGCTAGTGCCAATGTTCCGACAACTATTACTCGCCAGCAGTTTACAGGCAATGGCTCAACCACTGTATTTACTCTTGCGGCTAACCCCGGCTCCCCTGCGGCTGTTATGATTTACATTGACGGCGTATACCAAGAAGGCGATACATATAGCATTAGCGGCACGTCTCTGACATTCACAGAAGCGCCACCTGTAAACGCAAGTATTGAGGCTGTTCTTTATCGTGTGACCGATATCGGCACGACCGATGCTAATTCTGTGACCTACACACCCGCTGGCACTGGCGCAGTACAGACCACAGTACAGACCAAGCTAAGAGAAAGCGTTAGCGTCAAGGACTTTGGTGCTGTTGGCGATGGCGTGACTGATGATACTGCGGCTATACAGGCGGCAATCAACACAGGTGCAACGTCCATTGTAGGCTCTGGTTTAACTTATCGAATCACTGACACGATACAGATTACGTCAGGAGACATAACCCTTTCTGACTTTAATTTTATTGGTCCGCTCACTGGACCGATTTCTACTGCGGCAACTAATCCTACATTTCTTGAATTCAAGGGAAGCCAAGGGTCAGATGTTGCACTGACAGCAGATGCCAGCAAAGGTGACAATCAAGTCACAATATCGTCGGTATCTGGCTTATCGGTTGATCAATGGGTGCGGCTTCAATCAGATGAAGTGTTGTGGGATAGCACTAATACAGGCGGAGAGCTTGCAAAGATCAAGGATATCTCAGGCTCAACACTAACCTTTTATGATGCCGTGTATCTAAATTACACAACCGCAAACAATTCAAGTATTGCCCCTTTAACGATGCTTGAAAACATTGTTGTTCGTAACTGTTCAATCTCTGGAGACGCATCGACAAGCCGACAACAAGGATTGCTCTTTGATTATTGTGCCAATGTAGTGGTTGAGAATCAGCGATCTACTGACTGCCAATATGCACACATTGCTTTCTCTACGTGCGCTGATAGCAGAGTTTTTGGTGGTCAAGGCGAGCGCACCAGCACAGCCATTGGTTTGAATTATGGAATTGTGATTGGCGATGCCTCAAACAATATCTTGGTTGATGGTTATACAGGCCGAACAATGCGCCACACAGTGACAACTGGCGGATCAAGCGGCGTAAACCGTTACGTTAAAGCAATGAATTGTGTTTGCCTTGATCAGCTTGATGCTGGCCTTGATGCCCACGCATCCACAGCAGAGGTCAACTACAGCTTTAACTACATATCTATTCAGACCGGAGCCGGTACAGACGGGATTATTTGCCAAGGCGAGCAGTTCACGGCTATCGGAAACAGCATCTATAACGCGCCACGCCATGCAATTATTCACCAACCATTATTGGTTTATTCTGGTTGCGGTGCTGAGTTACACGCGGCAGACAATACTATTGAGTACATTCAGGCTCCCGCGTCGGCGTCATCCGTTGGCATCTTTGCCGTAACCGATAGAGCCTCTTCGGTATTTAAGTCTGTGAGAGTTAGTGGCAACCGTATCAAAGCGGCGCCCTATGCTATCCAGATGTACGCAAAACTTTCGAACATCGAAAACACCTCTATCTCCAGCAACATCATTCAGGATGTTACCTCTCGCTCTATTTACTACCGAGCGAATGCAGGAATGACCATCGAGCAAAACAGTGTGGTTGGAAATATATGCACACAAGCTGGCGGTTCAAACGAGGGGATTTACTTCCAAGGCGTTAGCACTGGCGAGGTAAATTACAACACGGCAGAGGGAAACATCATTGATGGTGCTGCCACAGCCATTCGATTGATCAACACGACTACGACTCGAATCGGTGACAGTAATGTTTTCCGTAATGTCACCAATGAGTTCATTCAGTCTGGTGACACTGACACAATCAGAGGCGGAGTATTGTTTGGTGAGACTACATTTGATCCGCCAAGTCTTGCGGCAGGTGCTAGGACAACAACCACATTGACCGTCAATGGAGTAAATCCAGACGATGTTCTTATTGGCGTATCGCACGACACCTCATTATTCAGTGGCGATATTGTTCTGAGTGGATATGTTCTAGGAACTAACTCTGTGCTGGTGGTTTATGAAAATCAGGGCGTTGTTACTAGAGATGTGGCGTCTGGAAACCTGCGCGTCATGGTTAGGAAGTCTGCCTAATGACCCTATCTGACTTCAACAATCTATACAGCTACAAGTTCGATCCAAAGGGTCGGGATCAGTGGCGCGTGTTGAAGCCTAATGCACTGGATCAGTACCACGGCGATTGCGAAGACTACTCACTATCCGTCCTGTATTACGTGATCTGTCAGGAGTCATGGTTCAAGTTCTGGTGGCTACTGTTTACTTTCCAGGCTGAGATGTGTGGCTGCGACACTAACGGCGGAGGCCATGCTGTACTTCGCTATGGTGATCAGTACATTGATAACTGGACAAAGGAATGGGTTGACCGTGAACACATGGAAGGCTTAGGCCATGAATTCTGGCCTTGGTACAAAACTATTCTCCCCACTACTGTCGCCATTAAGATGGTAATGGCAAAACTGAGAGGCTGATATGACTATCAAACATTTAGGCGGCATTTTTGGTCGCAACCCAACATTCAACGATGTCACTGTAGATGGGCCATTGTCTGCTAATGACAACATCGTCATGGCAAACGGCAAAGGCATCGACTTCTCTGCCACCTCTGGCACTGGCACCTCTGAACTATTCGATGACTATGAAGAGGGTACTTGGACGCCGACACTCGAAAACGTAACGATTACTTATGATTCTCAATCAGGAAAATACACAAAAATAGGAAGAGATGTTTTTTGTTACGGATTGATTAATGTTAATACAATCGACAACACTGACGCATCATCTGTAGCGATTGGCGGTTTGCCGTTTACTCCATCCGGTGTATGGTGCGCTTTAAGCCTATCTAATGGACAGGGTGCAACTCCTTTGTTTGGCTCTAAATTGACAGAAACTACTGGCGCCATTATATCGGGTGGATTCATTCGGCCATCAAATGTCGCTAGTCAATATGTGACTGCTTACAATGTTGCAAATGTTATCGCAAACACTAATGGGTCATTTTATTTTGCCGCCCATTACACAACCTAAAAGGGTTCTAGCATGGCTTTAACTAAAGTTCACAGTCGAATGATTGATGGCGCTTCTGCAAATGTCAGGGATTATGGCGCGGCAGGAGACGGTACTACGGACGATACCGTAGCTATTCAAGCCGCAATCAACAGTGGTTCAAATACAATTTACTTTCCACCCGGATTTACTTTTTTATGCGAAAGTCGTTTAAGTGTTACAACTGCGAATGTTACATTTTCCGGTTATAACGCAACGATTGTAACAAAAGATGGAATTTCGGCAGGTAGTGCAATCATATATGTAGATGCAAATAGATTCTCTATCTTTGGGCTAACTATTGAGGGCCAACAATTTTCGGGACAACATGCGGATTGCGATGCAATTTTTATAAACAGTGGGGCTAATTCTATAGTTCAAGATTGCAGGATTCAAAATTTTGACAATGGGGCTGGCATAGCTTTACGGTCATTGGGTTCAAACCATGTGATTAAAGATAACTTTATTAAAAACTGCACTCCAGTAGCGGCTGGTGGTGATCAATATGGCTCAATTATGTGCAATGCTTCTGGTACTTTGGTTACTGGGAACAGGATTACTGAACACAAACAAACAGGTATTAGTAATTTTGGAGGTGATTACATAACAATAACTGATAACTACATGGCTGGCGCTGATGGTGTTTCAGACGTTGGTGGGATCATCTTTGATGGTCTTACTATTGGCTGTGTGATGGATGGGAATACTATCTATACCGGAGACGTAGAAGGCATACAAATTGCTGGTTCAATATCTGGTTACGGTGGAGCAAGTAAGGACCACATTATTTCAAATAATGTAATTATCAATTCTGACTACTCTGCAATTACGTTGTTTGCCGCTGATACTGGGGCGGTAACTCAAGTAACAATTAGCGGGAATCACATTAGCAATTCAGATTCTACTACTGGCCGCGCATTCGAAATGAATAGAGCCAGCAAGATATTGATTAGTGGCAACTATGTTACCGGGCATAACCGTGGGGTAGAAATACCCAACTTGTGTACTGATGTGAACATAACTGGCAATTATTTTTATAACCAAGACAACATTGCCATTATGGTTTATGGAAACAAATGGCTGGTGTCTGGAAACAAAATTATTGGAGACAGTGGAAGCACTATCGGAATTCAATTTAATGCGATCACGGTTGCTGGTGAACAGCTAATTCATGGCAATCAAATTAGCGAATGCGCTACCGGAATAAATGGCACTTTTAACTCTTCACTTCAAACATTCGTTTACAACAATCACTTTTTAGATAACACGGCAGATTATTCATGGACAAGCAGGGGCGTTAATTCTGTTAAAGATAATGCTTATGATTCTGCGTTATCGGGCGAGTTCACTTTGGTTGCTGGAGCGGCAAGCGTTGCTTTCAGCGGATTAACGGCTGATGATTTAATTGAATTCTATTTAAAGACTAATGGCGGCACAGAGGGTGCGCTGTACATTTCAAACAAAAATGCTGGCGTGGGATTCGACGTTGCATCAACCAGCTCAACTGATACATCCACTTACTACTGGCGTGTAAACCGATAATACCCCTCGCGGGTGGACAGGCCCGATAGGGCGATAAACATAGGAGGCCACATGGCACTTACTGAACAAACAATGAACGACAAGATTGAGGTATTGCACCTTGCCGCTGGTTATCCAGTAGTACAGGTCCGCACTGCGACAATCATCATGCGCGATGGCGAAGAAGTATCTCGCTCATTCCATCGTCATGTACTCACACCAGACGCGGATTTGTCTGGCGAAGATGCTGAGGTTGTGGCTATCGCAACAACTGTATTTAGTGATGAAGCTAAGGCGGCATACGCGGCACAGGAGGTTGAATAATGTCAGGTGAAGTAACTAAGAGTATTACAGCTCAGAACTCATTCAGCGATACGATCAAGATACAGGGCTACTTTAATCTGTCTGTCTCTGGGATTGCTGGCGGTACCATCGTAACAGTACAGAAGCAGTCAGGTGTTGACGGCACTAACTGGACCGACGTTGATGACTTCTCATCCGACATCGAGACCTTTGGCTTTGAGGCAGAGCGTCAGAACTATCGCGTAGGCGTTAAGACTGGCGAGTTTGGTTCAGGTACGTGCAAAGTCCGACTTGGCTGTAAGTGGATCGACTACCTGTCGTCATGAGGACCCCTGCGTGGCAACGTAAAGCTGGGAAGAATCCCAAGGGCGGCTTGAACGAAGCAGGTAGACGTTCAGCCAAGGCCGAAGGGATGAACCTCAAGCGTCCAGTAAAGAGCGGTGACAACCCACGGCGGGCATCGTTCCTTGCTCGCATGGGCAATATGCCGGGGCCAGAACGTAAGGACGGCGAGCCTACACGTTTATTGTTATCATTGAACGCATGGGGTGCCAGTTCAAAGGCAGATGCTAGGAAGAAAGCGGCAGCAATCTCTAAGCGCAACAAGGCGAGGAAAGCATGAAGAAGCCAAAGAAAGGTTTGTACTACAACATCATGAAGAAGCGCGAGCGGATCGCGGCTGGCTCTGGCGAGCGTATGCGTAAGCCAGGCACTAAAGGTGCGCCTACATCTCAGGCATTTAAAGATGCAGCCAAGACGGCTAAGAAGAGATAACCATGAGCATAGAGCGGTCAGTAGCGAAGCTCGAAGCCCAGCAAGAAGCGATGGCGCAAGACGTTAGCGAGATGAAGTCTGCGCTGACAAGTATTGCCCAAACTCTTCAAGACTTATCAAGCATGGAGCAGAGGCAAGTTCACTTGACCGAGACTGTAACCCGCGCACATAAGCGCATTGATGAGATCCAAGCTATCGTGAAGGATGAGGTAAAGAACCACGAGAAGCGCATCCAAGCTATCGAGATCAGCATCGCCAAGAACCAGTGGATCGAGCGCATCATCATGGCTGGCGTCATGGCTGTTATCGGTATGTGGATCAAGGGCGGCATCTAATGCTTGACCTACTTGTCGGCCCTATCGCCAAGCTGTTGGACAAGGTTATACCCGATGCGGATGAGCGCAGTCGGTTAGCCCATGAGATCGCAACACTAGCGGAGCGGCAGGCCCATGAAATCGCCAAGGCTCAGATCGCCGTCAATCGAGAAGAGGCTACAAGCCATTCGATCTTCGTTGCTGGATGGCGTCCGGCTACTGGATGGATTTGTGCTATTGGCCTTGCGACTAACTACCTGTTTGTTCCTGTTTGTAATTTTATACTTACTATCACTGAGTCCCCTATCACCGTTCCACCCTTGGACCTGAGCGAGATGATGCCTGTACTCTTGGGAATGCTAGGACTTGGCGGTCTGCGTACCTACGAAAAGACAAAGAACGTGGCGCGCAAATGAGCTTCAAATATTTCAGGCTCGAAGAGTTCAACTGTACGCATACCAACCTCAACTCCATGGATCTGGCGTTCATCCATCGGCTCGATGAGCTGCGTGAGCGTGTCGGCTTCCCCATGATTGTGACCAGCGGTTACAGGGATGCAACCCATCCTGCCGAGGCGCGCAAGTCACAGCCCGGTACACACAACCAGGGCATAGCTGCAGACATCGCAGTGTCCAATGGGTTCGAGCGTATGAACCTGGTGCATGAAGCACTCAAAATGTCGTTCGGCGGCATCGGTGTTTCTAAGTCATTTATCCATATCGATGACCGCAAGACTACTCCGGTCATGTGGACGTACTCTTAAAATAACTAACGAAACCTGTTGATTCTCCCTAGCAGTTAACGTAGACTGTTGAACAGTTGGCGATAATGCCACGCACCAAGGGAGATTAGTATGAGTAAGATCGGACAATACGTTCAGCAGAAGCAAGCAATCCTTGATGATGCAATGGCAAAAAATGTGCCAGTTGCAGATATTTTGGAGCACATGGGTAACCAGGCTACCGATTTTGTTTCTGCATGGGAGCGTTTTATCGAGACTGAAAAAGGCAAACAACAATGGATAAAGGGAGAAGACGATGAGTGATATTCCACAACCCGTCATTGACGTACTGAAAGAGATTGGCGAGACCGCTAAGACATCCACATGGGATTGCCACGGTACTCGCGTGATCCTACACAAGGCGCTTGAAAAGATTGCAGCACACAAGGGCATCGTATTCGATACGCCTGTTCACTTGGTTACCGATCCAGCTAACAAGCAGGTAGCCATCCAAGTCACCGGTCGACTAGGCGAAATGGAAGCCTGGTCAATCGGTGAAGTCTCACCGGCCAACTGCAAGAACGCCTATCCATTTGCGATGGCAGAGAAGCGCGCCAAGGATCGCGTGATCCTAAAGCTGGCTGGCTTGCATGGTTACGTTTACTCAGAGGATGAGGCCGAAGACTTCAAAGAGTCACCTCATGCCGAGCTGCTCGCGTATAACGAAGCAGTGCGCGACAACATCGACTTTGTATTCCAGGTCAAAGAGGCAGTAGCCAATGAGGAATGGGATATGTTGCGAGCGATCATCGAGGAAACACCAAACGATGTGAAGCTT
>Ga0080013_1001422_pt1 | contig 31892 bp, 40 predicted proteins | sample ETNvirenome_6_85_FD_69236 | JGI IMG/M metagenome (GOLD analysis project Ga0080013, IMG submission 69236) | Marine viral communities from the Pacific Ocean - ETNP_6_85 (SPADES assembly) (version 2) | ecosystem: Environmental > Aquatic > Marine > Oceanic | place: Pacific Ocean | collected 2013-06-19 | reverse complement strand
CCTCAGAAACTGCTAAGTACGGCAGTTCAGTAGATAAAAAACTTAATGACTTTTTGAGTTAGTGATTTGTTCGTAATTGCCCCCCGCGAATTAAAATAAAGGTGGGGCACTATTTTTACACCACAGGAGAAAACAAGTGTACACACAGAAACTTAGCCCTCAAATAATTGAAGATGTAATTGCTTTTAATTGGGACGTCACACCATCGGTAGTAGGCAATAAAACTTTGAAAGCTTTAAGTGGGGCAATTAAGAAATTAGCACAAGCCCTATCGGAAGCGGTTGATAATATAATTGATGAAGGTGGAAACCTAGCAGAAATTTTTGTAAAAAATAGCAAAACTAGCGGAAGGTTTGATATTTTTATTCGTGATAACGGAGCTGGTTTGAATCTTAATAAAATCCAAAACATGTTTAAGATCGGCTCATCATCTAGTAGCAAAGGTCACAACACCATGGGGTGGAAAGGGGTTGGAATTAAAGCCGCAGCCCATGCCACATCAGAAAAATTTTGGGTCATAGGAAGGGAAAAGGGCGGAGAATTAGTTTCGGCTTTCATGGACTTTACAATTAATGTTGATAATTGGGCCGACAAGCAGTTTTCTAATGTTTTCTCCGGAGAAGATGTTTATAACAACACACCGAGAGAATTACTAGAACTTATCCCAAGTGAAAAAGATTTTGTTGGGTGTATTCAAATGTTTAACAACATTAAAAAACGAATGGTTCAAAGAAACCCAGATGTCACTTCAGTTGTTAAAAAGCTTCTACAGTGCAAATCATCTACTTCTAGAAACAGTTTGTCCTATATTTATAGGGAAATCTTAAACAAAGAAATTAAAATAACTGTAAATGGCCAACACCTTATTTCATCCGGCCACGGTCATGAGAGTACTCCGGATGGAAAACCACTTTCCCATCGATATTTCCGAAACCAACACCCTGATGGAGAAAGAGTCTACACTCTAATAGGCCCTGATGGTCTGTCATGGGATATAACTGTTTTTTACACGCTTTCTTTTAAATTCGATGAGAAAAATGCACAGATTACGAAAGTAACCTCTACTCTAAACCAAGGAGAGATTCACTTATTGAGAAACGGTAAAGAAGTTACAACATGTAAAATTCCTATTCCGTCTTACGGAAACAACTATGCAATTGGAGAACTACACGTTGATGTTCATATGTCACCTAAATTTATTGATGAACACTCTGAGTTAGCTTCCAACAAAACCCTTGAGTCTTTATCTGCTATAGGACCGGATGATTATAATTTTGGGAAGATTTTAGTGGACCTCCTTCGAAGAGATTTAGATTTTGCGATCCAATTTAATAGAGTTAATTTTCTTTCCTCCAGTAACGATGCCCGTAGTAAAAAAACTCATCACCCTGAATTTATTTACAGAGACAGATATTATGAGTTTCTGCGGGAAAATTATTTAGAAGAGGGAACCGATGAAGTGGAGCTTAAAAACATTGTTATCAAAGAAGATTCTAATGGGATTTATGGAACACGAAATGATTTAACTGACAATGGAAAAATTGTAGAAATAAAAGTTCAAGCCGATCAAAATTCTATAGGACAATGCTTAAACTATATGACACAAAGAAAAACCAGAGAATGCAGGTTAATTTCTATTGCGTGTCCAAAAAATCTGGAGAAATTTGAAAAATTCCTTAAAGAATCAGAAGATCACTATAATGTTAAAATCGACTTTGTCAATGTTTCTAATCGTAAAAAAAATCGCTTTCTTCATTCAGAAATGATGCAAGAATTAACCCCCGAAGAACACTTGGCACTCAAGAAATTTAAAAACAAAAAGAAATAAGTATAAGCCCTGGAGCATGGCGTAAAACTGCTTCAATTTAAAACGGAGAAACCACATGACAAAAGCAGGAAAAATTGACCTGAAAGCAATGCAAAAACTGGTAAATAAAAAGACCGGTCTTAACGTCGCTCACAACTTAAACGAAAACAACCCAACAGAGGTTAAACAATGGATCCCGACAGGATCACGATGGCTCAACTCTATTATATGTAGAGCCAAAACAGCAGGAATTCCTGTTGGAAAAATAACCGAGATCGCCGGACTATCTGGTGCCGGTAAATCTTTTCTAGCAGCTAAGATTGCCGCTGAAGCACAGAAGATGGAAATTTTTCCTGTTTACTTCGATGCTGAATCTGCGATTGATCCGACATTCCTGGAGAACGCTGGTATTGATACAGAGAACTTGATGTATGTTCAAGCAGTTTCTGTTGAAAAGGTTTTAGAAACAATCGAAACTCTTATCGGGCAATATCCCGATCATCAGTTCTTATTTATCTGGGACTCAATTGCAGCAACAAGTTCTGAGAAGGAACTTGAATCTGACTTTAATCCTCAATCGACAATGTCTGTCAAGCCAAGGATTTTCGGCAAGGCTTTTCCTAAGCTAACTATTCCTCTGGCTGATGGGCAACACACCTTACTTCTGATCAATCAGCTAAAGACAAATATTAATGTTAATAATCCAATGGCTGCTCTTATTGAGCCTTACATCGCTCCCGGTGGCAAAGCTATTGAATATTTCTCTTCTTTGAGAATATGGCTCACAAAGCGAAAGTCAAAAGCAGCATATGTTCAAGACCCTACCGGTCTTCGAATTGGTTCAGAAGTAAAGTGTAAACTACAAAAGTCTCGTTTCGGCACAGAAGGCCGAGAGTGTACTTTTAAAATTCTCTGGTCTGGTAAGGCAGCGATTCAAGATGAAGAGTCTTGGCTCATCGCTCTTAAGTCCTCAAAGACCAGTAAGCTTAAGCTTTCCGGAGCTTGGTACTCTTTGGTTCATAAAGATGGAACAGAGACTAAATTCCAAGGCAAACAGTGGGTTGCAAAACTTCAAGATCCAAAGTTCAGAAAAACAGTAACTGATATAATGGACGAAGAAATCGTTAAGAAGTTTGAATCCGAAGGTAAAAATTTTAGTGTGAGTGAAGACGGGTAAAGCTGTTTTCATGTTTTCTCCGGCGGTAGTCTTGTGGTTGAGGCTACCGCTTTTTTTATCTTTTTTCTTGACAAAAGCCAGCATCATGTTATATTATAAGAGAACACGGAGAGAACATGAATGCTAAATTATGGTTAGCTGTAGATTCAGCTTTACGAAAACTTAAAAACGCAAGATTTTGGGTAACATCGGTCGACCCCTATCATGAGGAACTGATAGCGGCGATTAAAAACTTAGAAGAAGTATTAAAAAAAATAGAGGAGGAAAGATGAAATTAACAAAACACCAAAAAAACAAGCTCTTAGGTCTCGACATTTCTGGCAAAGGCGGTAAAGATGCAGAAATAGCTGCCGCTTTAGGTTTTAGCCGAAAATCTAGTAAATTTTATGATGCTGTGGACGACGTAGGGAGAAAATGGGAGTTTAAAAAGCAACAGCACTGTCAATTTTTAGACCCCTATAAGTTTGCACAAATGACTAAAGAAGAAAGAGGTATACAAATTTTGTTTTTTATGCATAAAAAGGGAAAAATTGTTGAGATTTACAAAACAACATATAACAAATTAATTAAAACAATGGGATATAGTGCCTGGGACTTAAAAGCGATAAAGAGGCTATATGAAAGAAAATGTTTTATTAATCGATCTAACACACAAATAAAAGCAGAACTGAAGCCTTCTGAAATTCGTAAGTTTAAATTAGTATGGAAAAAAAGGAGGAAAAATGAAAAAAGTTATGATAATTGACGGTCTCAACATGTTTTTGAGATCATACATCGTGGTGCCATCATTGGACAAGCACGGTGCTCCAAACGGAGGAACCTACGGCTTCATGAAGTCACTACAGAAGCTTTGCGGAAAATTCCAACCAGATGAAATTATTGTCTGTTGGGATGGCGAAGGTGGTTCACAAAAGAGAAAAGAAATAGATAAGAACTATAAAGCAGGTCGATCACCAGTTCGCTTCAACAGAAGGCTTATTGACCTTTCTCCTGCGGAAACTGAAAAGAATAAGTATAATCAACAATACCGATTAATGGAATATCTTAATGATCTTCCAGTCATTCAGACAATGATTGATTATATCGAAGCAGATGACGTAATAGCTTATGTTGCACAACATGAGAAATATGAAGAATGGGAGAAAGTGATAGTCTCCTCAGATAAGGATTTTTATCAGCTAATTTCCAAAGATTGCAAGCTGTATCGTCCGATACAAGACCAAGTGGTGGATTACCCTACCTTAATGAAAGAACACAAAATTCACCCGAAAAACTTCGCATTAGCGAGAAGTTTAGTTGGAGACAAATCTGACAATTTACCGGGTGTTCCAAGAGTTGGCTTGAAAACGGTTGCTAGCAAATTTCCTTTCTTAGCGGATAGTTGCCAATACGAAGTTGAAGACATTATGGGGCATTGTGAGAATCTAGATAGACTTTTAAAAGTTCATGAAAATATTCTAGAAAATTCACTTTTGGTGGAGAAAAATTACAAGATAATGCAATTATATAGTCCATCTATCGGCCATATCCATAAAAAACAAATAAATTTTTCTTTAAAAGAGTTTGAGGCTAAAATGGAAAAGCTCGATTTGACCAAAAAACTCTATTCTGATGGCATCAACGCAGGATCATTCACTGTTTTGATGAACGTCATGAAAAAAATAACTTTATAAAAAATAAAACTTGACAGACTTTTTAAAACACGTTATAATACTTATAACATCGGAGGACACATGAAAAATCAACCAGAAACATTTCAGAGGTTTGGCAAAGCCTTTCAAGAAAAATTCTGCCACCTTATGCTTTCAGATAGACCCTTTTGCGACCAAGTCGTAGAAGTGTTGGATTCTGAATTCTTGGACTACGAATACTTGCGAGTTTTTGTTAAAATATTAACTGATCATCGTACAAAGTATAAAGTTCACCCATCTTATGAAATTATGGAATCACGAATTAGAACAGAATGTAACAATTACACAAAAGCACTCAAAGAGATGCTCTTGCAGTTCTATGCTTCCATTTTATCAACCGATCGGATCGACAACGCAGCCTACATCAAAGACAGCTCAATAGACTTTTGTCGTAAGCAAGTACTAAAGGGCGCTATGATGAAATCGGTAAAACTTATCAAATCATCGTCATTTGATGAGATTTCGAAAGTTATTGAAGAAGCCCTTAAGTTGGGAACAGATAACAACTTTGGCCATGACTATATCAGGGATTTCGAAGAAAGATACACAATTACAGCCAGAGATCCAATTTCAACTGGATTTGAGCGTGTTGATGAGATCTGCAAGGGCGGAATAGGTAAGAGTGAATTGGGCGTCGTTATTGCCCCAACAGGTGCCGGTAAATCAATGGTTCTTGTTCACTTGGGATCTGAGGCTCTTAAGCAAGGAAAGACTGTTGTCCACTACACCATGGAGCTTCAAGACACTGTTGTTGGTAATCGCTATGATAGTTGTATTTCTGGAGTTCCCTTATCGGATTTGTTCCATAATAAACAGCAAGTTCTATATAAGATTAAGGATGTTCCGGGTAATTTGATTATTAAGGAGTATCCAACAAAGTCTGCTTCTACCGAGACAATCAAGCAACACATTGAACGTCTCAAGAAGAGAAACATAATACCTGACATGATTATTGTCGACTATGCTGACCTCTTGCGACCGGTTCGTGCAACAGCAGAGAAAAGATTTGATTTAGAGAATACTTATGAAGAACTTCGTGCGATTGCACAAATCTATAAGTGCCCCGTTTGGACAGCTTCTCAAACAAATCGATCTGGCTTAAATGCTGAGGTTATCACAATGGAAGCAATATCGGAAGCATTTAACAAGTGTTTCGTCGCAGACTTTATCTGCTCTCTTTCCAGAACAGTTCAAGACAAACAAGCAAATAAGGGTCGTGTGTTTATTGCGAAAAACCGTAATGGACCTGACGGATTGGTTTTCCCAGTTTTTGTTGACTGGTCAAATGTCAAGATGAAAGTTTTAAGTGCAGACAGCAATGAATCAATTGCTGATGTTATAAAAGATTCGGATACAAATACTCTGGATTTTTTGAAAGCAAAATATAAAAACATAAAAAAATGAGGATTATAAATGTTAAAATTAAAAGATGTAAATGTAAGAAAGTTTAGACTTTCAGAGCAGTTTATTGCTCAATACAAGGAAGCCGAGGTTCCATGGGGACCTGTTGGTTATGTGACTTTTAAGCGCACATACGCTCGCCGCTTGGCAGAGTTTGAGGATGGCGCCGAAGGAACAGAAGAATGGTGGCAAACTTGCCGCCGAGTTATCGAGGGCATGTTCGACATACAGAAGCGACATGCTTTTATGATAGGTATCGAATGGGTTGATGCAAAAGCTCAAAAAACAGCCAAAGAAGCATACGATCGACTTTTCAACCTTAAGTGGACACCACCGGGTCGTGGGCTCTGGATGATGGGTACAAAATTCATCATGGAAAGAACAGGTGCTGGTCTTTTTAACTGTGCTTTTCGTTCCACTAGAGATATTGCAAACAAAGGCGGATACCTCTTCGCTTGGATGATGGATGCTCTCATGGTTGGTATTGGTGTTGGCTTTGACACCCTTGGTGCAAAATCTTTTACAGTCAAAGAGCCACAATGGACCAACGATACACTAATTATCGAGGATTCGCGTGAAGGATGGGTTAATAGTGTTCACATTTTATTGGATGGTTTTATTCTTGGTAAAAAAGTTCCCAAATTTGATTACTCTGCAATTCGTGGCAAAGGCGAACCAATTCGTGGTTTCGGCGGAACTTCAAGTGGGCCTGATCCACTCATTGAGTTGCATAGTAATTTAAAAGAACTGTTGGAACCAAAAACAGGAGAACACATTGAGTCGGTTGATATTGTTGACATTGAGAACCTCATCGGTCGTTGCGTCGTTGCTGGCAATGTACGTCGCTCTGCTGCTTTGGCAATCGGGGCTTATGATGATAAAAGCTATCTTACCATGAAGAATGATCAAGATAAACTGTATCATCATCGTTGGGGTTCCAACAACTCTTTTGAAGCTAAAGTCGGTATGGACTACACTTGGCATGCTTCACAGTCTGCGATCAATGGTGAGCCCGGTTATATTTGGTTAGATAATGCCCGTAATTACGGAAGAATGAAGGACGGAAAGAAGACTGACGACATGAAGGTTATGGGCTTCAACCCTTGCGTTGAGCAACAGCTTGAAGATGCAGAACTTTGCTGTTTAGTGGAAACTTTCCCTGCCAAGCATGATACCTATGAAGACTATGTTAAGACTCTTGAGATAGCCTATATGTATGGTAAAACCGTAACCCTCATCAACACTCATTGGCCTGAGACCAATGCGATTATGTTAAAAAACAGACGAATAGGTCTTTCTCAATCTGGTGTAGTCCAGGCTTTCAACAAGTTCGGGAGGAGAACTGTGTTTAATTGGTGTGACGATGCCTATAGACATGTTGAAGAATTAGATAAAGAATATAGTGATTGGCTTTGTGTACCACGATCAGTGCGTATGACATCTATAAAACCATCTGGCACTGTATCTTTGCTGAATGGCTCGACACCGGGTATCCATTATCCGGAAGATGAATATTATATTAGACGAATTAGATTTGCATCAAATTCTTCTATTCTTCCGGCGCTTGAGGAGGCTGGATACAAGATTGAGAAAGATTCTTATTCACCAAATACAATGTGCGTTGAGTTTCCAGTTCACGAACCCTTCTTTAAAAAAGGAAAGAGAGAGATCTCTATGTGGGAGCAACTTGAAATAGCGGCACAATACCAATATTATTGGGCAGACAACTCTGTCTCAATTACAGTTACTTTCCATGATCATGAAAAAAATGAAATTAAAGATGCTTTGGAAATGTATGAAGCTAGACTTAAGGCTGTTTCGTTCCTTAAATATCAAGAGACGGGCTACGAACAGGCACCTTATGAGCCAATTACTAAAAAGCAATATGACAAGATGATCAAGAAAGTTAAGCCAATCCAAAAGATTGAAACCAATGAAGGCGGAGTAGGATCCAAATTCTGTACAAATGATACATGTGAATTATAGGAGTAAAGATGAAACCATTTAACAGACACATTTTAGTAAAACCGGTAGAAGAGCCGAAGAAAAAAGAAAAAACTTTAGTTGTTCTACCGACTGATTATAAAAGACCGGAGTCACCCTATCAACTAGCAGAAGTTCTAGAGCTATCTGATGATTGCAAGGTTAAGCTATCTTCCGGTGATAAAATAGTTTTCGAAAAGAGAACTCTCCAAAAAATCGAAATAGATGGAGAATTGCACTATTTAATATTAGAAAATTATGTTTATGGGAGAATTTAACATGAAGCTTACTAGAAAAACACTCAAAAGACTTATAGAACAGGTCGTTAAAGAAAATAGCATGGTTCTATCAGAAGAACAAATCGGCCTCAGTTTCCAAGAGTTTAAAGTACTACTGGATGATAGAGCCAGCAAAGGAGGTCTCCAGCGACTTGGCATCATGTCGGGTGAAAACCCTAGGGGCGTTGGAACATCCAAAGACCAAAACATCGAGCTTATGAAAGATCTTTCTTCGTTTTTAGACGACAAAGGACTTCAATATGTCTCCATCGGTGGAAAATACGGTAATCCTGAAAACAGCTACATCATCCTCAATCCTTCTATGCTAGACATGGTTGAGTTTGGTAAAGCATTCGGACAGGCTTCTGTTATTTACGGTCAAAAAATGCGAAGAATATCGTCATCCGACGTACCTGCAATTCATTTTAGATTTGATTATATTCAAACTGAGCCCGATGGATACGAAGAGCCACAATATGATCCGCAAGAATACTATGTCAAAGAATCCCAAGACATGATAGTCAAAACAGACGCAGACGATTTTTACAGTGAACTTGAAGGAACTAAATTTAACATTCCGTTCTTCATAGGAAAGGAAATGCCCGATGAACGCTATGCAACCGCTACAGATGTAGAAGGTGAAGTAGATGCTCTTAAGGGGAAGTATGACCGAATATGAAAAGACCATTCACCTCTTTGAAGATTCCATTGGTCGGGTGGACTATGTTTCTCATATGGGTAGCGACCTTACCGTTGTTAACAGTGCTCGTGTCTCTTTTGGCAGTACAAGGATGGAGTTGGATAACAGAGACCGCAAGCTTATACGATATCTTATATCCCACAGGCATACTAGCACTTTGGAGCACTGTGTTGTCACTTATAAGTTTACTGTCCCTTTATATATTCGTAGTCAGCATCACCGTCACAGGACGTGGTCATATAACGAGATATCAAGACGATACACAGAAAAAGACTTACAATTTTATTGTCCACGAGAATTTAGAACACAGCACAAATCAAACAGACAAGCCTCCAATACAGAAGAGTTAATTGATCCTTTTCTATGGCATAGCGGAGAGACTCCCATAGTAAGAGCTTTTCATCCACCTGCATCTGAATCTTATAAAGGCCACTGCATGAACTCCCTTCGCCTATTTGAAGAACTAGTTAGAAAAGGAGTGTGCCGAGAACAGGCGAGAGGTGTTTTACCACAAACTCTTTATACGGAGTATTATGGTACTGTTAATCTTAACAATCTTCTCAAGTTTGTTTCTCTTCGTCTACATGATGGCGCTCAATGGGAGATCCAAAAAGTTGCCGAAGCCTGTCTTGAAATTGCCTCTGACCTCTTCCCAATTACCGTTGGAGCCTTCCAGTCTATCTCTGGAACCGGCAAAGTTCAGAAAGGGTGAATTGGTACAACTAAATGCTTTCGGTCAAATTTTGTGTGTTGATAGAAACAGTGCAACTATTGGCATAATAATGTCAAACGCACACAGTTGTAGTTTGAGCGGAGATGGGGACATAATAAGCTATTGGGTTTATGATGTGTTTGTCGGAAATGAACTAATTACTCAGATACCTCAGAATTTTATGGAAAGGATTGAACAGGAATGAAAGTAAAAAAAATTTTAACAGAATGGCGAACATTTATTAAAGAAGAGCAGAGAGTGAGAACTCCCATTGAAGCTTCCTATTATGAAATGAAAGACGCCAAGGTTAACGAGGATTTCGTTAATGAAATCGCAGCAGCCCACATAATTCGTTTAATCGAAGGTGTGGGTTTGTCTAATATGGAGGACTACATGGATTCAGTATCTTTTGGCAAATCAAATGCCCAACGGATGGCTGATATCTTAAGTGACTCACAACTGATGCAGAAATATTTTAATTTTGGTTATTCCGAGCAAGTTGATTATTTCTCAATTCCCTTAGAAGTCGACGTTCCACCAGCTGCTTCGTATCGTTTTCCTGTTTCACGCGAAGAGTTTGGAAAAAATGTAGCCAAACAAACAACATGGGGATCAATCAAATCAGACTTAAAGGTTTCTTTAACATTTAAAGGTACTAATCCAAAGTATGCCAATAAAATAGCTGTTTTTGAGGATTATCAAGTTTTAGAAGACGTTTCTGGTGCTATGAAGGAAATGCTATTGAATGGCAACTACAATTTCAAGTCACTCGCTCCAATTGGCCCAGATGTTGGTTATAAAGGCAACCTTAAAGATCAACCGTCTAGAGCAGGCATGGGCGGAGCCCAATCTGCTGCTGATCTGTACGGCTTCCCACAGTGGAGCGAAGAGTTTCCACAGCACGGTGCGGACGCTCAAAAATGGAGAGACCTCTGGGCAAAAACGAAGGAAGACTTTGAGGACGCCACTTTTGCCATTAACATGATGAACAACCCCAACGCGACAGCAGAAGAGACAAAAATGGTGCAAGATATTTTGACTGCAATCAAGCCTAAAATTAAAGCTCTAATGCCACAGAGACTATCAGCGGCAAATAAGGTGCTTAACAATCTTATGTCATACAAGAAACTGTCGACAGGTCAAGAAGTCTTGGTATACACCGACATAACAAATCCGGTCAAAAGAATACAGAAAGAAATTGAATCTGTAGCTGGTATGATAGAGATGATCAATACTTCTCCGGAGTTCGAAGAAAAAAAGAGTATAGACGATTTATACACTGCGGCACTCTCCGGAGACAAGGCGGCTGCGAAGGAAGCATTTAAAATTTTCCGAGCAAACAAAGAGAACGCTAAAGCCATGGAAATGAGAAATGTTATGAGGGGTAGATGAATCTAATCTTTCGAAAGATAGTAACAGGCGGCTCCTTAGAATCATTGTTTCATGCTTATATACATGAAATTCCAATCGTTCTAACACAGCCCTATATACCATTCGAACTTGAAAAGATAGAGAATCACGAAATGTTTGAGTTATTGGGATATAACACACACAACTCGTTGATAAAGGTACAAATTTGGGACCGCTTGGCATTTGTTCTCTCTATGGCAGGTTTGGTTCTGATGCCCAACAATGTAAGAAATGTAAGACACGACAGCAATAGGATCGTGTTTGCTCTTAATGACAATTCACGTCTAACAATAGCTTATGAAAGAAAAATATCGTTTGACGAACACATAGATGGAGATGTTGATGTTTATGACTGGTTCAACATAAAGTCCGGAGGAAAAACAGAAATAGAGGAACTTAACGATGAAGAAGATCTAGTTCACAAGGTTCTGTTTTATGACTCAAAAAGAGTCGGCAACGGCGGAAAAGGAAGAAAAGATCTTGTCTCCTTCTCCCGAATGCAAATGAAGGACATCCAAAACTACGAGAACTCAGAAAGCTACGTCCGCCTTAAAACATTACAAATGATGAAAGATGCCGGAATGAGAGGTCGCCCCAATGGCTATTCTAAATTAGGAACCCAGCTTCATTATGCTCTTAAGGTAGAGCACACGCATCGTGAAATTCTTAAGAAATATAAACCGAAATACACAATGCTCCAAAGTTTCAAACAAATTAAAGAAGAGAAGGAGATATGGAAACTAACCAAAAAACTACTACATCAAAAGCAAATTTCCATCTTGCGGGAATCGTCCCGGTTGCCGGTGGACATTGTGATTTAAAGTTTCCATTTCCGGATGTAATGCTTCCAATAGCAAACGATTATACTCTATTAGACGCTGCCATTGTTGAATGTGCCTATGCTGGCTGTGATACTATTTGGATCATCTGTAATGACGACACAGCTCCATTATTGCGCCATAGGATCGGAGACTACATCGAAGACCCTTCTTATTATTACTACAACACCTCAGCCAACAGAGAGCACCGTAAGCGCATCCCAATCTTTTGGGTACCCCAACATCCAAAAGACAGAGATAAGAGGGACTGCTTATCGTGGGGTGTCATCTATGGATCGCTGTGTGCTTTTCAGATAGCCTCAAAGATTTCGAAATGGGTCATCCCTGATAAATATTACGTGAGCTTTCCTTATGGACTCATGAACCCGAGAGATCTTATGCCATCCAGGAAAGACATTAGCTCGCGAAATAATTTTTATCTCATGTCAGAAGAAAAGACAATCCAAGATAATATCTACACTTCGTTTACTTTTGGCAAAGATGAATTTATAAAATACCGTAGAAATGTCCGCAAAGGAACCGGTCAATGGAAGGGTGACTATGGAAATATGAAGAAGCTTCCTTTGGAGGATCGATGGTCTGCAAGGTTCTTTGAGCCAAAGGATGTATTCACTGATCTAGATTTAGAAGACTCCTGTGTCCTACAAACTGAGACCTTTTTTAATATAACCGATTGGTCTGAATATCACAGCTATATGAAGTCAGATTATTCCATGGAAATCGTTAAACCTCCGGAGGATTTATTCTCCTATAAAGAATTCCACGGTGTTGCAACCTAGTTACCACATGTCTATAGAACAAAAGAGATTCAATCGCCTAAGAAAAGAACTACAATATCTGCAAAGTGAGCTGGAATATGTGGAGGAAGTCCTCAAAGAAGCTCACTTCAAGTTTGAAGAGGCTCATAGAGAGTATTGTAAAGAAAATAATATAGATCTAGACGATCTCAACAAACAACACCATGATAAAATCGACCAGTTAATCCCAAAACCAGTAAAAAAAGAGACCGGTCTTGTTGCCTATGAGAATAAGAAAGACAAAGATGTCTTCAAGAGAGTTTATAAACAAATAGCTAAAAAGCTACATCCGGACATCGGAGGAGACGATGAAGAATTCAAAGAAGCCACTTCGGCAATGCAAGAAAAAAACTTAGAGAAATTGCTTGACATATGTGACAAACATGTTATATTATTAAAGATAGACAAGGAAATGATAGAAGTTTTAGAAAAACAAATTTTAGAAACAAAAGAAAGAATAAACAAAGAAAAATCTACTTATTCATGGAAGTTGTATTCATGCGGAAGAAACGAACTATGTAGGAATCAATTGATGGATGCCTTCTTAAAGCAACTTTTCAATTACAGGAGATAATAAATGAAATTAACAATAGAAACATTGAAACAGCTTATAAAAGAAGAACTGGGTGCCATTAAAGAAATGGCAACACCTGTCACTAAAAACAAAGGTATCGTTTATTTTGAAGGTTATAGGATGAGATACTATGTCTATCCACCAAATGTAACAAGCCGAGATAATGTAGAAGGATTTAAAGGAGGTCTGGTCGGCCACTATAGAGTTGAAAAAGATTCGGACTTGTATCACACTATAGTTAACGATTATTCAGCAGCGGATCCGAACGACGTCTATGTTGTGGGATTGGAAAGTGAAGAAATAGCCCAGACTTTAATAGCGAGTGGTCAAATAATAAAAGATAGAAGTTTATAACGGAGGAAACATGAAGATAGATCAAAGAGTTAAAACAAAACATAGAAACAGATATGGCAAAATTATTTCTATAGAACATGTTGAAGGATTTTCAACGGAATATGTTGTAGAACTAGAAAGCGGTATCAAAATGATTTTTTACGGAGCAGAACTGGAGGTTATCGATGTTCAATCCAAATAAAGCTTTACTGCATAAAATTCATGAAGTGGGTGGATTCGTTAATGCCCACGCCCATTTTGATCGGGCATATACAGTTACTGAAGAGAATATGGAAAAGGTGGTTAATTACCACCTTTTTGACAAATGGAAGTTCGTTGATAACTTCAAGAAAAACGCTGACCATACAATTTACACCAATAACATAATGACAGCTGTCGATGAACAAATAAAGCAAGGCGTTGTCGGTGCTATGACATTTGTTGATGTCGATAGTGTTTGTGGGTTTAAAGCACTAGAAGCCGCTCAAGAAGTAAAGAAGAAAGCAGCAGAAAAAGGGTTTACTCTCAAGTTGTGCTCGCAAGCACTCAAGGGTGTTTTGAGGCCAGCAGAAGATGTTTTGTTGAGAGAAGCGCTTCAATTGGGATATCTAGATGCTATTGGTGGCTTACCCCGAGCAGATAAAGACTATGAGCAAGCCCACCTGGATCAGATTCTTTTCCTAGGAAGAGAGTATGGAAAAAGAGTTCACGTACATGTTGATCAATTAAATAACGATCTAGAAAAAGAAACAGAGCTTTTAGCAAGAAGGACAGTGTATTGGGGCATGGAGGGTAGAGTCACTGCTGTCCATGGAATTTCCATTGCAGCACATAATAAAGACTACAGAAAAGAAGTCTATAAAATGTCCCGTGATGCGGGACTTTCTTTTATCACATGTCCGACTGCTTGGATAGATTCTAGAAGAAGCGAGTGGTTGACACCCACACACAACGCAATCACACCTGTCGAAGAGATGCTGGAGCATGATCTTGTGGTTGCAATAGGATCGGACAATATTCAGGATGTTTACAAGCCCTTCTCGGATGGAAACATGCACACAGAGGTCAAATTCTTATTAGAATCTCTTCATCTTTATGATATTGAAGCCCTAGTTAAAATCGCTACCAAAAACGGAAGACTAGTTATTGGTATGGAGGACGAGGCTCATGGAGATATTAAAGTTCAAAGTCGGAGATCTGGTCTGTTATAGACCACAAGAAGATAATAGATATGCGAATGGCGAAAAACAGATCGGAGTAGTCTTACGAGTCATAAAAGATGTTAATCCGTTATTTATGGCTATAGAAGAGTCTGAGATTTACATGCATGAGTACGTTGTAAGATGGTTTGTATCCGGATATACTTCAACACTTTTGCCATTCAATTTAGCAAAGTTTAAACCACCAAAGGAGGAAACATGAAAGGGAGTTTAGTAAAGTGGTTACACGATGATGAGGCAACAAACCTCTGTGTAATCCTTAGAGAGTATGTAGACACTAGTGATGGAGAATTAGATCATCACTTACAACACGATGATAATCCATTGTTTTTAATTTATGACTTTGTAACCAACGAGTTGTTCTACGCAGTATTAGAAGAACTACAGTTTGTTTAAAAATAAAACTTGACAAAACCTTGTAATGTGTTATATTATATAAGTAACAAGGGGGCGCCATGGTTTCGACAGGGTAGACGTGAAAGACAAGTGCAAGTAGGTAAGACACAACCTTGAAAGTTCAAAATTTTATAATTGCCAACAATAACAATTATTTTGACGTAGCGCAAGCTGCATAATCAACGCCGGTGTCTCTTCCGGTGTGAAACAAGAGGCTAGTCGGTTGATCTGGACAAATAAACATTGATCACCCTCTCACGTTGTAGCGGAGGTTAAGCGCGGCAAATATCTTGTTGGTTAGAGATACAACCAAATAAACTTGTGAATGACTTTAATTTATGATGCTTTGGACGAGGGTTCGATTCCCTCCGCCTCCACCACTTTATTAGGAGAAAATATGAATAGATTAATACCTCCATCAATTTGGAGTAACCAAACCGTAATGGTGTCCGGAGGGTTCGATCCCATCCACGCAGGACACGTTGCGATGATAAGAGACGCGGCAAAGCACGGAGACGTGATTGTTGTTGCGAACAGCGATGAATGGCTTATGCGGAAGAAAGGTTTCGTGTTCATGCCGTTTGAAGAGAGACGAGACATCCTTAAAGAGATTAAAGGTGTGATTATCGTAGCGGCAGTTGACGACTCAGACGGAACAGTGTGCGATGCCCTTCGCAAGATCCGACCTGATTTCTTTGCTAATGGCGGAGACAGAGGAAAAGAGAACACACCCGAGCAAGATGTGTGCGAAGAACTTGAGATCCGAATGCTTTGGGGAGTTGGTGGAGACTACAAGCGAAACTCCTCATCCGACCTCGCAAAGAACCTGGTTGAGAATTATCCAAAGAAGGAACAATGAAGAAGTGTTTTGAATGTGAAACAACCGAAGATCTCCAAGAACACCATGTTGTTCCAAGATCTAGAGGTGGAACAAAAACTGTTACCTTGTGCTATGAATGCCACATGAAAGCACACGGAAGAACAGGGAAGGGCTTGAATCACTCCCGTTTAACTAAAGAAGGACTTGCAAAAGCCAAAGCAAGAGGTGTTAAACTAGGGACGCATGCAATGGATGCTGATGGAAGAAAAAAGGTCTTAGAGGCAAGATTTCGGGTGACCAGAGAAACTAATGAAAGATTGTTTCCACACATAGCAGAAGCAAACAGCCTTGGTTTTTTTTCACTTCGTGAAGTGGCAAAATACTTGAATAACAAGGGCATCCCAACTCCAAGGGGAAGAACGTGGACAGCCGGAACGATGAGCCCAATAATGAAGAGATACAGAAAAGAAATTACAAAGGAGAACAAATGAGATTTTTATTAATAACAACTCTTCTTGCGTGTAGTAGCGACATCGCTATTATAACAACAGAGAAGACACAAGACACAGAAGAAGAAATAATTGTAACAGGTGAAGTTTCAACCGAACCTTCTTCTCCAACAAATGAGCCAGAGAGTCAGATGACCGAGTTATCCGTTGGTCTTGCAACAATTCACTTCCGACAGATATCCTGTCCGGCATGTATGGGAGTGTCCAGTGAGTTTGATATCACAGCAGAACTGCTAATGCATTATCCGACCAGTGGAGACTATTTTGAATACATGACACCGACAGGTACATGCACAACTCAATTGTTGGAGTCCTATGTAAGCTCACAGCCAGTACAGGCAACACAACCTGCTATGTTCAATAGCATTCAGTTAAATCCCACAGGCCAAGGAAAGTGGGAGAACGGCTTCCTTTACGAGTATCAGATTGAGAGGCAAACACCCCACACAATTACTACTGAAAACGGCACGATAGTTAACGCGTTTACGAGCATAGAAGGCTTCGACGACATCCAGCCCTACACTTTACTATGGGTCGATCCTTCTTACGCTTTTGATGCTATAATCTCCAAGAATGGTACAACTTTTACATGGTATCCTTCACTGTCCGGAGATGAGTTTGAAATCCTTATTGCTGTATATTCACCCGATGGTTCTCAATTGCTTGGTGCCGTCTCATGTCAAGAGATGGACACTGGTTCAATGTTTGTCCCGGGAAATTATTTCCAGACTTATCCCACTTGGTCATTAGCCGCCGTTCACCTTATCCGACATAGGATAGACAGTAGACCTGCACCAAACTTTAATGGGTACATTGATTCCCACATGATTTGGGAAGTGGTGGGAACAGGACACATAGAATAAATTTTTGGCATCCGGGTGTAAGATTCAGTGATAAGGCTTCCGCTCCCCGGATGTCTTTTTTTTTGCCAAAAAACTTGACAAAACCTAGGAATATGTTATATTATATGTACACTAAAACAATGGAGACAACATGAAATCATGGTCACAAAAATTTAAAAACGGAAGATACGTAGAAAACAAAGCAACCATTGCTGAACACTTAGGTCGCATAGATCAAAACGCAAAAGCTCGAAAGATTGAAATCATGAATTTGATGCCAAAGGTTAAGCGATTCTTTATTGACTGCGGTTTGCTAAAATCCGCGCAAGACACTACAATTGTGAAGCACTTTATAAAACTTATCTTTCAAACACAAGATGGTCGTTGTGGACTTTGGGTCGAAACCAAAGATGACGAGATAAATGGTGTTTGGAACAATCCGGGTACAAAATATAAACATTGGCACTCTGATTGGATCAACTATGAGGTCGACCATGTAATGCCGGCCAATGCTGGTGGTGGAGATAACTTAAGAAACGTTCAATTTCTCTCTCCTAACGCCAACCGGTTCATAAAATGCTCTATGACAAATGAACAGATGTTACGAAGAATAGATTTGTCCGACCGATTGAAGGACAGGATACGAGAAGTACAGAAGAAAAGAGAGGAGCTTTTTAGTTCTGTATATTGGAAAGATTTTATCGAGTTGGTAGAAGAAATAGACAAAAAGAACTTGACAAATCAATAAAATATGTTATATTAATAGAGTACTTGAGGAGGTATTATGAAAGATATTAAATTTGTTGGGCTTCACGCTCATTCGGGTGTTGGATCACCTTTCGACGGTTTTGGTTATCCCCAAGATCATATGGATTTTTGCTACGAGAACGGAGGACGGGCTCTAGCACTGACGGACCACGGAAACATGAATGGGTTTGCTTATCAAATTCTACATGCTAACAAGATGGCAAAAATGGACAAGGACTTCAAGCCAATCTTCGGCGTTGAAGCTTACTTTATAAATGATGTTAAAGAATGGAGAAAACAATATGAAGAACACAAAGCAGACAAAAAGAAAGCAAAACAACTCTCAGATAAACAATCGGGAGTTAATGTTGAAGAAGAGGGAGCTACTAAGTCAAAAGGTCGCTCAATTAATCGCTCTCGTCATTTAGTTTTACTTGCAATGAACCAAACCGGTTTGAACAACATATTTAAGTTAGTATCAAAGAGTTATAGTGAAGAATATTTTTATCGTAAGCCTCGGATGGATTATAACATGCTTGCTGAACATAGTGATGGTGTCATTGCTATGTCTGCTTGTCTTGGTGGTGTTTACGCCGGTTGTTATTGGGAAAACGTCGATGAAGGTGAGGAAGCTATTCTTGAGTGCATGCGAGAAACAACCCGCACTATGGTGGGTATTTTTGGCGACCGTTGGTATGGTGAGCTTCAGTGGAATGCTGTACCTGAGCAGCATGCTCTAAACAAGTATATTATTCAAATGCACAAAGAGTTCGGTATTCCTTTGGTGTCTACCGCTGACTCTCATTACCCAACACCCACCGCATGGAAAGATCGTGAATTATATAAGCGTCTTGGTTGGCTTGGCCGTGGAGCGCCGGAGTGGTTAGATATGACTCTTCCTGGATCTGTGTCCGACATGGACTACGAATTGTATCCAAAGAACGGCCAACAAATGTGGGGCGACTATAAGAAATACGCAGAGGAATATAACTATGAAGACGAACTCATTCTCAACTCAATTGAACAAAGCCATCATATCGCTTTCGAACGCATTGAACGCTTTCTTCCAGATACTACTGTTCGTCTTCCTGACTTTGTTGTACCTGCTGGTCGCGACGAAGATGATTACTTACGTGACCTCTCTCTAGGTGGTTTAAAACACATGGGGAAACTCAACCCAGAGTACATTTCTAGAGTAAATCATGAACTCAAGGTTATTGCTGATCGTGGCTTCTCGAAATATTTCCTAACTATGAAGGCAATTTCAGACAAAACTAATGAAGTTCAGATAGCTGGCCCAGGCCGTGGTTCAGCGGCTGGTTCACTGGTTGCTTACGCTCTCGGCATTACACAGGTTGATCCTATTCAGTATGGACTTTTGTTTTCTCGTTTCTTGCGATCAGATGCAACAGACTATCCAGACATTGATTATGATGTGTCCGATCCTATGGCTCTAAAAGACATGTTGATTGAAGAGTGGGGTGACGATGTCGTTGTTCCTATCTCAAACTGGAATACACTACAGCTTCGTTCTCTTCTTAAGGACATCTCTAAATTCTATGATAATCCCGAATTAGAAGTTGAGAATAAAATCATGTCTTGGGCACAGAGCCAAGTATCGCAGGTTTTAGAGAAGCATGACAAAGGGGTTTCAAGTGATAAACTTAAATGCCCTTCTTGTGGAAAGTTTCACAAGAAAGCTACTAATAACTGGTTGGTTTCTTATAAAGTTTGTCCTTTCGAGAATCCTTCCAAGCAAAATAATTTTAATAATTTATTGCTGAGTTGCACAGAGTTAAAGTGCAAGAAAAATCGACCAGGGTTTTTTACAAACCCCAGAAGAATTCCATTCACTGAAGTAAATGCCGTAACAAACGTTATGGTGTCAGAAGCTACACCTGCGGCTAAGCGAAAGCATGGTATTCGTGCTGGTGTTTATACTCCGACATTTGAAGAGACAATTGAGTTTTCTGATAGCCTCAAGGGGTTCTTGCGTAAACATCCACACGTTGCTGATCACGTCATGGCTCTCTATGGGTCTTATCGTTCGTGCTCTCGTCATGCCGGTGGTGTGGTTGTAGGAAACCAATTGGATAAGTATATGCCATTAATCTCTTCGAAGGGTGTAAGGCAGACTCCATGGTCAGAAGGACAGAACGTTCGTCAGCTTGAGCCTCTTGGGTTCATCAAATTTGATATCTTGGGACTATCTACTCTCCGGATGATTGAAGGATGCATAGAAAGAGTTCTTAAGAAGCAAGGCAACCCAAGTCCTTCTTTTAAAGAAGTTAAAGCATTTTATGACGAATTTCTTCATCCGGACAAGATCGACTTGAACAATCAGGATATTTATGAAAATGTTTTTCACGAAGGAAAGTGGGCTGGTATCTTCCAGTTCACAGAGAAGGGTGCGCAAGATTTTGCAAAGCGAGCCCAGCCGACAAGTATTATTGATATTGCGGCTATTACGTCTATCTACCGTCCAGGGCCTTTATCGGCTGGTGTGGACAAGCAGTATGTTCGTGCTATTAACGACACTTTATCTATTAGCTATCTACATCCTCTCGTAGAGGAGGTGACCAAAGAGACATATGGTTTCTTGATTTTCCAAGAACAAATTGCTCTTCTTGCTTATAAACTTGGTGATGGCATCACAATGGATGAGGCAAATCTTTTGCGGAAAGTACTTACTAAGAAGGGTACGGGGAAAGGACATGAGACGAAAGAAGCGATCAAGAAAAAATTCCTTAGAGGATGTTTGGATAAAGATATTTCTAGAGAACAGGCGTCCGAGCTATGGGCTACTTTTGAGTATTTCTCTGGTTATGGTTTTAACAAGTCTCATGCTGTATCTTATTCCATTATATCTTATCAATGCGCTTGGCTTTATAACTTTTTTCCTACTGAGTGGATGTGCTCTTTTCTTGACAGGGAACCAGATACCAGAAAGGAAAAAGCGATTAACATTGCTAAGTCACATGGTTTTACTATACGTCCTATTGATATTAATACTTCTGGTGAGAATTGGGAGAGCGATGGGAACCAGTCTCTCGTTGCCCCTTTAACAACAATTAAAGGTCTTGGAGATAAGGCTATTGAAGAGATTGTTGCCCACCGTCCTTTCGAGACAGTAGAAGAGTTGTTGTTCAATGATGACATTGTCTATCGCAAACTTAATAAGAAATCACTTGATGCTTTGTGTCGCGGTGGAGCTTTAGAAGGCTTGATAGATGACAGATTCACAGGCGCTCAACACTTCTGGGCTGCATGTTGCCAAGATCGTCCAAAAAGCCTTAAAAAACTCGCTGAAAACATTGAGAGCTATAAGGAGGCCGGAGACTTTTCTCTTAACGATAGAGTTGAATTTCTTACGGAATTGACGGGAATTTTCCCCATGTCATTGGTGCTGTCGGAAGACGTTAAATCATCACTAGAAAAGTATTATGTTCCGCCCATTTCAGAGTTTGATGCTGACCTTGGCGCATGTTGGGGGATACCCCGAAACATAAATCTCCGCAAGTCAAAGAATGGCAAATGGTTTGCTGTAATTGATCTCATTGATTCAAACAGCAAGTTAACTAAAATTCGATACTGGGGAGTTAACAAAGACACTATCCTAGATGACATCTTATTAAACGAAGTCTATGTCATCAAACCACAGTTTTCTGATGGCTGGGGCTTCTCAACGAGAGGTCACGTCGACAGAGCGTGGAAACGAATGACAACAAATAAGGAGGAATAATGGAGTTATTAGAGAAAGTAAAAAAACATGGCTATCCTGGAATGCTTGTGTTCGCACAGCAAATCCGCGACATTACATATGATGACGTCACCGGTGAAGAGATTCTCACATTTGAGGATAAATTAAGGGCTGGATTCATTTTACATGAGAGTGAATATTTTGAACAATATTATCGCGTCAAGTTTTTTGATGGAGAAAGAGCTTATCATTGGGGCACTGATCTTTATTATAGAAAAGAAGAAGAAAACATTTGACAAACATAGCAAACATGTTATATTATATAAGTAAAAAGGAGGAAACATGATTATAGATATTACTAAAAAATTAGAAAAAGGAATAATAAAGGTTAGCAAACATTGGCGAGGTTCTAAACATGTAAATTGGTTTAAAAACAATAATTATTCCAAAGGTGCACATGGTGTTTATGCATATAAAGTATTCTTAGAATCGCAGGGCTACGAAGCCAAATACATCAATGATGAGGGTGACCTAAAATACCGCCGCAAGGACAGCGCTTGGATAAAAGCAGAAGTCAAAACTTCAAAAGCAGACTTAGAGACAACGAAGAGAGGTTTTTTGAAAGAGCGGCTTTGGTTCAATCAAATCAGACCAATGCAGGTTGGTTGGAATGAAATTGTGCTGGTAGGTATTTATCCAAACCACATTAGAATTTACAAAAAAACTAGAAAAGAATGGGAACAAGGATGTAAGACACTGTCATCGATGGTTAAAGGTCTAGCTCACATAGGATCAAAGGACTTAGGTCAAGTTACTTTGAAAAAGAATACAAGAACCAATAATTTTCATGAATGGAAATGCATACACAACGACCATCAGGGGAAAAAACTATGAGTAATAATGTAAAAGACGGACATAGACTGAAACAATCTTATGCCAACACAAGAACCACAGGCAAGGAACAATACTATACTAATTCGAATGTTGTTGATATTTGTATGCAAGAGGTATTGAGGCACATTGATTTAAGTGATCGGTTTATATTGGAGCCTTGTGGTGGAACTGGGGAGTTTATTGAAGGCTTCCGAAGAATTGGGATAACAGATGATAGGATCATGTCTTACGATATTGAACCAAAACACCCCAAAGTACTTTTGGGAGACTATTTGGCTACAAATATCGGATTCAAGAAATACATCTCCATTACTAATCCACCATTTGGAAGAATGTCCACATTGGCAAAGAAGTTCTTTAACCACGCGGCAGACCATAGCGATTACATCTGTTATCTTATTCCAAAGTCATGGAGAAAATGGTCAACTCAAAATTCATTGGATGAAAGATTTCATTTGATCTCGGACATTGAACTGCCGAAGAACTGTTTCTATCTTCCGGAAGGAGAAGAGACAAAGAAAGATGTGCTAAACACTGTATTTCAAATTTGGGAGAAGCGATATCTCTTAAGAGAAAAGATTACAATACCAGATAATAAGTTGGTCAAGAAAGTAATCCCAACAATGAAGACTGTCAAGGATAAAAATAACAAAGATGTGCGAAGACCGGACTATATCACAGGAGTCAACTTTGAGATGATTGTGTTTGGTCATTCATGCGGCAAGTTCAAAGACTTAGACGCAACAAAAAAATATGATGCCAAGACAACAACGATGTATTTTAAGATAGACAGGCAAGATGTGAAGGATGCTTTAAAGAAGATTGACTTCTCGAAACATTTCAACAACGTATCATATGTACAGGCTTTATCCCTACAAGAGATAAATTACGAACTTAACGAGTATTTTAAATTAAACAATTTCAAATTTTAGGAGGAAAAATGTTAGATAAAAAATTACAACAAAAAATAATTAAAACGTTCAAAGGAAAAGGAGGTCCGCCTGATACGGAGTCTTCCATCCTTGATCATAAAGAGGATAAGGGACATGTCGATTTATTCGCCATGGCTTCCCTCGCAGCTAAGATAGCAGAACGATGCTGGCCATCGGTAATCTCTGCTCGTATCACATCAACCGGAGACGGAGTGATATACAAAATTGACCGCAAATACTTTCGTGGTCTTGAATATGCATTTAAAGTAAGAAAGGAGGAAAAATAGTTATGGAAGATTACAAAAGTGTCTACGATATGTACGTAGAAAATAACAAGAAAACCGATTTTTGGATTGGTAGAAATTCATGGAGAAATGTAATAGCAAAAGTTATAAAAGTTGAAGGCAACTTCATTGAAGAAAAAGAGCAGTTTGGTCAAAGTGAAATCAAAATGTTTGTTAAGTTTTATAACATTAACACCGGTAAAGAACAAGAAAGTTATTACAAAGGAGATATCAAAGGAATGGCTCCATTAACATGGCCAACGAAACCGGTGTGGCCACATGCATTCCAATTTTATAGACTAGAAGATTCCGATGTTAAGCAACATTTTGGGTTTATTCCCGGAAGCGAGGAATAACTATGAATCACTTAATAAACTGTCACGGCGAATGGAACGCTTTGTTCGCATTCGCATCATCAATGCCCATCATGGGCGCTTGGATCACAATGAAAATAGGAGGTAAACGTGAAACAACAAAAAACAAATAAAACAAGGAAACAGCTGTTACAGGAAATTAAAAAGCTAGCTGGACTTCCAGTCAATAACAATTATTGGTTCAATAGAAAAGACCAGAGAACAATCATCGGCAAGGTAAATCCTGCTGTACGATTTGTAAGCGATGATAAGAAGAAAAAGAAATATGTTAGAACACTAGATCTTTTTCCGAAGTATTTTCCAAACTGGGAAGACCAAAAAACAGCAAATACACACCCGGAGAAAAAAAACCTAGTAGTGATTCATAAGCTTCTATCTAAACACTGTGGTCTTCCGCATGTAGCTACACCAGGTTCTAATAAAAGTGTTCGTCCCAGAGTCACCAAACCGGTTCTCAAAAAGATAACCCCACAATGGAAGCAAGATTTAATCTCTGCAATTAAGTCACTGCCGGATAATACAAATCACTGGTCTGGTAGAATAACAGGAGTGGGTCAAGTATCCATAAACACAAGAGGTAAACATGACAAATAATAATATAAAAATAGTGGTGAGTCAAAATTATGAAGAAACAAAAACTAAAGAAGAGCACATTGCTGATTATATCGCGAGTCTCAAAGCGATCGAAGAGGCTATGGAGCCGTACAAAGAACAAAAGAGAGAGCTTAAAAAGGATTACCTTGAGAAGAAATGGCTTTCGAAAGAAGATATCTCACTCTCAGTTCGAGCATTGCGATTACTTAAAGACAAGATAGATATTGCAGCCTTGCTTGATATGTATGATGCCCTTAAGGACGATGAAGATGAATAGGGCTCAACGAAGAAAGTTGGGAATTAAAAAGAAGCCTGACCTTGAAAAAAAGGTTGGGCTCTTTGACAAACTTCCCGATCACTGTACTAATTGTCTTTGTCCCTATGATAAAAAAGACAAACAAATGGCCATGACTTGGTCGGTTGTTGTTCGCGAACAAGAGGGGAAAGTAAACTTGTATTGTCCTAAGTGTTGGGATGATGCGCACAAACTTATTGCTGAAATGAAGGAGAAATTAAATGAGAGTAAGAATTAAAAAATTACATGCTGATGCTGTTGTACCGAAGTATGCTCACTTTGGAGATGCAGCAGTTGATCTTGTTGCTGTTAGAACATGGGAAGACAACTTTGGAAACACTTGTTACGGAACCGGCTTGGCCATGGAAATCCCAGAAGGTCATGTCGGATTGTTGTTCCCTAGATCATCAATTTCAAAAACCAATCTTCGATTGGCTAATGCTGTTGGTGTTATTGATTCTGGTTATCGTGGTGAAGTTATACTCAAGTTCGATAAACAAGGAACCAAGGATTATGAAATAGGAGACAGAGTTGGTCAACTCATGTTGATACCAATTCCATCTATTCAATTTGTTGAGGTGGTGAATCTTCCAAACTCCGATCGAAGTTCCGGCGGTTTTGGCTCTACCGGAGACTAATTAAGTCATGGATGAAAAAGACAAAGCCAAAAGAATTGTTTTTGATAGCTCAACTCATAAACATGCTCAACTTAAGATTCGGCTGCAATACGATAGTATGACGCAAGCCGAATTCTTTCGTTGCCTTATGGATGGCTATCTTGCCAAAGATGCTAGAATCTTAGATTATTTACAGAAATATAAAGAAGAAAAAGGTAAAGATTCTAAGCGAAATGCTAAGTACAGAAAGAAAGACCTAGAAAAAGCGGATGACCTTCTTAAGAAGTTTGGAATCGCAGATGACGAGCTTGAGAATATCTTTGATTTAATTGAAGAAGAATTTCCGGATTTATAGCGTTTTTTGTTTTTTACGTTCTATTTACTATGAATTTATGTTTTAAGGAGATTTTAAACAATGAGTAAGAAAAAACTTTTATCCGAAGCCCAAGTCCGTCGCTTTATGGGTCTTGCAGGACTTAACCCCATTAACGAAAGTTTATATGAGGAAGAAGAATTAGAAGCGGCAGAAGAAGAAGCTCCGGTTGATGCTGAAATGCCACCAATGGCTGATGATGCACCTGCTCCAGAAGGAGAAGAAGCTGAAGTTTCTGATGTTGACGTTGAAGTTGACGAAGAAAAGGTTATGAAAGGTCTCCAAGGTCTTAAAGATGGACTAGAGGTTCTAGAGGACATCGCTGCTGGCGCTGGACTTGATCTCGGTGCTGAAGACGGCGAAGAACTTCCTGCTGAGGAACTTCCTGCTGAAGAACCTGTAGAAGAGGAGCCACCTGCTGAAGAAGAGGAAGAAGAAATGGATATGATGGAAGCTGAACTTGCTGAAGTCAACATGGAACTCTCTGAAGAAGAAATTGTTAACGAGGTTGCTCGTCGTGTTGCTAAGCGTATCGTGGAAGCGAAACGTGCTCACAAGAAAATGAACGAGGCTCTTGGTCGTAAAAAGTAAAATTATTTCTTGACAGTTAACAGAAATTGTGTTATATTATAAGGACTTGGAGAAGATTAAATCTTCAAGTTCTTTTTTTTATTGGAGGTTACATGATAAACATAATATACAAACTAGCTCGATTTGCTAAAGAAAAGAAGAAATCAAAAAAGAAAGCCGTAAAGGAAGAGGAAGAAGAATCCTCGGAAGAAGCTTCTGAAGAACAAGCTGAGCCACAAGAAGAGAAACCTCCTCTTGATGTGAAGGCACTACTCTCGGGCATGGCTGATGAAATGGAATCCAGAACAATGCTGTTACAAGGAAGTGTGGATGAAGAAAAAGCAGGAGAGATTATCTCCGGTTTTCTAGCGTTAGCTGATCTTAAACCTCCCAAGCAAAGTCTCAAAGACGGCGAGATGCCCTATGAGCCAATTACAATGTACATCTCAACATATGGAGGGTCTGCCGATGAAATGTTTGCGATCTTTGATATCATGGAACACTGTAAAAAATCATGTCATATTGAAACCGTTGGACTCGGGAAGGTAATGTCAGCAGGTACTCTACTGTTAGCAGCCGGAACAAAAGGAAAGCGAAAAATTACAAAGAACTGTCGCGTTATGCTTCATCAAGTTTCCGCTGGAACGTTTGGGCCACTATTTAATATGACAACAGAGATCGATGCCATCCAGAGTCTTCAAGAGCAGTACATAAATGCTATGGTTTCTTGCACAAATCTCTCAAAAAGGAAGTTGAAATCACTACTTAATGAGAGAGTTAATGTTTATTTAACAGCAGAAGAAGCTGTCGAATATGGATTGGCTGACGAAATCATTTAGGAGATTAAAAATGGTAGATAAAGATTTTTATAACGAGGCATCCGCCGCTAAACTTGGATGGGACGCTTCGTGGTTTGGACTAGTAGAATACGACTCTAGGCTTGTTAAGAAGATCCGAGCTTTTCAAAAAGAGATTGGACTTAAAGCTGATGGTATGCTTGGGCCTGTGACTTTTCGCAGACTTGTGGCCCATCGAGAGGCCCAAGAAGAATATGAAAACAATGTAACGTTCGAACCCGGAGAGAAAGCAATTCTCTATAAAGGGAAAAAGTATCCCATCAAGTGGGACAAAGTCATTATCCCATCAGATCCTAATGGATTGGAACATACCAGTGGGTTCACACCGAGCAAAAGAAAAAGAAACGTTTCTATGTTCGTTACCCACTGGGACGTTTGTCTTAACTCACGCACATGCTATAAAATATTGCAGAAGAGAGGGATCAGTATACACTTCGCCATCGACAATGACGGAACCATATACCAGTTTCTTGACATGAACGATATTGGATGGCATGCTTCAAGCCGGACAATTAACAAGAAGGCTGTTGGAGTTGAGATCTCAAACGCGTATTATCCCAAGTATCAAAACTGGTATAAGAAGAATGGCTTTGGAGAACGACCAATGATTACAGACGCTTCTGTTCATGGCAAGCCGATGAAACCTTTCATGGACTTCTACGACGTTCAGAAGGAAGCACTCAAGGCATTAATGGAAGCAGTCCACCTTGCTCTTGGCATTCCACTTGAGACACCAGAAGAACAAACCGTATCAAAGGAAGTTCGCTCTGGTAAATTTAAAGGTTTTGTACACCATTACCATTGTATCAAGTCAAAGATAGATTGCGCTGGACTTGACCTTAAACCAATTTTAGAGGAGATAAAGGATGAGCAGTAAATTAACGAGCAAAAAACTTGACCTGTTAATTGAACAGGTGTTGATGGAGAAAAAAATCCCGCTTGAATTATACAAAGGCGCCAATCCTACTAACAAAGACATCAGACAAGCGCTTGCTGCAAAAGAAGGACCCCCTTATTTGCCCACCAAAATTATTGACAAAATAGTAGCATATGCCAAGCTTGATGGGGAAGCGAAAGTCTTGGAGCTTAGCGATTTGGTCAAAGCCTACAGTGATAATCCAGAAGAGTTTGTAAATACAATTTCACAGGTTATAAAATTTTCGGAAGATGAGGAAATGAAAAAGAGTATCCTTGCGGTGTACCAAGACATCAAATCCGACATAGATAAAACTGGTGGGGAAATCACCCAAAGCAACGCTGCGGACTTAGATTTGGAAGATGTTAAAACACTTACTTTTCCAAGGCCATTTACTAGTTCCGCTAGCATATCTGCTGGTAAGTTTTTTGGCGCACAAAATGATTTGATTACCGGCATCTTTACGGAAGGTAACATAGAAGATAGACTTCTTAAGGCTTCACAGATTTCAGAAAAGGTCTTTGCTGCACAGACAGAATTAGAGAGTATGACACCCAGACAATTAACACAATATTCTATGTTTATTGATTTTGTTAACGCTATAATAAATGAAGCAGATTCTAGAACAAGCACTTATGCTTTTGAATCTCTTTGCGCGATCTTATGTGGTGGTAAAGTTGTTGGAGCGGGTAATGGGGCAGCAGACTTCTTAGCAGCCGGTGGTGGAAAAGGAAGTAGTAAATTGTTTTCTAACTGGGCCGGTATAAAACAGGCTGCATCTGGATTTTATGATTTCCCGAATGAACCATTTCATTATGTAATAGCACTATTAAATAAAGAACAGATGAACGAAGACGACGATGATGGAATAGACACGAGAAAAGTAGTCAACATTGATCTACACTATATGGTTGTAACCTATGTTACAAAAACAGATGATAACAATGTAAAAGAAGCTGGTTTTGTCACCTCAAATTCTAAGGGTGAATTTATTTCATATCAAAAAGCTTCAACATCTCAAGTCGACCTTACTAATGTCCCGCATCAAGAAATGTCAAAAGTTGGAACACTAATATTATACACAGGCAATAATTCTTTCAAAGACCACCTAAATAATCAACTTAAAGATAGTGAGACCAATCAAGCAAAAGCACTTAAAGCGGTGGAACAATATTTCTTAAATCTTCGCAAAGCTGAGGATAATACAAAATCATACATAGCAAAGTCATCTGATAAACCGAAAGATGTCTTGTCTTCTGGTAATGCAGCGTTGGAGACTTTTGACGCAGCGGATGGATTTTTGGTTGCACTGCTTGATATTTTATCGCCCGGAGAACAAAAGGTCTCCGGAGACAGAGGAGATAGAAAAATTCAGGAAAACAAAACAAAATCACTAAAAGACCTTGACAAACTAATAGAACATGTTATATTAAATAAGATGAACAAATAACAATTGGAGGTTTAATGTCAAAACAATACAGCAACGGATCCGCTCTCAACGAGAAGATCCTAAAGGGAATGAATGTTCTTGCAGATAATGTAGGAACAACACTCGGACCAAAGGGAAGGAATGTAATTCTTTACGATAAGAAGCAGAACATCCCTGTAATCACAAAAGATGGTGTAACCATCGCAAAGTTTGTGGAACTTGACGATCCGTTTGAGAACGTTGGAGTTCAAATCCTTAAGCAAGCGGCAGAGCAATCTGCTAACAAAGCTGGTGACGGAACCACAACAACGACAGTTCTTACAAGAGGAATCATCAACAAGGCACAGAAGTATCTGACCTCTGGTGTTTCTCCTATTGAGCTTAAGCGTGGCATGGATAAAGCATGCGAAGTTATCTGCACAAAGCTTATAGAAAAGGCTCGTCCTATTCAGACAGAAGAAGATATCTTTCACATTGCAACAATCTCAGCCAACAACGACAAGTCTATTGGTACTTTGATATCAAAAGCCATTGATGCCGCAGGTAAAGATGGTACAGTTCTTGTTGAAGAAGCGAGATCAGTGAACACATCCCTAGATCTCATCGAAGGATTTCGTTTCGATTCTGGCTATCTTTCGCCCACATTTATCACGAACGAACGCAATGGCACCGTAGACTATGATAGTCCTTTACTTCTCGTTACAGATGAAAAAGTTGAGACAATAGAGCAAATTTTACCTACTCTAGAACTAGCCGCGAGAGAGTCACGTCCTCTTATAATTATTGCTGGTGATATTGAAGGTCAAGCACTTGCTGCTGTTATAGCAAATGCTGTTCGTGGTACAATGAAGATAGCTGCTGTTAAGGCTCCAAGATACGGAGAAGAACGAAGAAACATTCTTAAAGATCTTTGTGCTTCTGTCGGTGCTACCTTCATTACGAGAGAGAACACATTGTCTCTAAAAGATATTAAATTGACACACTTTGGTCAATCAAAAAGAATAACAGTATCAAAAGCTGGAACAACAATTGTAGGAGGTAAAGGAGATGAAGAAGAAATTGAAAAGCGCATTGACTCGGTTAAGGCTCTTATCGCTGAAGAAGACAATCTTAAGATCTGTGAGAGATTACAGGAACGGATTACTCGTCTTGCTTCTGGTGTGGCTGTTATTAAAGTAGGAGCTGCCACTGAAGTTGAAATGATTGAGAAGAAGCATCGCATTGATGATGCCTTGGAAGCTGTTCGTTCAGCACAAGAAGAAGGTGTCGTTCCTGGTGGTGGAGTTTCTCTACTCAAGTCAGTATCTGATATAGAAATCCAAACAGATAATGAAGAACAGGCTCTTGGAGCTAAAATTGTTATTGAAGCTGTGGAAGAACCACTTAGACAAATGGCAAAGAACGCTGGTATGTCCCCTGACATTGTTGTAAAGCAGGTTCGAGAGACATCAACTTTCAACCATGGCATGAATTTCTTGACCGGTGACATAGTTAATCTATTAGATTCTGGGGTCATTGATCCTGTCAAGGTTACGAAGTGTGCGCTACAAAATGCGGTGTCTGTTGCATCAACAATTATCACCACAAGCCATGCTATTGTAAGTCCCTAGAACTAATTACTAGTAGAGGGATTTACTATGACTAATAGCGACATAACACACTTGACCCAGGCTATAATGGGGCTTAAGGGTCAAATTGAGAGAATGTCTGAACGCCAAGAAGAAATGGTTGAGGATGTAAAGAAAATCAAAGAAGCCGTTTATAATCCAGACTCAGGTCTGTATGCTCGGCTTAGAGAATTAGAACAGTGGAAAGAATCAC
>Ga0080013_1001421_pt1 | contig 31902 bp, 45 predicted proteins | sample ETNvirenome_6_85_FD_69236 | JGI IMG/M metagenome (GOLD analysis project Ga0080013, IMG submission 69236) | Marine viral communities from the Pacific Ocean - ETNP_6_85 (SPADES assembly) (version 2) | ecosystem: Environmental > Aquatic > Marine > Oceanic | place: Pacific Ocean | collected 2013-06-19 | reverse complement strand
ACATGTTCCCCCGGGAATTGCTGTTATTGAAACAATGTCGTGTGAGACATCAGGAAAGAAATATACGAGCCAGTCTCTAAATGCTTCTGCAGATATACTTCCCTGTTCATCCTCATCTGAAACTAAAAAGAGTAAAAAATCAGCTTCGGGCCTTATAAAGCTCATTCCATCGTCACTATTTAAAAATACATAAGTTGATGAAAATCCCTCCTCTCCGGGTACTGGAGAGAGAAGAGAAGTTGCCAACATTATATCAATTGATGAAGAAAAGGAGTCAAATGGGCCCACATAGGAGAGATGCTGAGAATCTGTCGTAATGAATCCAAATTGATAATCATGAGTTAAATTCTCAATATCTAGACGAAGAGACTCCATTCCCATTCCCACCTCGTCAAAATTGTCAGACATTGAGCCTGACGTATCCACTACCACCAATATGTCAAGAGATTCTATTTGGTCTTCTTGGATAAAGGAGTCTATGACTACATGAGATTTTCTTTGATCAGTAAATGCTATGTCGCTCTGGCAGGCCATTAAGAAGAAAAGGAAGCAAATCTTAATTAGATTGCTTCCTTTTCGAATAAGTTTAGAAATGTGGGAGGAGAGGCCTCCTCCCCCGTCGTCTAAAATTTTATAAAACATGTCTAGATTATAAAACACCGCCTATCCGCCTATTAATACATATGGGAAAAAAAGAGCTCTTTCCCAGAAAATAGGGGATGTTTTAATAGAAGTCTAGAGAATAATCAAAATAATATCGATTATTTGTACTTGACATTCTCTCCAAGGATATCCTCTAGGCTCCTAGCAATTGTAGAGAGAGTGTGCGCAACATCAGCCTGCTTCATCATCGAATGGCTATTGTCGACACCTGCTTGGTTGCCATCTAGCGAGTTATATGATTGAATCACATATGTTCTTAGTTGGACTAACATTTCAATTTCTTTTTGATTCATAGCGTGACCTCCTTTCTATTATAGTTTCTTAAAGCCGCTTAAAATAGAATGTATCAATACTACTGTTAATACACTCATTAGATAAATTATTTTTTAAACTTGTAGATTTTATTTTTAATCTTTGATTCCCATAAGCTTTCAAATCCGTAGTGACAAACCGTAAACAGAGTATGCAATAATATTGTGATCCATGTGGCTTCTTGTGTATCTCCCGTAACTGCATACAGTACGATCAACGTAATCAAAATAGATAAAATTCGCCAGGCCACAACTTTCAAAATCAACTCAATTTTCATTCTTCGTTCCCCTCCGACCCTATTGTGTCCCTTTAAAGCCTTGGATTCTATTTCTAACCAAGTCAGAGCTGCTTTGAATTTTCCCGCCTCCCATATTCCACATCATCTCTATTCCCAGATCTTGGCATATATCCATCTCAGGGGTATTTGTCTGGCCTCTATCACCTCCGTTTGCAAATATATCCAAATTAATATCTTCCTTAAGAGATACAAGAGTCTTGCACACTGTTCCGTCATCGTCAGAGGCGGGAGCCGTATATAGGACACCCTTAAGGCCCTTAATAATCTCTGCCCTTTCATTCCATGGCATAAAGACATATCCTTTTTTTCTTAAAAGCCACTCATCACTATTGATTATTACTATCACATCGCCAAATTGAGCAGCTGCTCGAATCATCCTGACATGTCCTACATGAATGGGATCAAATCCTCCGCTAACTGCTATCGTCTTCTTTCTTCCCACTTAGTACCTCTAAATCCTCTTCATAGAACATCTCAATTGATCCATCGCTCAGCAACACCTTGTAGCAAGTAACTGACCCTCTCATCACAGGTAGGGAGGGACGATTGTCCCTCCAGTCACTCACAACTTCTCTAAAATCCACAGGCTTTAAAATTATTCCGCATAGATCTAATTCAGGATCTATCCCTACTGACAAGTGAGCTGTTTCTGTCAAGTGAACTAGATCTCCTGGGATCATCGTTATTCAAATTTATCTATAATATCAAGAATATTATCTAGCTCTGCCTCATTGACATTTTCTTTCTTTTTTAAAATTGCCCATGCTGCTCTAAAGGCTTTTATATCTATTTTATCCTTATAATCAGATAAAAGATCCCTTCTGTCCGTTTGGAGAATCTTAATCTCGTTTTCTATACTTTTAAGCTTCTGCGCAAGCTCAATAATCAATGCTGACATTATCCGACCCCCAAAAATCCCTGACTTCCCGTCAGTGTGGGAAATTGATTCTGAGGAATTCCCGTGAGACCAGCGATGAGAGAAAATCCCATATCATGCGCAGAGTCTGCATTCTTCACGAAGAATAGTTCCTTACAGCGAAGTTCTAGCCTCAAAGTGCTATTCTCGGCCGCTGAAGATCCTGAGATTACTAGAAAGTTACTATGATCGCCGACTCCTTCTCCCCCAGCAACACCCGTAGCAGCTACGTTTCCCTGTGATCCAGAAACAGAGCCGCCGAAACCTAGAACTCCGTTATTGGTGAATCCTAAATTAAGCTCGCCTGAGCCATGAGCACTCACCTGTATCCATCTCGTTACTGATGGAAATTGTATTCTCGTAGCAACTGTCGTGCTATCGAGCTCGAGTCCGTTTGAAGATGTAACGAACGGCACTCCGGACAACTGATATGCCGGGGCGTAACCAGCTCCCGGCCCTGAATAATTCTGTCCCAAAACTTTTCTCCTATCTCTATATCAATAATTATTAGAATGCGAGATTAAATCTAATGTAACATCATCATTCTTAATAGTAAATAATCACTAATCTCTAAACTCCATTCAAGATTAATTAAAATCAGGGTCATCAGCTTTGACTATCAGCTCCGTTTTCTCAACTCCGTCTTCCTCATATGTTCCCACCATAAATCCTGGGTGATTCTCAAGATTTGCCTTTGCCTCTTCTATGCTCAAGCAAAAGCTCCAAAATTCCTGTGAGTCGAATGCAACAGAAATCCTATCAATACCCAGAACTATTGTGTTCGTCGCTTCATCTAGCCAGACGTTCTCTGAAAGCTCTCTGGGGTCGTTCATTATAAATCTCTATGTTTGGCTTGAACCAGCTAACGATTTCACCATCTGTTAACACCTTATAATACTGCGAATCATTTTCTATGTTTAAATCATCTTCATTTACAATGACGCCTATTTCATTGCTTCTGATATTCTTAACAAGAGAGCCCTTCTTAAGAAGCTCAGTTTTCATATTTTTCATCTTCATCTAATAAAAATGCTGCATTAGAGATAGACTGATCTAAAATTTCTAACAATGCTTTAGATTCATACTCATCTAATGCCTCTCCAAAATTATCTTTAAGTTTTTTAGCAATAGCATTTTTTTCTACTATTCTGGACTTCGAGCAAATAGATAAAAATTCAGAAAATATATCCATGACCTCAGCTGCCCTTTCCTCATCCCACTCACACGCCTCGAGAATTTGTGTTTCAGATGCTGATCCAAATCTGAGTGCGAATAGCTTCTTAAACATGCGATTCCTTTAGAATATCTATTACACCCGATTGAAATCTTGGATCTGACGAAACCCTTTTAAGGTTTTCTTCTGTTGCCTCGACTCCCATCATCTCACACGCGTCTCGGGCAACTTTTCTCATTGATGATAAAAAAACATTTCTCGCAGTTGAGTGATTCATCTTGTCACCCCTCTCCGTCATTGTTTCAGCGATTTCTCTATATCCTAGTCCGCCATCCAGTGATGAAACTGTAGCATAACCATGTCGTGACCTATGTCCTTTCGGCATTGCCATTATAACACTTCCTTTGTTTTAATCTCTCTCAATCTTTCATCATCGATTGCAAAGTCCCTATCGTCTTCTACATCATTAAGTCCAAATCTGAGTCTCATGACCTGCTCCTCTCTCTGTGTAAGCTTAGAGAGTGAAGCCGAAATAATATCTGAAACTCTCTTTTGATCCAAAATTTCATCTGGTGTGGCGCTATTGATGTCCGGAATTGTCTCGAGCACCTGTCGCCCGCCTTCGTCATTTCCAATTGTACTATCAAAAGAAACGAGATGCCTGAATTTCATGGAATCGAGACTTGCTTTCACCATATTCTCAGTTACTCCGAGTATTTCAGTAATTTCTGTCATCGTGGGTGACTGATTAAACTCAGACTCATACTCTTCCATCAAATTCTTAATTTTGTATGCTAAACTACTCGCATGGGCCGGCACCTTAATAGTATTTCGATGAGAATTAACGTATCTAGAAACAGACTGTCTAATCCACCAGCTCGCATAAGTGCTAAATTTGAATCCACGGCGCCAGTCAAATTTTTCAACCGCTTTCATCAATCCAATATTAGATTCTTGTATAAGATCTTCCATGCTACAACCGCTCTTGTAGTACTTTTTTGCTATGCTGATTGCCAATCTTAGATTAGCCTCAATCATATGCTCTCTAGCCTTTAGATCTCCCTTTTCAATTCTCTGAGAGAGAGAAACTTCTTCTGCACGAGTAAGAAGCTTTCTCTTTCCGACGTCTTTAAAATAATAGTCTAGCGAATTTTTCAATGTATTATCTCCTTGATTAATTCAATTATATCATAGGTTTTTCAAAAAATGCATGTGCCATGCCTCAAGGGGAAAATAAATTAATCCCCTTGAGTCAGTGAGGCTAGTCAACATTAATAACAAGGCTTTCACTTGCTTTTTCAGTAGACGGAATATCCAGATAGAGAATTCCGGCTTCATACCTAGCAGTGATTACTTTTGTGTTGACAGTATCGGGTAGTGTCCAAGATCTAGAAAAAGAAGACTGGCTAAACTCACATGATGTATAGTTTTCATTTTCATCTTTAGAATCGTTCTCAACCTGTGAAGAAATAGTTAAGACGCTATCTTCGACATTAATATTGAAATCTGCCCGACTCAAACCTGGAGCAGCTAGCTCTATCTTGAATCCTGCAGCAGTTTTAGAAATATTTGCTTTCGGAAAAAAGGAAGAAGTTTCTCTGAATCCTTTTGTGCTATAGGCATTTCGATCTCGGGAGAGATCGAATAAAGAAAAAATGCTATCGATGTCTGCTGAATTGTCTGGACCGAAAACCCTAAAAAGGTCTCCTCGTCGTGGAATAATGGGAAATAGTTTGTTGCTCATCTTAATGCTCCTTTGTTTTTTGCTATTAGCAAGATTTGCAATTTAAATATAAACACCTCCGCTGAAGCGGAAAGGGGCTTTTATCTTTTATTTTTAGACACATATTGTTGATGTGCCTTTTTACGGGAATCTCGAATTTCCGCCTCTCTAACCACATAACAATAATCTATTTGAAGTTCACTCATCTGCTGCTGAACCGATCTATTGGATCTTTTAACAGATTTATTTTTAATACTTTCGTTAAGATTGTAGATCTTATATTTAATGTTCTTGCCCAATCTCTCAAGCTGATCATCAGACATTACAGATAACGAATTTAAATTTATCTTCCTCACGCGATCTCCTGTGGGATGATTTTTATTTTTGAAGAAACTAGTATTAGTCATTTCTAAAACTATTATAACACAATAGGATATCTTTTACACATACAATTAAATAACTTTTGCAAAAACACCAAATTTTTCTTTGACCAGGTTGTTGAGATCATCTTTAGACATTTTACTTTTCACGCAAACTGCATATCCTCTTCCAACCTCTCTTATAGGTCCACATGTTGATATAGCTCTATTGAGCTTCAGCCAATTTAAAACCAGCCCTAGATCAGTCTCAAAGCTTGCTATGACAGTTGCAGTTTTCTTTTTAGGCTTTTTAATACTCATACTATTATAGGCTCGCCCTTATAGAGAATGGGCCTGCCATCAATAGAAATCACTCTAACTATCTTAATACCAGGAAGCGTTTTAATGAGTTTTGCTATGGACATGAGATTTTTATAAGATCCCTGTGAGCTGGGAAGAAACTTAACATATACTTCTAGAACCGTATTTCCGCTGGCCGTTCTATTAACAGGCTCTTTCTGACCTACAACAGTGACCATGGGAAGAGCCCTTATCCTAGTAAGTGTATCCGGCACGTGAGAATCTCTCTCCATGATCAACCTACAGGTTATTTTCATCTGCTCTCTTTGAAGCCTCGTAGCTGTTTCTTCGGCTAAAAGCCCAATATACTTTCGAAGTTCTTCCCTTGGATCCATTTTTTTAAAGCTCTCCACAATATAAATATGCAAAAAAACTAAAGAAATTACGATTAAATGCCGCTATGAAGAAATCTCATCTTCATCCTCAATCATCGCACATCCAACAGTTAGCATCATGCTTGCAGCAGACACAGCATTTTCTAGAGCACACTTCACAACCTTAAAAGGATCAATGATTCCCATATCAAACATATCACCAAAGCTATCAGTCATTGCATTATACCCATGTGTGTCCTTCTTCATTCTCTTAACCTTTTCTAAAACAACATCAGGTGTGCCACCTGCATTATCTACAATCTGCTTTAACGGGGCGTTACAGGACTTTCTAATAACTTCAATGCCAGCTGATATTCCATCTAGGCCCCTTTCATCGGATAGCTGAGAGGCAGCTCTAACAAGCGCCACGCCCCCTCCTGGAACTATTCCAGATTCGATGGCAGCTTGAGTTGCACTGAGGGCGTCATCAACACGGTCTCTTCTCTCCCTTAATTCAGATTCGGTAGCTCCCCCGACTCTCAATACAGCTATTCCCCCTGATAGTTTTGAAAGCCTAAACCTCAAGACCTCACTCTCCTCATTGCTTAGTGTGGGATCTTCCAGCTGAGACTTGATCTGAGAAACCCTTTCCTCTATCTCTTTTGAATCTCCCTCTCCATCAATAAATAGAGATGAGTTTCTTCCCACAACCGCCTTCTTGCATCTACCCAGATCTTCTAGTTTCACATCAGAAAGCATTTTATCAGATGCGGGAGAAAAAACATCACAATTAAGAAGAACTCCCAGATCATCAAGCATATTAATTCTGCTTTCACCAAATCCAGGGGCCCTTATCGCACACACTTTGAGAGCTCCCCTCGTTTTATTAACAACAAGCCCTTGCATCGCGTCGCCCTCCACATCATCAGCGACAATTAAAATAGAGCCCTGTGCTTGAGCCACACTTTCTAGAATCCCCATAATGTCCCTAATATTGTCTATCTTTTTATTACACAGCAGGATGAATGGATTTACCAATTCTGCTACCATCTTTTCAGAATTATTTACAAAATAAGGCGAAAGATAGCCTCTATTAAGGTGAGTTCCCTCAACGACAGTAAGCGAACTGCTAAACCCCTTAGCCTCTTCTACGGTGACAACTCCATCTTCTCCGACCGCCTTTAATGCGTTTAATATTAAGTTGCCAATTTCTTCTTCTCCGTTAGCTGAAATTGTTGCGACTTGCAATATTTCCTCATCCTTAGTTACCGGTAGGGACTTCTCCCTAATGATCTCTATAATTTTATCAGACGCACTAAGAATTCCCCGCCTAATATCCACGGAAGAATATCCTGCGGCTAGCATCTTAAGCCCCTCAGAAAATATCACCTGGGATAGAATGGTGGCGGTTGTGGTGCCGTCTCCCGCAGTGTCAGCCGTCCTTGACGCAGCCTCCTTAATCATCTGAACTCCCAAGTTCAAAAATGAATCACTTAAATTAACAGCCTTTGCCACTGTCACTCCATCTTTTGTTAAAATGGGATGACCTCCCGGATTTTCAATAACTACATTTCGTCCTCGGGGACCCATAGTCACCTTGACTGCATCAGCCAAGATATTGACGCCAGCCAGGAGATCTTCACGAGCCTCCATGTCAAAGTTAATAATCTTGTTAGACTTATTCATCTCACCCCTTCAATATTCTACGAGACTCTTCTAAAATCGAAGTCGCCTCACTTATCACTCGCCTCTTTCTAGTTGTAACATTCTCGGCGACAAAAAGATCTCCAACCTGTATTGCTATTTCTTCATCGCTGATGACGCCTCTTTTTCTCAAAATATTCAACTTATCGCCACTAATAACCTTTTCCATCTTTAACCTCCCACTTGTAATTCACTTACACTAATCTTTCCCTTCACTCCTCCCCCTAAATCTATCTCAAGCTTTTCATCGGTATGTGAGGGCTCGGTAGGAATCTCACTAGAAAGCGGCTCGAATACTTTTTCTAGGCTCCTAGTCTTGTCAAGAAATAGCTTAATCTGTCGATGAGCATTTTCAACCATTTTTGACTCTAAGTCTTCAAGAGAGGTAAATATGTCCGCATTCACTTCTTCCAAAAGAACCTCTGAGTTGTCCTTATTTGGAAGTCTAATGATGTATGAGACAATTTCACTCTCTAGCGTTTTTCTTTGAATCTCCTCTATAACCTGTGCCGGATACACGCTGGTATCTTTACGGGAAAGAAGATATACTATTTGTCCAACTTCAAACTTCACTGCAATTCTCCTAGCTAGAGTATACAGCGATTTATCAAAAGTTTATACAAAAATGGACCGCACTAAGGCAGTCCATCTAAATTAAAAGAAATAATTCGTATTACTTCTTAAATCCTATTCCAGGAAATGCCATATTAACAAATCCCTTTCTACTATTTGTCGGTTTATCGTCACCGTAGACCCAAGAGTTATCCTGCGCCACGCCCAGCTCAGAAAAGATATCCTGAATTTCTCCACGAATAGCCATTCGAAGCTTATTTTCTTTTAATCTTTTAAGTTTCATCCTCTTGATTTCTCTTCGAAGCATTCCCTCGTCGATTTCAAGAAGCTCGTCTTCCTCGTGGAGTTTCATGCCGCGCCACCCAATATCATCAAGCTCGCCTAGACCAGCTGTCTCAGGATCTCCATCATCGGCGACGTCATCTCCCCTAGCAGTGAAATCGGCAGCATCGTCATCTTCATCAAGGCCCTCCTTATCTCCAGCCTTATCTCCCCAAAAAGGTTTTCCTTTAGCGCCATGCTTCTTTTTCTTTGAGGTTTTCTTGGTGGTATAATCCTCATCTTCGCCTAGGTAATCATCAGGCTCCCCTTGATCTCCATGAGAACTTCCATCATGGCCGTGATATCCCGGATCTGTATCTTTAAAGTGCTTGTAGTCGTCATGATCTGCAGACTGATCCCCACGACTTTCACCGTCGTCGTCCTCATCGAGACCACTATCCCACTTCTTTTGTCCCCAGCCAGGTTTATCTACATGAACCTGTTTTTCAGATAGCTGATTCTTTCCCCATCGGTGATCATTCTCATCGCCTGAACGATCGTCGTGATGGCTCCGATTTCCGGCCTCATTAAGTGACCTCTTCTCGCGATCAGGAAGTCCTGCAAGACGTCCAAGTCTGTCTACGTCAAAGCGCATGATAAAATATCCTCCGTACGTTTATTAAATATACGCGAGAGATAAAAAGATCTATCTAGAGTCGATTTTTTGCCTAATAGCATCTGTAATCTTTTTCCCCTTTTCAGCTGCACTTAAAAGGGGCTCTAGCCCAAGAGCTGATCTAACAAGATCATACGTTAAAGGATCCAGCCCGCGTCTTAAAATTGACATGTCAGCGTACTGATGTAGATCAAGCTCTACAACTGGTATGTCCTCTCCCTCAGGACCTGGTTCAAACTCTCCAGACTCCCTACTCTCAAAAATAAATAAAATGCAAGGCATTTGCTCATCATTTGGAACCTGAATAAACGGGATGTGAGAGCTTAGCCCTTCCACATCATCCTCATACATTATCTCAGGGACCCAGTGGTCATCACTCATTCTCTTACCCTCCAGACAAATAAGGATAACACAACACTTTCACTAAGTTTACAGCGCAGTGATTAAATATTTTTTAGTGTCGAAGTAAAGAGATTACCTATTCTCTCTTTTGCCTCATCTGATATATTCAACCCTAGCAAAGAGTCTCTAGTCCCGCTAACTGTGGCGATAAAAAATGGTCTCACCGCGTTGTTTATAAAATCATCTCGTATTTTCCCTTTGACATCCACACCCGGCTGAAGTGAAAGTTCTTCATCAGGGATTCTGAGAAGTTCAATGAGCTCATCCATTCCCTCACCCTCTCCCCCTATTACAGAATTCCATAGCTTGACAACGGTTGGTATGTCTTGGCTTGAAGTTATTGCAGAATAAATATTTTCTATTCCTTTCAGATCAGCCCAGAGCGATTCGATAAAAAGATCCTCTCCTTCATCTATTGCTTCACATATGATCATCCTTCCCTCTGTTATAATATCATCTATGAGAGGAGTGACGGCTGGAACGGGTGCACTTTTCACACCTATTTGAACATTTTTCGGGAGCCATTTTTTTAAAAATTTTGACGCAAAGGGAAATAAGGTGTCTGACATCTTCTGTGCCAATCCATGAGAAGTGGATGTTTGTGAGGATGGGCTGGAAGTTCTAAGCAACATTGCCATGAGAGATTTTGCAAGGCTTGTGCCAACTCCCGCAAGCTGCGGAAATAATCCGCACATCCCGCCGGCGCCGCCGCCGATATCATCCCTTCTTTTATTAAAAAGTCTAGACGCCATCGTTCCCTGGTTGCCTGGGCTACCGCGACGGGTTGACCATTTACGGGTTTCAATTCCGGCACCGAGTCCAATGCTAAACCAGCATTTAAACAGTGAATTAAAAAGGTGCTCAACACTCGCTGGCAACCCTAAAAATCTAAGAAGGGCGCCTTCAGCTTCTCTCCCTCCCCACCGTTGAAGGTAGGAATCTTGCTTATGGATGTCTCTAGAGCCATAGCCCTTTTCCGAAGATCCGGCGGCAGTTGTGTACTCCTCGTCAATTCTTCTGGACCCATCAATAGATTGCTTAATAAATTCCCTTAAAAGTTTTTCATCATAGGACATCAAATAACTCTCTTCTCTCATCCAGTGTTCTTAGAATCAGGTCGATTCCGGTAAGCTCTCTATAATAAATAATAAGCTCCTTCTCAAAATCATTCAACCACTGCTCTTTAGTTTTAGGATCCCTTGTGGAAAATTTTTTCCTCAGTCTGGGAGGGAGATTTAATAATGTCTGCTTTTTAACAGTCACCCAGTCATCACAGTCTCCAGTATACTCGGAAACAAACCCAATTTTTTCAAGAATTAGATCAAGATCAGATGTGTCTATCACTCTTACTCCTCTTCCTGAAAGTCGACGCCTTGCTCATATTCTCCCTTTGGCTCGATATTAATTCTGATTCTCACATTAAGAAGTCCCATGTTCATTGACATTGTTCCAAGATCCTTCTTCAAGTCGGCAACAGTTCCCCCGCGAATTCTGGCTTGCTCTTCAGGAACTATCTTTCTTACTATCTTCTCTGCGAGTTTAAAGGTGGAGAGATATTCTTCTATTTGTGATGTAAGCCGATTGACATCTACGGACCCATCACGTGAAAATACACCCTTGAATGCTGATTCTGCTATTGTTTCTCGCAATAACACACTTGGCACCATGTACACTTCCATCTTTCCTCCCAGGTTGTGAAAAGTTTCAATAGATGTTATGTCCGGCGTGTCATTAGAAATTTCTTCATCTTCGTCAGCAAGAGCTCCCTCAAGCTCACCCTTATATTGAATGAGTTCATCCTTAGTTTTAAATTCTTTTTCGGTCTCCTTGGGGGTAAGGAGTTTTAGAGTAATTGACTCCCCTTCTTTCCAGCTATCAATCTTATCTTGAACCAAATCTATTTGATCTCTAACATCACTTGTGGCCTCACTGCTAACTTCGATATCTTCTTTCCAAGCATACGTGAAATTATGTTTTATCTCATCGTCCCAATTGCTCCACGTGTTTGCAACTCCGTCCTCCATTCCGAGGGATAGAGCAAGTAACTGAATTTGCTCTCTCACTTGCTTTCTAGTCGGCACATTGGTGACAAACATGTAAAAAAGATCTTTATCTGCCTTTGGAAATGTCGAGTTGAACAGGAGATTTAACTCTGACTTCTCAGATGTCTTTGCCTCATATCGAATCCCGTCCATCTCAAGATCCTGTCCGGGCATTCCTATCACTTTCATATTTCCCAAACCAAGACTATTGGCATAAAGGGCTATTCCGTCCTCAAACATTTCTCCCTTATTAGATTTGGCAGAATCATCCATTCCTAATAGCAAAAAAGGCACCCCCTCCGATATAAATTTCTGAGTCTTTCTGTCGTATAGGGGAGAATCAACAGACTTTGACTTAAGCCACGCCTTATTGATCTTTTTAGGTATCTCGAGCCTAATCTCTTCCTCTGTGGGAAGCCCAGATTTTTTCAATGCCTGTGAAGACTCTTTCGCATCATTAGAAAGAGAAAGCTTCTCCTTGCCGCTAGGGGGATCATACGCTCCCCCGTATATGCTTCCCTCTTCTAGAATGTTCTGTATCTGATGTCTTATAAGGGATTCTAAAAGATTTTCCTTTTTACTTTTAATATAATCAATTGTTACATCATTCTCAGTCTGAGGATATCTTGCGATGTATGCGCTCCATCCGTCAGGATCTTGAGGGGGAGTGGCCTGAAGGTTGAGAGCGAGATTAAAAATTGGATTGGGATTTTTCACCATGTAATCGACAAGCTGCTCAAAGGATCTTAGTTCATTTTTATTTCCCCGGATTCCTAAAAGTGGTAAATAGCTATCCGGATCTCTTACAAGCTCCCTCTCTTTAGTTCCATCCTTCATTGTGATGAGCTTTGTGTACCCCCGGCCCGGAAGGTTGATTGTTATTCCGATCTTTTCAATGGGACTATCAGGAGATAGTGATAGTGTCTCCTCAATGCCCAGCAACTTGGCGATTCTTCCTACCATCATATTTCTATAGCGACCCTTTGCCTCCGATTCGCCACCACCTGACATTGACCATAGCTCATCATCAATGGACTCTTCGGCTTCGACAGGTTTAATATCTACTTGATATAGTCTACCATCTTCGTCACTAACCATGGCGGTTAGCTCGTGTCCCATAAACTTAACATTTTTATTGACGTGAATATCAGGATGAAGCTTTCTTTTAAAGTATGGGTGGTTAACCAGCTCAACAAAGACAGAATCCTTAAAGGGTGTCGAAGTTCTAGTTCCCTTCTCAATTCCGCGCATTCTTGATCGCATGGAATTTCTCTTGCTTAGCAATTTTTTTCTTGCGGCCTTCTCTTCATCCGATGCGAGTTTATTTGCCGGAGGGATATCGATTGAATCGGGATCTCTAAATTTTCTCACCTCGTCTGACGTTCTGTTTACTATATCCTGATAAGAATTTTCATCTGCATAGACAACTAAGTCAATATCTCCCAGAGTGGACATGGGCTTCCATCCGGGTCTTCGACCGGATGGATCGGTATTTGTGCTGCCACCGTACCCTACCTGCAGACCTAGATCATCAAAAACGTTAGTCTTGAGATCACTAATAATTCTTTGAGCAACCTCTCTAGGAATTCTCTCTTGTACTGTTACTCTCTCTCCTTTGCTGTCCTTGAAAGCTTCTCCCCCTTCAAGGACAAATCTTGCTGCTGCACGTCTTATCCTCTCCTGCAAGGTCTCACCTGTCTCTGCTTTATCATTCTGTATTGTGGCTTTTCTATCATAGTCAAAAAACCCGCGCAGCCTGTTTATGGGTGTGAATAGGCCCGTTAGTTTATATGTGTTACCATTGTATGTAAAGACTATACCCTCCGTTGCTTTGGTAAATAATTCCTCATTTTCCTCAAGCCTGGCAAGTGCAACCCTAATCCTTTCAAGAGTCTTCTCGTCTGCTAGAATTTTTCCCTTGCTGAATGCATCCCTAGCCCTGCGAACAAATGCCCGAAGATCATCATGATTGCTAGCTGTGAGAGTGAGATCCAGCTTGTCAATGATCATGACGCCCAGCCTTTGAATAACAGCCTCAAGGGGAACTATCGCCTCTGCAACAACTTCAGACTTAAGTCCGTCGAGATGTCTAAATCTCTGGTAATCCTCAATAGACACCAGTTTCTTTAATTTATTTGCAACAGCTCCTCTTCCGGTCACAAATCTGTTTGTAACATCTACTATCATCTCATCGGGAATAAAGGAATACTTCTCTCTGAGAAGCTTTTCAACTCTAGCGGCGACATATTGTCCAACAGTTGCAGACTCCACCGATAGTCCGGCATCTCCTACAACAGACTCAAGATCTCCCATCAGAGTATCAATCTCTGCATCGTCCGCCTCAAGCTCATCAATCAATTTTGCAACTGGAACTGAATCCATAGAGAATGCTTCAGTTGTTGCTGCCCTCGCCTGTTGTAAAAATTTACCATATGCTGATTCATCAACTGGATCCTCTGTCAAGGATACGGGAGCAATAAATCTAAATGTATCTGCGTCATAAATAATTGTACTGGGATTCACAGATGTAATTAGACCAGAAACAATGACAACATCTCCATTCTTAAATAGTGAATCTTGGAACTGTAGGGCGACTGGCTCAAGAGCTTCATAGCCCATAGAGAAAGCTGCGACTATGCCAGGCTTATCTCCATACTTTTCACTGATTAGGGAGAGATCCATCCCCCTGCCCGACTGAATCTTTGATCTGGCGTTGTTAAGATCTCTATCGGAGACAAGACTCATCTTTGTAAAAAATCTAAGAACGCCATCTCTAACTGTGAATGTTATATTCTGGCCGTCAACCTTCTCCTGAGCATTCTCTAGCTTCCCTTCCAGAGCGAGTTTAGCTATGTCGATGATGCCAGAGAGTGGCATCCCGAGATCCTCATAGAGATTCCATATGTGTGACTCTCTGCCTGGGGGAACTGTATCACCAGTATTCTCTTTGATTGTTTTCTCTTTCATGAATCTTACAGCTGTTTTCATGAGAATGTCTGGAGGTATTAAAAGCGCCATGTTATCCCCTTATGAAGCCTCGAATTAAATTTCTAATCAGAGCCTCGTTAAAGTCTTCCTTTTTGTCAGAGGAGTTTTCCCCCTGAGTTAATAAAATATTCACAATATCCCCCTTATCCCTATCACTTAAGAAGGGTGGAAGAAATTTTTTAGCCACCTCAGCTGAGTCCGACCCGAGGTGTTGGAGATCTTTTGGCGGTGAGACTCTTTTCGAAGCAAGAGATCTAACCTGTGATCCCCTCACAGATTTCATTCTCTCAATCTCCTCTCGGGAAAGATCGGGATAGTATGCAGCTAGCGACGATAGTGCACTCTCCTCACTAGCTGCCAGCTTCCTCGCAAATCTTTCAGAGTCTATGTAGTCATCACGAGTAGCCTCTATTGCACCAAACTGTATCTTTCCCTGATTCTCCGGATCATCAAGAAAATTCATCACTCTAGGAGCTCGCATATAGGGCTTGAAGGAATCCGAATCACCGTAGAGTGTAATCTTAGTTATTGGCTCAGGAAGACCATCTAAAAAATAATCCTCTCCTGCTGCCTGAGCTTCTAAGAAGTCGTCCAAAATAGTGAATATTGCGGTGATGGGACTTCTTATTTTAAGAGGATTTCCATGCTCGTCCTTTGCCTGAGTGTAAATTGGAAAGACACGGACACCATCCATATTATTCAAAGCTCTTTCGTAAATTGAAAAGATATCCTTTGCACATTTTTCATCATAGCAACCAGTCGAGCCTATTGATCGGAAATCTTGGATAGGTGGTCTAGCATCTCCTTTCTTAAATTTCTGGCCTGTTTTTCGATTTGTATAGGGCCTCTTGTAATATAGGACGGGCTCTGTCTCCTGAATTGTATAATAGAGATATGTCATATCATTATCTCTTATTGCATTTGCCAGCTTGGCAAAGTGTCCAGTTGTAAATGGCTTAAAGCCTCCACCAAATAATCCTAATTTCATTCTGTGTCTTCCCTTTCTGCCAATAAAACAATACCCGAAACTCCGCTAGAATTCCAGATGCATCCTGAGGCTGCATCCCATCCGTTGTACCAAAACATCTCATTTCTTTTCTCCCAGTTTAGCGGACATATTTCAATACCGCTATACATCTGGGCGACGCGTTCCCAGTCAATAAGATCAGCGCCATATTTGGTTGTAATTCCAAACTCACTCTGAAATCTGTCGAAGTCCTCACTGGCTGAAATTTTAAGGACTCCATCACCTAGTTTAACTTCATATAAATAATTTTCATCATCTAGCGCTCCTGGGATCTCACTTTGAAGCCATGAAACCCAAGAGCTACCGCATGAATACCACAGGCCCGACGGCTTGAGGGAATGAGCGCGTGATGGAAACTGTTTAACATTTTTAAAAGATCTAAATCTTTGATGAGAAACAAATACTCTTTGATCACTTCTGAGAGATTTTAGCCCATCTTCCCAGGACTTTATTCCTTTTAAGAATTTTCTCCAGCCTTTTATTATGCCTTTCATTTATGGCCCCAGAATTTCTTTAATTCTTTAAAGACGTGCTCTGATACGCCGCCAAAATCCTTTGCCTCGACACTCACATTTAAATTAACTCTTCCGTCATCGTCTATTCTTAGCTCGACAATATCTTCCTCATCAGTTTTCGATAGCTCAAGAGAGGAAAGACGATCCACTGAAACCGGTGAGAAATCCCATATCTCACACGAGACATTCAGCCTCTGCCCTCTAACTCTGGGACCGTGATGAATGTGACCGTGAATCAAGAGGTCATACTCACTAAAGAGATCGCGGGGAATCGGATAGTGGTTTAACAGGGCGATTCTTCCATCAGGCATCTCATAGTCTAGAGAGTAGTGAAATTCATCAAAGCCCACCTTAAGCATGTGCTTTTCATGTCCGTCGTGATTCCCCCTGATGCAGATTTTGTGTCCGTTTAGCTGTGTGATGTACCCTTTTGCCTCCTCAGTTCTGCAAAGAGCTACATCACCGACTACGAAGACTCTGTCCTTATCAGTTACAACATTATTCCAATTTTCTATAATTTCCGCATTCATCTCAGCGACCGTGTCAAACGGCCTGTTACAATACCGAATAACGTTTCTATGCCCAAAGTGAAGATCTGATGTGAAATAATCCATCCTAAGAATTAAACTCCCTGTTGACGATTTCAAGAACTCGATCGTTTATATCAAGCAACTTTTGGTATGACTTCTCATCGAGGCCTCGTCTTTTCTTATTTTCAATATTTTTTTGCAACCCAGCTTTATAGTTTTCCAAAATAGAGTTTAGCATGTCCTTCTCACCATACGCACCATAATCTCCTAGAGTTAGAGCTAATCCCTTAATACCTCTTGCAAGTCCTGCAATTGTAACATTTTCAGGATCAACTCCAGGATTACTAGCAAGAATGGGATCCTCATTGATCTCTTCGGCCCCTATAATATATTTTGCTATGTCACTAAGAAATGTTCCTATGCTTGTGCTGATATTGTGTGTTTCAACACCCTTGCTTCGAGAAAATCGACTGGGAACTCTTTCTCCCATCTTCGACCTAACTATCACTCCCTCTGTTCCAATTGACATGACAAGATGATCTCCCAGGGCCTTATACAAATTTCCAATGGTGTACCCCTTAATTCCTCTTTCGGGAGTATACCTTCCTTCCATCCATCCCGCATACCGAGAAAATGTAATAACAGTGTCGACCTGTACAAGCTTTCCATCAGGGAGCCTTAGCATAACCATAAAAGGAGTGCTGCCTCTTAGAGTTTCCTCTATATCCACTGAATCAGGTCGTCTTTCATTTAAAAAATTTACAAATAAGCCTTGATATTTTTTTTGTATTTCCCTCTCACGCTTTCTTTTTTCTATTTCAGCGCCTTCTGATTCCGAAGGAAATGCGACTAAATAGTCAATATCTCCGTAAGAAATATCATCTCCCTGAGATAAATCTTGCTCGTAATAGCTAACAGATCCGACTGGTCTCATCAGAGTTATGGTGCTTTCTCCCAATTCTGAAAGATAGACATTCCACTCATTTAGAAGAGTTTCATATATCTGAACTGCCTGAGAGACTACTGTGGGATTTAGTTGAGCTAGCATTTCTCTCTTTTCAGGAGGAAGTTTTAACCCACCCTCTGCTAAGAGACCGCTCTTTATTCCTGACCTTCTTGCAGAATTTTTAAGAAATCTAATAGCGCCTATTGCGTCCTGCAGCCTGTGCATCTCCTTTCTATGCTTGTGCCTGTCGGGCCCCCTTCTTAAAGATTTTTTAAGAAATTGAAGCTCTCTAATAAGATTATCAAGCTCTGTAATGTGACTTTCAGACCCATACTCCACATATGTTTCATCGTTAAGCTGAACTGTTACTTCCCGTATTAGTTCCCTGAGAAGATCTGAAGAAGACATTTAATACACCCACCTGAACATAAATATGAATTAAAATCCGCGTTTATTGTAAGTGTTGAATCAATCTAAAAGAGACGCTTTGTCTAGCGCATTCTTAGTGCTCCCATAGATAAAGAGTCGTATGTGGTCGTCTCCCACGCTGTTTGCGTCTAAGAGGTTGAAGTGATTCTTTACGACCTCTAAAAAAGCTCCGGTGAGAGAAACTTCAAGCTCTCCTCCCGAGGGCAGCTTTATTATTCTTTTTTGTATCGGTTCTTTTTCCATGATCAATTATATCTCACAATACAAAAAAATACAATACTAGGAGTGCATTAATGCCCTAACTCTTTTTCTAATTTCAGAAACGTTCTGCTTTCCAATTTGAATGGGGGGAGCAGTATCTTCGACTTCCTCTTCCTCTTCTTCCTCTTCAGCACCTACTGCAGCAACTTCTTCAGCATCTACTGCCTCAGCTTCTTCAGCTTCTTCAGCTTCTTCGGATCCTGTCATTTTTATACTCGTCGGAGGCTCGCCCGGATCTGGTGCATTCGCACCAGTCATGGTCATCGTTAGTATGCCTGCAAATGCTCTCATAAATGTTAAAAGAGACACTTGCTCTGCGCCGCTCAATCGATCAAAATAAGCCCTTAATTCCCTTTTCATCGTGATATCATCAACGCTGTGTCCGCTTCTTAGATCTTTGACTGCATCAGAAACACTGGACAGAGAAGCTTCAAGAGGTTCCTCTTCAACTTCCTCTTCGACTTCAACTTCCACCTCTGCTTCTTTTGGTGCCTCTGTCTCTTGCTCAGTAATCTCTCCGTACATCTTGCTATCACTTTTCAACTGGTCCACAAAAAAATCCTGCTTGGGGTCATTCTTTATTGACTCTCTTGCATCCTTAACACTCTCCTCAGCTAGAATCTTGAGAAAAGTAACAATATCATCCGGCGTGTTAAGCTTAAGCGTACTCATTCTTTCCTCCCGAAAATTACACGATTTCTCCAGTCTTCTCTGTATAGCTTATTATATCGTCGCTGGGGAAGTTCTTCTTTTTCTTCTTGAAATTTTTTAATTCTATCTTCGCCCTCGATTTCTCGTTTGCGTATATCAGATATAAATTTATCAAAATTAAACTGATTTTTATCTTTCACTTCACACACCCTTTATTAAATATTAAATGACCGAATAATAAGGTCGCACTCGTATTTGCCACTCTCTGTTATTTTTAGAGACTTAGACTCTACGTTAAAATTATTATATTGTGCTATGGGATCCTCTCCCGAAGAATTAAATAAAACTATAGCACTAATATTATCGCTTAGTATAAATGTTGAAGCGCTGTCTGCCGCACACAAGAATCCAAATCCAAGCTTATTATCCGAAAGCTTAATCTTGCTAACGGGGGCCTTGACATTTTTAGAATCTGTAGTAAGAGAGAGAAATATCTCCCCTTCATTCTTGGGATCCTCATAAAACTGATTTAAATCAATGCTATCTGCTATCTCATCACTTACAAAAACTTTCATACCGCTATCCCTCTTTGCCATATTCAAATAGCCTTATATCATTAAATATCTCATCGCAAAACTTTGACAAATTAATATCTTGCCTGGTCACAGACTCAATGTCCCTCGTATATGTCTCAACAGTAACATACCTATGGTCGATAGTAATAATAGCGTGGTGATGGTGCTCCTCCTGATACCTTAGAAGCTCGTTTACGAAGTAGCTTAGGTGTGTAATCCTTGAAAATAAAAATGTTCTAGAAAGCCTCTCTGGGTCAGATAGAGTCTCCCATGTGGAAGTCTCCACTCTCACAGGAAGATCATCACTAGGAATAGTTGAGAGTGTTCCTAGAATTTTTCCCACTGTAGATTCTTGTGCGGGGGATTCCCTGTTTCTATCTTCATTTAGAAATCTTACCATCGACATTATTTTCTCAACATGCTGCGAATTATATTTTTAAAGCTCTCTTCAATTTTCTCTTTGGCCTCAAAAGGCTCACTTAATTTTTTATCTAAGCCTCCTTCCATTTCGGACCACTTAGCTAACTCTGGTAGTGCGTCATTGAAGACCTTCACAATTGTCTTATGATCACTTATTCTATCCAGATATTTTTGATTATCCTCTTTTAAGTCACCAAAGAAATCTTTAATAAATTTTTGCTCCTCAGCAATCGCTGCCTCATAAATTTCTCGTGTGATTCCTCCATCTCGTAACTTTTGTGCGGACCGGGAATCAGAATTAAGAGGAACTATTGCGACCTCTCCATTAAACATTTTTCCAAATACGTTGGCTGCTGATTCATCAATTCCCGATTCTTTAAGAAATTTCACAATATGCTTCTTCATTTCACGTGCAAATTCTACAAATTGTCTATCATAGTACATATTTTTAAAAGCAATCCTAAGGAGCCTACCAGCCGTAGTACCTTCAAGCATGTTCGTGGGAAGGTATCCTTCTTCGCTTTCTTGAGAGACAGAAACCATATGCTGGAATTCATCATTGAGCATTGAGATTCCCTCCATGATCTCCTTTTCATCTGGTGTTAGATCATCAGCTCGCTTATAATTTTCAAGCTGTCTCTCTGTAAGGTCAGCTAGCTTTGTGGCCAAGATTTGAAGATTATCCTGAACTTGGACGTAATAGTCCTTATATGCTGGAATTCCGGTTGCTGATCCGATCATTGCTTTAAACTTGGGCTCTGCGAACTTCATTCTCCACTGCCTGATTCCGCTTGCATTTTTGAATCCAAAGTATGGTGCCAGTGCATCTAATCTTTTTGCATCTCTTTCCGCCTTTACCATATAGGCCTGAGCCTGTTGCTCCGGAGTTAATTCCTCTTCTACTCCACCAGATCTTTCATATTGCCTCTCAGATGATCTCGCCTTCTTTTCTGCAAGATCAGCTAAGATCTCATACGCCTTCCTTCTTTGTGGATCCTTCTCCTTCTTTGCCCTACCAAGAAGATACGTGACGTAATCCTCGGGTGAAAGATCTGCTCTTTTCTTTTTTAGTTCAATTCCCATCTCTGCAGTAACATCTAGCTGTGCCACCTCCTCAGGTGTGGGCCACTGATCTTCGTACTCTTTAAATCCGTTTTCTTTAAAATATCTTAGGACACGAAGCGGTAACCCATCTAATCTATGTCCGGTCTCATCTGCAACTTGCTGTGCCCTCGAGCTTAAGGGTCCTTCCAGAATGGAGGCAACAGTCGATGCAGATAGATTGGGTCCATCAAAAATGTAGGGATAGTTGGACTCTATCGAGCGCCTCCCATCAGATCCTGCTCCTGCATGAATCCATTCAATTATCTTGTCAATAGAAAAATGGAAAACTTCATCACCCAATCTTTCAACTTTTTTAGTAAGATTAGTGTCAATGTACTCATCACCCAGTGCCTCCTCCTCAGGAGTCTCTTCCTCATCTTCCTCCTCTTCCTCGTCACTCTCATCTTGTTCTAAAATCATAGAAATAGCTTTTTTAATTCTTGACTCGAATATGGCTCCGTCTCTAGAGGCTTGCTCAGAATCTGATTCAGGAGCATCTTCGAGCTCTAGATCTGCTGCATCAGCTTGTTCATCCTCAAGAGTAGGCTCTGGATAATCAGGTGCATCATCTCTGTCAAGAGCCTGATCTAAAAGGTCGTGCAAGCGCCTATAAAACCACGAAATTTGATCATCAGGAACCTCAACGCCAATTGCTGAAGCTGCTCGAGATAGCTGTTGTGTATTGGTGGGAATAAAATCTGGGTCTTCAACCGGTGGCCTGTCAGCAGATAGCTGGGTAGACATCAGCGGAGATGCAGAGATGGGTTCATCTGCACTTCCTATTGTTGTGTCATCTTCTCCGACGTCGCCAGCGATGGTGTCAATTCTTGTAGACTGAATACTTCTAGACTCTTTTAAAAGTATTTCAATCGCTTCTTTAAGCGACTTTTCATTAACAACTATCTTCATTTTACCACCTCGATAATAAATATCAGATACTTCTTTAAAGTACTATGGATTTGCTGCTTGACCTAGTGCATATCCCGCACCTATGGTAAGCCCAACTCCTGCAACAACGCCTATTGCAAATGAAAGCTCTCGTGAAATCTTGGGTTTTGAAATTTTCTTTTCCAAGTACAGAATATGTTCATCTCTAATTAATAGTGTCTCATCAAATCTCATTTGAAGAGAATCCTTTGATGCTTGAAGCGTATCAAGAGTAAGCTTGCTATACGCTTCCTGCAGCTCTAGCTTCTTTTGTGTCTCAATGTCACACATCTCCTGGGAAAATTCCAGGTCCACAAGCAATCTCGCGGCAGCCTCAGTGTTAAAAAGTGTTCCATCAAAGGGAGCATGCTCTCCCTCCTTTATTGATGCAACCTTCTCTCCAGCATATGAAACCGATGATAGCAAGAGTGAGAAGCATAGAAATAAAAATAGTGACGATCGTGAAATCAATAGTGTAGTTCTCTTATTCATTATATCTCCTAGTGAATCATAACAACTATTCATTCACTAGTTTATGAGACATGTATTTCAAATCCGGTTATTTCGGCAATTCTACGTGTAATCTCGTCTGGGTTATCCGAGTTTTCGGAAATTATCTTTTGAATCTCTTTTTTCTTTTTGGAATCAAGCTCTTCATTTTTTTCTAAAAATTCACCCTCAATTCTATTAACTGATTCGACATATCTCTTCTCTGCTAGTTTTATATCCTCTATCTCTTTTTCGTGAGCACGATCAATTACATCTATCTCTTTCTTATAGTCATCCCTGATCTTTGCTATCATTTTTTTAGCACTCGACGATCTACCGGCGATCATCAATATAGCAATCGGTATAGCCGCTCCGAGAAATATCTTCCAATTCTTCTTGCACCAGGCCCACGCTTTTTTAAGAAACGATTTAAAAGCTATCCAGCTAACCATTGTGTCTATATGCTTTCATTGTATCGACTACTGCTTGACCACCAATGTAGACTATTGCAATCATACCCCATGTTTCAGAGCTCAAATCAGACCACATCATCAAGCCCGTTGCTGTTAAGAAAACAAGCAACTTTCGAGAAATCGCTTTTTCCAAAACTGTATCCAGTAAACCTTTTCGCATAATACCCCCTGCGATTAACGCCTACTATTAATTATTCTGCGGAATTCAATTACTAATTTATAAACTCATCGTCGTCTAAAAATTCATTCATTAATTCTTGCTCATCCTTTCTAATCTTTTTCCCTGGCATCGTTGATTCTGCAAAAGATGCAATAAGTTCACACTGAATTGCTGCTATTGCTGCAACTAGCTCTGACTGTCTGTTCACCAACGTCTGAATCTCTATGGACTTTTCCTCTATATCCAGAGCCCTCTTTTCAAGAATTTTTAATCTTTCAAATTCATGTGAAAAAAATATCGACTTTAACCATTTAATCATTTGTTCCCCCAGCTAGCGGATTTTCTTTTTCTATAATGTTATAAATTGACTCTGCGTCTGAGGGTGAGAGCTTTTTAACTATTCGGTCTCTCTTCCTTTGTGAGAGATCTTCAAGCAAAGATACCATTTCAGGAGATTCAGATGCTATTCTCTGAGAAATTTCTTCGTAGACCTCTTGCATTGATAGTCTATGCTTGAAGCAAGAGATCCTTACCTGACTATGAGCCTCTCTGGTGATATTGAAGTGAATTGTCTTTTTGGTTTCAAAATCGACGTATGTCTTGGACATTAGGCTCCTCCGCCGCCCATTTGACCTGTTCCTCCTTGAAAGGCTCCCACGGCATATGGGGCTGGAGGATTTTCTTTTCCTCCAGAAAGATCGAAATCAAATTCAGTATCTAGAAGATCTCTCATTTCAGAAGCTTTTGTTTCGTCATAGTTTTCTAATAGAAAGTTTGTTGCTCGGTTGACGATGATAGTTTTCATATCAATGAGACTCTCAAAGTTCATGGCTAGACGAGCCACTCTTTGTGTAAATTCCTCAATATCTAGAGGGGGCTTTGGAATCTCTGCTGCTGGCTTAACTTTATCACCCTTCGGAGCATCAGCTGCCGGCTCAGCTACTTCCTCTTCCTCTTCCTCTACCTCTACCTCTTCCGCCTCTTCTCCAGCCTGTTCACTTAAGAGTGCGCCAAGAGAAAGATTTCTTAAAGATTCTCCCAGATCTTCCGATTCTGAGCCTATTGAATCTTTTTCAAACTTTAGAATAAATGAATCAATCTGTGAGTCTGCTGAAGAATTTTGTATCTTCTCTGCATCTTCTTCAGCTGAGGGCTCAGCAAATAATTCCTCGACCTGTTCAAGTATTAAGGACCTTAAAAATCTCCTATCTGACCTATTCATTTTCAACCCCTTAGTGCCTTGTGAATTTCTTCAGCTTTATTAAATCTTCCCTCGATAACATCCCAATTAAGCTGTTTCATCATCCCATACACGTAAGTCTTAACATCTTGAAGATAATCCCTATAATATGCGTGCTGCCAAACATCCATGACTATAATTGGGTAGGAGCCAAATGGGACATTCAATGAATGCAAATCAATAGAGCAATTCATGTATCTCTGAAGATATGTGTTAAAGTAGGTTATTGCCCAGCCGCATCTAGAGGCGAGACAGCAGGCAACAAAATCTCTTTGCCATTCGTCAAAGGTCCCAAAATCTCTTGCCAGCCTCATGTATGCCAGAGAATCCATTGAAATTTCACTATGAAGATCACTTATATTTGAGAAATATAGATCGTGTAAATAAGAGGCATTCATATTAAATGTCTCATCAACTTTTAAATCTCTAAACTTAGAGTCATTTGGGTTTGCATCTTGTCTGCTTGCGACGTCTAATTCTGCACTTATATGATTAAAATCTTTGATATACTTATCATACAGCTCTAAATGTGCCTTTTTAGCTGCAGGGCTCAACAGTTCTGTCGTGAGATCGAAGTGCTTAACTTGAGCCACATATGCCTCATTAATCTCTTTCTTTTCCATTCCAAGGCTCTGTCTAATATTCGCCTTCAGATTTTTATTTGTAAACTTTGACACTACTGCCTCTCATATTGCTTAAATTCACTAGCTGGAATAATTAACTCCCTTCCCGGGCGTTGACACGAAATCTTTAACTCACCGCCGTCTTTTGGCCTCAAGACACTGACAACTGTATAAATAAGCCCAGAGTCAATGTGTCTAATTTTGAATCCACTTTTCATGACCATCTTTTTGTCGTCGCCCGAACCCACAAAAAGCTCTAAATTTTCATTTTTATTTAAAACTGATTTGGCTATATTCACAATATCATTTGAACTTAAAACTTTCATGATGTACTCATTATTAAATATGATGTTAAAGAGGTTAAATTTTTCTCACCGTAACACGGGCAGATTTTAAAACTTCTAACCCAGAACTATCCCTGTACTCTTCGCTGTATACTACTTCATCTACTCCTGCGTTGACAATCGCCTTTGCACACATCTTACATGGCGAGAGAGTTACATACAGTATTTTATATTTGGGTGTATTATAGTCCATTTTTAATAATGCATTAATCTCAGCATGAAGCATTCCTGACTCTCCGGGAATTTCAGATTCAACTCTATTGGGACCTCCGGCAAAATTTCCGTTATAGCCCACAGCTAAAACTTGAGTATTGTCACTTGTTACCACGACAGCCCCGACCTGATATCTAGGATCACATGATCTTCGTGAAATACTTTTGGCAAATTCCATCCATATTATATCCCAATCTGGTCTCATTCTCTATTCCTAAAATGGGTTATCTTCGCAATATTCAATCACACACATAACATCATCAAACTTATCATCAGAGAGAGACTTATATGAGGAGCCAAACATGGATTTGATAACTTTGGGAATGTGCGCATAAGGATTTCTACCCTTGGGATGCCGAGGGGAGTAAGGTAATATTCCCTCCAACTTCTTTCCCGCTTCCTGAATCCTCACCCTGATCTTGTGACAATTTTCCTGATTCATCTTCTTCCTTTAATTCAAGTTCGTCTAACAGTGCTTCCATTTGATCCACTGCCTCTTCCTTATCGACATCTCCCTTTTCCTCTAGAACCTCTCTAATCTTTTTAAGCTCCTCTCTAGCGGGTGCTGTGTCTACAATAGGCTCTTCTATCCTATCGAATAAGTCATCAACAATTGTATCACCTGGTAATGAGAAGCCTGAAGCTTTTTTATGTCCCCCACCGCCGAACTTTTTTGCGATTTCTGAAACATCTACATTATCATGAAATGCTCTCAAGCTAACTTTGATATCTCTACCCTCGTGATCATAATACCATATCACTGCAAAATCACAATCTGGTGATAGTCTTGCTCCTATTTCTGACATCCAGTGAGATGAATTGACCACCAGCACATCCCGCCCATCATATTTTCTTGGCTTAGCTTTTTCGCATACCTTTTTCACTACAGTCTTAGAATATGCCAAAATATATGAGCCTCGCTTCACAGCGTCGTCAAATACCGAATCATCTTCAAATTTTAAAAATTCTTCAAATTCAAACGGAATCATATCAAATGAAGCAGAAAATTCTTTTGAGTATGGCAATTCCCACTTCCATAGATCCCTATCTTCTATATAAAGCAAAAATTTTGGGGGCTCTTTTCCCGGATGAAAAAAATTCCATGATAGTATCGTACCAGATCTATTCATATCAAAAATTGTATTGCTTATGTCGTGAAGTTCAACCATTGCAGACTTGTGATGGTCAATGATAATTAAGTCATTTGCTTCTTCTATCATATTCTTTGTAGTAGAATTGTTGTATGAAAAATCAAGAATTGCGACATTTTTCCCAGTTACGTCTGGAGGCGTAGACCCATGTTTTGCAGGGTAGTATAATGCCTTCTTTCCAAGACACTTCCACGCTGCGTAGGCCGATCCAAATCCATCTGAACAGTCAGCGTGATAAATTACTATATCAACACTTGTAGGCTCAAGCATCGTCCTCTCTCTCTATTTGAGAAGTTTGATTCATAAAACTATGATGAAACCAGGACCTTGGCTCATACAGATCTGAACCGCCCACTGTTATTTCTTTCATATCGTTAAATTTTCTATGGGTATAAAATGCATCGAGGCCACTAATTGTGCAAACTGCGGGACATATTTCTATCTTTGTCGCCCAGGGCATCATGTCTCTAACCTCAGTAAAAACATTGCCGGTTGCAGATAACTGCAAAGATGACACAACAATTGTCTTCCCTTCTCTAAATAGTCTCAATAGAGCGCAAGCAACTCCCTCTATCATAAATGCCTCATCAACTGCAACAACATCAACATCACCATCATTAAGCTCGATGGTTCTAATTATATCTTCACCGGTCTTAACCGCATTTGCAGGAATTTTTCCACCGTTATGAGTGCAAATTTCAACGCTTGAGTATCTTTCGTCCAGCGTGGGCTTGAACGCCATGATATTTCTATTTTGATACCTTAGTCTATCAACTGCAGCGAGAAGTCTGGTAGTTTTTGATCCAAACATTGGTCCTACAAAAATAATAAATTCAGGCAATCTTTGAACTTTCTCGTCCATAATCATCCTCTATTCTATTTGGTTTATCATCTAGCCAGTCGCCAATTTCAATTATCTGAGAGTCTTCTAGTCCCACAAGTCTATATGGACATTCTGACTGAACATTGAGAATCATTCCCGGCTCTAAAATTTCTTCACTTAGCGTGGGAGAATTTTTTCTCTTTAGGCATAGCTCATCTCCAAAAAATGCTCGAACCTTCCCGGAAAGTACAAGCAATGATTCACGCTTTCTGTTATTAAACTTCAAGCTCGTCCTATGACCCTCTTTTAAAAAAAGTATCTTTCCGTGACACGATATAAAAGATGACCATATCATTTCGTACCCCCACGGCTTATCTTGTCGGTTCCATGAAGTCACCCATGCAGACTTTAAATTACTTTTTTCTGACATCTAAATCCCACCACTCTAAAGTTTTTTCTAATCCTTCCCAAAATCTAACTATGGGCTTATATCCAATCTCAGTGCTTGCTCTGGATATATCTGCCTGTGTGTGCATCACGTCTCCAGATCTCCACGGCGCATCAACAACAACAGCATAAGAATATCTCTCTTTAAAATATTCTAGTATTTCAGAATTAGAGGTTCTATCCCCGCACGAAATGTTATAACATCTTCCGTTGAAGCCGCCTGGTGGATCAGATTCTGCTGATAAGATATTTGCGTGAACTGCATTGTCAACATAGCACATATCTCTCGATTGTGATCCATCGCCGTCGCTTCTCATGGGAAGGCCATTTTTAATAGCGTGGCACCACGCAGAGATTGCAGTTGAGTATGGAGAGTCTCCGTATTGTCCCGGACCGAACACATTAAAATATCTTAGACATACAATATCAATATCATAGAGATGACAAAATAGACCTGCTATATCCTCTACTGCACTTTTTTGCCAGGCATACGGTGACTTGGGATTCTTTTCTGTATCCTCAGATGTCGGCATATTTTCTGTGCCTCCATAGACTGAAGATGAAGACGCCCACACCACTCTCTCAACAGAGCCTATGCATGCTTGAAATAATCTAACAGTACTAGATATATTCACATCAGTTGTATGTGATGGGTGCTCAACTGAGTATGAAACTCGAGGAACAGCTGCTTGATGAAAGACATGTGTATACATTTTTGCCTGAATGGACTCTAAGATATTTGTATGAGAAAAGTCTCCCTGGATTACATGAACTGTATTTGTAGATCTATTACTAACTGGATGCTTTTCATAAAATAAGCTTAAAAAGTCTACCGGAATCACTCTCATATTTAATCCTTCTAGCAGCTCTAAGTGACCACTGGACATATCGTCAACTATATCCACGACCCAGCCTCTTCTAACAAGTTCATGAGAAAGATTTGATCCTATAAAACCGCATCCTCCCGTTACTAGTGCTCTCTTCATTATTATCTCCTGTCTAACAATATTACTTTATAATGTGTGCAGAGTTTAAGTTAAACCTCATTCTAACTCTTTTTGCACCACCCAATTTTTTAAAACACTCCGATGATAAAAAATATAAAAACTTTAAATCATGAGGGAAAATTCTCTCAACGTCTGACGATCTAATAACACAGTGAAAGTCCATAACGTCATCCCTAATAGCAACCTGAATAAATGATATGCAAGAAGAATCAGAGTAGACAAATCTTCTAGATTTTAAATCTTCAACTCTTCCATACTCATTATCGCCATCTAGCTCCCTATCAATTTTTCGAAGCAGGGAAGTTCTGATCATATTGTAGTATTCTCTTTCTGGTTCGAAATCTAAAACGGAGGCATCTGCGTCTTTAAACTCTCCATCATCGTACAGCGTAAAAGAAAGAGGATATGATTCTTTATTGGGACACGCATCTACAAATTCGGCCACCATTCCAGAAATACCGTTAAGAGAACATCTCTCTGATAGCTTTAAATCTAGAACTAACAATTCTACATCTACATCTGACTTGCAAATCTCTATATTTGGAAGTGTATTAAGAAAATGACTCTCTCTATTAAATGCATCGTAGACATTTTTCATAGAAGTAATGTCCTCATGTATTTCATCCCCCCTTCTATTAAATCTTTCCTCTATTACGTCAAAGGGTGGAATCAAAATAATAAACCTATTATTGAGATTGGATATCTCTTCGTGAAGACTAAAGTCCATATTATCAATATCTCTTCCGTACAGCTTAGAAAAAATACTTCTTGATATTTGTGATCTATCAAAAATGTGCCACCTGTATCCGGTGCTATGGTGTATTTTTTGTATCAGCGTCGTCTTTCCAGAACAATCAGGACCCTCTACAAATAATGTTTTAGTTGGAAGAGTTATCATTACACATCAATCTTCTTCATCTTATACGAGGACGTGGAGCATCCCCACCCCTCTGTAGAGGCAACCTCAGCCAGCCATATGGTATACAATTCAGGCTGAATATTAAAGCCTCCCCAGACACGCAACCAGCAGCTCTCAGAGTTATTATCCATAACTCTCATGCGGTAATATTTCTTTCCATTCTTAGTGAGCTTTTCGTGCATCTCTTGAATACAAAACCATACAACATCTCTCTCTTTACCGCTCATGGCAGTTACTGGTCTAAGATCTGCCCTGTTAATCTTATTCATCACCTCGGGAGGAAAAACAAGGGACTCATCAGCCCCTGCAGTTAGTGTAACTTGAAATGCTATTTTCGTTTCTCGAGCCCAGTCGGGAAGATCACAGCATTCTTTGATTTTTTCAGGAATAAACTCTGGAATGCTTCCCGCTTCTTTAATCAATTTTTTAGCTGCCGTCTTAGTCATCCCAAATCTTCCTTTCTTAAGGAGGTCGTAATTTCCAACAATAATATCATGAAGCTGTCGGTGATTATCAATAGTTCCGTCAGACATCTCCTTAAGTGATCCAAATCCCTCCACCTTGCAAAGAGAGTCAAAGCATGTCTTATTCATCTTAGAGGGCTTCCATCTTCCGTTTTCATTAAACAGCATGTCGTCTATGTTATTAAACGGCCTCGCTCTCATTATTTCTTGGACAGCTGCACCCCCTACACCCTTAATCGCTGTTAGCGGGGGAACAAATCCCCCTCGCTGCTCTGAAAATACCCACACATCTGAAGAAACATTAATATCAAGTTGTAAAATCTTGTATCCCAGTGATTTAATCTCAGCGATAATCTTTCCAAACTTTGGAGATCCATTCCATGTTTGAAGGCATGTGGCGAGCCACTCCTTTTCATAGTGAGAATGAAACCACGCAGAATAGTAAGAGTCAACTGCATATGCGATTGCATGACTCTTATTAAACCCGTAGCCAGAAAATGCTTCAATTGTCTCGTAAAGATCGGTTGCTTTTTTAAGATCCATTCCGCTTAAATTAACTGCACCCTCGATAAAATTCTTTCTGAGATCTTCTCTCTCTTTCACCTTTTTATAGTTCTGATCAAGTGATTTCTTGACGAGAGTTTTTCTCATTTTATCAGATGCACCCTTATCAAACCCACAAAGCTTTTGAGCTATAAGCATGAACTGTTCTTGAAAAATAACAAACCCTCTGCTCTCTTTGAGAATTTCCTCTAGTATGGGATGATCATAAGTTATGGCTTCTAAATCTTTCCCTGCCTTCACATACTTTCTGTGAACATTGGCTGCAAGCGGCCCAGGACGATAAATTGCTGTGATTGCTGCGAGATCTTCAATTGATCTTGGTTTTGCTGCTTTGCAGAAGTTTCTAGCCCCGGTATTAGTAAATTGAAAAACCTGAACAAATCTCCCGTCGTGATAGACGTGCTCCCAGACATTTTGATCATCCATGTCGTGATATCTACTATTCAACTTTTCATCGAAAAAATCATTAATCTGATCAAAAGTCGGGTTTTCAATTCCTTGATTTCTGAGAACTAGACGTATACAGTCCTCGACCATCTTTAGAGTTGCGAGGCCGAGAAAGTCAAACTTTAAAAATCCATTAGACTCAAGGTGTCTGACATTCATTCCTTCTGACCACGGAGTTTGAAGCTCTCCTCTGACCTTGATGATGGGCATGTGCTTTTCAAGATCTGGGCATACGAGAACTCCTCCAGCATGTCTTCCTATGGATCTATTCTCCATAAAGAGATTTTGAACATGCTCCTTGATTTTTGGATATTTTTCCATAAATTCTCTATATGCAGGGCTATATTTATCACAATCCTCATGAGTTAAAACATAGGTTGATTTTTCC
>Ga0080013_1001420_pt1 | contig 31911 bp, 25 predicted proteins | sample ETNvirenome_6_85_FD_69236 | JGI IMG/M metagenome (GOLD analysis project Ga0080013, IMG submission 69236) | Marine viral communities from the Pacific Ocean - ETNP_6_85 (SPADES assembly) (version 2) | ecosystem: Environmental > Aquatic > Marine > Oceanic | place: Pacific Ocean | collected 2013-06-19 | reverse complement strand
AGTTCATGAATCGATTATTAAACATGCGGAAACCATTAAGGGCAACTATGATTTAATGCAGTTATATGTTCCGATGATCTCTCCACAAGTTGCTAAAAAAATCGATTGGGTTCTCGATGAGTGCTGCGTTGATTTTAGTCAAATGAATATTCAGAAAATGATGATCAAGGACGGTTTCGGGGAATATAATTTTTCTTTACTTTACGCCACAATGAGAAAAATTTCCTTGCAAAAAAGTCAGATTTAGAGTACAATAACAAGAACAATAGGGGGGAAAACATGAAGAATTTTGAGCAAGAAGATTTCTCAAGATTTGGCAAATCGTTTCAAGAGAGGCTTGTTAAGGCTCTTTTTTATGACCGAGCTTTTCATGATCAAATGTTCGATGTGTTCGATCAGTATTTCTTGGAGAAGAAATATCTACGCATTTTTATAGAAAAGCTATCCGAATACCGAGAAGAATATAAGTCTCATCCGTCGTTGGAAACGATGGCATCGATTCTTAAGACACGCTTAGATGAAGAAAACGAGGTGATGCAAAAACAGGTCAAAGATTTCTTTGTTCGGGTGGCAACGAACGATGAAATTGAAGACATTGATTACATTAAGACAACGGCTCTTGACTTTTGCAAGAAGCAAAAGCTCAAAGAAGCGATTATGAAATCTGCTTCGCTTCTGAAGTCGTCCTCCTTTGACGAGATTAAAGATGTTATCGATGGGGCATTAAAGCTTGGGCTTGATAACGATCACGGTTATGATTATCTTCTGGATTTTGAACGAAGATTCGAAATTAAAGAGCGCAACCCCCAGCCAACAGGCTGGAAAATTATTGATGATATTGCCAAGGGTGGCTTGGGTCGAGGCGAGCTTGGCGTGGTAATCGCACCAACAGGGGCTGGCAAATCAATGGCGTTAGTTCATTTGGGAGCGCAAGCGATCAAGGCGGGCAAAAATGTTGTTCATTATACCCTAGAACTACTCGACACTTCGGTTGCCTCTCGTTATGATTCTTGCATTACGGGTGTCGGTTTAAAGAATTTGTTCAGCTTTAAAGAATTGATTTATGAGCAGGTAAAGGATATTGAGGGCAAGCTAATTGTTAAGGAATATCCCACAAAATCTGCGGGTGTGGAAACATTACGGAAACATTTGGAAAAGCTTAAGATTACAGATTTTAAGCCTGATATGATTATTGTGGATTATGCCGATCTTTTATCTCCAAAAAGAACCTACAAGGAGAAACGCACCGAATTAGAAACTATTTATGAAGACCTTCGTGGTCTCGCTCAAGAGTTTGAATGTCCGCTATGGACAGCTTCCCAAACCAACCGAAGCGGCTTGAACGCAGAAGTGGTTACTATGGAGTCAATTAGCGAAGCGTTTAACAAATGCTTTGTAGCGGATTTTATTTTCACACTCTCGCGCACTATCAACGACAAGACAACTAATTCTGGTCGCATTTTTGTTGCAAAGAACAGAAATGGACCGGACGGTCTAGTGTATCCGATCTTCATGGATACGAGCAATATTAAAATTGAGGTACTTCCAGCGACCAATGAAACGGTTGACGAAATCAATGAAAAAGCTGCAAAGCGCCAACAGGAAACACTGAGAGAAAAATATAAAAAGTTTAAAAAGGGAGCAAAGAATGGATCTTGAAAAAGAAATTTTATCTAATATTACTGTGCATATGAAGTATGCCAAGTATGTTGCCAAGAAAGAGCGCCGAGAGACTTGGGGTGAACTGGTCACCCGTAATAAAAATATGCATATCAAAACTTATCCTGAACTCAAGGATGAGATTAATGAAGTGTACAAGCTGGTCCGCGCCAAGAAAATCTTGCCTTCTATGCGCTCTATGCAGTTCGGCGGCAAGCCGATTGAGATAAACCCATCAAGAATCTATAACTGTGCGTTCGCCCCAATTGACGATTGGAGAATTTTCAGCGAGATTATGTTTTTGCTTCTCGGAGGCACGGGAGTGGGGTATAGCGTTCAGCAACATCATATAGAAAAACTCCCAGAGATCCGTAAGCCCAATCCAAATCGAACCCGTCGTTTCTTAATCGGAGACAGCATTGAGGGCTGGGCTGATGCAGTCAAGGCACTGATGCGAAACTATTTTTATGGTGGCTCTAAGATAAGATTTGATTTTAGCGATATCCGTCCGAAGGGCGCGAGACTAATTACATCTGGAGGGAAAGCACCGGGACCACAACCTCTCCGTGAATGTTTGGTCAAGGTGCGGGGAATACTTCATGAAAAATCTGACGGAGATAGGCTTCAGCCTGTGGAGGCACATGACATTGTTTGTCACATTGCCGATGCTGTTCTTGCTGGTGGCATTCGCCGTGCTGCTCTCATCAGTCTCTTCTCTGCTGACGACGGGGAAATGCTGGCTGCAAAAACTGGTAATTGGTGGGAGAAGAACCCACAAAGAGGACGCGCCAATAATTCAGTCGTACTACTTAGGCATAGAATCACAAAGGATGTCTTTGAATCGCTCTGGGAGCGTGTAAAAGCTTCTGGAGCAGGCGAGCCGGGGTTTTATTTTTCTAACGACAAAGATTGGGGAACCAATCCTTGCTGTGAGATTGCCCTGCGCTCTAATCAATTTTGCAACTTGACAGAAGTAAACGTTAGTGATATCAAGTCGCAAGAAGATTATGAAGCCCGTGTAAAGGCAGCAGCGTTTATTGGCACCCTACAAGCTGGTTACACCGACTTTCATTACTTACGGGATGTTTGGCGCAGAAATACCGAGAAGGATGCGCTCATTGGAGTATCGATGACCGGCATCGCGTCTGGTGCTGTCCTTGGCTTGGATATGAAAAGTGCAGCCAAAGTGGTCAAGGCAGAGAATGAAAGAGTCGCAAAGCTTATCGGGATTAAAACAGCAGCCCGTTCCACCACAGTCAAGCCAGCAGGCACAACCTCTTTGACGCTGGGAACATCCAGCGGCATTCACGCTTGGCATAACGATTATTATCTTCGACGTATCAGGGTTGGAAAGAATGAATCTATCTACACACATTTGATGCTTCATCATCCAGAACTAATTGAAGATGAATACTTTAGACCTCACGATACGGCGGTCATCAGTGTTCCTCAGAAAGCTCCCGATGGAGCCATTACCCGTCACGAATCTGCACTCCAGCTTCTCAAACGAGTAGCAAAGGTTGCAACCGAGTGGGTCAAGCCGGGACACAGAAAGGGGCAAAACTCTCATAATGTTTCAGCCACCATTTCTATTAAAGATGCTGAGTGGCAAGACGTTGGCGAGTGGATGTGGGAGAACAGAAATAAATATAATGGTCTGTCCGTTCTTCCTCACAATGGAGGAACTTATGTGCAGGCTCCCTTTGAAGATTGCTCAAAAGAAAAATATGAAGTTTTGGTACAAACCTTATCAAAGGTTAGTGTGAAAGAGGTTGTCGAATTACAAGACAATACAAATCTTCAGGGCGAAGTGGCGTGTGCCGCTGGTGGTTGTGAAATAGTATAAGGTTTGTGTATTTTGTTTTTATGATAACTATTTAATAAAAGGGACTGCCTGAATTATTTGAACATGGAGAGACAAAATGCCCACTTTTACACAACATCGACCGGGAGTAGGATCGGTCGGACAATACCAAATGAGCGGCAAGCCGTATGCTACGGCTAGTTTAGAAATTGCTGATGGTGTCGCCACCGAGATTACATTTCCATATGTAACTAAATTCGTCACAGTGGTCAATTCACACCAAGGCTCTTCCGCACCGCTATTATTAGGATTTTCAGCGTTAGGTATTACCAATACTAATAATTATATTTCTTTGGATAATGGCGAAAGTTATACTGGTGAGTGGCGCGTGCGTAGCGTTTTTCTTGCTGGCGATGGTGCCCCCACGACAGGTTCGGTGTATGCTGGCTTAACCGGGGTTGAAGCACCTTTGGACTATTCTGGTTCTGCGGGTGTTGGCTAATGTTAAGAAGCGGCTTTGGAACCGACAAGGTTAAAGGTTCCACTGGTGTTTTATCTAAAAGAACCATTCTCGATCGATATCCTAGTGTCAGGAGAGCTTTTAATTCTTTTCCGGAAGTTGTTCTTGCTTCAACAACCTACACAAGCAATTTCGCTCCCCTTATTGGCATAGAAGCGCCCACTTGGAACAATTTATTTAGTGACACCCAATATTTTAGACAAACAAATGCATCTAATTATCCAGCACTAAACGCGAGTTCTCCCATAAAGGGCAATGGACCATTGGAGTTTGTTGGTTCCGATGCGTTTGAAACAATTTCGACGCTCCCAGTAACTAGCGGACGAACATATATAGCGCTTTTTGAGTATAAATGCACCAACGACACTGTAGACAATTATATATTGGGGGAGTTTGACTTTCCCATAGCCACTTCAATCCGCGTAGGAGGCCTTGTCTTTTATGTTGACAGCGCCAGCGAGACCGGCTCGCCAGGGAGAAACTGGCTTAAATGGTTTAAAAGATTTGCCCCCACCAACTACTCCAAGTCAACCTCGTTCGGACCAACATTTCCAAGAAGTGTTAACTATGGCGATAATGTAGAAATTGTTGTAGTCACAGAATTCTGCGAGGCCTCCGACCCCTCAGGCAACGAAGAGCTAAATTATGAAATAAGAAATGAAGATTTAACGTCAACAACATTTGATATAGAGCGCAGCGCACTCACCCCAACGCCCTCAGAGGCAACCTGGGGTAATGCTTATAGTTCTGGATTTCCAGCCATATATTTAAGACTGGCGGACGCAACTTCGGAAGACCAATCTTATTATGCAGTTTTAGTATATGATACCGTTTTGGAGGACGCCGACGTGCAAAAAATTATTCGAATACTCAAAACAATGTATGGCCTATAAAATGAAAGTAACTTTTTTTGTAAAGAAAAACAAAGACGACACTGCCTCAATAAAAATAAAAAAAGGCAGTTCAACCCATTATTTAGGGAATTTTTGGGGTGAACATCAGATGGCCAGCGTTTTACATCAAAAAATAATAGAACTAAGTAAAGAGGCTTGGCCGGCTTGGGTTGCGAGTCTTGGCTATACAATAGAAGAAGAAAACATCGTATAGTCATTTTACATTTTTAAATACTATTTATTGGTAGCTAGTTATATCAGGAGAGTACTCGATGTCAACAATGTTAGAGCAGGCCATAGTAGACGCATCAGCATTGCGTGAGGCCGCAATTCAAAATGCTGAGCAAGCTGTTGTTTCTAAATTTTCAAATCAAATAAAACAAACCGTAGAAACTCTACTTGAACAAGACGATCCGGCCGCGCCCGGTGGTGAAGGTGAAATTCCCAAAGCTGCGGTTCCTGAGACATATGGAAAAGATGAGGATGCCCCCGAAGATACAGACGATAAAAGCATTGTTGAAGAGCAGTTGGACGACATCGAAGGAAAAGCGTATGCGTTTGGCGATAGCACCAATAAAACGCAGTTTGGCTTAGACGACGGCGAACTTATTGAAATAGACTTAGAACAAATTGTTGCGGAAGGCGTTGTTGACGTTGATGAGCAACAGCTTAAAGAACTTACTGAAGAAAGTGAAGTGGTTGAGATCGATGACGAGGAACTAATGCAACTTGAGGAAAAAGTAACCTTCGACCACGAAGAAGAAAGAACCGGTTGGATGTCAGGGCCCGATCAAAATATTATAAATGCTAAAATTATCGATGCTGTTAGACAAGAAATGGAAAGGCTAAATGACGACGCTTTAGATAAAAAAGAAAAAGAGGCTAAAAAGATATTGGCCAAACTCAAAAAAGAAAATAAAAATACTTCAGCTAAAAACAAAAAACTAGTAAACGAACAAAAGAATTTAATAGATCATAATCAAAATCTTTTAGAAGGCATTAGCCAATTAAAAGAAAAATTTGATGAAGTTCAATTAATGAATGTAAAACTTCTATACACCAACAAGGTTTTAACGGACACTACCTTAAATAGGCGACAAAAAAATGAAATTGTCGAGTCCATTAACAAGGTTGATGATATAGAAACAGCGAAGATTGTGTATGAAACACTTCAAAGCGCAGTGCGGACCTCCTTACCAAGGAAGCCAGAATCTCTGAGCGAAGCTGTAGGAAGACACGCTTCTACTTCTATTCTTCTAAAATCTCACCAAGGTGGGAAAAAAGAAGAAAACAGTAATCTGCTTGCTACGCGAATGAAAAAGCTAGCGGGCATTTAACAAATGACTAACAAAGGAGGAAAAACGATATGTCAATTGTACAAAGATTAACAGAAAATATCGTTGAGCGTGACCTACGACAAGAAGGTACGGCCCTACTGAATAAGTGGGAAAAGACTGGTCTTTTAGAAGGTCTCGGCAACGAACAACAGAAAAATGGGATGGCCCGCCTATTAGAAAATCAGGCCAAAGAGCTTCTTCGTGAAGCTTCAACGATGAGCGCTGGTGATGTTGAGGGCTTTGCAGCCGTCGCATTCCCGATCGTCCGTCGTGTTTTCGGTGGCTTAATTGCCAACCAACTTGTTTCCGTCCAGCCGATGAGCTTGCCTTCGGGCCTGATCTTCTTCTTGGACTTCAAGTTTAACAACGATCAATATATCAAAGACGCTCAAGGCGGCGGAGACTTAAGTGATTGGACTTCGGGCGGCGGCTGGAACCCAGCCAGAGTTGGACGTTCGGTTTATGGTGGTGGAGCCCTTGGCTCTCAGATCACTGGTGGTGTTGAGCTTGGTGGTGTTGATGCCGAGCATAGTTTTTATGCTTTGAACAACGGCTATTCTTCGCCAACTGGTACAGCCGTCTTCGCAGCGTGCGTGACTGTTGCATCAGGTGTTGTCGGTTCTCGGACTGGCGATGACGTTGACGGTTCAGTTACTGACGCCACACTTGGTAATGGTAATATTGTTACGTCGTTGAGTAAGCTTGTCCGCTATGATCCAGACATGGAAGGCAAGGCGTGTGCCGTTGTTACGGTACCGGGTGAAGTAGACCTAGGCATTCGTCGGTTCAACCGCGAAGATCTAATTACCATCACGGTCTCGGGTTCTTCTGCTGCAATACCCGATGAGCCAAATCCCAAGCCCGGTGGGGCCTTCCCGACTGTTGCTGGTTGGCAAGTTCGTCGTCTTACGAATGCGTATGGCCGTACTGCGGCTCTCGCTGACGCGAATCTGCCGGCGCTTAGTCTCGATGACAATACCAACACTTCCATTACGTTGGTTTTCGAATCAACTGCTAGTACGGACCTGGCCGCGGTCGATTTGGGGGCCTATGTTCACGCCAACACATTCCACGCGAAGTTTGTTCGACGTGATAGTTGGGTTCAAGGTACTGGTAACCCCGGTTCAGTTATGGCAGAGCTTCTAGGCTTAGAAGGCGCGCCAAATGACGGCGTCGGCGGCGGAATAGTCAATACTGGGTCGCAGGAAACGATGAACGAGATCAACATTGATGTTGATAGCGTTGCTGTTGTTGCCACGACTAAGAAGTTGAAGGCTAAGTGGTCACCCGAATTGGGCCAAGACCTGAATGCGTATCATAACCTTGATGCGGAAGTCGAGTTAACCAGCATTCTTTCGGAACAAATTGCTCTTGAAATTGATCGAGAGATTCTCAATGACCTTCTGAAGGATGGTACGGCTGCTCGTTACTACTGGTCTCGTAATCCGGGCCGGTTCGTTAACTTGGTAACTGGCGTTGATGTCACCGCCAATGGTGCTAACTTGCCAGACTTCACCGGTACTGTCAGTGAGTGGTATGAGACTTTGATCGAAACCATTAACTACGTATCGGCGGCTATCCATCGTAAAACTCTCCGTGGTGGGGCTAACTTTATCGTCACTGGACCTGAAGTTGCCAACATCCTTGAGTTTACCGCTGGTTTCCGAGCAAGCGTAACTGCTGATGCGGACAAGGGTACTGCTGGTGCGGTTAAGGTTGGTGCACTTAGTAGCAAGTTTGAGGTCTATGTTGACCCGTATTTCCCACGGAACGTCGTTCTTGTGGGTCGTAAGGGCAGCAGCTTCCTTGAAAGCGGCTATGTGTACGCTCCATACGTACCACTGCAGGTAACTCCTACCATTTTCGGTACGGAAGACTTTGTGCCGCGTAAGGGTGTTATGACCCGCTACGCTAAGCAAATGGTCCGTCCGGACATGTATGGTGTGGTTATCATTCAAGATCTGGTTGGTTAATAGCCACTAACTTGAAAAGTTTTGAGGCCCCCTGCTCTTTGAGCAGGGGGCTTCTTCTTTTATAAACTATTTATAACAGAGGAGAAATAAGAATGGCCCAACCAACTCTTAAACCAACACAAAACGCAAGCGTTGTAGTCTTGCCGGCAACAGGAACTGCGGCGAATGTTCTGGCTACATTGCCTTATGGCATATATACATCTGATGAGTTCCTTGCCGGCGCTGCAGATCAGGTTGCTTTTACATATAAAAAATTAGGCGGCGATGTTTTAAACGTTGAGATAACAGAGGGAAATGTGTATGCGGCGTATGAAGAATCCGTTCTAGAATATTCTTATTTAATTAATATTCATCAAGCAAAGAATTCGTTGGGAGATCTCTTAGGACACACCACAGCAAGTTTTAATGAAGACGGCGAGATTAGAGCCGGCGACGCGCTAGAAGGCGCAAATATAGAATTGAGGTTCCCACGCTTTAGCTTTGAATATTCTAAAAGAGTGGCTTTCGGCTTAGCAGATGCCGCAGAGCTTAATAGCACCATTTCAGAATATTCGGCTTCTTTTAATGTTGTTTCACAGCAACAAGATTATGATTTACAGGCCATTGTTTCAAGTAGTGTTGCTGATGGGACTGTTCCGCTTGAGGTCGGTGATGCTGTAAACAACAATCGAATAAAAATTACAAGAGTGTATTATAAAACAGCGTTAGCAATGTGGCGCTTCTTTATGTATTATGGTGGTTTAAATGTGGTGGGCAATCTGACGAGTTATGGCCAGTATTCAGATGATTCCACTTTTGAAATTGTGCCAGTGTGGCAAAATAAGGCACAAGCATTGGCCTACGAAGACTCCATGTATACTAGAGTATCACATTGGTCTTATGAAATACACAATAACAAGCTAAGGATATACCCAGAGCCAGATCTACTGTCTCCAAGCCAAATGTGGTTCAGGTTTCAAGTGGTTAAAGAACCGTGGCAAGAATACTCTGATAGAAAAATTGGAATTGAGGGTATTAATAACCTTAACACGTTGCCTTATGGGAATATTATTTATAGCTCTATTAATTCCATTGGAAAACAATGGATTCGGCGGTTTGCATTGGCATTAACCAAAGAAATGTTGGGGCAAGTACGAGGAAAATTGTCAACTATTCCCATTCCGGGCGACAATGTAACGTTAAATGCGGGAGAGCTTTTAAGTCAGGCAAAAGCAGAACAAGAGGCCTTACGCACTGAATTAAAAACTATTTTAGATGAACTCACATATGCCAAATTGGCTGAAAAGGACGCAACCACTGCAGAAAATGTTGCTAAAATGCATGGGAATATAGGGCTTCCGTTTTATGTGGGGTAAATAGATGGCAAAAAAAAATGAATGGACACAGCCAACCAATCCGCCACCTCCATTGTTTACCGGGCAAAAAGAAAAGAATTTTGCCAAGCAAGTAACCGATGAAGTTGTTGAAAGGGTTATAGGCCAAGGAATCTTTTATTATCCTATCGACCCAACTTATACAGATTTTCACCCCGTTTACGGAGAAGCTATTGAAAAAACGTTTTTGCCCCCTGTAAGGGTATACGCCTTAATTGAATGGACCGAATTTTTAACTGAAACGGGTAAGTATGGTGTAGATAAAAGACAGGCTATTACTATTCATTTCCACAAGCGTCGTTTAACTGAAGACCAAGACTTGTACGTCCGAGAGGGCGACTTTGTTAAATATGGGGATATTTTTTATGAAATAGTATCATTAAGCGAGCCAAAACAAATGTTTGGCCAGTATGATACTCGTGTAGAAATAGCAGCAAAATGTGTGAGAGCGAGAGAGGGCAAATTTAATGCAAAGTAAACCAGAGTGGAGCGATCCGGCAATTGCCAAATATGAATATGTTTCCTTTCATGCCGCTGCTGCCGCGGCTATGGAACTGGGATGTACAGGCTACCATGCGCTACCAAATGGAAAATTTATTCCCTGTAAAAGTATCAGCACTCTAAAGAAAACGGTGGGAATACCACCACTTGAAGAAATCGTTTTACACTCTTCGAACTTTGAAACTATAGATTACTCGGTGTATAACTGGGTAGACAATATTGTTAATGCGTCGACAAAGACTAATGAAGGTTTCCAAAAAGTACCTGTTATCTGGCTTACCGCAGAAAGAGCTTATCAAATTAAAAGCAACAAAGAACGTCGTCAATTAAATACAGATTCTTTAGAATTTCCTTTAATCTCTATTAAAAGAGACAGCGCCGAAAAAGCCAAATCGGGGGAACGGCCTATTCCGGGTAATCTTTTTAAATCACAATATGCAGGAAGAACATATAAAGCAAATCCTTATTTTGTTGGACAAAAGATCAATCAAGATAAAACAAAGAACTTCGCAAATTCAACAAGCTTGCGTTTAAATGGTCAGTTGAATTTCCCCACTCCGCCAAATCAAAGAATTGTTTATAAGCGTTATTGGTCCCCTCTTCCAATATATTATAAATTATCGTATTCTATTAACATAAGGACTGATTACCAACAGCAAATGAACGAAGTTTTACAGCCTTTTGCCGTCTATACTGACAATATTAACACTTTCTTGATCTATTCTGAAAACCATAGGTATGAGGCCTTTATTGATGACTCCTTAAATCTCGCAGACAATTTGGACGCTTTGGGGGACGAAGAAAAAAGATATGAGGCGGTTATTAAAATGAGAGTATTGGGCTTTGTCACCGGCAAAGGTGTTAATGAAAATGTTCAAAAGGTATCGATACGTGAAAATCTAGTAAAGATTCGTTTTCCTCGTGAGCGCGTTATTTTAGGTGATATGTATAACTATAGTAGTGAGAATGAGGAAGGCTTTTATAAGCCTTAATATTTCTTTTCGGCTTTTAAAACACTATTTACTTGTAGTATCAACGAGACTGCAGGAGAAAATTTCATATGAGCGCAAAGTCATTTAAATTTATTTCACCGGGAATATTTCTTAACGAGATAGATAACTCAGAATTACCAGACGCACCAAGAGATATTGGCCCGCTGGTTATAGGTAGAACTGTACGCGGGCCCGCAAATCGCCCCGTTATGGTAGATTCATTTGAAGAATTTGTACAAATATATGGCGCCCCCGATGCTGGCTACAAGGGGTCGGATGTTTGGCGCAATGGTAACATTTTAAGCCCCACCTATGCTTCATACGCTGCACAAGCGTGGTTAAAGAATTCTTCTACCATCACAATTATGAGGCTTGGTGGTGTGGAACATCCGTTAGCCGGCGCCGACCCGAGCGCTTCGGCTGGCTGGCGCACGCAGGTGCCTTTTCAACTCAATACTGACGGCACCCAACTCATTGATGGAGTTGGCGGTGGCACAAACACCGACACCTTCGCCGGCGGCTCTGACGTAGACGAAATCGGCGGCGCATACGGCCTTTTTGTATTTCCTACTCACCTCTCCTCTTCGAGCGCCATCGTCGGCACCGTCATGGGCACCACGGGCTCTTTGGCGGCTATCTGGTATGTAAATGCAGGCCAAGTTGGCCTAAAGGGCAAGAGTACGTATGTTACTCAACCGATCCTTGATGGTTATAGCGCAGCCAGCCGCGATTTTGCTATAGCCGAGTTTATTGCCAGCGAAGACAACGGTGGTGATTTTACTGTAGTTATTACTGGTTCAAATCCGCTGAAAAACCGAGAAGTTAAATTTAGCTTTGATCCACTGGCGGCCAATTATATTAGAAAGGTTTTTAACACCAACCCCACACTGGCTAATGACTCCGTCACCCCGTCCGATTCGACAGAAAATTATTGGCTTGGAGAATCGTTTGCACGCGAGCTTACTAATATTACTACGGCTAGCCCTTTCCCTTTACGAGATGCCCTTGAATCCTACCTTGACAGTGGGGACTATGATTTGACTGTGCCAACTGGCAGCGATTTTAACGGCAATACTTTCTTTGGAGTTATATTAGATTTGACCGAAGCGGCGCAGGGCAGCACGGCCAACGATCATGGAATACATAACCGTCAATTTACTGACGCCGAGACTGGATGGTATTTTTCTCAAGATACGACCAACGACACTGCCAACTACAATCCTTACAACATGCAAAAGCTTTTCAAGTTTGTAGGGTTGGCACAGGGAGAGTGGCTACAAAAAAATACTAAAATAACTATTGAAAATATTAAAAAGCCAGAAAATCAGTTTGTAGAATACGGCACCTTTGATGTGGTCTTAAGAAGTGTTGGTGATACGGACAAAGCGCGTATTGTTATTGAAAGATTTAGCAATTGTAATTTGGATCCTTCATCGCCACATTTTATAGGAAATAAAATTGGAACCGAATTCTATACTTTTGATGCCACTAAGCGCAGTCTTCTTCGCCAAGGCGCGTTCCACAACAAATCTAAGTACATCCGAGTTAAGTTAGACCCTTCGGTGGAGTCTCCTCAAGCAAATAAAGTACTTTTGCCGTATGGAGTTTTCGGGCCGCTTAAATATAGAAATTTTGATAGCAAAATAGGCCAAATCGGTTTAAACTACCCAGATATTAAACGGTGTATGACCAGTTCGCTCCCCGGCGGGCCCTGCGGATATACAGGCAGTAACGCAATAATGGCCAATGGGGGCCATTCACCCGCCGCCTCGGCAACCACGGCCATGGCAAAGAATGGGGTTCTTACATTTGCCGGCCAATCATCTACCAATGAACTAATCCCGGGCAACTCCTATTCTGTAAGTGGCAGTATGATAATCGCATCTGTGAATCCATCCTCTTCTTATCGTTTTCAGTTTCCAAAAGTTCGCATGCGCGCAGACACACGCCAAGATGACATGCCAGTTTATACGCAGGCTTCGTGGGGCGTCTGGACTGGCAAGAGCATGACTGATAGTACTTTCAATGATGATGTTATTGATATGTCTGCGCCCTTGGCTTCTACATTCACTTCAATGGATCCGTCCCAAACTAATACATTTGTTGAGCACATGTATCAATTTAGTTTAGATGATATTATTTACGCTGCCGGCACTGATACTTTTAGTTATTCGCCGGGCTGTCGTATTGCTGGTACTTCTTTTACCGCTACCAGTGGCACTGCAGCGACATTAGATCCTAGTGTAGCAATAAATTCATTTACCACTCTCTTTTATGGGGGCACTGACGGTTGGGATATCACTGAGCTTGATCCTCTTCGCAATAGTGGTATCGTCTCTGCGGCTACGCCTGAAAGCAGTTACGTTTTTAACACTTATAAGCAAGCTATTGATAGTATAAGAGACCCCGAATTTGTAGAATACAATCTTGTTACTATTCCCAATTTAACTAACACAGTGCTGACCTCTCATTTGCTGCAACTAACCGAACAAAGGTCAGATGCTTTGGCTATTATTGATCTTGAAGGAGATTTCCAACCTGCTGCAGAGGGAGCTAGCTCACCTGTAGGCAGTGTGGTGTTGCCCGACATCGATACTACTATTTCCAACCTTAAATCCCGAGGTATCAATAATAGTTATGGGTGTGCTTATTACCCTTACGTTCAGGTCAGAGACACGTTGACAGCAGAATTGGTTTACATGCCCCCTTCAGTTGTTGCGTTTGGAGCTATGTCTTATACTGATAGAGTTAAAGCACCATGGTTCGCACCAGCAGGCTTTAACAGAGGTGGCTTGTCTACAGGGTTGGCGGGGCTTCCAGTATTTAACGTTACTGAAAAACTGTCAAGCAAAGACCGGGATAAGCTTTATGATGCCAATATCAACCCAATCGCCTCATTCCCGAATGAGGGTATTGTAATATTCGGTCAGAAAACCCTTCAAGTTACTAGAAGTGCTCTTGATAGAATTAACGTGCGAAGGCTTCTTATCTTTGTTAAGAAGGGCATTTCGCGGATTGCCAAAGACATACTTTTTGAGCCAAACGTTCAAGAGACTTGGGATAGGTTTATTTCTAGAGCAGAGCCTTTCTTATCAGATGTGAAGGCACGCTTTGGCGTTACTGACTACAAGTTGATACTTGATAAGACAACCACGACACCCGATTTGATTGATCAAAATATTATGTATGCAAAGATATTCTTGAAGCCGGCAAGAGCTATTGAATTTATTGCTGTTGATTTTGTTATTACAAATACTGGCGCAGCGTTTGAAGACTAAGGAGATAACTAAATGGTACAAGCATCACCGTTACCACCATGGCAGACAGCAGGTTTAGAGCCTAAAAGAAAATATAAATATATTCTTTTATTGGGGGATTTGCCTGCATGGATTATCAAAACTGCCGGGCGCCCGAAGGTTACTGTAAGCGAGGGCGCAAAACACAATTTTATGGCTCATGAATTTAAATTCCCCGGTCGTGTAACGTGGGATAATATTTCAGTTGCCTTAGTTGATCCTATTGATTTTGACGCTGCCAGTGGAATGCTTGGGATTATTGAGAAAGCTGGCTACAAAGCCCCCTCTACATGGAATCTTGAGAACACCAATTATAAGATATCACCCTCTAAAAGAAATTTTGTTAGTAATAACTTGGGCACAGTTCGTGTGCAAATTCTTAATGGTGATGGCGACACTGTTGAAACGTGGACCTTAAATAATACTTGGGTAAGCAAGGTCGAATATGACGATCTAGACTACTCATCTGAGGACTTGTTGGGAATCAATGTAACGCTTGTGTACGATTGGGCAGACTTGGTTATCAATAAAGAGCTAGTTACAATAACTTAAATTTAGTTTTGCGCTATTTATTATAGCATGTCAGAAACATTCTTAAAAGGCGCTCTCGATCCGCGCACTAAATATCAGGACAGTCCGTCAATTCCAAACCTCCCGCGCAGCGCGGTTGTGGATGGCACGAGAAGTGCCTTACAGCAGTCTTATCGTTTTATTCTAATGATAGAAGGGTTCGACGCAGCTTATATTAGCAACGTGTCGCGCCCATCTTACAACATCAATACACGAGCTTTTAAGCTGTTAAACTGGACTTTTAATTATCCAATGGAATTAAAGTGGAACAGCATCAATTTTACTTTAAAGGAAGTTTTTGATCGCGACTTGTTTAATACTTCTGTCGGCGTTTTTATGGATAAGCTGGGCCACTTGTCGTGGGCAAACCCCGACCAAGTTGGCATGTTTCAGCCTAAAGATCTTGATAAAAGAAACTTAATTAATGGGCTTGGACCAGTTAGAATAAAGATGATAGACGATGAGGGCGTTGTTTATGAAGAATGGGAGCTTATTAATGCCATGGTTACAGATATGAAACCAAGTGATATGAACTATTCATCAGATGAACTAACGGGTATATCGGTTACACTAACTTATGATTTTGCTCGCCTGCATCGACATTTGGATAAAAAGCCCAACAATTATGCTGCCATGGTTACCGACTCCCCGGCAAACCTAGAAGACAAGAGAAGCAAGATATCGCACGGCGTCTTGGGTGATATTATTTAGGAGTATTCATGAACGCTGATAAGAACATGGGTCGCCGTCAGGCGCCTGCTGGGGCATATACAATTCCAACAGATCTGGTTGATCTGCCATCAAGGGGTAAGTTCTACCCTCCTGCCCACCCCCTTCACGATGAAGAGTGTGTGGAAGTACGTTATATGTCTACAAGAGAAGAAGACATACTGATCAATCAAAAATATATTGAAAAGGGCATTGTATTAGATAAACTAATTGAAAGCGTATTGGTCAATACAAAAATTGATGTCAACAGTCTTTTAATTGGTGATAAAAACGCCATTATTATCAATGCACGCAAAAATGCTTATGGGGCTTCTTATGCTTTTGCATATATGTGTGAGAAGTGCTTCAAGGAAAACGACCTCACGATCAATCTAGATGAATTAAATTTCCGTGATAACATTGATGCGAGGTTCACCGACAATGGAACCTTTACGATAGACTTGCCGGTGAGCAATGTTTCTGTTGAGATGGGTTTATTAACAGCAAACGATGAAGTGGAAATAAACAAGAAAATAGCACAAAAAGAAAAGCACGGATTGGTGGTAGAGCCGACCATCGAAAAGTATCGCAGAATAATTAAGTCTGTTAATGGTAACACAGACCCTCTCTATATTGCCAGCTTTGTAAGCAACATGCCGATTAAAGATTCTAGGTATCTGGCCAAAATATATATTGAATACAGCCCAGATGTTGATTTCATTTATGAACACCAATGTGTACATTGTGAACATCTCAACAAAGGAGGCGTGCCTTTAATGGCGAACTTTTTTTGGCCTGACCTCTGAGTATATTCAAGCTGTTTACGAAAATTTCCTTTTTATGATAAAAGATTATAATTGGTCTTTTACAGAAATGTATATGCTACCTGTCGCTCTTCGCACATGGTATATTGATAAAGCGTGTGAAATGGCTAAAAAAATGAATGAAGCGTCTAATTAGAGTATGGTAGATAAGAAACCGACCGCCGCGGCAACGGCGGGCGCCGCCGCCAGCGGCCTAAAAGACAAAGGGAAAGAGGCCGCGAAAAAAGTCCTCAGTGCTACCGAAACTGCTGCAATGATGGCTGCAGCCGGCGTCGGTGGCATTGGTGGCGCCATGGAGGTGAAAGCCGCTCTTGACACCTTTACGGCTGCACTCGAAAAGGCCAACCCGGCCTCTAAATTTTTTGGCGAATCACTAAAATTTACTGCCGAGCAGTCGGAAATCCTTTCAAAGGGCTTGAAAGAGGCTGCTAGCTCTACAGGAGATATTTTTGGTCTCTCTCTTGACAACGTGCGTGACAAAATGCACCGCTTGTCCTTAGAGTCTATGCAGTGGGGCAAAACGATATCGGAAAACAACAAGCTTATAGTTCAATTCGCTACGTCTACATCCACCAAGCTTATTCCCGGCTTTGATAAGACTTTCGGGCCATTGTCAAAAAGTATTTCCCTTTTTGATGGTTTGAATGTTGCAACTAGCGATTCAATTGGTATTATTGACACACTTAGAGGCACTCTTGGGCAAACTGCAGAACAGACCATCTTAACAAGAAGGGAATTAAGTACATTCGCTCAAGCAACTGGCCAGACCGTGAAGGCCGTTGCGGCCGATTATAATAAAAATATTAGTTCGTTTATGGACATGCTTGACCCGCGACGCATGAATCAGGCCTTTATGACCTTTCAAGCTCAGGCTAAAAGAATGAACATGGAAGCTAATACGCTTTATGGTATTGCACAAAAGTTTGATACAATAGATAGTGCTAATGAAATCGGCGGCAGATTAAATCAAACTTTTACTGCTCTTGGTATTGAGTTCAACGCGTTGAAGCTTCAAGACATGAGCATGGAGGAGCGGACGGGTTATATTTCCCAAAAAGTAAATGAGGCTCTTAAAAAGGCCCGTCGAGATTTTACCAACCACGAGGCTCGCTTGTTGACACGCTCTTTGGCTGGGAGCTTGGGCGTCGATGTCAAAACTATTCGTGGCCTAGGAGCAGAAGGGGCCCCCGGCGGTCGTTTAACCGCTTTTGAAAAAGAGGCGCGCACCGGAAAAGGCATGACTTTGATGTCAGAGCAGGCAGAAAAAGATCTCGCCCGCCAGATTACTCTTTTGCAAAAACAACAAGCGGCTGCTTTAGAATTCGCCAAACAGCAAGCGGCCATGGCAGCCAAAGAAATTTTGGCCAAAACAAAAGAATTCAAAGCGCTAAGTGAAGTTATTGATCCACGAAAAATGTTTGTAGAGTTTGCAGAACTTCCTGCAAGGTTTTTTACGCCAGAACGGATGAAAACTATGGGTGAGAACGTAGGGGTCTCTGTGGCCAAGGCTCTTGATGACTGGGGTAAGAAGGACGCAACTAAAGAAATGTACAACAAGTTGATGGCAACCGCCAACGCCGTTGGCGCCGAGGAGTGGGCCCGCGTGATAAAAGCAAAATACGACGCGGGCGAGCTTACTATAGCGGCTACTGTGGTAGGCGGCTTCTTGGGAACGGCAGGCTTGCAGACCCCCGTCAGCGATTTGGGCCTGAGCTTGAGCGGCAGGAGATTTTAATGGCTTGGTATGACAATTATGGAATAACCGCAAACCTTAAAGAGGGAATAGAGAATGTACTAGGAAGTGACCCCACAGATTCATCAGCGGATGCAAGTGAAATACATATTAGGAATTCCTATAGTTTTGCGAACCTGCGCTTTACTTTCCCGGTTACTGATCCTAAAACAGTTTTAAAATTTCCAGCCTATATAACGAACTTAAGTGATAGTTTTAGTCCGCGGTGGAACCCTCAAACCGTCTTTGGCCGCAGCGATCCGATTGCCATTTATCAAGGAACAAGTCGAAGTATCTCGCTAGGCTTTTCTATTCCCTGTTTTGATAGCACTGATGCCAATTTTACTGTACAGAAATTAAACCGCCTTATTCAAAATCTTTACCCTTCCTATGAAACCCTAGGGAGTAAAGGCAACTATGAAGGAAACCGGGTTATTGCCGGCTCGCCCCTTACGCGAGTTCGGTTTGCCAATTTGATTACGAACACTAATAGCCCCGGCTCTGGTTTGTTGGGGTTTATTACCAACTTAAGTGTACAAGTCAGCCCCAACAATGGCTTTTTTATTGAATCGGGCATCGCCGGGATGGGTGCGCTGTTTCCACGCGTGATAGAATTCAGCTTTTCTTTTACTCCACTCCACGAAGAGACGGTAGGTTGGGTATCTGGTAAAAGTGGCGCTTGGTTTGGCCGTTCGAACGATTTTCCTTACAACACCAAGACTCGCCTAGGCGATGTTGTTACTGCAACGGCAGGAATGTTTGGCCTAGGCCAAAATTTACAATTTGGAAAAATATTTGGCGCCGGCGGTTTAACTGATTTCTAGGAGAAAACAATGACTATTTCACGATATGCACGCACACCTGTGTTCGAAAATGATGATGAGGGTTATTACGAAACTTTTAGAAAACGCTATGGAAACAATGAACAGGTCACGAGCCTTACCCAATATCAGACATTAGAACTGTCTTATCCGAAGGGCGCGGAAGTTATTCAATTTGACATGGCCAGCGAATTCTGGAAAAGCGGCGACCGGTTATATAAATATGCCGAAAAGCACTATGGCGATGCACAATACTGGTGGGTTATAGCATGGTTTAATAAGAAGCCCACCGATGCCCATTTTAAACTAGGCGACCTAGTTAAAATACCCCTTCCAATCAATCAGGTTTTAGGTTTTTACGGTTTATAAAAAATGTCCAAGACAAATATTTTCTTTCCACACGGGCTCACCCCCCAAGGTTTTATCAACGATTTTTTAACTGCGCAGATGTATTCTGAGGATTTTAAGAAAGTCCGCGAATATGTGCATCATGATGATTTTCTAGAGAAAACGAATTATAAGCTTTTTTCTTTCCACCCAATGTTTGAAAATTTGTTTGAAACAGAGTATTTGCCGAAAACTCCAAAAAATCCAACGGGCAATCCAGAGAAGGACGCCACCAAGATGGCCAACTATGTTAATTTGCTAAGCCACCTTAAGCCATCACAACAAGCAGCTTGCGTGCCATATGTGCGCCTATATGTTAAATTTGTAACACCAAAAACCAAAAAAGTAATAGGACAAAAAGATATTATTTTTAAAACCTATACAAGCGTTAATGATAAAGAAGGCGCATGGTATGAGCTTGGATCAAAAACAGAACAAACCATCGGCAACGACGCTGGCATCCAAAGTGTGAACGTGAGCCGCTCCTTTCAGTTTATGGGGGTGGATAATAGATATAATATTAATATTGCCTATCTTTTTAAAAACATGCATACGTTTGCTGCTGGGTCTCCGCAAACGAACGATGTTTATTACAATGATAAGCTAACAAGCGTCCCGAAGGGTGGCGATTACATATATCTTATTAAACGCATGGGTAAGCGGCAGGACGCAAAGCGCATACAGGAGCACCTATTTCTAGAATATGGGTGGAAACTACCTCCTGATGTCGACACTGATATTTTTACCCAAGAACAAAGAACACTGTTTCAAGAACAGGAAAAAAAGGAGTTGCGACTTTATTGCCATAAGCACCAATTTACGTTTAACCAAACTGGCGAAATAATGTTAAACGTCTCTTACGTTGCCGCGCCCCTCGCGACGATTCGCACGAGGGATGAGAATCAAAAAAACGATGCATTTTCTGTTTCTAATAAAACTTTGATTAATCAGATGTTCTCCAAAAAAACTGGTGTTTCGGAGTTGGGAGAACAAATTAAAGCGGCCCAGCTTAGGCTAAAAGGACTTTTGGAGCTTAAACAAAAAACGATTAAATGTGAGTGCATCCCCAAATCGGAAAAAGAACAATACGCTATAGCGGAAAAAAGCCTTAATAAAGAAATAACAACTTTGAGGGAACAGTTACTTGCAGAAATGCAGCAGGTTTTTATACGTTATTTTTATGTTAGACAGCAATTATTTTACACACACTTTCAAACAAGCTTTAGCAGCATGGCAGAGAACATTACCCATAAATCAAATCCCATAGTGAGAATGAGAATAGCGAGGTATGATGAGAAAAAAACTGCAAAGCCTCTAGAAAAGGAAGTCACGCCCACCCTTAGCGGCCTTTATGAAAAGCTGAAGACCAGTTTCGCGCCCCTTAGAAAGAATGCTACTAATGAAAAAGAAGTAAGAGAGATTTACGGTTTTCCACCAACCGACGACGCGGGCACCGTTTGGCTTAAATATAGTTTAAAGCGCTTCATGGATGTTGTTACGCTAGGAACTATTCCACGTCAATACTCTGAGGGCGAAAAAGAATATGGTACATATCAAAATGTAGATTATGGTCATTTTACATTTTTCCCACTAAGGGCACTTTTAGCCTCCATTTATGAATTCGCCAAGGGGCATACCAACCCCGGTGATGGATCAAGCGAAATTGATAAATTCCCCAGTATTTGTTTGGGCAATATGGTTCATACATCACATGGAAAAGATTATTGGTTAAACATGGGAGATATATTAATTGAAGTCGGGGTGTTTCAAAGGTGGCTTTACAATGAATTCGTTTTAAGCGATCAGGTTTCACCTACAATTGATCAGTTTTTAAGTTCTATTTTTAATGATCTTGTACCACAGGCCTTGAGCATGAGGACGGGACATTATCCGGCCGATTCCCATGGAAAAATAGTTCAAAACCAGTTTGAAATTTTGCCCTCTTTCAGGAAAAATTGGAAACGTACAAACATGGCTAAAAAAAGAAAGGTTTCTTTATATTCTATAGAAGACGCCAAACAATTCGCTCAAGCCACCGCCCTTGAAAGTGCTTTAATAGGCAGTATTAGAACCGATGCTTCTGCAAAAGAGATAAAAGAATCTCTTTTATATTATTATCAAGAAACATATGCAACCGACAGTGTCAAGCAGGCCTCGTCAGCGTTCTTAAAAAGATTTGGAGAGCGTGAGTTTAATGCCGTAAAGGACTTTAAAGATGGTATTTATCATGTTTATCTTGGCCAAGACAGTGGAATTGTTCAAAATATAAGATTCAGCTATTTAAATGATGCTTATCTCAATACGCTTTTAGCTCTCCGCAATCCAAATGATTTAGAGCCATATTTAAGGTATACTTATAAGGCCGGCGTAACTTTTACTGGAAATAATTTATATTATGGACGTTCAGCTTTTTTTGCCATTCCTGTGAATCAGTTTAATATTCAAAAAGATAGAGATCCTTTTGGTATAACTGGTTATTATAGAATTGAGAGCACTACCGATAGTATTACCAATGGAGTTTATACTACAACGGTTAATGCTACAAATGTGTATTCGCCTCCGGCGCCTAAATCAAAGGCCGACAACCCCGATTGCCCAGAGTGCAAAAAAGGATCAAAATCGAAGAAAAAGAAGGTGGAAAAATCGATTCCTATTTATGTGGAACACGATTTGGCGGAATACGCCGGTGATGTATTAACAGCGTCGCCCGGTATGGCGACCAACTTTAGTTTGAAACATCTTAAAAAGGAAAAAAAGAATGTTAACCAGCCGTACCTCGACACTTTGGGCGCCCTCAAAGCCACCGGTGACCCCAAGGCCGGCTCCACTTCACCGTGGTCCGCTCCGCTTCCTCCTCCGACATTAAAACAACAAGTGAAAAAAACTAGTTCAAAGACATGAAAAAGTTTAAAACAAAAGAAGAATTAACAGAAGAGGTTGACGCAGCTAAAAAATATTATTTTAGTGAGCCGGCAGATTTGTTTGACCAAATTGGGATTCACTTAATTAAAAAATACTTCCTTCAACAAGAAAACCCTGACATATCTAACGCTTCCAACGAAGCAACGACTGCAGAAAAGTTCGAAGGACATCAAAACTATAAAGAACTAGTTAATGAATTAAATTATCCGAGAGGCCTTGAGGTATCTCCGAAAGAAAAAACTCTTATTTTGAACCCCGACCTTTTTAAGGCCAAAGACGATGTACTTAAACACTTAAGCACAAACAAAGAATATCAGGGATATGAAGCGATTTCCATATTGGCAAAAACGTCCAAAGCACAAGGGGGGAAATTTTGGGAAGTGGTTATTAAAAAGAAACCGTTTTCCTATGTAAATCAGGTTGATACTTGGTACAAGCAGCCTTTTTACGGCCGAGTGTGCAATAAAAATAACCTTATTTATACCAATTATTTTATATATCGAAACATTGCCGAAGAGGGAGATACTCCCATTTGTGTTTTTGATTTTGTTGCGAAAGCTTTTGAAAACATGAAAAAGACTTTTAACACCATCGGCAATACGGGACTGTGTTGTAAACTCAGCAAAGACAGCAAACATCTCGCAGAGTTGAAAGCTGTGTTCGGCCCAAGCAGTACTATTCGCTTAGAACAAAAATATATTGCACACCTAGAGGGGGTGTTTGCTAGTTTTATGAATAAAGCGGGCTTTGATTTACGCTATAGCAAGCGTATTAGCGATTACGATGGATTTTATAAAACTTTTGTAGATTTTGTAATTAATAATGATATTACTCTTACTTTTACTGGGTTCGCTGAGAGCTTAGGCGCTGATATATATGATTCCTATCTTGCTTTTGATGTTAAAGAGACCAACCTTGAAAATACAGATGCTGATAAATTAGAATTTTTAGAGGATTTAAATTACCCCGCTTATGCATATGCCGCCAGAGAAAGCGGCTTTGCAATTGATCCAAACAAGCCATGGCGCCTTATAGCTGATGTGGCCTCAGATCGTTTTATGGATGCCATTAAAGATACTATTGTTGATTATCTGGCCGAAATGAAAAAGCTGGATGTAAGTGCTGGTGACGACAAGCCCGGATGGTTTGAGCTAATACGCATTGTCCGAAAAACAATGGATGACAACACCGAAGCAATTAAAAATAAATTAAAAGACTTGAAGAACACCAAGGCTTTAAAGGCCGATACTGATAAATTACTTGAGGCTCGTGGTGAGAAGATCGAAGAAGCCACTGAGGCGCTAGAAAATGAAATAGAGATGTATATAGGGCTTCTTGATACCATAAGAATATATTTTAAATACGACCCGGGAACAATTACCTCTATTAAGAAAAAACAAGGCTTAAAGGGAAAAACAGAATTAATATTCAATATAACAAAAAGCTATCAGCCCTTTTTTAACAAGAAAGAACAAGAATTTAAAACCTTAAAAGAACTATTAAAGAGATCTATGAAGCAGCTAAGTTTTGTGTTCGGCGTTCCAACCCCAACTCAACATTTTTATGAAAACATTTATTACAACGTTTATGATTATCAGTTTTTCTCTTATTTTCCCTCGAAGGCCATTGAGTTTTATAGCGAGTATATAGAAACTTATCCATTTTCAGGGAAAGTCTTGACTTCTAAGAACAAGGCTTTTAGTAAATTTAAGAAAGATGTTCGACCTTCACGTTCTTTAAATGATGAAAAGGTGGTCGCCCTCAAAGGAAGCGCTTTATACGATATTAAATATGTTAAGGACTACGTGCGGTTAAGAAATAGCGAAAATAATACTCAGATATCCCTTCCGCAGATGCAATTGTTGTTTAACGAAATTAGCGCGCTGTACACGGCAGCCGAAAACAGTTCAAAGGACGAAAAAAAGTTTCGAAGTATTAAAAACAGATTAATACAGCTTGTAGAACTAATCTTTGGAACCCCCAGCAATCAAAACTTGCCGATTGATACATGGCTAAAAAATGTTAAAAAGAACATTTTTTTTCTTTTAAAGGAAACATGGGACAATTTTGAAAAACCAAAACTTCTTCTGGACCGTATTTGTTTATCGCCAGAGGGATTTCTTGTACCAACATTGGAGCCAGAAGCTTGTGATGCGCCGTTCCCCGGCGTCCCCAAGAAGCGCATCCCGGGCCCTCCGGATAAACCCCCGCCGTTTGGATCTCCATGGAAGCCACCCGGCGGGGACTGGGATTATGATGGGTGGTGGAAAACAAAATTTAACGGGATCCGTGATAAAACCGGCCCCGGAGGAACGGGCGACAAAGATCCAACAACAGGAGAAACTACTCATTATGTTCCATGGTGGTGGGCAAAAGAAGAAGGCGCGTGTAGGGTGGAGTGTCAAAAAAAGCTTTATCCGGCGCCCGGGCCCACCACCGGCGGCGACATCGCGGTCGCCTCGGAGGAAGAACAAAAGAAAGCGGCCTCTAAAATGACTGAGTGTGTTCTTAAGTGTTTGGATAAGAAATTTAAAAAGAAAGAAGTCCTTTTCCCGTGTAAGAATAATAAGTGCGCGGGGGGGCCTCATCACAAAGAGAGTTGCAAAAGTAATTTAGACTGCACGCCAGAGAAGAAAGCATTGTTTGGGTCGTGCATTACATTGGGTGGTTGTTCTACGGAAATTTGTAAGTGCCCCAGCGCAGACATGGATGCATGGTGTGCACTTCCATGCAAGAATTGGTCATTCGATCCGGCCTTTCAATATAAAGACCCAGATTGCACTAAACACAGTGTTTCCCATAAAGAAATGATTCCATGGAACAAAAATGAAAGTGGCATATACTTGGGGGGAGCCAGTTGTGTAACAGATACACCAATAACTCAACTGCCACAGAAAGCTCCCTATATTCCCGTTGATGAATATCGGGTAGAACTGTGGAGGACTAAAGCGTCTTCTGCAGTTCCATATGCACAAAACGTCGTTACGTGGCGGTGGACTGGTATTAAGAGCTATGATAAAGCCCATTGCCCACCAGAAAAGAAGACCCCATGCAAAGGCCCGGATGAGTGTGAGGGTTTTGGTGTTTGGACACGCTGCGTGCACCCTCAAAAATATTTACCTGATTATAGCCCCCCAAACAGCGGTTGGAGCTATGAATTCTGGATTGACCCTTATGATTTTTATTGGATGAAGGCAGATTATAACCCTAATGTATCCAAGGCTCAGTATACTTACGACTGGTACGGGTGGCAATGTAAGACCATCCCCGGCACATGGGACAATCTCTGGTCGGATAAATATGAAAGAACGGCGGTCACCATCGAATCGTTGTGGCAAGCGCGCAAGGGCTGGTATAGAATTGGCCACAGGGCCACAGGTCATGCCGCTATAGCAAACTTGTCGATAGCCCAACAACAGAAAATTTCCGCTGAGTGGGCCACCGATCCCATCTTTGCTTCTACGGAAAAATATATTACGGATGCTTCTTGTTATATTAAGTGTGTCGATGCATTTTCAGAAGACAACGAATATATTAAAAAGTCGTGTAAAGCTAAATGTGCCTCCCTCAATTCTAAATTAATAAAAAAGCCTCTAGAAACTTATAAAGATTGCGCAGCGTGGTTTGATGTTGATTCTTGCGATCAATTTAGCAGCGGCATGGCTAGTAGTGCATATACTAATAAGGGAAAGTGTGGAGCTTATTGTTCTGAAAATCAAAAAGTTTATTGGAATACGTGCAGTGATTCTATTGAAAAAGCAGTTTATCATGCTCAAATTTTAGCGGGAGTCAAGTATCAAATATTTAAGAAGAAGTCCGGCCTTAAGAACGTAGTGGATGTTCTCGATTCCAAACAAGGGCCTGTTGTTTTGAATAACCCTTCGATGCCACCGTGGGGAATGGTTTTTGTCGCCGGCCGTGATAATAATGTAAAAACTGGTTGACTTTAAGGCACGTCAGTGCTAATATAAACACATGAAGTGTTTCCAGCCAGCGGATCAAAAAAGTTTTTGTAATAAAATATATTATAATGGGGAAATTATATCCGATATCGATATGTCGGAATTTGATGGGACGTGGAATTTTTCAACAAATTTCCCCGACGCGGATCTTGAATACGCCCAGCTATATTGCCACGGGGCTTCTCTGGGGGAAGTGTGCCCTTCTGTGCTAGAGGAAAGGTGGGAACAGATTTCAAAAAGAATGAAGGCATATTTAAAGTGTTTTGTACATGCCCAGATTTCTTTGGAAGAGCATTGTTTTTATGACATGGTCCCCGAACACTTTTTGTTGGAGTTTTTTGAAGTCAAAAATCGAATTACACAACATGTTTTAAAGAAGCACAAAAAACCACACAACTATAATTTTTTACGCGATTTAACAATGCTTGTTTCTGACATAAAAGATCAACCATTAAAGTTTAACATGGGCAATATTGATGCAGTGTTGCTGTCCCGTAAATCAAATAAAAATTTAATCAAAAAAATTAATAGTTCAAAGGGTCGCATCTCTTATAACATGTATGGAACGCGCACGGGGCGCTTGACGACAAATAGTGGCTCATTTCCGATATTGACACTTAAAAAAGAATTTCGAAAAGGAATCGAACCTCAGAACGATTTGTTTGTAGAACTCGACTTCAACGCAGCAGAACTCCGAACTCTGTTGGCTTTGTGCGGCAAAGAACAACCAGAGGGAGACATCCACGAGTGGAACGCAAAAAATGTGTTTAGGGGCCTTGTTACGCGCAAAGAAGCCAAGGAGCGTATATTTGCTTGGCTATATAATTCGGAATCTAAAGATTGCCTAGCAAATCGAGCTTATGACCGATTCGCCGTTAAAGAAAAATATTGGGATGGTAAAATAGTAACGACACCATTTGGTAGAAAAATAGAAGCGGACGACTTTCACGCATTAAATTATATTATACAAAGCACCACGTCAGATCTTTTTTTGAGAAGGGCAATAGCTTTATATAAGCTTTTAAGTGGGCGCAAATCGAGAATAGCATTTACTATTCATGATTCTCTCATTGTTGATTTCGCCAATGAAGATAAGGAGATATTAAAAAAGATGATTGAAACATTTTCCGAAACTGAATTGGGCGCCTTTAAAGCAAATGTGGGCGTAGGAAGCAATTTTGGTTCGTTGGGGAAAGTATCATGAATGTTATAGCATTGGGAAATGAGGCCTGTACGCTAGCTGCCACGTTTGGCACTTATCCTCAATATGATATTTTTTACTGTAAGGAGGGATACAACCAATCCGATGGTCTTAGTTTGCCTTCTATAAAAAAGGTGGAAGATGCAGAGCACGCCGAAGTTAACTTTGAGGCGTTAAAACAAATAGATAAAGAGCCAGTTATTTTTGTTTTAAATGGGGCAGAAGAAACAAGCGCCTATGCTTTGCGTATTTTGGAGCAAATAAAAGATCGTTCAATCAATATTTTGTATATAAAACCCAATTTAAATTTATTGAACACCTACAAGAAAAAGATAGAACGAATGGTGTTTGGGGTACTTCAAGAATATGCACGCTCTGGGCTTTTTGAAAAAATTTACTTGGTAGATTATAAACAAGTGGAAACCATTATAGGCGATGTGCCCGTTCTGGAGCACTCTAAGATAATTAGTAAAACGATCGTAGACGCTGTGCATTTATTGAATTATCTACACCACGCAGATAAGATAATTGATAAGCTGCTCTCTCCTAATCCGATAAATAGAATATGCACGATTGGACTTTTCAATATCGAAACAGGAGAAGAAGAGAAGTTTTTTGATTTGCAGGAGATTCGGGAAAAACAAATATTTTATTTGTTGACTAACCACGACTTAACCACAAATAAAAATTTAATGTCCTTAATTAACCAGCACACAGATCGATTAAAAATGGAATCTGAAACTGTATCATTTGCAGTCGCAGAGTCCTATCATGAGAATAGTTATGCGTGCACTGTATCTTATACTAATTTGGTACAAGGCATGGAAAAATGGTTGACAGAACCGTAGAATCTGCTATACTATAGTAAGTAAACATGCGGAAGTGGGAATACAGCCACTTCTATGGAGGAAAAAAACATGGGTATTAATTTTGATAAAATGCGACAAAAGCAAAAGGCTCTTCAAAGCCGAGATAACAATGGGAAGAAATTCTTCTGGAAGCCACAGGATGGCGAGCAGACTATTCGTATTCTGCCGGATTCCGATGGCGATCCTTTCAAGGAGTTTTGGTTCCATTATGGCATCGGTGATGAAACGGCCTTTCTTTGTCCGAAGAAGAATCACGGAGAGGAATGTGTAGTATGTGACTTTGTTCAGAAGTTGTATAACACTCGTGACGAGGAAGATCGTAAGCTCGCCAATCAGACGCGAGCCAAGCAGCGCTTCTTCTCGCCGGTCATCGTTCGTGGTGACGAGGGTGAAGGTCCACGCTTGTGGGGCTATAGCCGCACCGTCTATGAGAAGTTGCTGAATCTGGTGCTTAATCCGGACTACGGTGATATTACCGACCCCAAGGAAGGTACTGATCTCGTTATGGAGTATGGCAAGAAGGCAGGCGCCTTGTTCCCAGCCACAGAACTGCAGCCTCGCCGTCGCAGTAGCGCTCTCAGCGAGAAGGCTGAGTCGGCGAATGAGTGGGTAAGCACTGAGTTCCCTTATGCGACTCTCTTTCCCCCGAAGACTTCTGATGAAGTGAAGGTGATTTTTGAAAATTACCGGAATGGAACGTCAGATGTAGAGAAGGCGGAAACAAAGCAATACCAAGCACAAAACAAGGAGAACTCAATTGAATCCTCCTTCAAGGAGCTTCTAGCAAGCTAACAGAGCGGGCGGGGGGCTTCGGCCCCCCGCTTTGCTTTATGGAGAAACATGGCTAAGAAAAGCACAGCAGGCCGATTAAGCATTGCTGATATGAAAAAACTGGTTAATAAAACAGCAGGCGCCAACGTGGCGTTTTCTTTAAATGACGAGAACCCAACTGAAGTTAACGAATTTATTCCAACTGGCTCTAAATGGTTAGATGGTATCGTTCGTCGTGGTAAGTGGGGTGGTATTCCCGTTAGCAAAATCAGTGAGATCGCCGGCCTAGAAGCAACGGGTAAATCTTATATGGCAGCGCAAGTCGCCGCCAATGCTCAAAAAATGGGCATTGATGTAATTTACTTTGATTCTGAAAGTGCTATTGACCCATATTTTTTGGAAAGCGGGGGTTGTAACTTAGAAAATCTGTTATATATTCAGGCCCAATCGGTCGAGTTCGTTTTGGAAACAATTGAGAACCTTCTGGCAAATAACGATAATAAAATGCTATTTATATGGGACAGTATGGCAATGACACCTTCAGTTAGTGACATTGAGAGCGACTTCAACCCACTATCAACGATGGCAGTAAAGCCTCGCATCCTTTCAAAGGGAATGGCAAAGCTGGTTCAGCCGATCGCCAATAAAAAGGCGACGTTACTGATCCTAAATCAGCTAAAAACGAACATCACCAGAAGGCCCTCAGAGGCCATGACAACGCCTTATTTCACTCCGGGCGGTAAGGCCCTAGCTTATGCCTATTCGCTGCGTGTATGGCTCACGGCGAGGAAAGGAAAGGCTAGTTTCATCTATGATGATAAGGGCTTTCGCATCGGAACAGAAGTTAGGGCAAAGATCGAAAAAAGCCGCTTTGGGACACAAGGAAGAGAATGCTCTTTTAAGATTCTTTGGGCCGGTGAAGATATCCACATTATGGACAAGGAAAGCTGGCTTGAAGCGATTAAGTCTTCAGAGTATTTAACTAACGCCGGCGCATGGTATACTTTACACTATGATGATAAGACATCTGAAAAGTTTCAAGGTAAAAATTGGCCTGAAAAACTTGAAGATGAAAAATTTTACAATAGAGTTGTGGAATTAATGGAACAAGAGATTGTTCTTAAATTTGATAAACGCGAGGGCAAAGCAGCAGATTTTTATGATGTTGATAATACAGAGTCTGAGTAATATCCATGAAAATAAAAGAAATCATCGAAGAGCTTAAGAAAGAATACCCACTAAGTAAGGACTACGAATACAGATCCGGCACCGATGATGGCGGCAAAGTCATAGAAATACACAAGGTGCCTCAAAAACATGCAAAAAAAGTAAGAAAAAAGATTCCCATGAGATACAAAGGAATGCGAACAATTGTATTTTTTCAGGTGGAACGAGAGAAAGAAGAGGATGAATAATGGCAGCAAAAAAGAATAAAAAAGTTAGTCGCTTATCTTTTAAAAAGACTAGTCAAGGCAACGGCCGATGGTCAAAGTTTCCACACAACAAAAGATCAAAGTTATACAAAAAGAAGTATCGCGGCCAAGGAAGATAGTTTTCCTTGCAACTGAAGCTTAATCCTGTTATAATAGGATTATGTTTATCACAAATACAAGCAAAAAGACCCAGCGCACACTTGAGCTAGCTAGGCGAGTAGCAATAAACAGCACTTATGGCCGTCTCAAGCATGGCGCTATTTTAATCAAAGGCGGCAATGTTGTAAATGTCGCTTTTAATAAGCCAAACTTTTCAAGCTTTGGTAATAGATTTAGAAACAATTATACTTGCGGCGATGCCACCACACATGCAGAAATTGGAGCAATATTGGGCCTAGCGCGATCTGCAACAGTGGGCGCGACAGTTTTTGTCGTTAGAGTTAATAAACTTGGCGAATATCGTATGAGCAAACCTTGCCCGATGTGTGAAGAAGTATTAAAATTTGTGGGCGTTAAAAAGGTGGTCTATACGACCGGCGAAGATACTATGGGAGAGCATAGGTTATGATTCAACTTAAAGGCCCAACAGAATGCAACAATTGTGGATGTAACCTCTGGCCATGTTGCCAGAAAAATAAAAAAAAGATGGGAAAAAATGAAAAGAGTATTAATACTAGACGGGACAAATAATTTTTATAGAGCGTTTGTCGTAGATCCGAGCATGAGCAGCAATGGAAAGCCCATTGGCGGCGTCAAGGGGTTTTTGAAAATCCTGCAAAAGCTTATTCGTGAAATAAGACCAGATCAGGTTGTTATTTGTTGGGACGGCGCAGGCGGTTCACAGCGAAGACGACAAATGAATAAAAACTACAAAGGCGGCCGAAAAGCAATTCGTCTTAATAGAAACAATAGCATGTTAACACAAGAAGAGGAAATGGAAAACCGAGTTGATCAACAAATCCGCTTGGTTGAATATATTAACCATATGCCGATAGCACAGTTTGTATTTGATAATGTTGAAGCAGATGATTTGATTTCGGCCGCGAACCAAGAATATAAAGGTTGGCAAAAGGTGATTGTTTCAAGCGACAAAGACTTCTTTCAGTTGCTTGACGACGAGACAATTCTTTTACGTCCGATTCAAAAGAAAATTTATAGTAAAAACACGTTAGTTGAAGAATACGGAATTCACCCAACTAACTTTGCTTTGGCAAGGGCTATAGCCGGCGATAAAAGTGATAATCTGCCAGGAGTGCCGGGGGCGGGCCTTCCAACTGTTGCTAAGCGATTTCCATACCTTGCCGAAGAAAAAGATTATACAACAAACGATCTTGTAAGCACTTGCTTACATGAAGAAAAACCA
>Ga0080013_1001419_pt1 | contig 31914 bp, 33 predicted proteins | sample ETNvirenome_6_85_FD_69236 | JGI IMG/M metagenome (GOLD analysis project Ga0080013, IMG submission 69236) | Marine viral communities from the Pacific Ocean - ETNP_6_85 (SPADES assembly) (version 2) | ecosystem: Environmental > Aquatic > Marine > Oceanic | place: Pacific Ocean | collected 2013-06-19 | reverse complement strand
CGTACCAGTCCCCATGAATACAGCCTCAAAAATACCACCTGTTAATGAGTCACCAGCATGTGTCAGGTCGTCGTTATCATAATAAACAATCGACGAAACAAGTCCCCTATGTGATTGAGCGTTGTTTGCTGTAGTTGTTACTGTAGTTTGGAAATCAAATGCGTTCGTTGCAGTAGCAACGTCAGTTAATGTAGCGTTAGCGTCAATCTTTCCCACTACAAAATCTCCATCATTATCAATACTAGCTACAACAGTATCATCATCTTGTCGCCATTCAGTTAGCTTTTCAGTTTGAGTAGAGTGACCCTGAATCATCAAAACAGTTTCATCTATTACTGTCTCTATATGCAATATAGCACTGGTCGGTTCAGTCGTAGCACCAATCTTTACATTACCACTAGACTCCACGTTTATTCTCTGTGTAGCATTAGTAAGAATCGAAAAGTCATGATCTGAATTCGTTCCAAATGTTGCAAAAGCTGCCTGAGCTTGGAAAAGTAACTGTGCTCCTCCATCAAACTCAAGACCAAATGTTGTATTACTACCACTATCAGACCAAACATCTAATTCCCATGAATTTCTTGGGTTAATACCTATACCGACACCACTATTAGTTGTATCTACAATAAAGACATCGCCGGAATCACCATCCTTTCTAACCAAAAAAGCCTCGGTATCTGTATAATCAATAATTAGATTCTCATTCAAAAGAATCCCATCATTAGCAAGTTCTATTTGTGGTGCTAAGCGCCAACTATTGGTTCTAAAAATACTCATACCTTTCTAGGTTTCTTTTTTAGAGCTTTATGAGCTATTTTTCGCTTCTCATAATCATCTTTAACCTGAAGATTACTTTTTACACGTCCATCAAACCAACACTTCAAATCCTTCTCTGAACCACGTGCGTAGACTGTTACTTCTTTAGTCGCCCCGTCCACTTCGTGCCGTAAGCTCATCCGTGGAGCATCCGCCTCAACGAAGACTATCCTTATGTCGTTATTCGCTATTTTATCTTTTATAATCATAATCCGTATTCAGCCCCATACAATGTAAATGTAAGGGCATTATTAGTATCTGTCCTTACAGCAAAATTTCCTGTCGAATCACTCATTGCAGCATTTATAGGAATAACATCGGTGGCGTTAGCACTAAGACTTACATCATAAAAAAGAGCTGTTGACGTATCATATGTTGCTCCGTCATCATCATGAAATACCCTATATGCTACTGCACCGGCTGTTGTATTTGTAACAACCAACGTCTTAACATCCGAGTTAATTCCAGATGCAGGACTATAGATACTTGCAGCCGTTGTATTGGCGGGTTGTAGCTGACCTAATTGTTTAATTGTGAATCCTGTAGACATAATTATCGATTAAAATAAGCTATTTTTTGGGTCAAAATTACACTAGTATCGAAACCTTTTTGAACCAATTCTAGGTCTCCTTGTGCAATCAAAGATGTTGAATCCGCACCAGATGATCCTGCGGTAGCCTTAATTGTATTATTAACATTCGTCAATACAAATGTGTGTGTACTGTCATCTGTATAATCAGTTATTCCAATTGTACTAGATCCTTGGTTAAACACGTAATCAAAATCATTTAATGTGAACGTGCTACCACCAATTAAAGAAGTTGTATTTAAACCTTTACCAAATATCATAAATGAACTTTCACCTACGGGTACAGCATTATTACCGTCTGCAATTATATCTCCACCCCCAATAAAAATATCTGAGCCTGAGATAAAAAATGTAGCTGGGAATGCTGTTGATAAATGTGTAATATTTAAGTCATATCCGAGAGAGACTACTCCTCTGGAAAATGATTGAATATTCATGAATCTAGCAACATTTGTTGCAATAATATCATCACTAACAGTAGCCGTTGAATGGGTCGCTGCAACTACAAACCAACCAACACCAAAGGTTGTTTCTCCATCAAATGTTGTGTTGTAAACACCATTATCAAAAAACTCAACGGTACTTGTTTCTGAGATACTTGCACCTCTACCAGCTTCAGTAAAAGCACACCCACCAATATCAGCATTTGTTCCTGATTGCTCAACACCCCTAAAATATCTATGAAAGGTTATCCCCTCTATTACCAAAAGTGCTGCATTGTGTTCATGAGTAAATGCAGTATTTGTTTCAACTAAATCTAAACGACCATCTACTACTACGTTTGCTGGTGTTGTTCTGTCACCTAAAACAAGAATTTCACCAACAGCATATTTAGGAACAACAACGTTAGGTCTAGTATAGGTTCCAGCCGCTACATTAATGATAGTTTGGTCATTACTGGCCTGAAATCCAGCCTCATCCATCGCTTTTTGAATAGTAAGGAATGGTGTTAATGCTGTTCGTCCATCATTACTATCAGATCCTGTAGAACCATTCACGTAAAAATCACGTGTTGTCTGCAATACTGTGTAGACATTAGCTCCATTCTCTGTAAGAACTCCATTAACCTCTACATCTCCTGTAAATGGTTGGTTGGTACAGTCTAATCTTGCATAAATAGCATCATAGGCAGATCCATCCAGTTCAATATTTGCTGTGTATCCATCTGCCGTTACAACAAAATCAGGACCATCGAAATTCAACGTCCTGATCTTTCCTGAGACGATTGTCCCCCCGTCACGAACCTCAATACTCCTGTCTCCTGCCCAAACGACACCATTATTGAAGTCTGCAAGTGTGATCCAATCACCCCATTTCTCTTCATCAAGTTGAAATCGCAGTCTTGCACCATCCCACTCGTGTTTTGGCATTGGTCCCATTTCTCCGTTCTCTCCGTTGATTCCATGCTCTCCAGCCTTACCTTCCTTTCCATCTACCCCAGGGGTTCCTGTGGCTCCCTGGGGGCCTTGAGGACCAGTAATACTGTCTCCTTGCGGTCCTTGTTCACCTTGAGGGCCATCAGTTCCTTGTTCACCTTTTATTCCTTGAGGCCCTTGATCTCCTTTAGTACCTTTTGGTCCATGAAGATCACCTTCCTGTTTTAACTTGAGCAGTGATTCTGTTGTATCAGATAGATCACCGATAGCACCAAGAATCTTACGAGAACGTGATTCATTTTGGATCACATAATCCGTGAACTCTTGTTTCAACTTTCTTTGTGAAAATTCATCGGCCATATGGACTATTTAGCTTTCTTTTTCTTAGTGACCTTTCTAACCTTAGCTTCTACTTTATCTCTTACCTTTTTAAATGGATCTTTTGTTGTACTGAATCCTTTGATCTTTGGTATATTATATAACTTTACCAATAAAACTTAATACCATCTGCGAGAGAAAGGCACCAATTGATAATGCAATTGCAGAATATGTACTGAATTTTGCCACAAATTTTACTCGCCATTCTCTCATATCGTCCATATCGTCTTCTAATTTACTAATCCTACTGTTTATTCGATTCGATTTTTCGTGTTCCCCTTTAACCTCTGTCTCAATACGTACAAGACGTTCACGTAAATCCGCTAGTGTTTCTAGGATCTTTACTAAATCTTGTTCCGACATATAATCAGACTTAAATCCTTAATAGCTCTAGTACGAAAATTCCAGTGACCTACTATATTTGCTTCTAATTGTTGTTTAATTGATGCCATATTAGATGTTTAGAAGTCTTTCATCTTTTGAATAAAGCCACTTGATTTGGGTTTCTGTAAGCGCGGCACCAAATATATTCGTTTTGAAGAGGCTTCCTTTAAAGAAACCTGTAGATGTACCATCAGCTCTCCTGCCGATATCATAACCACTTGTGCCTCCAAGTGAAACCGATGTACTTCCATCAGTTTCTACTAAAACACCATTTCTGTAGAAGGAACCAGTACCTCCAGAGACAACATAAGATAAATGAATGATTCTTTCTTCATCATATGACCCGTATGTCAAACTATTGATAATATTACTTCCAGCAATTCTTAAATAAACAGCATACTTTCCAGTTGTTTGGTCATATATAAACTGAAATCCATTATCTGCATCATCAATAAAAGAAAATACCCTGTCATTATCTGAGGTTGCGCCTTTATCTTCTTTTATAACCTGCGCAATAACAGTGAAATTAGATGTGATATCAACAATACCTGAATCAAGACTAAGGTAATCACCCCCATCAAAATTCATACCGTGTGGTGCGAGTTGTGTTGGGAAAGTAGAAGAGGTTGTTCCATCTCCAAGTTGAGCTGTTCCGCCCGGGCTACCGATATTATCAGTAACTTGGTCTGAACCATCAAAATAATTACTTCGAAGGGGAAGGCTTACAAGAGCTTTTGAATCATCTACTTCTGAGAATATTGTCTGGTTATATATGTCCCCGATCGCTTCTAAAGAAATCGCTCTATCAAAGACTTGCACCTCACTGATAACTCCAGCAAAACTTGCGGTTGGCCCTTTGCCGATACCCAATACAAGATTACTAGATGGCTCACCAATTACTGATCCTCCTAAAGCACTAGTGGTTGCAAGCAGGCTGTCGTCCTCATAAACAGAGAAATTCGTTCCATCGTAAGTCAGCGTAAGTAATATAGGCTGATTAAGTGTAAGCCCACTAATTATTGCCAACGTGTTACTCCCAGAGGCTGTCCTTAACTGAAGTATAACTGTCCCGTCTGATCTTCTAACCGCTGCTATCAACGTGTGGTCAGCATCAATGCGGTAACTCAAAAATCTTCTATAGGTTGTGTCTGGGACAGAAACGTTAGCCTGCATCCACAGCATAATCGAAAAACCAGTCTCCCACATCCAGTAAAAATACTTATTATAATCCACCCCTGACGCAACACAGGTCATAAAACCTCCGCTAACAGTACTCGCAGGGTCTAGTGTTCCCCCATTATCTATCACGGAAGAAACGGAATCGAAAGACTCTCTAAAAACCCACCCTACATCATTTATTTTCGGGTAAGCCATATATTTATTCTGCTACTTCTTCCTCTTTATTAACTTCTGCTTTCGCCTCTGCTAGATCTTGTTGAACCTTTTTTACCTGCTCTACGGTCAACCCCACTTTCTCTGCAATTGCTTTGTGTCCAAGACCCGCAAGATCTGAATTTGCTAATGGGACTGGGTTAACCCCTACCCACTTAAGAGCCTCTACAGTCTTCTCTACGCGTGTTTTTGTTATAGAAGGTACTTTGACCTCCTTTACTGCTGCTTCAACCTCTTTCAGAGCTTCAGGAGCAATATATTTTAGTACTACGTTTTCCATATTTATATGTTAGAACATTTTCTTAGAGTAGAGAGTCCAGTCTGCATCATCAGACGCTCCTGTGGCTGCAACAACTTTAACTCGAACATATTTGAAAGCAACCGCTGTGTCGGCGATCAAGAAGTTACTTGCTGTAAATGTAGCTGCACCAAATAGTGCGTTGGTAACGTCCTGGTATGTGCATGAAGCTGCTACAGTATCATCATCTTGGTTTGTAGCCTCAATAGTGACAGTACATGTTCCAGATCCACCACTAAGTTCCATCTGAAGTGAGAAACTCCTGTACCCATCCATGTCCATGTAGTAGTAATATGTTCCATCAGTACCGTCCGTTACATCAGCTAATGTTTCCTCTACATGGTGAGAAGAAAGAGGACTTACTTCAAATCCTTTCATTGAATCTGTCCCTGAGTCATAACCATCTGCTTGAACAAGCACATGTCTCTCTGAATTCATAGCAATAGCACCTTTGTCACCATCGTTTACTGACTCTCCAGCATCGTTGTAGTAACCCATCACAACAAGACCACCATCGGTAGCCGCTGTAAAAGCACTGTCATCAATATCAGCACCGCTAACAGCACCAATTGTGACTGATCCTGCCTCTAAAGTTACTTCATGAGCGGATGCATTTGTGCTTTCTCCTGGTTCACTTCGTCCAACCTGTACAGAACAGGCTACGTTTGAGCCACCTACGCGGATCAATTGAAGCTTATCAAGAGGCACTCCTCTAAAGTAGTAAGTATTTCCTGAAGAAAGCAGGAGACCGTTAGCAGTAGTAGGTGTATTATCGTCAAAAAGAGCACGAACATCTCCGTCCTCAACGATAAGGTCAACTGCGTTAAGATTTAGACTCTCTAACCCCGCTGCTTCACTAGCTCCAGTGTCAATAAGGCTATAGAGCTTTGTCGCTGTGCTTGTAACAGCGATTTTACTCGCAGCAGCGTTGGGCAATTTATTTATATACATAAAATTGCTTAATAAATTAGTCTTAAGAGTTAATTCTCTTATCCAGAGGCCCGTAAGGCCCCTGAGAAAAGAACTATGCGTTTACTGTGTAACCTTCACCTCCAAGAACAGCCCATCCTGTTGCACCTACCCAAGAAAGGAAGATAGACGAGAGTGTTGGAATCGTAAGACTAGTTCCATTGTGGAAAGTAGTTGGAGTTGTCGTATACGTACCAGCTCCTAAGTTGAGAATCACTTTCATTTGTCCAATTTCTGTACCATCTGAAACCCCATTTGCCTGAGCTCCTCCATTAGAAAGAGTTGATACATGTGATACTGCGTCGATAGCAGTTGTGTCTGTGATTTCCTGTATTACACCTGTCATCGAGACAAATCCTGTCCTTGCATAGAGCAAAACATTACCTCCTGTGTCTCCTGAAAGTAACTCTAAATCTGCCGTATCGGCTGTATTAATCGCTTGCATGGTAACTGTAGAACCATCTGATGCAAAATCGACTCCTGAATCCGGATCACCAGAGGCATCCGCTGGGATAAGAGATATTGTACCTATCTCTGCACCAGCGGAAGCGTCATCGATACTAACGCTAATTAGTCCATAGATCGCTTGTGCATCCGCGTCATCTTCTCCAGCGAAGCTAATAATTCCCACCTCATCATCTGCCGCAGGACTTGCTGAATTTTGATAAAGCGTAAATATTGGCCCCTCTGTACCGGCATCAGTGCTAACGAGGTTTAAACCATTATTATTGTTAATTGAGAATGTGCAACCAGTACCTGCAAAGTCTACCGTTACAGTATCTGCTGGATCATTATAGGTAACAACCATGTCATCACCATCACCGAAATTAAGCGGAATGTTATCTGCAATCTGCGTATCTGCTTGTAGAAGAGTTGAAGAAGGCACTGTGAGTGTATCTGCTGAAGTATCTCCAAGAGTTGTATTTCCTGATGTTGTTAGATTTGTTGTCGTAACAGGAGCATCAATATTTCCATGCTCATCAATCAGTACTGTGTCACCTTTTACTAGACGTGCTCCTCCTGCGAGTTCTACGTCTCTATTATAAATTTTTGTACTTGCCATATAAGATATATCTTATTAAATCACTGTAGCTGCACTTTCACCAATTAGCACCCAACCACCTGCGGCTGTACTAAACTGGAATGTGGCCGTAGCTCCTGCTGTTGCAACAGTTACGCTAGTTCCACCTGTAAAGTTTGTAGGAGTAATTGTAGCTGTGCCTGTAGCACTAGCCATAATAACTGTCTTTTGCTGTCCGTCTGTACCGTCTGCAAGAGTAAAGACGTCACCACCTGCATCCGAATCTACGTAACTTGTTGTAGTTTTTAGATCCATTGCAGTTGAAGTACCACCTGCTGCGATTGTTTCAGTGCTTGAAAGCACTATTGGCTTATTAACAACTAATTGACCAGATCCCGCTGGACTTAAGTTAATATCACCTGATGAGTCTGTATCTATTGTTACACTATCGCCACCGTTGAAAGCTGAGAGCTTAACGTCTGTACCTTCTCTAGTAATAGACATCCAATTAGATGCTGAACCTGATTGGTCTTGTCCCCCAAGTAGCAAACCACCCATTTCTGCACCACCTGTCGGATCTGCAAGGATACCGGTTAATGTTGCATAGTCAGTAACATTGCCACCGTCATCTTTTCCTCTGAAGGTGATAACACCTAGAGCATCCATTGAAGCTGGTGAAGCAGAGTTTTGGTAAAGGACTAGTCCTGCTCCTGTCACTCCTGCTTCTGTACTAGTAGAAATAATGCTACCAGTACCTTTAGGGTTGATATTTACGTCTACGTTAGTGTTGTCACCAGTAGCCGCTAAGATTGGTCCGCTACCTGTAGCTGCGCTTGAGATAGTTAATTCATTAACAGAAGACGCTATTGAATCTAAGATCAAAACTTCTTCTGCTTCTGAGTTTACGAAAGTGAAACCTGTATTGGCTTCACCTTCCGCAATGAATACAGGGCTTACACCTGTACCCGTGTTAGAAATGCCCACATGGTTTACAGCACTTGCCGTAACAGTAAACTCTAGGATCTCATTACTATTCGTGTCCTCAAAGGCATCTCCATCTGCGATTTCGATACCTGCTGATTCAATTATTTTACCGTTTGAATCAATCAATACTGTGTCACCTTTTACGAGACGAGAATCTCCAGCGAGATCAACATCTCTATTATAAATTTTTGTACTTGCCATATCGTATTTATTTCTTAATTAGTCATAACTTATTTTGTGCCCAGTTAAGGCAGGATATGGAGAGGGGTCATGCCCCTCCCATACCACTTACCATTTGTTCCTAACTAAAGCTCAATACGAGACTTAGCTTAGAAGCATTCGTACAGAACAGAGCTCTGTAGCACCGTCTGTGAATGTTCGTACACCGTAGAGAGATTTCCCCATGATGTTTGTTCCGAAGCGTCGTGATTCTTTTCGCATGTCAACACTAGGTCGTGATTGTACAACCATGTCAACTGCTCCTCGTCGGCCAAATTGTAGCCATTTAGAAGCCTTAGCTGCTACGAATCCATCTGTACCATCAGTAAGAGTTTCAGCACCTGAAACACTCTTTCCTTTAGCGTAGAAGTCAAGAGTATCATCAGCCGCAGTATCTACAGCAACACATTGTTGCAATAGGTAAAGATCAGTTCCTGTAAGAGCAACTCCTTGAGCAGTTGTTGTTCCTGGAGCATTAACCAAAGTCTCAAGGTTAGCACGTGCTGTATCAGCAGAAGCACCGATAAGTACGTTTCCAGCAGTTGTTCCGATTGTTGTAACAAATGTGAATAGTACATCTTCACCTGCAATTGTGTAGGTTACTGTGTCACCGTTTGAAGGCTGTGTAGCAATTGAAAGCTCAAGAGAGCTTGTGTAGTTGTTTGTCACGTAAAGGTCCATTCCGTTGTATCGAACCATGTTTCCATTGAAACCGTTTCGTGTTGCTTCATCACCAAATGATGTTTCTCGTGCTCCAACTTGTGAAGCGATAATCTGTGCTGTTGCAGGGTCGATAGCACCGTAAAGGCTGTCGAGTCCTACGTTCTGCTCAGATAGTTTCTGTTGCACTTTAGTAAGAGATTCGAACACGTTTGAACCAGTAAGTGTGATTGGAGTGTCTGAAGATCCACCAATAGTTTCATCATCAACTTCTGAAGTCGCGTTAAGCGCTTCATAAAGTACGTCAGAGTCAAGAACGTTTGAAAGATCTCGAACTGCGTTCTTCATGTAAGTCTTAGCGAGTGAAAGGTTTGATTGCACTTCATCAAGATCGTCTACTTCGAATCGGAAAGCCTTTTCTCGGTCAACGGTCAATGACTGGTTTGTACCAGAGATGTCTTGTGCATCGATGTCTGAATATCGTGAGTAGTCCTGGATTTGGGTCGTATTAGGAAGGATTCTGTGAAATACATCTCCATTCTTCATTTCAGACTCTCCACGGAAGTTAGCGATCTGTCGGTAGATTGCTTGTGGTTTGTGGAGTACCTGTGCTGTACGTGCCCAAAACTCTGGGAAATATGGACTGAGTGAGTTTGCCATAGTGTGAGTTTATGTTCACTTAATAAATGGCCTAGTCGAGTTACTACCCGTTACTACGCCGCAGCGAACTATCTCGACCTGAACTAATAACATCTAAAAATTCATCATCTGACATATCGTCAAGACTCTTATTCGGGTCGATGACGGTCTGTCCCATTTTCGATGGTCGGCTTTTTTTGACTCCAGCTTCGTCTTTAAATTGAGACGTAATGTACGAATCAACTTCTGCGAAACTTTTGTCTTTGAATCCCTCTGTCTGAGCAAGTGTTCGGATAAGATCTTCACGACTCTTTGCGTCAGGTCTCTGAGCAAAATAGGTCGTTAATTCTTTCTCTTCGTACTCTTGGGCTTGTAGCTCGCCTTTTAGGACGAAGCCACGTTTTCGTGCCCACTCATCGAGCAGGTTTTCAGCCTCCGCTAACTCACCGTCGTTCTCCGCCTTAGCAGGGCGATCGGTGTGGAATCGGCGTTCTAATCCTTTGTAGGAATTTGATAAAGCATCATCATCCTGCTTAGAAAGCTCAAGGACTTCTGTAGGACTCATGTCCCGTCCTTCAACTTGTTTAACAAGCTCGGCTGTAGATGAAATCAAGTCCTCTCTTGATTTGAACTTACCAGCGAGCAGCGTGTCCTGACCCGACTGGGTCTCTGGGGCTGCACTTTCGGCAACCGCCTCATTTTGCGCATTCTCCACGGGGGTACGCTCTTCAAGGTTATGGTCTTCCATATGGAATATCTTAGTTTGTAAAGGTCGGCGTTAATTCGCCTATCCCTGCCCCCCCCAATAGAGGCAGAGTAGATGAACTAATGTTGTTCAAGCATGTTCTGCATCCAGAATAAATGCTTACGGATCACGGCTCTTTCGAGAACCGCCATCTCTAGTTCTTTCCCTTTTAAGGTGTCTATCTTGTTATCAATAATCTCATACTCAATTTCCCAATATTCGATGAGGGCCTGGAAGTTATCGTCCTGTGCCAAGGCTCTCACACTCTCCATTCGACGTTCATGGAATTTCTCCATGTCTTTTTGTTCGTTGAACTTTATCTTGGATTTGAGTTTTTTAAACATACTATGCTGTTAGCTTCCCCTGAACGACTGCTTTAGTTAACTCAGCAGGGTTGCTTAGTGTTGGCTCTGCTACTGCTATCGCCGCCGTTTCTTTGACTGTTGGCGCTCCGACTTGAGGTGCTGGTGCTCTATCACCAATGAGACCCAGAATGGACGAGAAATCTTTCTTGATGAAGTCATTTGATTCCTTCCTTTCGAATGATCTAATGATTTCTTCAACGCCCTTGTTGAGATCAACATCAGCGCCCGCCGCAGCAGCTTCTTTAAGTACAGTCCAGAATGCAAGAGCGTCTTCACGCCGATTCTCAATAGTGTCAAAACTACTAGACCCAACTTCAACACGAATAGCGTAACGTAACGGTGCATCCTCAAAGATTTCTTTGTTTGCCCATTTAAACCTTCCTTCTCCCATCTTTGCGATGATGATGTCTTCCTTCGCATTCTCTGCGATGGCGTCGAGCATGTCGTAAGCGAGTCTGACGATGAATTCTTCATAGTGTTTGAGGGTATCCGAGTACATGACGTTACTCTCAAAGAACCTAGCCCTTACAGCCGTAGCAGTGTTTGTAAAGCCCTGTGTGGATGTAGGAGCTGTGGTATCGACCGTAAAGGTCAGAGACTGCATGTCTCGACGTACCTCGTTGCTATTAGCGAAATAAGACTGGTTAATGTCTCGATGTGGAATCTCTTGTACACCTGTTAATGCGTTCTCGATTCCTTTTGTTGCTGGAATGATTGATCCTGGACCAAGGTTAGATAGTGTCTTTGGATTAACACCACTATTAGGGTCCCACATATATGATCGATTCAGTGACTGGTTGATGTACTCAACAGCACTGTTCAGCTTGAAGTTGTACTCCCTCTGTAAGCCAAGGATTGGTTCGATGTATCCAATGGAGTAATGCTGCTCTACATCTTCGAAACAACCTGCACTGTGCACTGGAATACGTGGGATCTCTTTAACCTTGATGACAATAGCGTCATTCACTGTCCAGATCTCGTAGATACCTTCGTTCTCTGGGTTCTTTGTAGGATTAAAATATCCGTAGAACTTATCAATCGTGAGGTACTTAACATTCTTTGCCTCTGTTTCACCTGTCGTTGCTGAGGTAATCATGAGCTGATAAATCTCTTGCCTCTCTGAATTGAACTCATTTGAGTTGATGAGCTTGATCTTATCAAGGTGGAATAGGTCTTCCTTCTGAGCATAGAGTTCACCGAGTCGTACCTTGTCATGCTCCCAGATAACAGATGGAGCATCAGACACCTGGATAAACCGTGGATCAAGATAAACCTCTGTCCATGACACAATCTCTAAGGCTGGGTATTCATCTGCTTTTACTTCTTCAATCTTTCCATCACGTTTCTTTCGAAACACGTCATGCTTGTAGTCTACGGTTCCATAAACATTTCCATAGCGCACAAGTGATTTAGCTCCCTGACGAATCTTAGCGTTGAAGCCATACTCATCAAAAGCAAAGTTCAGATAATCCTGAACAGCAGAAGACCACTTGTCGACTTCTGTCTTAAACTTTTCTCTTTCTAATTTCTTCTGTTCAAACTCTAGAACCTCTTGAGGTCCTGCGTCTGCATCTGGTTCTTTCGATACTTTAAAGTAACGATCAACGATTGCATCAGTGTTCTGACGTAATGAAACAATGAACTTTGGGTTCTTTGCTGTTAAACGTGCAGTAACGAGTGATTCAATCTGGTTTGCAAAGTTGACTTTGAGTGTTGAACTCCAATCAGCTTGCTTTTCTCCAGCATAGCTCATTACCTCCCTGTAAATCTCAGCAAGTTGCTCACGACGCTTAGCGTTCATGGCCTTATAAGATGATTTTGTGGATGTAACGGCTTGGAGAGCTTTGTTAACAATTGTTTTGCCTGGTGCTCTAGCCATATTATGTAAATATTGGTCTTCCTAAATGGTCGTATTGGACCTGAAGATTAAAATCTTTGTCGTCAACACTTGGTTGAACTTTATAGAAATGAAAAAGCATCTGTACTGCATCTATTATATCATCATGACGACCTCTTGGAAACTTTTTAAGCTGTGTTTCCAGGGCTTGCATGTCCTTTTTCCAAAATACTTTCCCGTGCCGGATCGGTCCTTGCAGTCCACGGATCTTTTCTTCTTTCGATCCCTTCTGCATGATCTCGTCTACCGGTACATAGAGCTGTCTATCTTTCATCGTCTTTGTAAGCCACTGACCAAGTACTGTCTGCGCTTGAAATCCTTCAACACCAATCTTCTCTGGGTGCCATTTGAGTCCATGATAGATAACCTTGTCGATGAGTTGCGTTGCATTGTATCTCCCGTGTGTCACCTCAAGGATGTAAAGCTCATCATCTCTAAATCCTCCAGTAACAATAGCTGTTTCATCGTTGTGCTTCTGTTGTTTGAATGCTGGGTCAACAACTGTAAACGTACGTAAGCCCTTTGGGATCTCTTCGTAGTAACGAAAGAACTCCTCATGAAACTCTTGTGTATCTTTGTTGACTGGTTCCTGTTGGTACTGAGTTGAAAATACAACTGGGTCATTACTTCTAATCTTCTCTAAAGCTGTGAGAGGAAACCTGTCTTCATGATAGCTCTCTCCTGCGTCTCTAAAAGCCTCTTGTATCTCAGCTATAGCTTGGACCGAGATATGATCAAAAACCTCACCTGCGCCATTCTGTGCCTTATCAAGTAGGTATCCACATAGATCATCCTCATGAGTTCTTTGCATCACAATGATAACTGCGTCTGTGTTGGGATTGAAGAGACGTGAAAGAACTGTGTTGTCATACCATCTGTTCACTGCTGTCCTCTTAACGTCACTCTCTGCATCGTCAGGCTTTATCGGATCATCGATTATGAAGCAATTTGCCCTATGTCCGGTTATGCTTCCCCCCGTCCCTGTTGCTAGATACTGACCACCTGCATTAGTTCTCCATAACCCTTTCGTGTCTTGGTCTGACCGTACTCCCGACCGGCGTGGGAATACTTTCTTAAATGTATTTGATTTGTAGTAGTCACGTGCCTCTGCACCAAAGTTCTGTGTTAGAGCTGCACTGTAACCTGTTGTAATAATTCTAATGTCAGGTCTCAGTCCCATTGCCCACACAGGGAAGCACTTGGTAATCAATTCTGTCTTACCACTACCAGGAGGGATATTAATCATCAGCCTTGTAGTAGTTCCATCAAGTACTCCCTTAAGCTTCTCTTCAATGAGTTCATGATGCCAGTTAACTTGAAACTCTTTATTAAGTTCCTCTTTAAAAAAGTACTTAATAAAACTGATCAGCGAATCTTGTTTATCCCTGCTCCTTCTCTCCAGTTCTCTTAAGGCTTTCTCTAGTAAAGCTGCTTGTAAGTCTTGGTTCATGCTTGAGTCATTCTGTTGATGATCTCATCTAACTGCTCATCGGTAAGCTCTTGCATGTTCTTAACCTCAATAGCCTCACCATCTTTACCAGTGTGTTCCTGTCTCAAACTAAAGTCTTCTTTCTCTTTTCTTTCTAACCACCATCTAGATTCATTATTATCACCCTCTTTGATCGATTCTACTACGTTTTTTCTTGCAATTGCGTTGATATTGTTACGCCATGCAGCCACTTTTTTACGAAGCACTTCATCATTCTGCATCCATGTAGCAAACGTAGATGTAGGGATTTCAGCCAAAATACAAGACTTATTCACACTGTAACCCAACTTTAAATAGGGCTTAACTATTTCGATAACTTCTTCTCTATCCCACTCTCTTCCTTGTGCCATATAAATTACTATCTTGAGATTAACTACGCTAATTGGATATTAATAAAGCATCGACCACACAGAAACATACCTACGTTTGGGTCGTAATAAATATTATCCTTATCAGTTAAATCTTTGCATCGTTCACACTCCTCCATATCTTCAAAAGTAACATGATATATAAACATCATATAATAAATGACTACCTTTGTATAGAACAAACTACTCAACTTCAGTGTAAATTTCCCTCAAATATTCCATCTTAACGTAACACTCACCACAGTAATCTTCTTCATAGAAGTCGTTAAAGAACATATAAGTTAACTTAGTACATCTCTCACAAAGTAATTTCACGATGCTGTGTTCTGGTTTTTTCATAGATCTTTAAAGATTATTTTCCACTTTCGTCTTTGCTAAACCCGTGAAGCCAGGCCATCAATACTTGTGCATCCTCCCACTTAAAACACGCATATTCTCCCTTATTCGTAACCTTAAACACTACGACAGGGATGTCGTTGTCTTTATCATGCTTGATCTCCTTGAATACCGCTGGGATATTAGGAGAATTATTCTTTGCTTTACACTGTATCTTGAATTGACCGGTGTTATCGATATCCACACCGACCACTTCCTCCTTCTGATACTCAAGATGTCTCTTCGCATCATGGAAGCCAACTGCTCTTAAATCAATTGCCACCTCTCTTTCGAACTGGTGTCCACGGCGTCTATTAGCTTTACCCCGTTGCGAAGCTGTTCTTTTACTCGCCATATGTTTGTTTTGGTTATCTCGTTTTTAAGATTACTATACCTCAAATATTAGCTTATTTTATTTCCAAACTGGTTTAATGTTACCCAATCGCAGTAATCGTCCACCTCCTTCTCCCAATGAGGCTTCAAGTCTATACAAGACGCTTGATACCAAGTCTTCATTTCACCCCTCACTTTCGGTGCTAACTCTCTATTCGTGCCAATCCTTGCATAAGCTCTAGCGATTTCTTCTTTCAACGCTGCATGGCGATCACCCTTCCCTAATGCTGCGTTTGGTGGAATAACCACCTCTCCCTCCTTCATTTCAAAAACCTTTCTTGGCTTTTGTTTTGACTCAAAAGCTCTAAAGTCATCCATCGTATATCGAATCTTACTGCGATACACCAACTTGACCTTGAAAGCCTCTCCACCTACCCACAATCTCTTGCAATGCCACGAACTCGGCATACGCAATAGACGTGACGAGTCTGAACACGCCCTGTCGGCCTGAAAATGAGCTATAAGACCCTTCTGGATACTTTTCCACCTCATACTGTCTTCAGCACCATACAAACGCTCTAAGAGCCACAGAACGTGAAAACCATTTCTCGTCTCGACCACGAACGATGGAGCTATACTGAACTCTCCAATCGTTCGACGATGTGCATCCTTCAACTCCTTCGTCGGTGCTTTATCAAGATCGATGAAGAAAGCATTAAGTGATTTGATATTGCCTTGCTCCCTCTTTCGTTTCATCCCCTCCCTAACTTCATCGTTAAATCCATTCGGTGAATAGAACAGCCCAGTCTTATCTTCAAGAAAATCATCTGGTCGCAACCTCCCCAACTTTTCCTTAGTCAAGAAGCCAGTTCTGCCACCCTGCTTATCCTCCATCATCTCAATACTTGATCCTGGAAAGAACTCTAACCACTCGCTCCAAGTTATCTCCTCGTCCTCTAGCTGCAACATTATCTTCACATCTCTTGGTATAGGTCTTGGTTTCCTACCCTTAATCTTCGGTAAAGCAGTCTCAATTAAGAACTTAATAGCAAAGCTGAATAACTTATCACTCTTCTCCTGATAATCAGCCACTACCTGAAACAACATATCTTTAGCAGCAAAGCTCATACCGCCTGCATGAAAGACGTTTATCATATATAAATCCTCTTTGATTTTCTCAAGATTTTCCATACGCCTGTCTTAATCGATAAGCCACTACTCTTGGAATCGAATCGATCCCTCTATCCGTATTCAGCTTGAGATCCCAATCATCGATCACTTCCATGAGTATCGGTTTGATTTGTTCCTTGCTGAACTTACTGTCGATGTATCTAAGAGACGCTTCGTCTGCTTTCGTAACTTTATAATGCGTCAACCTCTCGATCTCTTTCTGGGAAGTTAACCAACCTACCTCCCTACCAACCCCCTCTAATAGGTTGGTAGGTTGGTTGGTCTTATCTTCTTCTACTACTAAGGATAGTCTCTCTGATGTAGGTTGCACATCAGGCTGACTAAGGTTGGACATCACAGTGACTAAGGTCTGCACATCAGGCTGACTACAAGCCCCTTCAGCCTGACTATTATAGTCACGCTGACTAAGGTTGGTCATTAAACACCTATATCTATTGGTTTTTCCATGTCCAAACACCTTAACTCCTACCCAACCTAGCTTTTCAAGGTTTTTGATGGTTCTATAAACTGTCGGCTTGCTGATTCCGAGGATATTGGCGAGGGTTTGTTGAGCTGGCCAGCACGTCTCGTTGCTGCCCTGATAACTGATTAGCGCACAATAAACCAGCTTCTCCATTGTGGATAAGTCCTTATTCTTTGCGACCCATTGATAGTATTTAATAAACTTCATACTATTTCTTGCCAGCCTTCTTGGGCTTGATATATTTGGTCAAGTCAAAACCACCGTCATTTTTCAATGAAATCGACCACTTCTTTGAGTCTTGGGATGACCTACCTCTCAAATACGATAGTATATGTGTTTTCTCTACTGTTTCATAGCCATACATGTCCTTCCCTTCTTCCTCAACCACATGACATGCGAAGATGCTGTGAGCCATGTCGGCTATTCTGTTGGAGTCCCTGCCGTTCTCTACTGTGGGTGCTTGACCACCTAACTTAGGGGTGTGATGAGCGAGAAACATAGCGACCTCATTATCTTTGCAGAAGTTCTTAATATCCATGATTGTTTGGGAAGCTACGTTCTCCACATTGTCCGACCCTCTAATCCTTTCGTTATAAACGTCTGATAAGTTTTCGAAGATAATCACTGGTCTTTCGCCTTCCATCTCTGTAATAACATCAACTGACCTCTTTAGGTTTACGGTGATCTCTTTGTTGAACGACTTGCTTTTGATTGTATCCGCCCAAAAAGCCATGAAAAAAGGAATGTCTGGGAACCGTTGAATCTCGTCGTCCGTCATGTCTTGGTTCTCTGCGATATCGTCTCTAAACGCTCGGCCTGTCCTTAACTTGTAAAGTGCTGAGAAAACATTTCTCCCAAGTTGCTCGAAGTTTAGGTATAGAACGGGGCTTTTCTTTGCTAGTGTCAAACCTATATTTCTAAGCACAGTTGACTTACCTGATTTTGATGCTCCGATGAACAAGTAGTAATCTCCTTGCTCTATACCGCCCTCCAGCACCTCGTCCAGTTCAGCAATACCAACCTTGATCGGTCTTAGAGCTAAGTATTCGGCCATAGCTCGTTGACCTGCATCTCGAAGTTTGAGAAGCTCTAAATTTTCATCTTGTGTTGGTTTATTCTCCTCCATATTTTTATGCTGATATAGATCCATTCTTTATAGTTCCATTTCTGTGTTTCGATACTACATGAACAGACTCAATATCATGGAGGATTGAGTAAATGAGGTCAGTCATTACTCTTGCTGGAATCACCCTACAATCAAGATTGTCTAATTGTGAGCTGGTTACAACAGTCCCGTTTGTGCTTGCATTGTGGAACGCAAGCCTCTCCTTGGCAAAACTTACCCATAGTGGATTTGGTTTGAGTACATCATCAAACTCACACAACCCAATTGTGTGTGGTGTGCTCATGATGTCTGGTGCATCATACATTTGGAAATAATCTTTTGAACTAGGATCTTGGATTCCCCAAGTTCCTTTATAAAAAACAACCAGCAGCTTCTTACCATCAGACCCCCTTATCTCGATTTGCCATTCGTTTGCGATGGCGTCAACAATAAAGTCTTTGGCTATTAAAGCTCCTGTGATTGAAAAGTGTTTCATATAGTACTTGCCTTCCGGCGATTATGGTTTCGGTCGAAGCTTACTCGCTTCATTTTGAATTAAAAAACTCTCTTGTCCCCAAGGTGCGTCGGCTCACATGTGCCGTGGAGCTAGGCTCCGCCTTGAAGACAAAAGAGTTTTCTATCATGTGATTTACGCAAACAAATTGTAACACGATTTTATCCCAAATACAAAACCCGCCGCAAGGACGGGTTGTGCATAAGGTGTGACTAGAATGGAACTTCTTCTGTGTTTACAGGTGCTGTGCCTTCTCGAGTGATAGTGTACTCGGTATCAACTCCAGTACATGTTCTCTTTACGTTAATTGTTTCTCCAGGTTCTACTCGTGCATCCCTCATTGCTGAGAAGAACTTTCCACGTGTAGTTCCTTGTGTCATCTCTGCTTCACCACCTGATTCATCGGTGAAGTAGAAAATATATTCCTTACCATCTGATGTTCTATAAAGTTCAGGGGTTTCATCTCGCTGTTCTTTGTGCATCACTTCCTTGAAAGTGAGTACCAGTGAATCTCCGTCTCCAAGTCGTTTGTTTAAGTACTTGCTGTTTGAGTAGTCTGCTGCTGGGGCTTGTAGATCTGCGTTGTCCCATATGGACATAGTTTTTGTGCTTAAAAAATTTATTATATCTTTACTCTCATCCTCGTATTTCATTGGGCGTTTTTGTATCATTGGCGTTGTTTTATTTATTGACGCTTTCTATTATATAGGGTAGTCTTATTTTTGTAAACATATGCCATATAAAGACTTAAGACCATATATGCGTGCTTGGATAAAGCGCGAGATGGCACCACGAATAGATCGTTATTGTAAGAAAATGGGAGTTAAGAAAGTAGACTTTTACACAGAGGCTGTGGATAAGTATCTAAAAGATCATAATTTATAAGTAAACAAGGCTATTGACAAGGTAGTCTCCCTGAAGGTAAACTAGATATAGAATTCATAACAAACGTTATATGCAATCTATACGCACCACCATCCTTAACTCATTAGCATCTGACTTTAGTCGGACAACTAAGGAAGAAAGGAGCGCTAAGTACCGTGACCAAAAGTTCATTCAATACCCTAGAGGGTGTGCAATCTGTGATGATATCTTCCTCTTAGAAGAGGAGACACTTTGCCCAACCTGTAAAGATACTAGCTCTTGTCAGGTAGACTCATGTAAGATGAGTGTCGTGGATTACGGGCACATTCTCTGTAAAGACCATCTTCGATCTTTCGTAGACGACATGGCTAATAGAATGAATCAACGATAATATGGAAAAGTTCTACTTAGCTATCGGTATCATCTGTATCTTATTCTCAGGGTTCAATATATGAAAATTACCGATCATCAAAAATCTCGTATACTCTACGAGTTGAAAAAAGCGAGTTGTAAAACTGAAATCTGGAATGACTTAGATGTCGTTGATAAAGGTGCAGCTAGTGACATCATCTCAGCATTTCATAGAGGGGATAGAGACATTGCCCTCAATCAATTAAAACATTTAATCCCAACCTATGAGTCTGGAATTTAGAAAAGCAGAACGTAAGCAAGCAAAACTTCGTGTAGGACTTGTTGCCCCATCAGGTTTTGGAAAGACCTATAGCGCCCTTCGAATTGCAAAAGGCTTAGGAGGGAAAGTAGCTATACTTGATACAGAAAATGGATCAGCTGATTTGTATGCAGGAGACTTTGACTACGATGTGCTTCAAATGAATGCACCGTATCAAGCTGCTAAATATATTTTAGCTATTGAAGCTACAGAAGAAGCTGGTTATGACACACTAATCATTGATAGCTTGACCCATGCTTGGACAGGTGAAGGTGGAATGCTAGATAAGCAGGGTGCTATTGCTGATAAAACTGGGAATTCTTGGGCTGCTTGGCGCCAAGTTACACCAGACCATAATCGACTTGTTGAGAAGATACTACAAAGCAAACTACATATTATTGTTACTATCCGTGCAAAGACAGACTGGGTAGTTGATGCAGGTAAGCCTACTAAGATTGGTCTTGCCCCACAGTTTAGAGATGGTATTGAATATGAGTTCACTTGTGTGTTTGATCTTGATAAGAGTCACAATGGACATGCAAGTAAAGACCGAACCAGTATGTATGATGGTAGTGTTATACCAATGACAGAAAAAGTTGGGGAAGAGCTCCTAGAATGGCTGGGTGGATCTAAACCATCCGTAGAAGTTATAGAGTAGTATGTGTCCACACTTACCAGATGATCCAGATATCGAAGTTTGTGATTTCTGTGGATCTAAAAACGAGTAGACCTATAGGGTCTTCTCACTCTGCTCCGATCGTTTGAACTATGAGTCATCTTCCGCAAGGGAGCCGCCAAGGTAATGCTTACATGGATAACGACGCAGTGGAGTGATAAGCCCCTATATGAAATATCATGTATCTTCTTTAGTGATGTTCTTGTTTGTTCTTGTTATGATGGTCATAGCAGTCATTCCCTATATCTTTTACAGCAACATGGCACTTATCTGTGAGGATGCAATGTATAAAGTAATTGCTGGATAGCTTGTCGGTCTTGCTCCCTGTATCATCTTTCAACGGAGGGTACAGAGAACACAATTTATTCGACGTTGGCTCACTCTAACGGGAGTGCTAGCACCAAGGTCGACTCCTATACCCACCCACGGGTAGGAGCAAGGTGGATAAGTGTTTTCAGGGTCGTTCTTAAACGACGTATAGGTATATCTCATTTGTCGCTCTCAAGGCTTGTTTTTGAGGGCGGCTCTGAGAACATTCATGTCTTTACGCTGCGAGTTTCGGTGCGGTTACTCGCGGTGGGTGTAATCCTCCTCACCCGTTAGCATAAACGACGCTTGGCTCAGTCAGTCCCCCTGTACTGGGCCGTAGCGTAAAGATTTGAATATGGAACATACAACATGTGATAAGTGTGGAATGAAGCGTAATGCTATCACTGCGCCCGAGTGCCCTACCTGTAAGTTTGGGCTTAAAGGAAACAATCGCAAGCAACCATATAGACGCAATCCTAAAGAAAAGGAATAAATGGTATAATAGATAGATGCACAACCTAAGGAGGGCTAAAAGATGAAAAATCTCAAGTACGCAGCCCTTCTTACGGGGCTGCTTTTCGTTATGAACTGCATTGATGCGGTGTATACCCTGCACTGGGCCGTAGCGTAAAGATAGGAGAATAATGCAACTCTATATCGCAAGAGGTACCTGCACCGTGTGCAACACCTGGTGTGAAAGCAATCCTGCTTCCAGTCAGGGAGATGCAAACATCATGCTCCAGCACGATCACAAGATGGAGTTCAAACACTGCTTCGAAGGGAGTATCACTATCTCGGAGCAGAAACAACAAGGAGGGAGAGATGAGTCTCTGCGGACCAAAGATCGAAAAGATCGCGGTCGGGGCTCCTCTTCCATGTGAATGCGGAGAAGGAGAGATCGCTCTTGTTGAGTCAACTGAGGAAGGACCCGACATCCTCCCTTTTTCATTTGTTAACTAAAAGGTTTACAAACCAACCATAAGGGGGTATCCTATGATAGATAGTGGCCCAATGCTCATCATACTTTATTTCGTATGGGGAGCGTGTACATTAATCATGTTTCTATTATTCATAAGCGCTATGTTTGACGTCTATGTCAGATAAAGAAAAAAAAGTTTCCCCAGAGGAAGCAAAGAAAGCCCTCGAAGAAGAGGCAAAGAAAAGAGTAGATGCTTGTTCAAAAGCATTGCAGGCAACTCTTGAAGAAAACCAATGTTCACTTGCTATATCAATGCTTGTAACAGAGCAAGGAAACATGCCTCAGATTAGAGTGGTACCAGTGGCACCTAAAGAATAACCTCACTCCCCTATCGAGATAGAGGTATCAAAAAACCCCCTAAATTGGGGGTTTTGTGTTATCTAGGGCAGAGAAGGGAAGTGCTTAGGCTTCTGCGCCAGGGACAGGACAATCACATACCTTTTGATCTTCTGTGCATTCGCACTTGAATTCGTCACTCATATTTATTTGATTCCGTGTCGGATTCCTGAAGCAAGTAGTGCTGCTTGAATCATTTGTATTGCTAGGTCGCTTTCAAGCCAACCCATGCCTAGACCTACTAAGGCCCAAGCAACTGATACTACTGCGATTGCATAAGTCTTGCGTCCCGACATGCTCGGCATTGATGGTACTTTCATATTATTTCTTGAAGTAATCGCTTCTCTTAATTGAGAAGTCTAATTCATAAGCTTTAGTTTCTGTCTTTCCCCTACTGTGTGCATAGAGATAGTTTTTGACGTCACTGTATTTCCATCCGAAATAAGTAACTGCTTTAACTATGACATACCACCTTCTTCCAGCGATTCCCCTTGCAACCGCATTAGCAGTTCTTTGCTCTTCTGTTCCAATGTTTTCAAACCATACTTCATCGATGAAACGCCGGAGGTCATATGCGATAGCTCTCTCTTTGTGAATGTTACGTTCTGTGATCTTAATCTCTGCCTTAATTTCTTTATCAATTTTAAGTTCTGTTTCCTTGTCAGGTGGGACATACGCAATTCCAGTATATAGGTGTGAGTAATTGCGGGGTATCCAAATCATACCGTTATCACCCCAGTAAGGTCCCCAGGAATTAATGAGTCCTAAATAAGGCTCACCATTGTAATCCTCTCTCCATGCTACTGCGCACATATCATGCCCAGACCATGAACTGTCTGGAAACTTTGCTGGAACGACACCTCCATTGCGAGCCTTGTTATACTCGCGGTACCATTTCATCCCAATCTTCACCGGTCTCTTTTGTTCAAACATGTAACGAACTGTTGCATCAAATATGGCCTGAGAGCCTCTAGAACGCGTCACATACACGTAAGAGCCCCCTTTATTGTCTTTTGCACTTTCACGCATCTCAGGGGTCTCTTGGAGCCTCAGATACGCATCCTCTTTACCAACATATCCTTCATTGGGAGCTAGATCATAATCACATACCCCCTCATTAACTAATACAGCAACAGAATCCTTTAAATAAGCACCATATCCAATTCTTGAACTAGAGTATTTGCTATCAGTCTTAATCTTCCAATAACCGTGTCTAGGACTAATTTCTTTACTAGTAGTCTGATGCATGCAACCAAAAGTGGAGTGAAGAGTACAAGAGCTTGTTTTCCCTTGATTCAAAACTCTATGCTTACGGGCACTAACATTCCCATATTTAGGGATAATTGGTGCACCAAACACCACTATATCGTCATATGCCAAGTTACGAGGGTCTGTATCGTGATCCTCATTATGGACATAACCTAGGTGCTCGCTATCTTTCGGTTCTCTCCTCAAGATATTTTTGAGCCATTGCATAAGTATTGACATTGTAACTTAATTAGGTTATATTGTGGGTAGTCACCCTTAATAAAGAACTTTATGTTAGAAATACTAATTACTATTGCCTTCGGATACTTTGTGGGCAAATGGCTGTTTGATAAAGATTAATTTAGATCAATCTAGATTTAACTTTTTAATGTTTTTCAACTTCCTTAGACCTTTTTTGGATGGCTGTGTGATACCTAATAACTCATCTAATGCTCTTTGTTGATCTTTAACATTGAGCTTTCCTACATCAACCACCTTTTCTGCTAAGCCTAGCTCACTTAATCGCTTCGAAGACTCTTTTTGAGTTAATAATCCAGCCTTATCTACATGTGATGGTGCTTTTATGGCACCTGGGCCTAATAATTTGGTTGACTCACGTTTCCTAATAAGATCTTTTAGGAATTTTCTACTATCTTCTATAGTTTTGATAGATGAAGGTATAACACCCGCTTTTCTTAACTTATTAATAGCACCAACAGAAAGTCTGTTCACATCATTTAACATTGAAACAAGTCTTACAGCTCCTTCACCAACTAATAGTGCACCAACCGGACCTGTTGTTGTCCCAGCTACCGTACCAATCAATCTTGTAAATCCAGCTCCTAATCTACCTCCTTTAACAGCATTCCCATTAATATTCTTCAAGAAATCTTTAGCTAAGATAGCTTTTTGAATTTCTTTATTAATAGTCTTTATAATATCCTCACCAACAGCATTCTCAATGGCTTCACGCATAGCTCTTGCTACCGCTTTTCCAGCAGGTGCTTTTTGTGGAGTCATTGTGTTAAACGCAATGCTTTGTAAACCTGATTTTACCTGATCTGCCTTATATGGGTCTAGAAAATCTCCAAAGGATTTTCTCTCTGCTTCTATAAGATTATCAATTTCCTTTAACTGTATATTACGAGTATCAGAAGCTAATCTAGGTTGTTTTTTAACAGAATTACGTGCTGCATCAGCAACATCATCCAAACTAACAGTTTTAGATCCACGATATTGTTTTAATACATTCTCTTTCATTGAAAAAAGAGGCTCCATTCCAATATCCATATCACTCATAGCAACATTCGTTGAAAATTTCTTTCCACCATCAGTTGTTTGAATTTCAGCCCCAATTTTTGCAAGATAACCTTCTAAGCTTTCTCCTGTTACTTTAGAAAATTCATCAATGTCTTTAACTTGTTTTTTTGTACCACCTAGAATCTTTGCGTAAGTCTTTTCTGCTTTTTTCGCAGCATTATCAGACCGTTTTATAGCTTTTTTAGCAGTTCTTAATACAGATTTTTCAGCAGCTGTTTCTATAGATTCTCTAGCAACTCTTGTGCCAACCTGCGCCCCTTTAGTAACAGGTGCCCCGGAAAGAATATTACCTACTCCAGCTAAATCTTTTGATATTTCAGGATGTTCTTGTGAGAAAGCCTCCCATTTATGAACTACATCAGGGATACTAAGACCAGTACCAAGAATATTAGTATTTTGAATTCCTTCAGAGAAACTTGTTTCAATCTTTTTCTCAGCACTCTCTGGTAATAGAAGTTTTCCAGCACCAATTACTCCTTCTGCTGCTATCTCTCCAAGACCACCGATAATATCACCAACAGTTCGTACACCAAATCTTGCTGGGTTGAGATCACCAGCAACTGCTTTTTGAAAGTTCTCTTGTATAGAAGAAAGTCTTCTAGAACCAGCTTCACTAATTCCTTTAGTAGTTTCAACAACATCACCAGCAGTTTCTTGTAAGCGTGTTGGCTGGCTTTGCCTAACTGGTTGTTTTTTGCTTAAAGCAAGACTTCTGATTTGATTTATTTGATCAGGTGTCATGCTTGATGCTGTTGGTGAAACGCTGTTCTGTTTTGATTCGGATAAGAGTCTGATCTTATCTAGTTGTTCTTGTGTTAAAGCCATATTAAGCAAATTTACTCATTAGATCTTTACCACCTTCTTTTTGATACATTCCTTTAATCACATTCTTTTTCTCTGCATAGCTCATAGAATTCCATTTACTATCAGAGATAGCTGTGTGATTCCACCGTGGTTGTCCACCTTGTGTATAGAATCCCATATTGTCGATCGCCTTGATTGTTGTAGCAATTGGATCACCAAGTAATCTAGCAGTCTTTAAGTTTGGATTGTTTGGAAAAGCATCTCCAACAACATAATCCACACCTTCTACAAGACCTGCTGTTCTAGCTACGTCGGTTGTAAATGCTGTTGGGTTATTGTGTCTATCAGTTCTCATACCAGAAGTGCTGACACTTACCCCCTGGCTAGGTGCTAAACCCATCATGTCGCTAAATACTTCTGGGCTAATTGATTGTTGTAAAATTTCTTCAAGCTCTGATTTAGTTGGTTCTCTTCCTAAAACTTCAAATGCAGCCTCTACATTAGGATCTCTTTGTATAGATGCTGTAACTGATCCACCAGCTTCTTCAACTGCTGCTGTTTTCCATCTTTGAACAGATTCTTTTATTTGAACAAGCTGTGCTCTTAACTGTGCTGGAGTCTGACCCATCTTGAGAGAACCAAGTTTACTTTGAAGGAATATTAACTCTTTATCTGATACTTGACCCAAAGCTCCGCCTGTCTTAGAAGCTTCTCTCATTGCTGTAAGAACGCCGAAAGCAATATTAGCTTTAAGTGTGTCTAATTGACCTTCAAAGTTTCTAAAATCATCAGATCGCATAAAATCAAACAGTGGCACATCAGCTGATCGACCAGCAATCCCAGGGCTTCTGTCTAAAATTTCTATAAGACCATCTACTGTAGTAGTAGCAATGTCGGCACTCTCATTTAAGAAGCTAGACCCTTGAGTTTCTCCGTCCTCAAATTCACTACCACCCTCACCAAGTTCAGGTGATTCAAAAATTACTTCACCGGTTACAGGATTAACAATCCTATCTCCTACTCTAATACCCTTAACAAGGGCATCTAATTCTTCAGGGCTTGTAAATTTAACTTGATTTCCTTCAGCATCTACGATCTTATTTCCAGTAGCATCATAAAGGAATCCATCATTTACCTGTCTAGTCACATTTACATCTACCTCAGCAGCTAATTTTTCAACACTCTCTTTATCAAGAGCTGCATTAATAAGACTTAATCTAGCTTGATCACCTGCCTCCTGGGCTGCAATCTTAGCATCTGTTAAATCTGCAATAGCATCTAATCTTGCTACATTTTCTGCTTGCATTAATTTTGCGATATTACCTTCCATTTGTGCAATTGTTGCCTGGTCAGCACCCTCAAGTACAGCTCTTTCTAACTCAAAGTTTGCCTGTGCAGTTGATCTTGCAATGTTTTCTCTTTCAGAGAGTTTAGCCTGGATACCACCAAGTCTTGTTGCACCAACTGTTGTAGTTAGGTTCCCTCGTCCACCAAGAAGCCTTTCTTCAATTGAAGTAGTTTCTTGTGCTTCACGTCGTGCTGTACCAAGAGCTGCCTCAGTAAAAGCTTGTCGTTCTTCTTCTAGACTCTTAATTCGTCGTTGTCTTACTTTATCGAGTCTTTCTCTTTCTGTTTCTAATTGTCCCTGAGCTTCTATTCGCTGTCTTTCCATTTCATCAATAGCTTCCTGCTGTCCTCCCTTTGTTGCCTCAATTACACTGCTAAAGTCTGTAACTCCAGATAATAGAGAATCAATTTCTGCATCTGAAAAATCTTCACCAAAACCAAATGTCTGTCTCATCATTTTTCTTTGTGCTGTAGTAGAAGGATCTTCTTCAGTTGTTGGTTGATTAAGATCTCCAATAAAAGTAGGTGGTGGTGTAGGTGGTCTTTGAGCAGCAGCGCTTGCTTCTGCCTGCTGCTGCATTTGTGCAATTTTGTTTCGAACTCTAAATTTTTTATTCTCTTCAGAGACTCCAAGATCATTGTCACGAAAATTTTTACCTCCTGTTGCAAGTTCATGAGCTTCTCCACGAAGTTGGTTTACAGCCGCTTGTTTTCTTCGAGCTGCATTAGTCGCGAGTCTATCTATCCTTTGTTGTTCTTGCTTAGCAAGTTTCTGTCCTTCAGCGGTCTTGAGAAAAGCCTTGTGCTGTTCCTCACCCGCTTTTTTTAATTTTTGTATCGGTGTTAATGCCATATGTTTTTTTAAACGATTTTACTTGCAATATAACCAACCGCCGTGACACTGTTTGCAGCCGCTGCTCCACTCCACTGGACCGTTACAGCCATTGTTAGGGCGCCTGTACTATCTTCTGCCGCTGTTCCAGTCACAACATCCTTTGCTGAGTTGATAGCCGCAGTGAAGTCTTCAAACCCAACACCGATCGATGAATAACCAACCTGTGTGTTTGTTGCACCAGATCCCCATAAAGTAACTTCAATGAAGCCTGTTAAGTTTGTTCTAGCAACACCAGACTGTTGTTCAATACTTGCAGTTGCTACTGTTGTTGCTCCATATTTTAAATTTACATTAAGTCGATGTCCATTGGTTGCTCCAAGATCAAAATCAGAAATTGGAATCATAACTTTAACCCCACCATTAGTTCCTAGTGTATTCGCTGGTACCGTAAAGGAAGCCAGTGAAGTTTCTACGGTTGTATTTGCTACTGTTGTTGTTGATGAACCTGATTCAACTAGAATTCCTACTGCACCATCTACATAAGTCTTACTTGCTGCTGCATCTCCATCAGTTGGTGTTGTTGGGACGATTATATCCCCATTACCATCGGCAAGAGGAATCTTACTTGCTTCTGCGGTTGTAGATGTATCGATAAAGCCCATTGCAAGCTCGCCGTTAGCATCGAGGATAGGAATCTTGTTTTCGTCTCCAGCACCACTACTAGTTTTAACAAGCTCGTCATTTGGAGGTACCAAAAGCGCACCTGTGCCTCCGGTAGATGTACCAGTACCCATTTCGGCATTAGTTGCCATTTCGATAATACCAGCGACCGTAGCCGATGCATTAGGCACCGATGCGGTTCCGACTGAGTGCCATGCTCCTCCGTCATAATACTGAAACTCACCAGCGGTTGTGTCATATACAAGCATTCCATTGGTTGGAGCTCCCAAAGCATCACGTTCTACTGTCGTGAGGTTTGGAATTCTTAGCGTTGTAGAAGCACCACTAAAGTCAACTGGACCTGTAAAGGTTTCTCCTGCGATATCTGCCTTACTGTTTACTGCTGTTGCGATGTCACTGAAGATATTCCAGTCGTCAGCAATCACGACTTCTGTACCTGCTGCGTGAGCGACTCCACTTGAGCCTGCTCCTGTATAGATATCTACACCACGTGTGACACCTGAAAGTGCATTTGTACTTGAGTTCCAACCAGTTACAGAGATTATCTCTGGATTGTCTGGATCAAGAATGTTTAAGTAAATCGTTTCCCCACCTGGTGAATACTCAGGAACGTCAGACAAAACAATGCCTGATGTTTGTGATGCATCAATCGGTGACGAAAGCGCTTCAGAGAAAAAACTCTGTTTTGGAATATTGCTTAGGTCTGACATAAAAAATGTATTAAAGAATATTATTATTGTCGAAAAGGTCTAGCGCTTGAGTATCCGTATAAACGACAATAGTTCTTAGAACAACCTTTGCATCTGCTTGGTTATTCCATAGAGCCCACTGTAGCTTCTCGTAATCCTCATCTAAAGGAAGTCTTGCTTTGAAAGGATATACAGGAATATCTCCTGTTGCCTCATCTAGTTTACCTCCTAATGGAACTGTTCCTAACGGGGAAGTACCAAGCCCACCTAATGCTGTTTCTGGTGAATGGCGAGTGAAATCAATCGTTAATGACTTGGCAGGTGTTGTATTATTATCGTCCTTATAAATCTCTACGTTCCATTTTGCATTCTTGGAAATATACCCGTAGAAGTCGATATATCTAATTCTCTTTCTTCTTCCTGGAAGTCCAAAGTCTGTTCGTTTTCCACTAATACGTGAAAGGATTGGTGCTCCATTATCATTTCTTCCAGCAAACAATTCCCACACCTTATCTGAGCCTGCATCTCCATATAGGTAGTGAAGTTCTCCCTCACTGTCCTCATAAGTAGTCCAATCAAGTGCATTTATACCTTTAAAGTAACTCCATACAGATTTTCTAAAGTCTAGGTGTCTTATAAGGGTTAGACGCCCTAAACTTGTGGATAAGTTCCACATCGCATGGTTTTCCTTCTGTGTATAAAGCCCATTAATAGTTGTGTGGTCATCTGTAAGATCATACAGAGTTTTAACTGGATCACTTTCAGGCTGTCCAAACAATTGATTGTCTCCAATATTCTGTTTCGAAATATCGAAAATTCCTTGACGTGATGCCAAGAAAAGTGAGTTCTTCTGTGTTTGTAGGATTGACCGGTTGCTTTCAGTACCACCACCCCAATCAAGTGTTTCTCGTGAAAAGTCTGATAGAGCCACTGTATAAGTACGTGTAGTCTTTGTTACAACAAGTACTTGTCCAAGTGCCTTGATACCTGTGATCTCTTCACTGTTTCCAATATCAATGTTTGCAACGTTAGATGCATTACCTTCCCATGGATTAGCAGGCGCACCACTAGATAGAAGAACCTGATCTTGTGCTGAAGCATGTCCTGCAAATGAAACGAAATCATTTCCTACCTCAAGGTACTTAGGTCGTACAATCGGTGGGGGGCCAGCCTGCTGTGCTCTCTGTGTAAACGTTACGTTATCTGTAGAAGATCTCATGTCATCTACACCGTTTGCTAGAACAAGGATATCTCTGTAAACGATAGAGTCCCAAGGACCTGTATCTGTAACAGACTGCCTGTTGGTGTAAGTACCCTCATTAAAAGGTGTCCCTTCTGTATAACTGTAAATATCTGTATCAGTTCCAACAGTTAGGAATCGTTCTCCTGCCGCAGTCTTCCAGAAACGCAAACTATGAATCGGTTCTCCCGACCCTACATCTGCTCCAAACTGAGTGATTCCCTTTCTGTTCTCCCAAAGCCCATCCTTTCGACGCACCATGTTAAGTGCATCAGATAGATGATCATCAGGGATCTCAGTAGGGTAGCCCGTGTTCAGTGTCTCAAAGTTGTTAAATACTAAACGATTAAGCGCCATAAATATTATCTCCTAACCACGTGGGTTGTAGTAAGCTCCTCGTCCTCTTCGTTGCATTCCAACGCGTGAACTATACTGATCGGCTGTCTGAGTATTCACAGTTACGTCATCAACCGCTTCTCTATAGTAGACCAAGAATGCAGTAGCCATATCCTCATATCCTTTAATGCGTCGCATTGTGAGAAAAGCTGCATATTGAACAATTGCTTCATCGTACATGTCATCTAGTGGGGATTCATCTGTATCACCTGTAGGTTCAGTAAGTTTCTTGTAATAAGGAACTGTTACTGTAAATCCACTATCTGGTACTGGACTAAAACCAATTGCCCATCTAGCATCATCTTTTCGAACATAGTAACGAAATGGTTGCCCACTGTCTGTTGCGGGATCAGTGACACCTGTAAGTGCAACATAATCAACAGGATAAAGTGGTGTGCTACCTCCAATCTTTACTGCTTGAGGACTTGCTACTCGAATAAAGTTACTTGGCAGTGTAGATTCCTGTGTACCAGAGACTGTTGTTATCGTTGCAATTTCAACGTTTTGAGGAAGCGAATAGTTCGCATCCTGCTGAATCTTCCGAATAGACCTGTTAATATTTCTATTCAAAAGAGCCACCGAGTTGATTCGGTTGTTTGGGTCTATTTTCATCTCAGACAATAGCTGAGACCTTAGATCTGAAAGTTGGGTGGCCATATAAAATTATTTCTTTGGTTTTTTGCTCTCTTTAACAATATAAAAATCTTTTACTGATTTTTCTAAAACTTGCACCTCAGTCTTTTCTAACTTTCCGTCCTTTGTTTTATAAGCAATGGACATAATTGCTATTTATATTTTACCATTTTTTTAGGGTATTAGACATCTTCTCTAGGTTTCTTTTTTAGAGCTTTATGAGCTATTTTTCGCTTCTCATAATCATCTTTAACCTGAAGATTACTTTTTACACGTCCATCAAACCAACACTTCAAATCCTTCTCTGAACCACGTGC
>Ga0080013_1001418_pt1 | contig 31924 bp, 39 predicted proteins | sample ETNvirenome_6_85_FD_69236 | JGI IMG/M metagenome (GOLD analysis project Ga0080013, IMG submission 69236) | Marine viral communities from the Pacific Ocean - ETNP_6_85 (SPADES assembly) (version 2) | ecosystem: Environmental > Aquatic > Marine > Oceanic | place: Pacific Ocean | collected 2013-06-19 | reverse complement strand
TGTTAATCCAAACTTACCTAGAGATATATTGCGTAGTGTTATCTCGTCTAGTCGAGACTGAGCAGGTATATTAATCTGCAAAGTTTGTGACCTGTCGGCAGGAAACTCAGCGTCTACTATAGGATTACCTACCATTGAAGGGGCCGTATACTGTGCGCCCAACATAGGGAAAGTTATTTGTTGTTCTCCACTGTTAATCAATACAAATAATGAAGCAATGAATCCCAGAGCAACTGTACTTAAAGATACTATAACAATCTTACCGCCACCCATATAGATACCACCGGGAAGTGGAACTCTAAAATTCCAGAACCGTGGTAACTTGGTTGCCAGATTTGGAATACTGAACTTCATGTCCGGGGTATCGAATTTCTTATCCTTCATTGCCCTTCCCTCCTATCTTTGCCTTCAATTCATCTGACATAATTCCCACTATCGCTGCTGCTGCCGATGTTACAGGCAGTGAAAATATGGATAGCGCTAATAGGATTACATCCAGGTGCGGTGCTACCTCTGCTGGCTTACTTGTCACTTTGTAAACAATCAAAACTCCCAAAGTAACGAAAGCCATAAAAAGAGGTCCAACTAAAATTATGACTAAAAATTGGCTACCTGTAATTACAGTCTTCTGGGCTGCACCAAGTTCTACTATTTCTGCTTTCGCATCTAGTAACTCCTTTTCTAATTCAGTTTCTCTTGAGGTTGTCATTCAAGTTTACACTCAAGTCGCTGCCGTAAATTCTTTAGGGGTGTACGATAGTGAAGCTATGCCATGCTTGTTAGCACGGTTGAGTATGCCGTTGCCCATCTTGTTCACTTCAAACACCTGCCACTTGGCATCGTCATCTATGTTCTCGTCCATAGCCTCAACGTAGGCTCTTGCAAGAGCCCTTGTTGCTGAGTCTAGAACAACACTCTTAGTCGCTCCACCCTCAACCGCTATGCTGATTGTTACGTCACCAGTTGCCATATCTTTCTCCTATGTTGCTGCCGTGAATGTTTTTTCTGTGTAACTTAAATTTGCTCTACCGTGGTCATTAGCACGTTTAACTATGCTTCTAGCAAGATTATTTACTTCTATAACTTGCCACTTGGCATCGGTATCTATATCTGAATACAGGTTTTCATCATAGGCTCTTGCAAGTACCCTTGTTGCTGAATCAATAGTGGCTGTCTTGGACACTCCTCCCTCTATTGCGATACTAATCGTAATATCTCCAGTAGCCATACCTAGCTCCTTAATTCCTGTAGTTCTTTTTCCATTACGTTAATTCGTTCATATAGCTGGTACATGGCAGACCATGTATATTGTGTAGATTTCTGCATATTTAAGCCGAGCCATTCAGACCCATCATTATTAGTAGAAATATCCATTACTCCAAGTTTAGCCATATGCTCTATACCCTTGCGGTTTAGGGACATTTCCCTGAGAGCCAGAACGTCATCGTGCCATTCGACCTTTCCACAACATTCGAATCGTTCTGCTTCATGCCTTCCACACGATTCACAAACATAGTCAAAGACAGAACCAAGAGCGAGAGTAAGAGTTGTTTCTTGGTCACTAGAAGCAATGCGAAGGGCATCAGTACCACCAATGTCGTAACTGTTAGATATTGCAAAACTCTTGGAATTAGATTGGTCAATCCCTGCCGACCAGTAAACATTCGTTGAGTATGTTGTTGCCCATACGATAGTAGGATCTGCATCATTTTGACCGTTGACATAAATCTCAACAGTTGCATCTGAAGCAGCGGTTGTTGATGTATTGTTTAAATGTATCTTGTTGGCAGCCCCAGAGTTAGCAACCGATGCTTGTAGATAGCCACTATCTACATGCACATCCCCATCAAACGTAGAGGTTCCATCACCATCGATAGTAATTCCTCCAGCATGTCCAGCAGATGTGCCAGAAAGAAGTTGTATCTGGTTGCCAATTGTAACGACTGAAGGTGGATAAGAAGTGTCAGATGCGTTATCCATAATCTGGATACTAGCCGTGCCGTCACTGGATTCAAATCTCGCTACCCCGTTAGCATCGTCTTTAACGTGCAGAGGAGTCGTAGGAGCACCTGACGCTTGGTCACCAATCCATGCACCCCCATCAAACCTGCTCACCCCACCAGCTACCCATAGGGCGTAGTTAGATGTTTCACCTTCTGATGGAGCATCCTTGATGTATACAGTAGAGGCATTAGTTAATGTGGCTGCTGCTCCAGAAATAGTCGGCTTTGCAAAATAAGCAGATGCGAATATAGGATGTGTTCCACTTGAATGTTCGCCAATCGTACCTGCAACCCACAAATTCGCTGCCGTTGCGTTTCCTCCGGGGTCGAGAGTGTCCGAAATCTGTAACCCTGCTGCTGAACCTGACCCTGCCGTTCCGTTAAGATAGACATGAACAGAATCGTGGTCGGTAGCCCCAAGCCCTATATGTCCAGTAGTGCCATCAATCGAAATAGCGGTAGTTGTACCAAGGGCAGTTCCCAATCCGATAACCAAGTCATCTGCGCTATCGTACACTCCGATATGGAAGTCCTGTGCGTTGCCGTCAAATAATATTTTTCTATCAGCGGTAGTGCCAGTACCTATTGTTATGTCTTTTTGAAAAATTACATTCTGAGCGTTATCTAAAACAAAAGACGACGAGGGGTTACTGTTTGTCCCGAAATACATGTAATCATTGGAGTGGGTATAGACAATATGTCCCTGTGGCATATTTGAAGTGTGAGCCGTATCGTTAAAATATATAGCTCCACGACCTGATGAAGTGTCGTTAGTTGCTAACGTAATTCCAGTCTCGCCAGTTGAATAAACGACAAGGTCATCGCCATTGGCATGATAACTGGCAGGGTCAACTCCACCGATACCAACTTTATTGCTACTATCTATCCGCATAGCCTCGCTTTCACTAACACCAGTATCAGTTGTATAAAATACCAATCTACCCGGAGCAGCGTTGACTCCCGATGTAGCAGCGTCTAACTGTCCTGATATTCGGGCAGCATAGTGATTGTATGCATTTGCTTCAGTATCCGTACTACCATCATCAAGTGCAAAGGTGATATTTCCTAATGTGTCACCAGCAGTATCTACCCTACTGTCTGCATGTAAAGTTCCTATAGAACCCGCACGACTTTTAAAGAAATGAAGACTCGGGCCTCCAGTACTTGCTGACCACCTACCAATAGTAAGAGTAGAATCTGCACCTGTTGTTCCCAGTATCTGGAATTCAGAGGCTTGATTTACTATTGTTCTCTGTGCCGTATCTCCAACAACTACACCACTAGCAGGAATTATCAGATTGTCCTCTGATTGGTCCCAGAGCATATAGGAGCCAGCCGTAGCACCAAAGAACTTAACATCATGACCTGTATCATCAACGCCTACATTTACCGCTCCAATAACAGTAAGGGTGCTTCCGTCAAACGTGAGGTTAGGTTCTCCCTGAGCGGTTTCCCCATCGACTGCGGTTAATACCTGGTTATCATCACCGCCCGTGGATATCTTGACGTTAGAGGTTGTTATTCCTGGCGGAAGAAATGTTCCTGATGGCATCTTTAATTAGGAGCCCGATTGTAGAACTGCCAGTCGATAGTCTCGGAAGACCCACCAGCCTTCTCTATCGCCAGGAAGTTCACTATCTCGTAACGGCTTCTGAGAAGGACTATGTCCCCCTCGTCCCATTCCGTCCCCTTGGTAGCAGTCGGAGCCGTTCCATCACGGGTCTCAACAATACTCGCTGTCCTGACATATCCTTCCGCATACCGAGCTCCAGAAGGTATATTTCCAGATCCTATTCCACCACCACCTGCCGTACCGTCAACGGCCTGTGTAACGAGTGATCCTGGAATTGGTGAAAAACCTAAACTAGCCATTTTTGCCACCTTTTTCGTTTGTCTGCGCCATATTCTTAATTGTTTCAGTAAGAGCTATACGCTCAAGCCTTTCAGCTTCACGATCTTCCCTTGTTCTTTCATTTTCAAGAGTTGCAAAAGCACGAGGATGCCGCGTCCTAAGATGTCTTTCCCTGTCCATCTCTGTGAGAAAATTGGATTTTCGACAACGGACAAGACCCATGCTGTCATATTTTTTCCTGTTTGAATCATCCTCATGTAGGAAACACTTTATGGTTCCTGTGACAGGCTCTATTCCTTCAGGCTTTCTTGTGGAAAATGTAAAAGAACCGTCCTCCCGTTGCTTCGTTAACTGTTGCTGAAGCATGTTCCTGTTAACCACTGAACGACTTGCTGTTCTTGTGTCATAGACATAGACATATCCTGCTGACTGGAGTTCTGAGGTACTCATGGTCATATCAGTAGTTGCACTGATTACCTTGCCGGCCTTTAGGTCTCCTGGCTCATCAGCCATTTCCGCATCCCTCATCATCTCTTCAATTGCAGGCTCGTTATTTGTCGTCATGTGTTCCTCTGCTTGTTATATCCCGGTCCGAATACACTCGCACCGCGCTTCCACTTTTTTTTCTCTTCTACGTTATCCCAGAAGATTTTGTTCCAATCTTTTGGTGCAATTTCAGGCTTTGAGGGCGGGGCTATGTTCATCTGCCTTGCCATCCCAAGAGCCTCTTCTACCGTGTATAAAGCCTCTCCTCCACCCTTTTCGTCAGGCACTCCGCATATTAATTGAAACTCGTCTGCAAAAAGTCTTGCGTCTCCGAGGTCTCGTTTTAACTTTACTTTGTGGTCATTTCGAATGACCGTTATCGTCTGTATGCGCCTGACAGACTTGGAATCAGAAGCCGGTTGGTTAATCTCTGAAAGATACCAGCACGGCTCCTGACCCCGTATTTCTGTTGTGGCTAGTTCAATAACAGATGCCACTGAAAACTCCTATGCAGTCCAGTCTCTAAATCCTCTGGCGTAAACATAGTCGACCTCAAATTCTTTCGCAGCAGCTTCCCTGTTTTCGAGCATAAGTACCGCAAAAAACAGATCATCTGCATTAACTGCACCGGTAATAGACTCAACCAGCGTCAACTCCTTGTCAGCAGCCAGTAAATAATCGATTCGGCCACTTGGGCTGATTTCTACCCTCGCCACCACAAACTTGTCAGCGGTGACTGTTTGACCCGATGAGGTTGTCGTGGTAGCTGTTATAGCAGTCCCACTTTTATTCGTGCCTGTGACAGCGCCTCCGTCACCTGATGCAGGTCGGAATACGTCTGGCGCACTACTGTCCATGTCAAATTGCAGTCCTGCAACCCCACCTGACCCATTAATGGTCATAGTTGCTGTATCATATTCAGCAGGCATAACGGGTGTGTTTGTATTCAAGGTTTCTGAAAAGCCAGCGAAGACAGCTACGTTTAAGTCGTCGGCTATCTTGAACCTTGCTTCTGTAACACAACCGCCATTAGAGGGCTTGAATGGCCCTGAAACCAAGGCTATTGCGTCATTGTCTCCGGTATCTGTGAGAAACTGGACTATTCCACCTTCTTCGTCAACCACGTTTTGAATAGTTCCTTCATTCACGGAAACCGCAAACCAGCCACCATTCAAATCAATATCTACATCAGCAGTCCATGTTACATCTTCATAAGAACCTAAAAAATCTTGAAAGGCTCTAATTTCTCCGAAATTTCCTCTTGGCATTTTGTTTAATCCTCCTCAAATAAAAAGATTATTTGCCGTTAATAATTAGTTGATTTATCCAGTTGGAGCGCTTGCGTCTGTTTCAACTTCAACGAGCCAGTTCCCCGCAGACCTTTCGCCGTAGGCGTATTCGTCATAGTGATAAAGCGCAGTTGCGCCACCACCAAGTTCGGGCATTCGTTTTGTCTCAACGTAAGGAGACCTACCCTCTACTAGAACAAGGGCCATCTGACTGAAGACTCCACCTTTGGCGTCATCATCGCCAGCGTCAATCGTCAGGTTGCCGTCCTCAAACAGCCTTGCCCCTGCGATAGTGCCTCTGTACCTGTTCTGGAAAGCCTCGGCTGCGATACCACTCGTGAGAACCGTACCTAACTGAGCTTCCGAAATACTGTCACCGGAAACAGCAGCTATACCTGGTGTGGTTAACTGGAAGTCGATGTCAGCAAGCTGAAATCCGTGGAATACAGCGTTTATCGGAGCGGAAGCGGGAGCAGGCTCCGTTGTGTTCGATGTAATCCTGTAAGTTGCCGAAGCAATATCACTTGTATCAAGACCCGCGCCACCATTACCAAACACGGTTGACGCGCCGTCAATAGCCGTAAGGCCGTCAACGTCTTTCTTTCGTTCAATTGCATTCTGTGCAAGTGAACCGGTCTGAGCATAAGCATTGGCACTGATTCTCAAGGCAACCCTGTCGGTGATTATGGTGTGTACACCAATAACTGTCGGGGTAATTGAGAAAAGCGTGTCGCTCATCTGTTGTGGGTTGTCGAGCTCAGTGCTCTCCGTTACTGCCTGTGCTGATAACTTCGCCATCGAAACTTCGTTCCAGACCGTACCGGTATTGGAATCAAGTCTCTGTCGGTCTACCAGGTTGGGCATTACGCCTGCAAATTCCCTTACAATTCTCGCAGAAGCGATCATTGTAGGAACGGAATCAGCAAGGCTATCAGTAATCGTATTACCGGCTGCCATATCTAAAACTCCTTATATGGACTAAATGCGGACTCCCTGCTTTCTAAGCACTTCTGCCGCTTGTAACATTTCATCTCTACTCACAGCCATGTTGGAATTACCAAGTTTTGAAAGTAAATTACTGCTACCCATAGAAGCCGGTGCCGCTGTCGTTGAATCCAAGTCCAGCGTATTAACCCCGTGGTCCTCGAGTGCTTTCTTTAATCTTTCTTCGTGGTCTTTTTCTGATTCCTCACGCCGCATCCTCTCAACCTCACGCATAACCCTGTTAAAGGTCGCCTGAGCCTGATAAAGACCGGCTATATCCTTACCGTCATAGGCAGGACCCCAGAGATTACGAAATTCTTCTAGCTCTGGTGCCGATGCTAAATCCAGTCCCGCCTCTTTTACCGTCTGGCTGATCTCATCAATCATCAACTGGGAAGTCCTTTGAAAAGTTGAAGTAGACTTGCGTGTCTGGGCGTTAGCCTCTATTTTTTGCAAGTCTGCATTGAACATGTCTTCATCTTGAGTCCCCTGATGCTTGAGTACCGCGGCTAGAGTGTCAGTTAAAGTCATGACATTCTCGGAGAGTTGGTCAAATTTTGCGTCGTCTCCTTGCTGGCCTCTATACCTACCTTCAAGAGATCGGTAGTCGTTCTCTCTCTTGGTAGCGCTTTCTTCCAGTTCTGCTATCCGCGTTTGCTGTTTTTCTGCTAACAGCTGCAGTGTCTCGATACTGGGAGGTTGCTGTCCCGCTTCCTGTGGAGATACAGGCTCGAAACCTGTAGCTGCACTGGGCTCGGGTGCAAGTTGGCCAGTCCCGTTATTTACTGCTTCTGGTGACGGGGTATTTTCAAAGCCCGCCGTTCCATTTTCCATCGTCATTTACTTACCTCTTTAAACAAAAAAAACCACCGAGGAACAAGTCCTGGCGGCAAAAGCGCACTAAATAGATTTATGTAAATTTATACTAAGTCTAGAAATTCACGTCCTTTATGTCAATGTCTTGTCCGTTTGATTTCAACATAAGCTGCTTTTTACACCTCGGACACACAAGATGTAGTGTACCGACGAGTATGTCACCTATTTTCTTGTGGCAATGGGGACATCGAACCCCCTGCCGTGTTTTCGTAACCATCAGCGGACTCCTGCGGGTTGTTGAAGACTATTCAAGTATTGCGCTGCCCCTTCATCCGGTCTCACACCAGGATTCATTTCCAGATAATTTACGATTCCCTGTATCAGGGGTTCTACATCTGAATATCTGATGGTTCCAATGGTGCCTCTCTCCTTCGATTGCTTTTCAAGGTAATTGTAAATGCTTTTAGTCACAGGATTAATCGGTTCAGCCTCTCCCCATTTCCACATTTTTGCATCTACGATCCAGTTATTAACAACATTGCCTTCAGGATCAAAAATAGCTTTTCTCCATCCTTTCTTTTGCTCATCGACCCATTTAAAGGCGGCATGAAGATACTTGGCAGTTTCTATCTCTTCTATTTCTTTTCTTGAGATTTCTTTTCTGATTGCCTCGAGATCATAAGATGCTTGCCTCTCTACGTCGTCTTTCTGTCCAGGTGAAAGTCTTAAATATGCCCTGTACATTTCTGAAATATCAGGTTCTGTAATAAATTCTTCCGGTTTTTCCATATTCATACGATCTATTAATTCCATAGGTAATTGATAGTATTGCCGCATAAATTGTTGATGGTCAGCATCGTATTCAATTAGAGCCTGTGAAGCTCGTGGATCTGAAAACACCTGTGCCCTGTAGTTTTCTGCATTAACCGTGGAAGGATCGGTAATGTAACGGACGAGGTCTGCACCCCCGACATCGAAGGCTTTTTGAAGTACCTTTTTTCTTCTAAGGTCTTCTTTTTCAAAATCAATAAAGCCTGTAAATGGGTCTTCTTCGTACTCACCCCCACTCCAGTATTCATGACCCAGCAAGTCTGACTGATGTTTAATATCAGGGTTTTCCCAGGCTTCCACGTATTCTGTATTATTTTTATTGTTTATGAACGCATCAAATGTCCATCTACGTCCCATTTTTACTCGTTCAATTGCCTCTTTAATTCTTAAATTATCAGCGCCACTGTTAAGGACATCTACAAGAAAGTTTTCACCATTTAAAAGGTCTTGCTTGAGGTTATCAAACGCTAGTGGTTCACCCTGCTTGACTATGTCAAGACTGTCAACATAGTTCTTAACCCTCGGGTCGTTGGCTACAACATTAAGTTCTCCACGAGAAGGGTTATTTAAATCCCATCCAAGATCATCCCCAAAAGAAGAAGGGCTTTTTTCACCTGCTGTTTTTTTCTCATTAAAAATTTCTCTTATCCAGTCACGGTACGAATAAGGGGAGTTTTTAACTCCGAAAGCCTCGGCCCCAGTCCTAATTCCAGCAGCAATTCCTTCCTCTTTAACGTCACCTATAGCTTTAGTAGCTATTTCTGGAATATCTTCGAAAGAAAAAGGAACGTACTGTTGCATTAGATAACCGATTTTTGCAATGGTTTCATTGTCTCCAGGCATCCAGTCTGCTACTGTTTTTCTGCCAACAGCATCAGCTTCAAATAATATATTTCCCATTTGCTGAATAGTACCCGAGGCAAGTCCTCTGAATCCATCTATGGCATGACCGGTTCCTGCCATGACCAGTAATCTAGCCAGTGAATCGTAGGTACCATAAAAAGAATAGTCCGTTCCTTTGTAAGGAACTTTCATGAAATTAGTGTTAAATATCCAATTGCCATCTTTGTCCTGTATGATCAACCTTGCATCGGTTTCGTTACCCAGCGCGAAGTTAGTCATGTAGGTTAATGTCGCGGCACCGCCAATTAACCGGAGCATAGATTTTCTTGCTATTCTCTGATCCAGAGGTATATCTCTTACACCTTTGCCTTCAAGCGCTTGCCTCGTGGCCCTGCCAATCACAGGAAGTGCCTCTACACTTCCGATGGGGTCAGTAACCGTAGCAAAGAGAGCCTTTCCGGTATTTGCCATTCTTGCTCCTAAAAACTTCGGAGCGAAAAAAAGAAATTCTCCTATACTTCCTCCAAAAGGTTTATCCGTCCATCCGGTTGCCTGGTTTACACCATCTGCGATTTCCTTTAATTTTCCACTTGACTCTAGTTCCTGTATCGTTTTACCGCTTCTAAGTTGTTCCTGTAAAAGATCGTCTGCCCATTCAAGTCTTAACTTGTCGCCATAAAATCCGAATGCCCTGTTAGCCTGCTTGATAAAAGGAAGACTTTGAATTCTTCCACCGGCTCCACGAATCTGAAATTCTGTCTCTGAACCTCCCTGACGTAGTTCAAATCTACCCCAGTCTTCTGATGTCAGTCTTCCATTTCTTAAAGCCGTGTCGTTGTAACTAACAATAAACTTTCCAAGTACCTGCTCTCCATTAGTTCCCCATGCCTCCCAGTGCCTGTAAAAAGTTTTTGCCGTAGCTTTGGGATTCGCAAAAACACCCAGAAGTCCGTGAATAGCAACAGCGCTGTCGTCACCACTCGCTCTTGTTTGTCTGAAAATACCATCGTGGGCCCTGATAATCTGTGAAATCCATTTGTCCTTACCTGTAGTTGGAATTTCCTTTTCAAAATTTCGACTAAGAGTTTTTGCGAACTCTTCTGGAAACGCTACATGATTTAAAGCAAAGGAATGTTCGACATTTGCATAACCAGTAGGAGGATTTTGTGCTAATTCTCTTGCGTGGTTATACTCTCCTTTCAAAGAATTCAGTAAGTCTTCGAGTTCACCCATTTCTTTTTGTGTTTCGTAGACGTGACGTAATGCTGCGGCTGTTCTGTCGTCATACTCTATTGCCCTGTTAGTAGCCTGGCTTACACTTCTTTGTATACTGTTTATCTGTCTTGCTTCGTCTTTACTTAATAACTTTATAGTTCGGTTAACTTCTTTTTCGAGGGTTTTCAAATCTCTATCAGCCCTTTTAAAGATTTGTTCTTTTTTGGCCGCTGCCGTGAGTTCATCCCTATTACTACGGTAATTTTGCATAGTAAGGTCATCGGCACTCGAGTAAAACTCCCCAGCAGATTCTCTTGCGTTCATATAAGTCTGGAGAGTTTCCTTTGACTGTTCCATGTTATCGATCTTATTTTCAAGTCTTTCAATTTTTCTCAGTAAGACTTCGTATTTACGCCCAATTGCTGCCGTGGGCATTTCCTGTAATACGTCATCATTTATTGTTCTTGCTATATTTTCTGCCTCATCAGTAAGCCCTTGTAATTCTTTAAGAGCCTTTTCGATAGAACGACCAACCGTTCCGAATTTCTTTTTCGCTAGCTTTAACCGATTTAAGTTACTCTGTATTTCTTTTGCGATTTTCCTTGCGTCGTTTATGTTCATGTTTACACGTCGACGTACATCCACAAGGTCGTCTCTAACATATCCTCCAGCTTCCACAACTTTTTTTTCAGCCGCAATAACACGATCCATTACAGGAGCCAGCCTGTCTACAGACTTATCTTTGACTACTTGAATCCTGGCATTTTCTGCATCAAGTTCCTTTTGAGCTTCTTTTAAAGCCTTCTCGGATATCTTTTCCTTTTCTGCTTTTCTTACATTTCTCCGTATAAGCGTGATTCTTTTTGAACGCAAACTATTTCTTATTGAACGAACCTGATTTGTAACTTTATTGTCTATAAGTCGCATTGCCGGAGTTGAATGAAGTGGTTTTCCAAATTCATCTGTAAGAGACAACAAGGCATTATTAGACCATTGTTCTGCAACTCTATCGGATGAACCTTTTAGATAGGATTGTGTAGCGTCTTTAAAGGGTTCATATGTATACCCTTTGTCAATACCCTGTGCCTGTGAGTCAAATGCTGCTGCTTTTTCAAACGCTTTTCTACCACCAACTTTTGTTTTAGTACCTGAATCTATATCTCCTTTTTTATACGCTCCTCCACGAGACAAATAAAAGCCGTTGGAATTAGGATTTAACTCACTTGTGACGATATCAAATCTTTTATTTGGAGGTATTCCTAGTTCAATCATAGATTGTTCCCACGTATCAAGTCTTTCTCTCATGTTTTTCATAAACGCTTTCTGTTCAGTAGAAAGATGATCCCAGTATCTGGGCAAACGAGCCGCAATGTCGGCAATTGTAGGATTCCCTGGTATCTGAGAATCAATATTAATAAATCCATCTACCGTACCGTCTTTATTGACAGTAAAAAGTTGTCTATATGTATAATCAAATTCCGAGGATATTGATGTACTTAGATTATCTCCTCTAGCTCTAGCAGCCGCTGCTGAATCAATTATTTGTTTTGCCTGTCCATCTGTCGTATTAATAAGAGAGGTATATTTCCCCATGAAGTTCCAGAGTTTTTCTGTTGGGGTAAATCCTAGTTTTACCATTTCTAGTTTTGTGGGATTATTTTTAGGAGGGGCATATACAATCACATTGTCCAGTTCCTGAGAACCTCCACTCACAAAAATTTTCTTTCCTGCAAGGTGTGCGGGTACGGAACCTGTTGAGGGAATAACTGTTGAAGGTGTGAACAGGCCGTTGTATATCATTCCTCCCCCTCTAAGAAGTCCGTCTCCTCCCCATTTAAGTATTTTTCCTAACCCATAAGCATTCAATGGGTCCATGACAACTTCTTCCATAAATCCCTTAGTTCCGAGATCGATAGACCCTATCTTGCGGGCTGCCTCACTTGATAGGGCATAAACAGAGGATAAAGGCCCGAAGGCAGTGTCACCGAAAAGAGGTGCTTTATCCGCAATAAATTTCATTCCCTCCCAGTCAAATACCCACGCAAGGTTAACGCTCATACTAAACATGTCTGTTTCATCCCATGCCCGTCTTGTGGCCTCACGGTCACCAATCCCTTCATCTTTATACTTCTGTGTGAGTTCACTTACGTCACCCGAATTAAAAAGAGAATTTCCCAGACCAGAAATACCAGGAGAGGGTGAAGATTCCATAAACCGTGCCGCATACCCGCTAGCCGTTTGTTGAGTTTCGTGAAGTTTACTCATCTCCTTCCCAAGGCTATCCAAAGTGAAATAACTGGCAGGGTTAGTAATAAGACGTGAAGATTCAAAGTCTTTCGGATCGACTGTCTGTGGCGTTGTTGTCATAGTAGTAGTCGGATCAGGGGAACCTAATTGTTTTAGGAAAGCTTCATCAAGATCGCCTTTCGTGGCAAGCCATCCACCTTTTTCTACAGGTGGCATATTAGGCCCGAGTATATCTTCTTTGTCTGGCAGTTCTTCAAATCCTCCAAGATTGTATAAATAACCCAGATCACCGGCACGGGGCCTGAATCTTCTTTTTTTCTCAGTTACGTCTTCAAATCCTGGTACGACGGCTTTACGTGCCATTACTGCCTCCTACTAAATACTGACAGAGCGCTACTTCCCCTGAGCATACTTCTACGTTTGCTTTCCGCTGCCCTTTCTTCTGCTTTTTCTTCGGCTTCAGTTCTGCGTTGTTGCGTAACTTCTTCCTGTTCCAGCCGTTTCTGTTGCTGTGTAAAGAACGGGCTTGCTTCAAATCTCTGTTGGAATCCTGGTAATTTAGATTCAAAGAACTGTTGTTGCGTCATGCCAGGTGTGGTCATCATTTTTGCCATACCCGCAAGGGTTTGCTGTTGGGCGGGGCCGTAAATATTAAAAACCGTTCCTTCTCCAGGTTGTCCTGCGGGAGTTACATACTGTCCCGTGGCACCAAAAAGACCCTCCTGCTGTATACCGGTTGTAGAAACCGTCCCTGTTGGAACTATTTTTCCGCGTATAGATTTTTCGACTGGGTCTAACCCTGAGTAAAAACGCTTAACTGTTTCAGCAGGAAGAAAAGGGGCGCCTTCAACACCAAGAGTTGCTGGGTCTACTGCATAAGTAGTAAATGAAGCACCTGTTTCACGGTCAAACTGTGCCTGTGCTGAATCAAGGTTTGCCTGTGCCTGTGCGATGACGGACTCGTCACCACCTGCTACCGCCCTGTCGTAAGCGGACTGGAAGCTGGAAAGGCGGTCTTCCTGTAACTGTTGGTCTGCTTCCCTGTCGTGTCTCAGTTGTCGTTGTGCGGCCTGCTGCCACTCTTTTTCAAATCCTGGCACCATCATCTGTTGTTGTACAAAACCTGCAAGCTCAGGATTTTCCATCCCTATTTCCTGTAGTTCAGGAGTAAAACCAGCCACATCGAATTTCGGTGTCTGGGGCTTCGCTCTGAAAGCAGGTAGAGCACCAGATGGGAATGACGGCATCTCACTTCCTGTCTGACGGTCATAATCAATTCCGCTCACATCATATGCGGGAAGGGTTTCTATCTGGCTTTCAATTTCCTGCCGTATCTCATTGATACTCGAATACTGACCGGCAGCCACTTTTCTTGCGATGATAGGAGCAACATTCCTGTCGAGGTTTTCCATAAAGGCCGTACTGACATCAGGATTAAGAATATTCTTTTCCTTGAAAACGTCATATATCAGGCTGAGAGGGTTATTGAGAATCTGCTGAAACGATTTCATTTCAGCCTGTTTATCGACTATTCCAGTTGCGAATTCTTTCAGACTTTCACCAAATAGGGCTTCTGGATCAGCAGTAATACCTGCATCAATTTGCTCATTTGGATCAATTCCAATATTGCCAGTGGAAGGAAGTCGTACCGCCCGCTCAACATCCATTCCCCCCCTTGTCTCTATCTGGCTAATGATAACCTGTTGCTGTTCCATCGGAATGTCGGCCCACTTGATGCTTTTTCTTTTAAAGAAATCCTTTGCCTGTGCTTCAGCTTTATCTCTGTCAAAACTGGACATCTTGAAAGAGCCCACGGCAGACTGAAGCTGGGGAACAATGTATGTGAGTGCGGCAGAAAGACCGTACTCCGTGACGAAATGTGTCCAGTCAGCCCACACTTCAGGTGAAACTCTTTTTGCATCAACGGGAATATCATCGACCCAGTAATCTTTTTTGCCAAATAGCTCGTTTTTTAACGCCGTACCTGCCTTAGAAGGGTCTTCGTATGCCTGCTGTCTTAAAATACGAGCCTCCTGCTGAACTCGCAATTCATACCATGAAAGCGGGGCTTTTTCAGTAATACCTGTATCAATTGCTTCACCTTGATCGATTCCAATAATCGGTCCCGTATCCACAACATCTGGCATAAAATACTGGTCAAATTCATCTTTAACACTTTCCAGTACAAACTGAAAAGGTTCTTGGTTTTTTTCAATAGCCGCTTTGGGTACCCAATCAAGAACCTTTCCTTCCTGGAAATACTTATTGGTAATATCTCCTAAAAGACCAAATTTGTTTTCTGTACCGATCAAATCCCTGTTTGTATCCCCGTGTGCTTTTATTTCAAAGTCATCAAGAGCATGTATTTTATTACTCGGGTCTGATATCCCACCCAGTTCTCCAATCCATTTATTGAGAATCTTTCTTCGTTCCTTTTCGTCGGTTACGAAAAGACGTGCATCCACACCAGAAGTATCCGGTGGTTCTACTAGATAATCGAAATAGTTTTCAGGCGCTCGATGGAGCCGTGAATCAAAAAAGGAAGTCAGGCTTCCTGAATTAAAATCTTCCATATCCTCATACATAGTTTCAGTAAACGTACCGAAAATATTTTCGAGTTGTGGTACTACTCGTTTTTTCACATCATCGTATTCAGATGAAGTTACGTCTATTGCAGGAAAGCCTGCGTCTATAAGGGGGGTGTCTCCCATAATGATCGTAGCGATAGCCAGACTATCTTCTCCAAAATAACTTTTTTCCACGGTTTCCATAAGAACTTCTTTTAACTTGTGTTCTATAAGAAACATTGTCGGATCAATAGTCTGCTCCTTCTGTCTTCGGGCAACTTCCAGGTTAGCGTAATCCATCCAGGTTTCATCATTACCGAAAAACGTCAAACTCCCATATCCGATTCTTTCCCATGTACCGGTTTTTTCATCATACTTATCTTTGTCACGTGTTATTGTGCCCTTCTTCTCATCCCATTTAAAACCCTGGAGTATACTGTCCATAACATGAGCTTCCATTCGGGCGCGCTTAGCAGGGTTATTGTCCACGGATAATAAACTCATAGAAGGATCAAGGTAGACAGTTCGGTCTACAATCTGCTTAACGAAGAGTTCCGCCTGTCCGCGTGAAACTTTAGACGCAAAGTTCTCTGCTCTTGCGCGTGTACGAGTATCATCTTGCTGAGCCCAGCTTCCCCCCTCAACAGATATGGAAATAATTCCCTTCTCTGCTTTTATTAGCTCGTTAAAATGTACCTTGTTGTGGGCTAAAAGGTATTCGGCAATTCTTTCTAGTTGGGCTTCTCTTTCTGCTGGTGTCATTACGCGTTCCTCAATTCATTGATATCAAACCCGAGTTCACTGAGAACACGGTCAACAGGATCGATCTTGGGCGTGGTTTTTGCCCGCACTTTCGGAACCTCGCTTTTTTTAGCCTTTTTCCTGTGCGACTGGTACTCCTGTATGACGGAGAATATTGCGTTTGAGTATGGATTTTCAGCGGGCAAGGTCTATCCTATCAGGCGTGAATGTGTCTGGCGTAAGTGGTGTGTTCATATCAGCGGGGCCTGCTCCTCCTCCTCCCGGACCTGTAACTCCTGGTACCTGTGGAGCCATAGCCTGTTGCCTCTGTGCTATTTCCTGTCCGACAGCTTCCTGGTTTTCCTCGTCAACGAGTCCCATTTCCTGAGCCACCAGTGTCTCTATTTTTTCTCTTACGGCGGGCAGATTCCTTACCGATTCCTCTATGAGTCTCTGTTTTATTTCCGTGCCGTTTTCGTATCCTGCCGTCTCGTAGTAAGTCATGGGGTCAATGAGTCCTGCTCCGTACTCGCTCATGGCCATCTGTCTCTGCTGCATCTCCATTACGGGTTCACCGTGAGGGAATGCGACCTGTACGCCGTATACGTTATGTACCTGTGACTTTCTGAGGGTTTTGCCGTTTGCGCCTATCCCGTCAGCAAGTTCAGATGCGGTATCGACCATCTGCAAGATTCTTGATCCCACAATTGATGCCATATGTTCTCTTTGAAGCGCGACACCTGAGAATATCCTCATACCTGCCGTGTTCAATATGGCCTGCTGGCCGACGGTTGTGACACCTGACTGCCTCACGCCTGCGAGTGCGGACGAATATGTACCCATTTCCAGTGTTGAATCTGTCTGTGAGCGTAACTGGAGAGCCCAACCAGGAACATCCGGTGTGTTCATGACCCAGAAGTCCTGCATATCACCTTCCAGTATTCCCTCGTTTGATATTGCCTGAGCGAGGGTTACGGGATCTCTCGATGTTCCCATCGGGGCAAAGGCAAACCTGAGCAGAATCTGGTGGAACGCAGATATTTCCTGTGTCCGTTTCCTTATAGTTTCCTTGTTGGGGGTAAGGATGCCCTGTGCGAAATTTCTAGGATCACCACCGCTGTCGGCTAAATCCATACCACCCATAGAGGCAAAAGCCTGTACGAAAGGTACGAATCCCCACGTATTTTTCTCCATCCAGATGGGTGTTGCCGCCCTTGATACGGGTGCGCCGTATGCCGGTGCGGGATTGGCAAGTAATTTTACGTGCCACTGTGGGGTCCAGTAGTCCCAAACCTCGACTTCGTCAAAAGGATCATGATCATCAAGTTCAAATATCTCGGCATACTTTCTTCTCTGCCGTCTTTTCTTGATGACTGACTGGTCATGCAGTTCCTGAGCCGTCATCTTGGACATTTTGAGCGCTATCGTTGGAATTTTTTCCCTCGGGTTCATAAGAACCGTAGCGGGATGGGGAACTCTTATCCTGATCGGGTTAAATGATTTCCTGTTGGCCGTGTATACAGCCTTTGCCGCATTATATGACTCCTCGTCGTCATAATCTTCCTCGACGGGAGTTTCGGGCCTGTCACCGAGGCCTACTAATATCGGCGCCTCTATTACGGCGTAGCCGTGAGCCACAAGATACTGTGCCACCACTTTCCACGGAAGGGTTGGTTCCTGTAAAGCGGCGTCATCCATGACAGCTTTTAAGCCGTGTTCCAGTAAGGTTGCGTCCTGTTTGTGTTGTTCCGTATCACCGATAGGCTCCCTGTGGATTCTCGGGGAGAAACTCATCAAAGTTGCTACGGCGTGGTCAACTAAGTGGGTCGGTGTCGAGTCATAGAATACGGGCCTGCCCTGGTAGGTATTGGACCATACTTTAAATTTCCTCGAGTAATAAGCGTCATTGTCCCGCCATTCTTCGTGGGCATTGGCCCAGAGCTCACCCATCTTCGAGTGAAAGCGGATAATCGATTCTACGTCAGGTCTGTCATCAGCCATTATATTGCCATCCTCCATCCAAATTCGTAGACAGGATTTTTTGTGTGTTTAAATTTTGAATATTGTGTACGGTTCGAGATACCTATAAGAGGTTTTTCAACGACTTTGAAAAGTGTTGGATGAAAATCTTTTCTATAAATATTGAGTTTTCTTGAACGAACAATTCCACCCATTACGTTTCCTGAACAGTAGTAACCTAATTGTTGCCAAAAGGTATTTGCATCGATATCCCATGCGACTTTTAAATAAATACCAGAAGCATTATGTTTGGTTGCCTGATTTTCGAGATATGCAACTAAATTGGCCCCATATTTTTGAAGTCTAAGGTCAGTAGGGATAGCGACTTGTATTAATTTAACGTCTGCATTAGCACGAGGGGGTTGATACAATATGTAGCCGCAAGGTTCTCCATTTAATATTCCGACTGCCAAGCCATTGTTATCAGCTAGTCTTTCAACTCCTGCTTTAGGTATAAATCCGACTTCTTCATAATTTTTAGCCATGAGGGAAAGACAGTATTTAACTGCTTCATTGTGCCTTGGTTCTATGAAGAATTCATCAGCCATTATGCCACTTTTTCCCATCTGAATTTCATTTGTAAGGGATGTTTATCTATTCGTGGTCTTGAAGGAACATTCCATGATCTTCCTTTTGTCTGTCCCACGCATTTCCAACCAGCTGCTTTTACACTGGTTCCTTTTTCTGTATCTAACGTATAAGTAATTGCTTTCTTGTATCCCATTGCTCTTGCTGCTCTCCAACACGCCCCATACAACATTGAACAGGCGTTTGGATATCCTTCCATAACTGCTACTCTTGTTATTTCTACTGTCCACGAGTCATCACTGTGTCTAGCTACAGGCCTTCCGACTATGGCTACTCCAACAACTTCCTCTCCTTCACTTACGGCTATTGCAAAAAGTCCACCTTGCGGAGCAGGGTGGTGCCTGTGAACCTTGTTTACGAATATAAAAGCCTCCGTTAGCGTTACTGGTGTTATGTTCATGCAAATGCCGGCAGGCGTATTATTTTTGCGTTATTAACTATTCCTCTTTCGTTCTTAACCATGAGCGCGATACCGAGGGCCATGACGTAGTCATCGTGAGCCCCGCCCATTGCCTGTGGTTTTTCACCTGGAGCGGCAATAATTGTCGAGAATTCATTGAGTCCGTATTTACTTGGTATCGTCAGGTGGCCTGCGTTGAAGGAGGCGCGTAACTCATCAAAGAGTTGTTGTCGGCTCATCCGGTCGGTTCTCCACCCGTATTCACGTCTCATCTGTTTACCCCGTCCCACTCTTCTTCTATACAGTTTAGGATAGTTCATATCCCTTGCCACGGTAAGGGCTGTATCGGAGAAGTTATTTTCAATACCCCAGTCGGGGTTATGGTAGACCTCGAGCATTTCCATAGAAGCTGCCGAAAAGTCTTCCGGTTGCAGGGTATTCGTTACTAAATCGGCGACTATGTACCCTGAATTCACATCTACCACCACCGTTACCGAGTAGTCCATACCCACCCCTGAAGCAACGTCCGTGCCTGCAACGTACCTTCTTGCGGCCCTTGGCTCCTGGTATATGGATGCGGGTCCCACTTTCCTGATGGGTTCTATACAGTCGTCCATCATGCCTGCAATCATGTCCCGATCAAAGATAGATTGCGCCCTTGGAGGGGAAAGTGCTTCATGTTCCTCACCAGGATATTCCTGTTCCATGAACTGTTCGGGGCTCATACCCGAAAGATCAATTGCGGGAACGGTATCCCTGACACCCTCGTACCATTTCTGATCACGTTTGGGTCTCGCGTGCCACGGTATGAAAAGGTTATGCCACCCGTTATCAGGGGCCCCCTTGTAAAGTTCCTTAAAAAGGGAAGTCATCTGGCGTTTATTTGAGGTGGAACCCATTATCATCTGGCCGCCACCATCTATAGTCGGTTTTACAGCGGCATAGTTCTGTGCGTGGTACTCATGAAAGTCTGCCTCATCCTGTATTACCACGGACGCGGTCTCTGACCGGCCCGCATCTTCCGTAGAAGGGAGGGCAATGATCTTTGAGTCGAGGGAAGGTATGCCAATTTCCGACCTTGAATCGGGTGAAAGCGAATGTTGCCACTCACTCGGGAGGTTTTTAATAATAAACCTAACTTTATCAAGTAGGGAAAAAGCTTCCGTCTGCCCCTTGGAAATCATCAACACGTTAGTACCAGGAGAAAACGTCAACAACCACGCAGCATAAGCCGCCGTTGTCCACGAGAACCCCAACTGACGCGCCTTCAAGACGGTAACGAGCCTGTTTTTAGACACCGCCTCTGCGAGTTCAACGATATAAGGCCATTTCTGGAACGGTGCCGCACCACCTGCCACCCCTGCCTGTGCCTGAGACCTCTCCAGTATCTTCACATGGTCGAGGAAATCAGGTTGTTCACCATCAGGGGAAACGAAATTGCGACGCGCAAACTCCTTTTCTAACCTTCTAAGCGCTTCTTTTCTGTGAGCTTCAGGTAAAGCTACCACTATTTCTTCTTACCACCCATTGGCTTTCTCTTGATGGGTTTTTTCTTTCCGTAACCAATTCCTTTCGGCATATAAGAACTCCTTATTGTCTAACCCAGTAAAAGAAAACGGGATACAGGAAAAAGCTGGCGTGGAGGCGTATCACGAAACCCGTATCCCTTATTTAAAAATACAACCTTTTAGCAGAATTACCTAATTTTATACCTGAGACACCCCGAAAAAGAAAGAAAGAAGCAAAGAAAGAAAAGGCGTTGCATATACCCCTAAAGGGGATATATGCAACGGTCATTTACAGTAGTTACAAATACAAAGAGCGGTAGTCACAAACGACGCAGAGCGACGCACCCTGCGTCACTTTATGGATTACGCACCCTCTGCTAACGCAGGTGCGTCACCCATTTCAGTCACGGAATGACGCAAATAACGCAGTGAAACAACGCTGAGACATATAGTCATAAGGTGGTAAAACACCCCTTAAAGATAATTAAGAAAAGACCTTCCTTCTTCCTTGCCCTGTACCAGAGAAGGAAGAGCAGAAGGAAGAGGCTTTGAATGGGGGAATAACTCCTGGGGAACAGGGATTTTATTGGTTGGGCGTAAGCACTCTCCTCAGAGCGCGCGCACCCCCGCGCCCGGGTCGCGTTGTGCGGGAGCCTGCGCAGACACCCCTACGCGCATTCTTTACCATCGCCTGGACGCGTCCTTATTAGACAACATCGCCGTCAATCTCTTTGTACTCGGCTTCGATCGCTTTTGTTTCCTTTGCAACATTCAAGGCCTGGAGCAGTTGCGTCGTGTCTAGCTGCGTAAGTTGGCTATCAATGGCCAAACTTGCGTTTATCTCACGTTTGTCCACGTACAATCCGACTAATTTTCCTATATCAACTAAGGAGTTGCGGACTACGTTGTGCTGCTTATCTGCTCTTGCGTCTTCTATTGTCGTGATCAATTGAGAGATTAGCCAATCTTGCGTTATCTCATATTTCTCTTGTTTCTTCCGCCTATTTGCTAAGTCTTTTGATTTAATCTTAGCAATTCGTGACGCTATCTTAGTAGTCCTTAGCAATTTAGACGCCGACACATTCACAACGTTTTCATTCTTTGCTTTATATCCGGCGTCAATAAATGCTTTTGAAGCATTCCCGCCGTTGCTAAGGTATCCATCAATAAATTTCTGCTGTTTGTCGGTCAATTGTTCATTATTCATAGTCCAATTTTAGCAATTCCTGGGAATAATGCATAAAAACTATTTGACGACACCACTTTATAGGGTGTATCATGCCTACAAATAAAAAATTCAACGGGTGAGAGGTACAAAATGACAAAACAAAAATGTGCTCCTGGTAAACATTGGTATAGATACATGGGCATATCTCAAATACCAGGCAATAGAGCATTGGGAACTACAAGAAAACAAGTCCAACAATGTCGCAAATGCGAAAATATCCGCCAAGTTTAACTAACAATCAATAATCAAGGGGTAGCTAAAAGTAAAAGTTTTGGGGGTACAAAATGACAGTATCAATTGAACAAGCGATCAAAATTCTAGCCGATCATGGATTTAATCCACATTTTGAAATGGTTACTTTAAATGGTGTTGCGATCAAACAGACATCAACATCATTTTTTTCTGAAATAGGGATGAAAGATACCTACACGATAAAAGAAATTCGCGATTATTTAGGCTATTAATTAAATCGGGCCGACTAAGTGCGCTAACACTGAACCGGCCCTAATCAAAAAAACTGATAAGGAGTTTTTTTATGACTACGTTAAGTGTACCAGTAACCGCAATTGTTCCAGGTGACCCGCCGAAAGTCTCAAGTTTGTTCAGTGTCTCAAGTGACGCCAAAACCATTAAAGGTCAAAAATACGGCTATTTAACAGCTGTTCAATACTTAGCACCCGCCAAAGTATCCGGAATAGTTAATCTATGCTCCTGGGCATCTAAAGGCTGCGAATTAGCATGCTTAAACACCGCAGGGCGTGCTGCAATTGACAAGAAAAAAACCATAGAAAAAGCACGAATTAACCGGACAATCTGGTTTGTACGTTTCAAACCGCAATATTGGGCGCGCCTGGTAAAAGAAATTCAATCAGTCATTAGAAAAGCTAATCGACTCGGATTGATTCCAGTAATCCGACTGAATGGTACAAGTGACCAACTTTGGGAATTCATGACAATTAAAGGTACTGAATTTGATGGATTAACCATTTTTGAAGCATTCCCATTTGTGCAGTTTTACGACTACACAAAAGCGCCTATATCAAAGCGCCAAAACCTACCAGAAAACTATCATTTGACGTACTCATATTCTGAGGACACGACCCCTCAAATGATAGCCGACAATATCGCAAATGGTCGGAATGTTGCGGTTGTTTTCAACGTATGCGAATTCAACAATAAAGGAAAACATCATATTAAATGTACTTGTGATTTGCCTGAATTTTGGAACGGATACAAGGTAATAAGTGGTGATGATTCCGATCTCAGATTTAACGACGATATAGGCGTAATCGTAGGCCTAAAGGCTAAAGGAAAAGCAAAAACCGATAATAGCGGTTTTGTGGTCAAGATCTAGGAATAACTAAAAAGCTAATCAAAACTAAACATATAAGGGGTAAAGCTATGAACATAAAAAAACATTTTTCCTGGGGTTCGTTTCTGGATGGGACCTACTACGTCAAACCATTATCACCATTAGGGAATAATGTCCTGGAAAAAATTGTGCCCGAACAATTCAGGCAATCGGAAAATTACGACATTGATAAAAAAACTTTGATGCTAGATAACCAACAACTCGCCGACCATGTCATCAATGCAATAGAAAACATGCAACCTAATTTTACTTTCACAATTGATTAATCATAGGGGGAATAAAACCATGACAACACAAAGTCTTGACCACTACGAAATATATAAAAATTATCATGGTTGGTTTTATCAAATACATCTTACAAACAAGGCACATACAAAAACAGTTGAAGTTATAAAAAGCGGTTATTTTGAGAAATTATCAATACTGATTGATGCAATTCAGCGTGATAGAAGTGATCAGGGATATGGTAATGACATCCCTATTAAAAAAACCATCAATCATAAAACAACTACGCATTTTTACCCTGCGTGAGGAGGAATAAAACCATGACAAAAGCAGAAAAGCGTGAACGTATCAGAAATAACCGGTTGCCTAAATTCAGGCTAAATGTTAAGGAGGATGACTGAGATGTTTTCAATATACAGAGTTCCGGTTGACGCCTATGAGGACCCGCCTGAATGCGGAATGGAAATAGGCAGATACGACGATTTAAATGCTGCGATAAGGAATGCTGATAGAACGATGGAACGTGAAAACAATTCAGAATCGGTATATTTCGTAATCCACAGCGACACACATCGGCATATATACAGCATAGGGTACATGGAGGTGAAATAGTGAAGGGTAAAGATTATTTATATGTATGCCTAAATGGTTGTCTGGCATCAGAAGTTCCAACAATCTGTAAATTTTGTCATAAGCCAATGAAAAAAGTGAAAAGAGGAAAGTCTATGAGGGGGCCGAATATTTCCCTCTGATGAGATTGGTTAGTTACCAGTCGAAACGCCCCAAATAGGGGCGTCAGGGATAACTAAAAAGGAAAAGGAAACGTGAAGTAATGGCTACTATTGATCGTAACAAACTAGATTATTCAAAATTCCGACCAGATCGTCGGGGACGCTTGAAGTATTGCGGTTTTGGTGTAGAACTATTAACCCCACAACGTGTTAAGCGAGCTAGGAAAAACATATACGGCGCAAGGGTTGCCCTGACATTCTTTCCCACCCAGTGCGATCTATGCCATCGAACAATATCCACCGGTGACGATCACTCAGCAAGCTACCATGTCAAGGAACGAATGCTAACAATTCTGCATTCAGATTGTGCATGGCAAGATATCATGGGGCGCATACACTCCATCGATGGTAACGCTCGTGTATCACTGCGAGACGCTCCCGATCTTATCTACGTTAATGGTAAACCAATATCTTATATCTAAATAATTCCCTCCGATGAGGCCAGTTGACCACTGGCCGAAACGTCCAGAACGTCAGGGAAAGTCAAAAAACCAGGAGCAAAAAAGAGGTGAATAGATGAGTGAATTTAATAGCGTCCCTCTGAGGTTAACTAGTGTCGGTTGTGGGATTGATGGTCGCGGTATGGTTTATCCGATGTTGGGATGGAATGTTAAGACCGGCTTAATGTCATACGACATAGATAATGGTGTCCATATCAGTGATATAGAACTAGATAGCGACTGGACATTGGCACTCTCAGATGAGGATAGAAACAGGCTAGATGAATTAAGAGTCCATTACATGGGGGGTGACGATGAATCAGGGACATAGAAATAATGTTACACACATGCCACCACCAGGATGTCCTGTAATCATTGATGATTTTTTCGAGGGAAAGAGAAGGTGCAATCTTCCTCCCCTCGAACATTCTGATAGTGGCATGTGCCAAGAGTGTCTCATTGTAGCAAAACAAGAACGAGAAAAGATAACGACCCATGCAATAGATGTTCGGATCTACATCAAAAGCCACAACGGCTTTGTAACAGATGAGGATGTTAAGGAGGAATTATTGCATCAAATATTCGTCGGGTCGCATGAAGATATCAAGTTAGATTGGATTGAAATAGAAAAGAACAGCGTCCAGTTGGTCGCAGAGGGGGAATGATGGATAAATTACTTTACCAAAAAGCTATAACTGAACTATCGGAATATTATGAAGGTCATGGAACATATGGGGATTGTTCAGCAGACTCTAAGCAAAGAGATACCGATGGAAATTGCATTCTAAGTGAGGCACATTTTGCAAGGGAATCTAAAAACCTAAACCCATCCGAAGAGGATATAGGAATTGCAATTGAATGGCTCATAACCGAAGCGGATATGCGGAACATTACTGACGATGAATCCTATGATCCTGATCACCCAGAAGAGGATGAAGAGGGTCGTGGGTATGTGAACTTTTTAATTAATTCATTGGAAACCATTAAAGGGGGGAATGATGGCTGAAGATAAACGAACAAAAATACCTACTGCTTTGTGTGTGCCTCCAACCCACTTGATAAGAGTAGACACCGCTAGAGGCCGTTTAAGGTATTACGAGCATCCTTTTACAGAGGTTACTGTTAATCGTAATGGTGTCGATATGAAGGAAAAGGAACAGTATCCAAGTGTTACATCCATACTGGGAGAAGCCGTCAATAAGCCGAATTTAACGTACTGGAGGGATGGACATACACGCAGGGGATTAAAAGCCCATCTAGGAGAAGTTCTTACCGAACAAATTATCAATGACGCCATGAACAGCAGCAAAAAAGAATCTGCCAATGGTGCGGAACTTGGAAGCATTCTTCACGACGCTATAGACGGCTATCTTAAAGGGGATGAATCAGCAATGGACGTTCCCGATCAATTAATGCCTGCTGCAATGGCGTTCATGGATTGGCGTAGTGAAAATTCCGACTGGAAATACCTGGAATCGGAAACCGCAGTCTTTTACAAAGGCGAACTTAACTACGCAGGGACAATTGACGCATTGTTTGAGGATCGGAAAGGCAACCTGATCATTGTCGATTGGAAAACATCTGAAGATGTTTACAATGATAATTTAATGCAGCTTGCAGCCTATTCAAGAGCTCTCAGGAAGATGGCAGAACAACCGGTCATAGCACAGGTGGTACAGTTCAAGAATAAACGAGATAAAACGATTGCTGAACGCCCCAAGATATTTTTTGAGGAGTTTCCAAAGGTTGTGACAGTTGATCAATCAAAGTGGGTGGAACAGTTTGATCATGCTCACCACCTTTACGATGGAAGTAATATAGAGATAGTAGAAGACGTCGCATAATGGAGGTGACTAGATATGAAACGTATTGAGGCATTTGGTAAAGGAACTAATGAATGGGTTGATGCCTACGAAGAAAAAGATATTGATGTTATACGGCCTCATCTGGAAAGAGCATATGAAATCTGGATGGCAACATGGATACTTCAAGGAAAAACAGACGAGGGGACATGCACTGGTGGCAAGGGATTACAAATCTGGTATCGAGGTCCCCGAAAGCGTTCTGCCGATTTGAAATTAGCGGTTAATGCCCCACCGGTACAGGGAAATCTTTCTGCTGCTAGATCATATGAACCCGCTTGGGAATATCTCAAGGATCAGGGTATAGAAAGTAGATATTATGATGGTTGGATGGATTAAACGAGGAGGGGAAAGCAATGAAAGCACAACAGAGTGAATTTATATTCCCACCTGTAAGCCATCGACATGACCCTTCCACCTCGAAAGAGGCTGAGAAAAGAATCATGCGAACTGGACAACGTAAAACTCAGGCAAACCTCGTTCTCGCCCTTGTGGTGGCATCTCCTGGAAGAACTGCGACAGAGATAGGGGAACGATTATGGCCTGATGACCTACGAGGTCAGATTGGTAAAGCAAGACGAAGACTATCGGATCTAAAAAACAGTGGGGATATTTATAGCAGGGTCTTGATAGATGCAACTGGTAAAAACGAAACTGAGTCACGATGGTGGCCAACAGAGAGAGGTGATAACTAATGTCGAGAAGAATTAATAGAAGAGTATTGTTAGAGTGGCTAGATAAGCCTCCTGTGTGCCTTCCTGCCCTGTGTACAACAGAGGAACTGTTCGAGGTTATGCATTACAAGGACATCGACAGGATCAGGAGAGTTTCCAGGAAAGGTGGTTGGCTTTACCCTGCAAGGGTAGACGTGGAAGGTAGCTCCACGATCCGCTTTGATACACAGAAGGTCAAGGAACTGATTGAAGCAGGGCAGATGCCAAAGCCCAGACGTAGGCGCAGTATTTCCCCTACCCTGTAACACAAACCCAGTACCCAGACCTTACAAATCTGGGTACTTTAAGGTGTAGTTGTCTACAAAAGGTAGATAATTGGTAGTTTTTATATTGACAGGGGGGAATACCTTCTATAAAGTACCTTATTACAAACAGGTAGGTGACAGGTTATTAATGAAAACTAAAACAATATGTTTCCGCATTTTTAATGAATACACGATTAATTATCTGGCAAGGACACTCAATTACAAAGCCAGTTATCTGATCAAGGTATTAGACAATCCTGAGAAGGTTTCGGATCGCTTTAAATTTACGGCTACGAGTCAACTTAAACGAACAGAAGAAGAACTTTTTGCTCTGGTTGATAGAGCAGAAGAAAAAGCTAGTGACCACATAGAATAAAAGCCTCGCCAACAGGAGAGGTTAGTTAGTCATAAGGAGGCGCAAGTATGACGACTGAACCGAAGTCCGACACCACATTCATTGAGTCTGTGGCCAGGAGTAACGCATTGGGAGATGCCCTCAATGGTATGGAGAATGCCATATCAAAGTTATGGGAAATATCTCCTCCGCATCAGAGGGATGAATTTATGAATGGAGTTGATAAGGGTTTGGTAGTAGCTCGTGATTCAATCATAAAAATGATCGAGAAAGAGACTGCCAAAAGAACGGAGGCAAATAAGATATGACAAGTGCAAAGAAGAAAGTTACTCGTGTCATTCGACTGGAAGTAACGGCAGATGAAGAGTGGTTTACCGATGACGGCAACGACCCAAGTGAACAGTTCATTTCTGATGCGTGGGAAGACATTGGAAAACGAATTAAAGATGCATTGAACTACAGGGCGCTTACTTTGGATATGGCAGAAATATCCATCATTGAATGGGAAGACGATGAATGTCCTGAGTGTAATGGGAATAACATTAACGGGGATATTCCCGAATGCAGGGACTGCGAAGGGGGGCCGAATGACTGAACTATATGACGAGAGTAGGGATGACCCAAAAGGTTACGCAATGTCTGATGAGGGGAACAGCGGACAGATGGGAGTTGCCGAAAGAATGGTTACTTACAGCTATCCGCAGAATCTCATGGAAGCTCAATACACCGGTGACAGTTACCAGTACCACGAGGTAAAGGTAACGGCCACAGAGGAAGATGCCTATAACCTTGAATGCGACGAACTACACGTTAACGGCGAACATTGTGAAGTGTACAGCGTTGACACGATGAGTGACCTGGAAGCTATTCATGGTGAAAACAGACAGGCCGATCTTGATGTAGCGAAATACGAAAACGAACCAGTGTCCGAAGGACAGACTGAGGAGGATCTAACGTGGTAAATAAAATACAAACAATTGAATCAAGAGACACCGAGTTGGTTTCTGTTGAACCGACTCCGATAGAGAAAGTCGAACAGGCTAAAGAATGGTCTACCGCTCTTATGAATGTCGTTAACAATGCCACAGACACAAATGGCAAAAAGACGATGGTTTCTAATATTAATGGCAATGAATTTTTGAAGCTAGAAGCATGGCTTTTAATAGGAGCCTTTGCCCACATTAGAGCCGAGACTGAGTGGACAAAGCCTTTCATTGTGAATGATCAGATAGAAGGATTTGAGGCGAAAGTCGTACTGGTCGATATGGAAACTGGAGAGAAAAGAGGTGGTGGAGCAACGGCAATGTGTGGCATGGATGAAAATGTCGCAATGGGCCAAAGTTCACTTGGAGCAAAGCGTAATGCTGTACTAAGCATGGCGCAGACACGAGCCACCAGTAAGGCCTTTAGATTGCAGTTCTCATACGTCGCTGTCCTTGGAGGATATTCTCCCACGCCCGCAGAGGAAATGGAGAACTTCACTCCAAAGAAAACAGGCAACTTTAATACAGTTGATAAAGACTCCGAATACTTCTGCAAGGAACATGGTGTGGAGTTTTTCAAAAGAGGGAAAATGTCTTCATACGCACACCCTGTTGGCGAAGCCCCTAACGTGTCTTGGTGCAACATGCCTGATGAGGCTCCACCGAAGGCAACTGTGATTGACCATGAAGCCATAAAGGTCGATGACTACGAATGGGTTGCAGATCCTCTTCCATCTGCTGATTTCACAGAGCTTTTAAATTCCAACATGCCTGATGAGGCTCCACCGAAGGCAACTGTGATTGACCATGAAGCCATAAAGGTCGATGACTACGAATGGGTTGCAGATCCTCTTCCATCTGCTGATTTCACAGAGCTTTTAAATTCCAACCAAGTCACGCAAGAAGATGTGAATCGCATTCTCGGAAGCAAGGCAAAAGATTGGATCAAGAATAACAATTCGACTACCAGAGAGTGCTTCATAAAAATCATGAAAGCCTTAGACGACGACCAATAGATGAATACATGCCTCTTCTAGAGGCAGAGGGCGGTAGGTGTTTGCTCCTTAAACATTAACTTAATTACTACCGTCCTCACTTAGTATTCGGGGCATGACGAGTGAAGAAACAAGGATATACCAAACGATGTGTGACTTCTGGAAACAACGCTATGAAGTATTGAAAGGGGATTTAGATATGATCCTCAAGGAAAATGCTGATCTATTCAGTACAGTCAGAGAGATAAAAGCACACGCAACTCTTGGGGATATCATGTCAGCAATAATAGCTATAAACGATTTGGCCGAAAGGCGTGAGAGATATAGCAAACCAGATCAGACCATAACGAGACAGGAAGGGCAAAGGGAGTACGACGGAATAGATGTTGAAAGTAGGATTAGAGGACAGGAAAACCCCTACGTTGCTATCGAATCAAGTTAACGTAGAAAAAATAACAACCTTAGAGGGAGAAATTTATCAGGCTAAAAGAGTTCTGGATTCTCCTGGTCATGATGAAGTGAAGTTCATTGCGCCTGTAGAGGAAATAGAACCCAGTAAGACTGGGATACATGGCCTTATGGATATCTATGTGAACGATCAGCTTGTCAGTACAGATAATTTTAACCTGGAAAAGAATGCCCAGAGGAAAACCTTTGCCGGTGATACCTCGAGGGAAGAACCGTTTGTCAGGGTGCAGTCTTTTTACGATAGACCGGCGCTTACAACCGATCTGATGAATTACGTCAAACAGTTGAAGAACCTTATGAAAAAGGAAGGGGTAATTGTTGAGGACATGCATGGTGATCCTTTTGTAGAGGTCAAGCAACTGGTACACGGCCTTGTCGTTACCGGTGGTGGAACTATCATCAACGCACTACCCAAACAGGCTAAATCTTTTATCGCCATGTTGCTTGCGGTCTCGGTTGATTCCGGTGTAGATCAGGTATTCGAGATTGAACAGGGTAAGGTACTGTTTATAAACTTTGAAAGAAGTCGTAACTCTATGATCAGGAGACTGGGAGGTATTAATACCGCTTTAGGGCTAGACCCTTATCGCCCTCTCAGCTTTATGAATGTACAATCCAAGCGACTGTCTAGCATTCTACCTTCAATTCAGTACAAAATTAATCAGATGGATGCGAAGCTAATTATAGTTGACTCTATCAGTAGGGCAGGGATGGGCAATTTAACTGACGACGATACCGCAAACAAAATTACGGAATCCTTGAATTCCCTTGTAGCTGGTACGGACAGGGCGTGGCTTGGAATAGCTCACAGGGCATGGAGTAATGAACATGTATATGGATCAGTCCATTTTCAGGCTGCTGCTGATGTCGTGGCAGGTATAACAAAAACACACAATCAAAACACCAGGGAAATGGGAGTTTCTATATCTGTCGATGCAGAGAACGATATGTCACCGCAGGAGGACAAGGTCATCGCGTTTTCTTTTGACGATATGGGGGTAAAAGGAGTGAGAAGAGCCAGTAAACAAGAGTTCCCAGAACTACTAGATGGAGAGTACGAAAGCAAGGATCGTATTTTCCAGTACCTTGAAACAACAGGTGCTCAAACACCTGCTGAGATTGCGAGAGGTACTGGAATACCCCGAACAAGTATTGTGTCTGCTCTTACTAGAAATGAAAAAATGTTTAAGAAATCTGGTAATTTCTGGGCAAGGATAATTGGAGGCAAAGAAGAATGAATGACTCACCTTGCGTCACTCTGCGTCACTCGGATTGTTGCTGCGTTAACGCAGGCGCGTCACTTGCGTCACTCAGGCACGGAAGGTTTCTGCGTCATTCTAAAGGAAAAGTTGACGTTGCACCCCCCCCTAAAGGGGGTGCAACGTCCGTTTCCAGTCAGAGTCAATTAGTTTGTAAGAAGTGTAAATCCACTGCAAGATTCATTCTGGATGAGGATGGTTTTTCTCATTGCTTAAAGTGTGGATCGGTTGATTATGAGAATCGCCAGGTTAATAAACCCAAGCCGTTAGCCGAGCCTATGAGGCCATCAGTTTTATCACTCGATTACATCGGCCCTTATCCCACGATGAAGGGGAAGAAGATGAAGGTGAAGGTAGGCTCAAAGAAATGGGGTGAGATAGGCGTAGGGGGAGCGATAAGATACATAGCATCCTGCCCTCACTGTGGGGAAGAGATGTTCTACACAGAGGGTGACACCCCTAGAGGATCAGTAGTTAAAACCAAGGACGGTGTCAGGACATATTCCGTGAGATGCCCAGATAAGCATCGGGTACGCATGGTTATGACTGACGAGGAGGGGTTTCTGGGATGGCGCTAG
>Ga0080013_1001417_pt1 | contig 31935 bp, 34 predicted proteins | sample ETNvirenome_6_85_FD_69236 | JGI IMG/M metagenome (GOLD analysis project Ga0080013, IMG submission 69236) | Marine viral communities from the Pacific Ocean - ETNP_6_85 (SPADES assembly) (version 2) | ecosystem: Environmental > Aquatic > Marine > Oceanic | place: Pacific Ocean | collected 2013-06-19 | reverse complement strand
GAGGAGATGCTGCAGGAGATGGAGGCGGAGCTCCCCCCTGCCCCTCCGATGCCCGATAGCAAAGACCACAGCCTAGAGAACGTCATCAAGCTCAGAAATGGCGGCAACTCGGGAGACTTTGATTCTGGTGAGGCAGCCGCCAACGCCTACAATGATAGGGCTGTCTCCTTCATCCAGCAAATGGAGATGGTTGACACGATGGTGGCTCTTAACGAGGTGTTTGATGCAATCTTGGAAACTGGAGACCGGGAACTGCAGAAGTCACTTCACGAGGCCGCCAAGGGGCAACGGGAGCGCGTCGCAGCACTTGAGGCTGAGCGCGTTGAGCACCTGTCGCGCGCGCTGGAGGCGGGGCAGTGATTGGGGTGAAAGTGGTGACGACGGGACAGTTTGGGCCAGACATACGGGTGGCAGACCTTATCGATAAAAAGGAAGAGCTGGAGAGGGAGATTGTGGACCTCCGTGAGCAGCTAAACGCAATCGGGGGCGCGTTTCAAAATGCGTGGCAGCGGGCACGCTTCGCAGAGCGGAAGCTTAAGCGGCTTCGGGGACTCGTGAGGGGCTGGCGGGAGGCCTATATTCACGGCTCCCGAAGCGAGGAAAACAAGGCAGCAACGGCCCTACACATGGAGGTGGTGCTTAAGGGGGACAAGTCATGATTGACTGGGTCTGGCAGGAGTTCGTCTCGCAGTGGAAATCGACGCCGGAGCACAACACGGAGAAGCGAGCGTTCATTAAGAACATGGCAGTCCAGCACGTCTCAAAACGCGACGGAATCGCGATGGATGTTGCGGCTTCTGCGGTGCCACTCCTCCTTCTCATTTGCGCCAGTAGTCCACCTCGGGAGCGCTCGCACATCAAGCAGCTCACACTCGAAGAGCAGCAGCTTGTGGAGCGTGACTTTGAGGAGCGCTGCGCAGAGTAGCCATGCGGATTCCCAAAGCATGGAGGGTAACGCGGAGCGATGGGACAGAGGCTTGGAGGTCTCGCGTTCGTCGTGGGGGGCGCGTTATCCTAGACCGCGTCTGGGAGACCGAAGAGAAGGCGCAGGCCGCCATCGTTCGAGCGCTACTGCTGCACAAAGAGCGAGCGCCAGCGGATGCACACCCTACCCTTCTTAGCTTTGGCCGTGAGTGGATGGAGAGGCGGGACAAGCGGGGAACCGTTCGGGGCATGCGTCAAGAGTGGTCGATGTGGAATGCGCACGTATCAAAGGTCCCCTTTGCTAAGCGTCGTCTAAGGCGCATCGAGCGCTACCACATCCGGCGATGGGTGGAGGACTCGCTAAGCAAGGAAGCGAGGGGCGTCCTGGCTCTCCGGGACGGCCTAGAGACCAAGGAGCTAGGCCGGACGTTGACCTCCCAGACGGTCTCAAAGCACTTGCGGCTCCTCCGTCAGATATTGGACAGTGCGGTAGAGCGGGGGCACATCAAGATTAACCCCGCAGCGCGGCTCAGGGTGCCCAGGAAGGCGCGCCCAGCAAAGCGGGAGAGGTGGCTAAGCCTGCAGGAGTTACGGGCCTTAGAGGGGGCGGAGATTCCCCTCAAGTCCAAGACGCTCTTTGTCGTTGCTGCCTACACTGGCCTCCGCCTTGGCGAACTGCTCGCTCTGAGGTGGAAGGACATCAAATTCTCTGGGAGTCCCGGCGTGTCTGTCGGGGGGCTTACCAAAACACTCAAGGCCAGGGAGGTTCCTCTTTTGCCTCCTGCGGAGCAGGCCTTGAGGACTTGGCAACGAGCCAGGCCGGGACTTCCAGAGGCTTTTTTATGGGCCAATAGAGAGGGCGGGGCGATGGGGCGCACCTACCGCGGAGGCTGGGAGAGACACTCCCGCGCATTCCTTCACAGGCCTGCCCGCTTTCATGACCTTAGGCACACCTGCGCCTCGCACCTCATACAGGGAAGCTGGGACTTTATGGTCCGCCCGCTCTCCCTTGAAGAGGTCCAGTTGTGGCTTGGGCACAGTTCGCGGGCCTCGACTGAAATCTACGCACACCTGGCCCCTGGCGGCCTGGGTGAGCTTGTGAAGGGCGGGAGGGCTTCCCGTGGGTGAGCGTGGCTGCTACGGCGTCGAAGGTCCCACGGTCATCAGCTTCAGCGGCGGGCGCACCAGCGGGTTCCTGCTTCGGCAGGTGCTCGACGCTCACGGGGGGAAGCTGCCACCGGATGCGGCGGTGCTTTTCCAGAACACGGGCAAAGAGCGCGAAGAGACGCTGGTGTTTATTGATGAATGTAGCCAGCGTTGGGGCGTCCCGATTACGTGGCTCGAGTGGCAAGCCGAGGATCCGAAGTACCGGGTTGTCAATTTTGAAACGGCAAGCCGCAACGGCGAGCCGTTCGCAAAGCTTATTGAGAAGCGCCAATACTTGCCGAATCCCGTCACGCGCTTTTGCACGGGCGATTTGAAAGTGAAGGTCGCGCGCCGCTATATTAAGGCCGAGCTTGGCTGGGATGACTGGCAATCGTTTGTCGGGATTCGATTCGACGAGCCGCGGCGCTGGAAGATTGAAGGGAGAAGCAGCCGTTTTAAGAAAGAGGACCTATCACTCCCGCTAAAGGCTGCGCGAATCACCGAACGCGATGTGCTCGAATTTTGGAAGCGGCAACCATTTGATCTTGGGCTGAAAAGCTACGAGGGGAATTGCGATTTGTGCTTTTTGAAAGGCCGCGGGAAGCGGTTGCGAATCATGGCCGACGAGCCGGGGCGGGCGGAGTGGTGGATCAAAATGGAGGCCAGGACCGGCCAGCCGTTTAGACGTGAGGGCAGCTATAGCACGCTTGCGGACATCGCGCGCAGACAGCTAGCGTTGCCCATCGTGGGTGAGGACCCCACGGACCTTGGGGAGTGTCTTTGTCATGACTAGCGGTATTGAATGGAGAGGAGGAGTAGCTTATGGGTGAAGAAGAATGCTTGGTACATGGAGCGCAGTTCTTGAGGGAGAGGAAGAGGAAGACCTCCGGGTCGAGGTCCTCTATACAATCGAGCGCGGCGCCGTGCAGTTCCACAGCTGCTGGATTAACGGAGAATGGGCCAACGCTCGCCGGCTTTTCAAGCTCGGCTGGCGGTCCATTATCGAGGCAAGAATCAGGGCTCGCGGGTCCATGCTTAAGTCCATGGAGTCAAATGGGCCCCGAAGGCCCGTTGCCGCAAATACCCGTATCTAAAGGGGAAAGCAAGAGCACGCCCAGGAGGAATCGAACCTCCGACCGTCGGCTTAGAAGGCCGCGATTGTGGTTGCGTAACGCGCTGGAACCATTGGCAATTCTTGGCTCTGCATACCTCCATGGACTGCAATGGACCCAGCCTGAGAGCGGGGGCAGAGAATGAGTGAGCCAGCGTTGGAATTAGGCGGACGAGGTGGAACCATTGGGGGGACCTCCTGGGGGCCCATTCTCGGAGTGGACAAGTGGCGGGGGCCGCATGACATCTGGATGCGCATCAAGGGCCTTGAGGAGAGGACGCCGCCAAACAAGGCTATGCTCCGAGGTACACGCCTTGAGCCCATCGTCTCTGCGCTTGCTGCGGATGCCCTGGCCCTTGAGTTGACAGAGCCCAAGGTGGTCACGGTTCGATGGCCTAAGCCCTACGGGAACTTCTCTGCATCGGTGGACAGGGAGGCTAGCTGGGGAGGGAGGTTCCTTGGCCCGGTAGAACTTAAAACCATGAGCGACCGCGCAACCTGGGGAGGGGGTCCGGCCTCCTACCGGCTGCAGCTTCAAAGCTACATTTGGCATCACCACCTCATCGCCCAGCAAAGCGGGGGTTCCTGTAACTGGGGGGCGCTGGTTTGCCTACAGGCGTCCTCGGAACTCTTTGACATGATACAGGCGCCGGAGGATGCGGAGAGGCTCGTTAAACACGGGGCCGCCCGGCTTCACGTTAACATCGTCTGCAGGGATGAGGCCTTCATGACTGAGGTGGTGCCCTATGTGCAGGAGTGGTGGCGGCGATACGTTGACGGAGACACTCCTCCCCCGAGCGATGGAAGCGAAGGATGCACCAAGGCACTCCGGGCCCTCTACTCAGACAGAGAGGGCAGCATTGATGCAACGGACGAGATAGAGGAGCTAGCCAGGAAGCGCGAGGAGGTGCGCGCAAGGGCCAAGGAGGCAGAGAGAGAGCAGAGAGCCTTAGACAATCGCCTCCGTGAGCTTCTGGGGCCTTCTGCGTGCGCTGAGGGGCGCGGGGTCAAGGTCTCCGTGAGCACAAGACAGGGGAGAGCCCGCTTTGATTCTTCGCTCTTCAAGAGTGAGAACCCAGACCTCTTCAAGCGCTACCAGACAGTGGGCTCCCCCTACGATGTCTTGAGCGTCAAGGTCAGGGACTAAAGCGCTTCGCCCATCGCTCAAGGGCTCGCCACTCTACAGGAGACGTTGCTCTCCAGCTCCAGGCGATGACGCCCACGCTCAGGTCCTCGATGGCTCCAATGTAGGAGCCCAGGGCTCCCCCTGAGTTGGGGCCGAAAGTGGGGATAGAAGGAAGTAGCCAGGGGCGCTCTATGTCCTTTGCCCACTCCTTGACCGCGCTTCGGGCAATCTCGCTGTTGACCTTGTAAACCTGCGGGCTTCCCCATCCCCAACGCTTGACGGGTTCGAGGTTGTGCCAGCTCAGTTTTCCGTAGCTTGTAGAGCCAAGCCCCATTCCCTCGTCCATGTGGTCAATGAGGGTTGTGTACATTTTGTGGAGCTCGTCGTGCTTCCCCTTGTACGGCTTCTCAGGGTCCACAAGCACGCCCTCCCCGCCCAGCCTTCTGCAGTGCTCCGTGATGCTCTCCGCGAAGCGCTTCTCTTTGCCCGCGTCAGGGTAGCCCCAGACCCAGACCTTGACGCCCTGCTCCCTAAAGGCTTCCGCGTAGTCCTGCTCCACGGCGCTTGGGACTAGGTCCTTGTGGCCTGTCTCATCCTGCCAAACGGAGGCCATGCAGACAAAGGAGAGGCCGTGAGAGGATGCGCGTTGCGCGGCCTGTCTCGGGGTTCCGTGAATGCGTCTTGAGAGGCGGCGCGTGTAGATACCCACGCCCGTTGGGAGCGCCGGGTCAGGAAGCTCCACTTTCGAGCTCCCCCTCTGCCTCTATCTTTGCGTCCAGCACCGCGTCCGTGTCTGTGAAATCCAGAATATCCGGGACGGACTGGTCCGCGATTTCTATCAGCTTCTCCACGCGCTCACGGTCTGTGACCACGGCCTTAAACGCAGTTGGGAAAGCCTGGGCCGCTCCGCTAAGGAGTGACCAAAGGAAGTTCTCTACGTTCATTCTTCCGCCCCCTCGTTGATGATGTCCGTCACGATATCGGGGAGGCGCGGGATGTCCGAGAGCCCCAGGCGGTGCATGCTGTCTACTAGGGGATTCCATGCTGCAAGGAGGTTCCGGGCTGCGTCTATTCCTTGCTCCATTACATCCCCCTCGTCATCTGCTGCAGCGAGAAGGATTAGCGTGTCCACCCAGAGGCGCATTGCTGCTCGCACTGAGTTATAACCAAGCACGAGGGGCTCCCAGGAGTTCCTCACGATTCCAATGGCCGCGAGGCGCTCCTCTGCGGGGAGCCCTCGGGTCTGGTGCTCTGCCTCTTCCATGGCCTGGCCTCGGCTCTCAACGATTGCGCTACGCACTGCAGAGAGTGAGGCGCTGACAACGGTTGCCGCGCGTGCCTGCACCTGCAGGGCTGAGCCCCCGCATCCTGAGAAGGTGAGCATAGCAGCAAAGGTTGCTGCAGCTCGAAGCGCTCCCGGTGAGTGGGTTGTCATACGGCCCCCGGGACTGGAATAGAAGCGAACCTTCGCTCAAGGATGGTGATGCGGGCCTGTGCCTGGGCGAGGGCTTCCCGGCACTCTGCCTTCTCAAGCTCCAACTCCTGAAGCCTTCCCTCAAGCTCAACGATGCGAGTCCAGAGCCTTCCCTCAGTCTCCTGCTCAGCGTCAATCCTTGCCACCTCCACGGAGGGAGAGCCCGCCTTCTTCCTACTCACTGCTGCCACGATGCCGCCCACCGCTGTGACGATGGCACCCACAACTGCAACCCATTGCTCTTGGCTCATGTCATGCCTCCAGCAACGCCGCGATTTCAGCGGGGGAGATGCCTGGTATGTGTACGCTTCCACTGAGAAGTAGCACCATCGTTCCCATGTTTTCATCGTGCAGCTCGATAACCGCATCAGGCCGAAGCCAGCAGTACATCACCTTGACCAAGCCACCTACTTCCTCGGCGAGTTCGTCCGCTGAGCCAGTGACCTCAAGCCTTTGTGTGCTGCTTCCAGCCAAGATAATTCCACAACCATCGATGCCGTCGACCGCTTCAACTCTCGCAGCCGAAACGAGAACACTGCCGCCACAGAGCAAATCCAAACCAATCATTTTGCACCCCAATCAATTGTTAGCTTCACGGGGGTAGCGCCCCCCTCCACCGTCATGTCCGAGCCCGTGTTCCCCCCGGCTTCGGTCCACCCGTTGACCGCCGTGCCGCTGCTCACCGTGATTCCGCCGGGAATCCAACGCCGGTAGAAGGTTACCGCCCCCAAGTTTCCAACCTCAGCGGAAGCGATGTCCCTAAACTCGCCCTCTTTAAGCCAGATTCGCTGGCACAATTTGAAGTGAATCGGGTTCGCAAATGGGTTGCCGCTGCTGCAATCGACGCTTCCACAAGAATGGATGATGGCCTCCCCAAGACCCAGGCCGATGTCAACCTGAGCCATTTGGTTCTCTTGCAGGTTGTTTTTAACCTGCCTCCCCTGAACTCCGGGACCGATGAGGGTTAGGTTGGCGTAAGATGAGACGCCGTAGGCGAGCTGTGATTGGCCGACAATCAAAGGACCCTCCTCTACTACGGACATCCCCGTGGAGTATGATGTCGACGTTCCGGCGGAGGCGGTCCTCCGGTATTGCCGCCATCCGGTCGCAGAAGTACAGGTCACCCCCCCATAAATCCCGGATGTGCCGCCGGTTCCGCCGGTCATCGTGAAGTATCCGCGCGTCACCGAATAATCGCTTGAGTTAGCCCCTGGCCCCTGGATTGTGTACGGCGTGACAAGCATCAAAAAACAATATTCGTTTGTCGCTCCCCCGTCGAAGGAAGGTCCCGCACCGCTCGCTGCCGACCTTCCCGCAACCCGCATCATGTGAGCACCATCCTGGTCGGCGGAGACAAGCACACCGGCAACCTGCTTTGGGCTGATTCGGTGTTCTTCGCCGCCGTCAGTTTTAACGTTCACTGTCCCATCGGCTTTAGCGTACATCGTCGCGAAGCCGCTCGATGGCGTCGAGGGTGCTGCGATTTCTGGAAGGTCCACTGCTCCAGCCGACGAGACCTTGGCTGCGCTCCCCGCAAATCCTGACGCCCCATCGTTGTATTGGAGTTGGCCGCTGCTTCCTCCGGGAGTCCCTCCGCCGCCGCCCGTCAGGTCCGTCTCATTCCCCGCATCGTCCTTGAAGTAAAGCTTGGAGTCCGTTTTAGCGTATACCGCACCAAAGCCAGAGGCCGGCGTTGCTGGCGCGCTTGCCTGCTCAATGAGGCTTACGTGGTCTGATTGCGTAACGGGGGCACTCAGCTTCCCGGTCGTTGTGTCGATTTGGAAATCAACGTGCCCACCCGTAACGCCTGAGTTGTTGTACTGTATATGCTTGTCAGAGCCCCCGATTGCTAGGGCCGTGTCCACCCCGGCGAGATGCGCTTGCACGTCTGCCGTTGCTGCCGTGTAGTTTGTCGGAGTGCCAGTGACCGCAGCCTGGGCAGCCGTTACGCTGTGCGGGTTTGCGGTGCTAGCGAGGTGGGCAGCTGCAGCCGTGACGTGGGTGTCAATCTGGGCGTGAGTGTTCGTGCCCTCGTGGTCCTGCTGCAGTATTTTGCTCCAAGTGACGGGGCTAAAATTGGTGAGCCGCCAGAGGCTCCCGTCGTCTGTCTGGAGCGCTATCTTGCCCACATCGGAAACGGCCATCCCCGATGCGCCAGCCCGAAGGCCTGCGTTCGCATATTCAAAGGCGTGGACGATGTGGACCCCGTCTGCAATTGTTAAACTACCGTGCTGAGCCATTGCTCTCCTCCGCTTCTTCCTGCTGCCTAAGTTCGTTTATCTCTTCGATTCCCTGCCGGTACTCGGGATAGCTCTGCATCATCGCAAAATGCATGGCCGGGAGCCTTCCCTGCTCCGCCCATTCGAGGGCCTGCCCCGCTGGGACGTTCGCCACGTTGCGGAGGAGGTCACGCATTCGCGCATGCCACCACGCTTGCCGCCCGTTTCTGATATCGTTCGCCCAAGCCCCCAGGCTGTCTCTAACTGTGCTTTCCACCTGCTGGCGCATGGCGGAGGCCGGGTTGAAGCTCTGTGCCTGCTGGCCTCGCTGGAAGGCCCTTGCAATCCCCCCGCTTCGTTGCCCTCGCTGGCGCGACATGCGAAGCCCCCGTGAGGACTCGTCTAGCATCTGTGAGGCCTGCGCATAGTCCCGGTTGGCTGTGCGCCACTGCTCCCGCAACTCTGGCGAAAGGTCACCCAAGGAGCCCTCCATAAGGTCCCCAAGCCTTCGGCGCGCTTCCCGTGTTGCCTCGCTGACGCCCTCAATGCGGGGCCCTCCGGGTTGCTGGTAGTTTATCATGCCGTCTACCTGCTGGCGGAGCTCGTGCGCCTCCCGGAAGGTCATGCGCTGCGAGCCCGTGCGCTCTCCGGCTGCAAGGATGCTGTCTGCGAGGGTGTCTAGGCGGCTCGCAATCTCTGGGCCCTGGAGGCTGCCAAGGACCTCTCTCTCCCGTGAGATGTCCCTTACGGCGTCCGCGACCTCTTCACGGCTTACGGTTCCCGCCAGCTGTTCCCGCCGGGCCATGGGGGCGCGCATGTTGCCCTGGCTCGCCGCTTCTTCCGCTCGCCTTCGGGTGGCTGACTCCAGGTCATTAAAGAAGCCCTCAAAGCGCCCAGAAGCACCCTCAAGCCTTGCGCGCGCTGCATCCCCTGCCCTTGCCTGTGAGGGAATGTTGATGGCCTCGGAGAGGGTGCGGCGGCGCATCTCGCCCGTCACGGGGTCCCGGAAGCTGGGGCGAATGGAGGCCGGCATGCCGCCGACAATGGGAACCTCTGCAGCCGCGAAGCTCTGCGCCTCTAGCTGCTCAGCATAGGGGACCGTGGACTCCGAGGGGGACAGCCTCCCGCCCCTCTGCAAGACCCGGTTTGAAACGGGGCCCGTGACGTTGGAGCCAAGAAGCCTCTGGGTCGCTGCAGCCTCTCGCGCCCGCTCGGATGTGGCCATTAAGCCGCGCCGCAAAGCGTTCCCACCACTGCGGGCAAGCGGACCAAGGGCCCTTTGGGCCAGGCCCACTGAAGCCTCAATTCCCGCGCCCGTTGCTGCAGACGGGGTGGTGATATAGCGGAGGAGTTCTTCTGTCGAGGTTGGCAGCGGGGCATCTGGGACAAGCACGTTGCGCGCTGCCCGGGGCACCCTACTAAGCGCGTCTCCTACGCTGTCCCCCTCTTCGACAATCGTCTGCTCTCCGAGCGCTGCGCCCGCTCCCATTCCTGCGCCCGTGGCCAGGCCCCGCGCCGTGAGTACGCCCGGGCCTGCTGCCGTAATCGCAAGAGGGGCCGCCGTCGCAGCGCCCACGCCCGCGCCAAGCTGCGCCCCCTCGGGGCTTTGCTGGTAAGCCTCCGCCCGGTCCTCTTCTATCTCGTCCCGGCGTTGGGCGTAGCTCCCGGGCCTGCCAGTTAGCCCGCCAAGCAGCGCCGATAGTTCATCACTGTGGCCTAGTGTTATCGTGTCGTGAAAGGCTGCTAGCGGGGTGAAGGGCCTTCGGTCTGGGCCCACGATGGGCACCTGTCGGGCTGGGAGCTCCACCTCTTCCGGCTCTGGAACTTCGGGCAAGGGCTGCCCAGGCGTTAGCGTCATCTCCGGGAAGCGAAGCTCTCTCCTCGGGGCTCCATAATGCGGAGCAGTGGGGAAGACCTGGGACAGGGCGTCGGGAATGTCTGAGAGGCTCCGCACGCGGCCAAGTGGCGCGAGGCTGGGGGTGTCTAGGCCAGTTGCGCGACTAAGGAAGCGCCCAATGGCGGAGCCGGACTCCTCCTGTGGCTCTGGCTCCGGGGGCGCGAGTTCTACCGTTTCCGCTTCAGCCTGTAGCATCGCATCAAGGTCCGAGGGCGGGGGCGCAAGCTCTACCGCCGCAGCCTCCGCATCAAGTAGCGCCTGTAGTTCTTCGGGGTCCATTACTCGCCCCCTCCCCCGGCTGGTCTCTCCAGCACAGAGGCCGGCACGGGTCCCCGTGTTCCGCTAATCCTCACCAGCGGGTTACCTTGGGCGTCAGTCCCGGCGGGCTCAACGGTCCTGCCTTGGTCAAGGAGTTGCTGGTGTACTGTCCCGGGGCGTGGGGCTGGGACCGCCTGGGCCTCTGGCTGGGCCGTCTCCTGCTCGCGCGATTCTTCCCGCTCTCGCTCTGCCCTTGCCTCTGGGGAGTTGTCCCGGATGTGATGAAGGCGACCCATGGCGGCCCGGATTCCGTCTTGCTCCACGCCCACAGAAGAGAGGCGATTCCTCACGCGGTCACGGATGATATTCTCCCACTCCCTGGCCGAGGCAAGGAAGCCCCCGAAGGCGTGAGCAGAGATGGAGTTCGGATTGGGGAGCGCAGCGTCTATCAATTCAAGTTCTCCGGCGTTGATAACGCCCGTACCCTGAACACGCGCCACCATTGCGCGAAGCGGGACCATCGCGGCGCGCGCCCTCGATTGCATCTCGCCCGGGGTGAGGTTGCCCCATGCCCCGCCCTCTGAGATGTTGTCAATGATTCGCTGCATGGAGGTTAGGGCGCCTTGCAACTGCGCTGTCCCGCTGCGGATGTCTCGCGCCTCTCCCTCTTGAATCTGGATGGTTGATTGGACGCCGGGGAGAATCGTGTAGGTGTGACCGGATGCGGGCTGCGTAGCTTCGTCCAGGATTCCCCGGAGCTCCCTGCGGCGGCCCCTTGCGCTTGCACTGTTCCCGCGCGTGGACTCCAACTCCCCTGCCACCCGTAAGAGGTCTTCTCGCTGAGAGTCGTTCAATTGCGGCGCGTTCTGTATTCGCCGGGTGTACATTCTGGCCGAGCCCGGAGCCTGCTCTTGTGGCTGCCCTCCCTGGGCCTGGGCTCTGCGCCCACCCCTTGAGCCGGAGCGCCTTGCTCTCTGGCCCGGCGCGGATGCTCCACCGCGCGAACCTCGACGCCTGGAGCGGCGGTGCTGGTAGGGGCGGACAATGCCGCTAAGGCCAGAGCGGAAGCTCCGCTCCTCGGACGCTGGCATATCGTCGAGCTGTGCAAGCATTGGGGCCAGGGTTGATTGCGCGTCCGGGTTCTCCTCTAGGTATCCCCGAATTTCCGCGCGAAGCATCGACTGTGAGCGCTGAGATTCTGGCGAGGAGGGGTCACGCAGGCGCTCAAGTCTTGCGCGGTCTTCTGTGGTTTGCTCTCGGCTCTCTAGCAGTGTGCGGAGGCGTGCTGCTCGGAGCTCCCTTGCTGAGGACCTGTCCGCTTCGCGGCCCTCGTCTAGCCTGGCTTGGCGCTCGTCTTGTGAAATCCTGCGAGCCTCGGACTGCTTGGAGGACACCTGCGCGCGCTCGTTCTGTTCCATCTGACGGCGGCGGTTCGCTAGCTGTTGCGCAAAGCGTGAGCCATCGAAGCCCTGGGCCCCAGTGTCCACGCCCTGTGTAGCCCCCACAACCCCAAGGAGGCCGCGAAGGGCAGCGCCCCACCTTGCCCGGGTTCGTGCGCTTTCGATTGCCGCTAGGGTGGGGTCCTCCTGCTCCTCTGCCTCCGGCTTTGGTCCGGTTGGCTTTGCTGGTGCAACGGTTGGCGCGGGGGCTGGTGCTGGATAGGGGTTCTCTGTCTCGAAGAGTTCCGCGCGGGCCTGCTCCTGCTCTCGCTGCCTGGCCTGGATGACTTCCTCCGCCTCCTGGCCCTGCGGGGTGCGGGGCGTTGTCTTTGGCGGGGCCAGCATGCCCGGCTCGTTGAGCACCTTGTCTCGGAGCTCCGCGTCCGTCATTCCGGGACGCTCTGCGGGAATCTCTGGGAGGTCCTCATCAACAAAGGAGGGCGGGTCCTGCGGCTCTGGCCCTGGAGGGGCCCCCGTTGAGCCGGCCTTGGGGGTCTCCGGGAGATAAGGGTTGCCCGTGTCGAAGAGCTCCGAGCGCTCCTCCTCTTGCTGCTCACGACGTAGTGGAGGGCGTCCCCGGGGCCCTCGCCTGTGAAGGAGAAGCTCTTCTAGAATGTTTCGCGATGCTGCGTCCATGACTCCCCCTCCCTATCCGATGACTGCGGTCCCAACGGCACTCAGTGCGTTTAAGACGCCCTTGGTTTCCTCGGCCTTTGCGGCGGCCTCTGCGTTCTCCCTGGACTGCGCTGCAGCAACCCCTTGATATTGCTCGGTTCGCTGGGCAATCTCGCGCTCCTTCATGCCGTAGCGGTCACGGTAGGCCTGTGCCCTGTTGTCAGATTCCTTATCGCGGCGGCCCATGTTGCGCTGATAAGCATCGCGCTGCTGCTGGGCTGCCCACTGGTTAAAGCTATCTAAGGATGCTGCACGGCCATAAGCGGCGGCGCGGTCTTCGCCCCGCATGCTTCCGCCAAGCTGCCCCGCTGACTGCATGGCCTGCAGGGCCCTGTCCTGGGCCTGAACCTGCATGGCTAGGTCTTGCTGATTAAGGGTCTGCGCTGCGCTGGACTGTGCGCCCATCATGCCGGCTAGCTCTGCTCCACCACCTGCGATGCCACGCGCCCGCATGGCCTGCTCGTTAGCTGCTCGCTGCTGGGACATCCAGTTGGCAGCCTCGCCCCTTGCAAGCTGCATCCTCGCGCGGTCTGCGTCCGTCAGTCCTTCACCAGAGATGATGTCCTGCAGCCCGGTGAGGGCCTGCATCTGGGCGTCCCTGCCCTCCCCTGGGAGTTCCAGGTCCTGAAACTCCGAAGCCCCAGGCATGTACTTTTGCTCATCCTCGCTACCATAGCTGGCGATGAGGTCTTCAAGCTCCGGCCTCTCTGCTGCAAGAGTGTCTAGGACAGCTTGGTTGTACTGCCATTGAGCCTCAGGGGTGAGGCCCCCGAGGTGCTGGGAGGGGTCCGCTACCTGTTGCTCAAGCTCGCGCATCTTCTGCTCGGCTGAGCGGGTGTCCCCCTCCGCCTGCATCTGGTACCATCTCTTTCCGTGCTGGATTTCTTGCCCACGGCGGTACTTGCGCTCCTGGTACTCAGACTCGCCGGTGGCATCATCAACCATGCGGCTTAAAGGGTTGTTGGGCGTTCCCTCTCCGTCTGGGGTTCCAAGCTGTCCGCGCCTCGCCTTGTCTTCCCGGCTAGCCACCCATGCCCCATAGCCCTCCGGCAACTCCTCACCGGGGCGCGTTTGCCACCCTCCTTCATGGGTGGTCCAGCCGCTAAGGGGGCCGCTTCGGCTCTGGATGGCCGCAAGCGCTCGCGCTCTTTGCTCTTCGTCCTCCGGCATTCCGTCAATAGGGATGTTAAAATCGTCAGACATCTACTTCTCCAAAATCAAAAGCTCTAGGGTGTACGCAGTGGCAGCGGCTAGGCCGTCCACGGCGTGGATATGAAGAAGCCCCCCGCGATGTTCCCAGCTAATGCGGTTTCCCGTGTCCTGCTGCCCATCGTCGGAGACTTCCTTTGTTGCACTAAGGACCAAGACCGCACGAGGGGCGCGGTCCACATAGACGGAGCTGGGGAGCTGAGAGGTGTTAAGCCGAAGCGTCTTCACGTCTCCGGGGAGTTGGTCCTCTATCCGCAAGCCCTTGTTGAGGATGTTGCGGAGGTCGTTAAATTGCTCATCTAGCTGGGCCAGGGTGGAGCGGAGCGTTGCTGCTGCCGTGTTAAAGGCGAAGTCGCGGAGAATCATCGCGTCCCCCTTCCGCCTGCAGCTTCTGCAGTGAGGCTGAGACCTGCAATCTTCCAGACCCAGCCCGCGTTAGCGATTTTGACCGCCGGGTAAAGGTGGGAGGAGCGGTGCGCGCTTCGTGGAATCATCGCGCGGTAGTTCTTCGTGGGGACCGTCTCAAGACTGAGTGGACAGCTAACCTTCGTCCTCGTCGAGGCCGTGTCCCGCTCACTGCGTCCCCCCAGCTCTACAAAGGCCTCCCCGGTCACAGTGGGCCCCGCATCGTCTGCAGTGTGTAGCTGTATCTCACGCCAGCGCCCCACGGACTGAGGGCTCCCCGGGAGCATTGCGTTCCACTCCATCTCTGCGGGGATTGCGTCGTAGACCTGAAATAGGGCGAGCGTCCCCGAGCCCATAGCAGGCGTGAAGGTGTACTTAACCCCTGGCGTGGTGGTGAGCACCGCCTCTCCGCTTGCCGTGGTGACAGCGTCGCCGGAGGCTGTGACCACGGGCTCCCCGGAGGTTGTCTCATAGGTGGCAACGCTCCCCGTGTAGAGGGAGGAGCCAACGATTGCTAGCACCGTGTCGTCTACCTTTGGGGTGTAGGTGGCCACCTCTGCGCCGGAGAAACTCACCTCGCCAGCAACATTGAGGCCGCCAGCGAGCACAAAGTCTCCGTCATGGGTGGCAAGGGCGTTCCGGCTCGTCACCTCCTGCCGAAGTCTCAGGGTCGCTGGGCCATCCGCTAAGACAATGGCCCTCTCCGAAGGCACGTAGCAGCCCGCAAGGACATCCATAGGCCAGCGGGTCCAAGCCCCCGTCCTCACGCTGAAGCAGTAGAGCTCCGACGCATAGAGGGCGTCTGCTGCAGGGGGAAGCCCAAGGAAGACCAGTCCCCGGTCTGGGTGGGCCAGCATGAATGCGCCCTTGTTTGTTCCGGCTGTGGTTAGGGTGATGCTCTTTTCCGTGAGCTTGCGGCCTATGGCCCCCTCGCTGACGTTGCCTACCCCGGCCTCCGTAACCTGCACCACGCCCCTGTTGGTCCAGCCAAAAGCAGCGCCGTCCAGTGTACAGACCGCCTCGGGCTTGATGAGCACAAGGCCCTCTTCCAGGAGGTCACATCGCCAGCTGTCAGGAGCTACCCCGCTGACCCTGTAGAGGCCCGCCGTGGTCCAGACGATAAGCGAGCCCCGAAGCGGGGTCATGGCCAAGACCTTAGAGTCCGCCTCTCCTGCGTTTAGGTAGTTCAGGAGGGGCACGTGCTCCGGCTGGTCTGGCTTGCTGTAGAAGATGCGATTAGGGCGGACGGACTGGGAGGAGGTGCCGGCGCTGCCCTGGGGGTCCCCCTTGATGTCCACGGCCCCCGGGCGGGTTGTGGAAACGGTAAAGCTAGACGCGCTCAGGTTCGAGCGGGTCAGGTGAATCTCTGCGGGGCGGTCCTCGCTTAGCGGGTCCTCGATGCAGCGTGCATAAACCAGGGCGGCCCCTATGCTGTCCCGGGTTCCGCTGTTGATTGCGCGGGCCAGGTGCCTTGCTGTTTCGGACTCGGAATCGGTGCAGATAAAAGAGGTGGCAATGGTGGAGGAGTTCGTCCGCACCTTGTCCAGCTCAAAGGCCCAGTGCTCCAGGCCGTTAACCGTTACGATGTCACTAAAGCCGGCAACGGTATTCACGCCACCCCCGGTGCTAAAGGTTCCCGTCAGTGCATTAGAGAGGCCCACCACCACGCGGCCCGTCCCATCGTTGCCAAGGCTGGTCACCTTCGTATTTGCCGGGAGGAGGTCCGAGGCGAGGCCTGCCCCTGCAGGGAAACGCTCCACCGTGCTTCCCAGGGCCGGGTCCAAGAACGAGAGAGTTACCCCCATGCCCACCTGCAGGCCCATCGTATTCCAGCCCGTGGGGTCCGAGCCCGTGTCTAGGTCTAGGGTGATAGACGACGCGCCGGAGGTGCCGGAGTAGGCCATCTTTTTAACCCAGGAGATGCTAGTCTCAACGCTTGTGATGGTGGTACTAGAGCCGCCGGAGATGTCTGCGCCCAGCCCCGCGTTGTGGGTGGAAGAGAGGACGGCAAGGCGCAGCCCGTGACGGCGCTTCGTGTTGGCGAACCACGTACAATCGCCGAAGGTGGCTAGGCTGTGGCAGAGAGGGGGAGAGTGGTTCTCCTTGAGCGCGCCATCCCTACCGGGCGAGCTGTAGAGCACGGCCCCCAGGTTGTCCTCCAGGACATCGTCTGTGAACTCGTAGCCGTTGGGCCAGCTTGCCAGGTCCAAGTCAGAGGAGCCCATGGCAACGTCTTTAACCAAGAAGAGCTCACTTGACGGGGTGCCTGTGATGGCCTTTGAGCGGTAAATCTCAAGGCGCGGATAACTGGTATCGGGCGCCGTGATTTGATGCTGAAGAGGGATGGTGAGCTTAACGTCCCGGTCGGCTCCCGCTCCGTTGGTCACCTTCATCCAGGGAGAGGGGGCGCTGCGAGTGATGACGCCGTTGCTGTCCTCCAAGGTCCAGCACCACTGGTAAGCCACGCTCTTTCCGTTAACCAGCGCCCTGTTGCTCCCGGAATTGTCGAAGAGAGCGGCGGTCCCGGTTAGTGCAGGATGCACTCCCGAGTCGTAAAAGTTCTTCTCCGAGCCCCCGTCCCCGCCTGCAGGCTCGATGACCTTACGGACGCCGTCCTTGGTGGTGAGGTAGAGGTTCCCCCTGGCGTGAGCAAAAGAGGTGGAGGCAAGGTCGAAGTCTGGCGGCTCTGCCTCTCCTGCCAGGTAGCTTTTGACCGCAGTGGAGTACAGACGGAAGGCCCCGCCGGCTGTGCGCCCCACCACAAACTGCGTTCCCCCGTGGTCTACCATGGCCGTAGGGTGGTAGTCCGTGACATCCGCGTCCCATGAGATATTGCGGCGGTGCATGCCAGGGCGGAGCTCGATGGTGTTTGCCCTCTCGATAACAATGTTGTCCGCAACCTTCATAGTCCCTTGGCGGGAGTCTAGGGTTGTAGCGTCCAGGGCAAGCCCGGACAGTTGCATTGTCACCTTTTCAGCCATGACTAGCGGCCCCACCTACGCCCGCCACGAAGGGCGGAATAGCGGTTTATCACTACCGGGCGCTCCCCGAGGACTCGGGGCTTGAGAAGGCCGCGCACGCGGTCCTCTGCCTGCATCGCCTGGGCCTGCAGGGCTCCTGCTACCCTCATATCCCCGGCTGCAGAGGCGCAGGACCTAGCAGTGCAAAGAACAAGGAGGGGGTGCAGTTCAACGGGCATTTGTGGGATTGGCGTAGTCTCCTTGAGGGAGACATAGTGGCCAGCCCCAACGCTTGAACTCACGCCCGCTGCAACAGTAACCCCGGTGCCGACAATCGTTGCGCTCAGGTCATCACTCACCGCGTCGTAGGGCGGCAGGTGGCTGATAACGTCCAACGTAGCGGAGGCCCCCCAGCCCGTGGGGGCCGTCGCAGAGAGCGTGATTGTTGTTGCCCCCGTGGAGCTAACGACGCCCGCTTCGGCAACAGTGACCAGCCGCGAGGGCCGGCGATGATATCTCAGGCGCAGCGTGTCGCCACTGCTGACAGGGCCAGGCAAAAGACGAAGCTTTCCGGCCTGCAAGCAAAAGCCATAAGGAGCGCGCCAGCCAGGCCCCGCGCTCGTCTCATAACGCCACAGCTCCTCCGGCGGAATCTCTGGGAGGCTGTAGGTTTGCGAACCCGTGACGAGTAGAACATCGCGAAGGGAAGAGCCAAGCGCTCTTGCGGGGATGCTGTAAAGGGCGGTTCCAGAAACAAGGGTTTGGTCCTCTTCCGAGACGAGATACTCTTCACGTGTAGCCCGTAGAATCGGCGCAATCGTGGTGAGGGTTTCGTCATCGGCAAGCGATAGAATCTCAGTGTTGGTTAGGTAGCCACCCGATGACGGCCAGCCTGCCTTGACCTTTACTGAGGCCAGGAGGGTGTCCGCAGTCCAGGACACGGCCTACTCCCCACCACAGACGGAGCAGCGGTTCGACGCTTCCTCTTCTTCGTCCTCTTCGTCTTCCTCCTCCGCTTCCTCTTCTTCCATCATCTCTGGCTCTGCTAGGCCGATGGAAATCATGAAAGCGGCGGGGCGTTCTTCTTCCGGCAAACTATCACCCAGGCGGGCCTTCCGGGCCTCCGAGATAATCTCCTCAAGAGCCTTCTTCTTTGCTGACTTCATATCTCTTCTCCTGGGATTTCGAGCTTAGAAGCGGAGAGACACATCCCTCCGGTCTTCTTCGCTTCGGTCATCAAATAAAGAGGCTCTTCTGCCTCTAGGTAAACCACAGAGCCGTCCGCTCTTGCCTCTGCTGCTCCGCGCTCATTGATGGCGCGGGCCAGGTTCTCAGCGCACAGCACATTCGCTCTCGCGCGGTGCATGTCTTCGCCCCACTCCAGGGCTACCGGGCCAATGTGCAGCCGGTCCCCTGTGCTGATATAGTAGGAGCTACATTCGATGGAGGCGACGGCGCGCGGCTCTTCTGCCTGCGCTGGCTCTTCGTCTGCCTCGACCACCACCACGGTAATAGCGGCCTGCTTCACGCCGCATGTGATGGCGCGGAAGAAATCAGCAAGCGCCCTGGCCCCCTCACGGGGGCCGGACGATGCTGCACGAGCAAGGGAGAGCGCGGCCTCAGGAGCCGTCTCTGGATGAGTGACTGTGATAAGCGTCTGAGCCACGCTAACCCCCTAAGCTCTAGCTGTTGACGATGCCCGAAATCTTGCACCAGCCGCGAGGCTTCGGAATGATGCAGGCTTGGTCCCACATCACGCGAACCTCGAAACCACTTGCATCGGCAAGCTCACGAAGGAAGCGCTCTTGCTGTCCCTCTACACCTAAGGAGAAGGTGATGTCGCTTGCGCCAACACGCTTGATGTTATCAAGGCTACCCACGAAAGCCTCACCGGCCTTCACACAGATGTGAGGTAGAATCTCGATGGTTCCGCCACTGTAGTGATACTTGATGCCTTCGACACCAAGCTCTGCAGTGTTGCTCGCTTCAACGTAACGACGAAGACCAGCCACGTCGCTGTTGAGGTTCTCGAAGGTCTTGACGCTGGTCAAGGCCACAAGGTCCCCAGGTCCGCTCGACTGCACAATCTTGCTAGCCGCGCTCTGAAGCTTGGCCATGGTCAAGGCTGCGGAGCCTGCGGCGTGGCTGTTGCCCTTCCACAGTGGGTTGGCTGCTGCGTCAATGCCGAAGAGGCTTGCTGAGTTCGTGAGAATCTTATCAATTCCTGCGAACCACTGACCGTACGCACCGTGAGGGAGAAGCACGTCCGCTGCTGCTGCAGCGTCACCAGCTGCGGCAAGCTCAAGCACAATGACAACCTGATTGGAAGCGTTCTCAGTGACCGAAGTCACCGAAGCTGCACCAGTCGAGTTCTGCTTCACAGCGCCGGCGTAGATGTCAACAAGCGCGCCCTGCATCTGAGACCAGAGACCCATTGCCGAAGAGGCGACGGTCAGGGTCACAGTTTGCGTGGTGCCCACAGTGGACTCACTAGCAACCTCTCCAAGGTCCGTTCCACCATAAAGCATGCAAGCTTCTCGGAAGAAGCTGGCAGTGTTCATGAGGTCCGAGACACCCTCATCGAAAAGGTCGCCGAAGGCGGACTTGTTCGAGGAAGCCGAGAGGACAGCCTTATAGCCGAAGCTCTCACGCGCGACGAAGGAGGAGCCAGACACCGAAGCGTCAAGCATCTTCCCCGAGCGCACAGCGTTAAGGGTGAAAGCACCCATGCTGCTTGCTCCACCCTGGAAGGTGGTTCCATGGGCACGCTGCAAGCGTACTGGGAAATGGTAGCTATCTCCAAGGCGCTCACGCTTTGCATAAGGCACGCGCTCCGCGAGAATGCTGTACTCAGGGACTGCGTCTGCTAGCTCCCCATATAGTTCCTTAAAATATCCGTCCGCTGTGGACGTATCACCGATTGCCATTGTTCAAAATCTCCAAAGAAAAGTAGTGTTTACTTGTTTCTGAGGTCGCCTTGATTGTCGCTATCGGAGTTCAGAGCCCAGGGGGTTATCGTCGCTTCCCAGCAAGTCGTCGCCGTCTCTCTATTCTCACCCCTAAGTGCTCCCCAATTGCTGGTCAATAGGAAAACCCCGCCCAAGCAAAAAAAACCTGAGCGGGGCTTAAATTGGCCTAAATGGCAGCGTTTAACGACGCTTTCGGGATATCTCCATGGCCTCCTTGAGGGTGAGCCGCTTGACCTTGCTGTCCGGCCCTCCGTGACGCTCGGGGCTGCGAGATGTTGCGGGGATGGGCTGGCGAGAAGCCTTGAGCCTAGAGACCTCTGCAGCGACCACGCGCTTTATAAGGCTCTTAGGAAGTGCGCCCAATAGCGCGTCTCCCTCCAGGTCCCCAATGCGGGCTTCTGCATCCGTCCAGAACTCACGGTTAGCAAGGCCCACAATCTCCTCCAGGGGAATGTCCTTTCCGGCCTGCATGGACGCCTGAACGGCGCTGGCTATTTGCTGAAAGGCCATGGGGGTTGGCTTCATTCCCGCTGCGGTCATTGCTTCGGTAAACTTCCGCTTGTAACTCTCGACCTCCTTTGCCTGCTCCACCCTGAGGGACTCCGCCTCCTGGCCTTGCTTTACCTCGGCTTCTTTGCGTCGATAAGACTCCAGCTCCTTCTCCGCCGTGGTTGCCCTCCTCGCGTCGTCGCTCATCTCCTCCCAGTTCAAGGCGTCCTGCGCCATGTGGTTTAGGAGCTGGTCATAGCGCCCACCGCTTAGCCTTCGGAGGAGCTCCGCTTGGCTTCCGAGGTCGTCACCTTGGAAGATTGCCGCGAGCTGGTCCCGGGCCTCAAGGAAGGTCTGTGCCTCGCTGCGTATCTGGGCGGCCTCGTCGAACCTTGCCCGGCTGGCCTTCTCCAGACCATAGCCGGACTTCAGCTCATCAAGGGTTAGCTCCACGTCTTGGCCGTCAACCTTGACCACGAAGCGCTCCGGCTCCGCTCCTGCCTCCGCCCCTCCTCCGTCGAGGAGTTCGAGGTCCGATGCTTCCGATATGGGAGCCTCGGGTGTTGATGGAACTTCTGCCACGGCCTCAGCGGCGGGGGCCTCTACTGCTGCTGCTTCACTCATCCTGCGATTCCTCCTGGTACTGGAACGGGCGCTCCCGTTGCTGGGTTAGTGGGCATGTTTGGCAAGTTAGGCATGCCCGGAGTCGGCTGGTTTAGGAGAGCGTCCGCTCCTGGGACCGGGGGAGGCCCAGCCATGGGAGGGGGCATTGGCCCGGGAGGTCCCGGAGGTCCTGGGGGCATTGGGGGCGGCGGCATCGCTGCGTCTGGGATGGGCTGCCCTGTTGCCTGTAGAAGCGCCTGGTCCGTGTTCTTCAGGAGCTGAATGTGCTCCATGATGTGGGCCAAGATGGGGCCGGCCAACTCATCGTTGTAGCGCACCTCGGGCTTGTCCAGGAGGGAGCTGTGCTCGGTGATGTGCTCGACGTGGTAGTCCGTGGCCAGTGCTCGAACCGGGAGCCCCTGCAGTAGCCTGTCTACCTCTTCCCGAAGGCCGGTGATGCGGGACTTCGGAGCACGGTAGGTGGCCTCTAGTCGCCCAGTGCTAAGGAAGTGCAGGTACTGCTCTTCGCTTATCTTGTTCGGGAAGCGCTCAAGGAGAATGGAGGCTATCTGCTCACGGCCTGCCATGGTTCGGAGAAGCGGGTTGCCCAGTTCTACCTTGATTCGCTTGACGTGCCGGAGGTCTTCCGCTGTGAAGCTCTTCACGCTCCCTGCCTCGTAGCGTCCCGCAATCTCCACTATCTTTTCGCTAGAGAGGAAGCGGGCATAATTGCGAATCACCGCAGTAGCCACGCTCTGCAGGAGGTGAGCATAGGCACGCTGGAAGGCGCTGTTATGCTGCACGCTCATTGAGCTTACGAGAGCAAGGGCTGCCCCTGACTTGAGCGAGGCCTCGGGGTCACCACGGACCACGGAGGAAACGCCGCTAAGGGTCTGGGTTAGCTGCTGCAGTAGTTCAGCAAAGCGAATCTGGCCAGGGTCAATCTTTGGACCAGGAAGCACGCCGGGAGGAGGGCTTACTCCGTCCCCCCGATACTGCACAAGCTGCAGCCTTCCCTCTAGGTCTCGGACTTCCACCTCCTGCTTTTTGTCGGCTATCCAGTTAGGCACACTCCCTGCGTCTGCAGTGGTAAGAATGCCACTCATGATTGCGTCATAGGCTTCACTTAGGCCCAGGAGGTCCCAGCTTGACGAGTAGCCTGCAGCTCCGCCCATCTCTTCCGCAGGTAGGCAGGGATGCAGGGGCAGGTCTGGATAGGGGAGGCCGGAGTCAATGAGCACCTCGTCTCCGCAAATGAGGGCGTAGCGGCCCTCTGGAAGCGCTGGGGTGCGGTCGTGGAAGAGTTCCAGCACAAAGCACTGGTCACTCTCTCCGGTTGCGCTGCGATGGGTTGGGCGGTTCGCGGATGCTGCGTCCACGCTCTCACTGTTGAGGATGTCTTGGGCATGCTCGGGGAACTGGGCAGCGAGGTCCCAACGGTTGGTCCTTCGGCGGAGGATGTACCAAGAAGCAGCGCGGATTGACGAGGCGTCGAGGTCCCTTGCTACGTCCACGGGGGAGTAGCTTTCGACCACGAGCTCCCCGCTCTTGATTTCCCGTGCTGGCTGCTCAATGAGCATGCCGTCTTCGCCTATCACTGGCTCTGGCTGGTCTACGGCGACAACCTCTCCGCCGTTGGCGTCCCATCCGCAGAAGACCCAGCCCTCCCCGAAGACCTGGGAGCGCTCGGCTGCAGAATGACAGGCCCTCTCAACCCCGCCCTCTTCGAGTTCGTAAGCCCAGACGGCCTCAGCAAGGCTCACCTGTTGCGAGGCTTCCCAGTCGTCGTTGATTGGGGTTGCCTCGAAGGCGGGACGCTGGGCCGTGGTCATTGCTAAGATGGACTGGATAAGTGAGCGGAAGTGGTTCACCTGCAGCAAGGCAAGCTCCCCCTGTTCCCCTCCAAAGCTCACAGCCGAAGAGCGAGCGTAGCCCCCGTCTGAGTCCTGGCCATAGTACCGCCGGGCGGCGGCTTGCCAGACCCCCATACGGCCAGAGCCTTCCATGGTTTGGTGATAGTCCTTGAAGCGTTCCACCACTTCGGAGGCCAGTTTATCCGCCGGCTCTGCTGCCCAATAAATGCTCATCTTTGCTTTCTCCTTCTGCTCACTAGTTTTACGAGGTTTCTGTCTGTCTTTGTCTTCAACGCTTCCGGGTTGATGTGATGGTTGTCTAGGGTGACTCCGGGTGGGAGGTCGGGGTACGGCGAGCGCGTGAAGTCAACGCCGCGAATCAGGTATTTAAGCGCGTCGACACCATCAAAGTGTCCGTGGTCGGCGCTTCTCTCGTAGCTGGTGCGGCTCTTGTTCCATGTCGCATGCCTAAGGTGCGAGATGAGCTGAGAGCAACGGGGGTGGATGAGAATCTCTCGATTAGCGATAGCCACTCGGAGCTTGGACAAGGCCGCGATGCGGTCATCCTTTCTGGCCATGCACCACCCCCCACCCTCGTCTCCCAGGTCCGCGATGGTGATGGCCGAAGCGTCCACGATACGAGAGAGCGGGGCCTTCTCTCCCCAGAGTTCCTGCTGCTTTGCGGAGATGGTCTGGTTGATGTCCTGGGATGTGCTGCGAGAGAGGACCACCTCGTCCTCAATGACAAGCTTGCCAAGGTCAAAGTGCAGGTAGCCCAAGACGCAGAAGCTCAAGTCGTAGAAGCCAACATCCAGAGAGACGTAGCAGTCGCGGTAAGGGGGCGGCTCCACCTCCAAGACAATCTCTTTCTCCACCCTTTGGAACTCTGGAATAACCGCCCGCTCCTCGTCCGTTACGAACTCCGCGAGATACTCCCTGCGCCAAGTGGTGGACTCTACCCCGCCTGATTCCCTGCAGTATTCTTCCACGAGCTCCGGGGTAACGTGCGGGGCGTCGTGGATGGTTCGCTTTAGGTAGCTCCCCACCGCGTCTGCTCTCTCACAGTAGCTGCGGAAGGGGTGTGCTGGTGAACGAGGGGGAGTGGAGACGAGGAGCAGCCGGCCTCCGGTTGTGATGGTCTGTGGTAGCAGGACATCGTTGACCACGTAGCTAAGGCCATCCACGAAGCCCGCCTCGTCCACTATGGCCAGGTCCGTTGATACGCCTCGGAGCCTCTCTGCCCCTCCTCCGTCACAGCCTGCGGCATGAATCTCTGAGCCGTTAGGGAAGACCCAGGCTGCATCTTGAACCTTGTACTCGGGCGCTAGGTCTGGCGGCGCGTCCTCCATGATATCCCGGAGGTGGGGAAGCGTGATAGCTGTGACCATCTTGCGGGTGGGAGCGGCGATTCTGATTTGCGACCTGGGCTGCCGAATCGCCTGCTCTACTGCTATCACACAAGCTAGCCAGCTCTTCCCCCACCGCCTCGACATGTTGCAAGCAAAGATGCGTGTCTGTGATGCGCTGAAGTGTGAGCGCACCTCGACTTGACCATCGTGCAGCAGGTAGCGGAGCACGCCCGCTCTCCACAGTCCGTGGACCGCTTCGAGGGGGGCGATATCGGAGCCGGCTAGGGTCACCTCCTGCCCAGCCTCGTGATGCTGTCCTCTCGGACTCTCTCCTCTAGCCGCTCAATGCGCACTAGCGCCTGCTTGATGCCCCTGCTGCTTGCCCTCCTGGCCTCCCTCGCCTTCGTTAGGTGCTGAAAGCGAAGGGAGACGCGGAGACCATAGGCGGCGCAGGCGAGGCCGCTTAGGCCTATAACGAGCGTGACAGTCTCCCAGGTCATTCCCCCACCCTCATTGCTTCCCGCTCCAGCTTGCTAAGCACAACGGCCCGCACGTCTGGCGGGTGACGCTTCGTGGTTGCTTTCTTCACCTGAGCAGGTGAGAGCTCCATCTCGATAAAGACCCAGCCGGTTTCACCCACGGCCCTCTCAAGAGACCACGCCTTTACTGGCTTTGGGGGTTGCTTCGATGATGTGGACTGCGTGCTTTTTGGCATTTCTATGACTCCTTGCGAGGCCCTCTGCCTCGTCTAGCTGTACTGAGATGGTTGGACCTGGGTTGATGTGTTTAACTTCGCGGCGCTCAATGAATGCGCCGGACATTTTGCACCAAAGCTCCATTGCTTTGAGCCGGTCTCGGGTGTTGTTGTCCGCGTCTCGGATGATGTCGGCTATGTGGTGAATGATTTCAGCGCGGCAAAGACCGCTCTCCGCTGACGCCTTGTTCATCAATTCCGTGACTGCCTTGTGTATCTTAGGATTTCGCAAAAGCTGGTGAGAAGCCGTTGAGAGCGCGTTATCGTTCCCCTTGTACCCGGCTTGCTTTGCGGCCTGAGTGGCGTTTCCCTTCGCTGTTGAGCAGTAAGCCTCCACGAATTTCCTTTGTCTGGTGTTGAGTCCTCGGCGCGAGGTGGGCCTCTTCTTCTTCACGTTCATTTTGTCGCACCCAGCCCTACAGCCAGCTTCAATGTAGGATGGTTGAGAGCCGCTAGCGCTACCCCCGCTGCGTCGTAGGCGTGCTCCCTTCGGCTCCTGGCCACGGGCTCCAAGAGCTTGTCCCAGAGAGCCCCACCAAAGCGGGCCTTGATGGCTCCCCCGACAACGGTCTTTGATGCGTTGCGGCTTCCCGTGGCTGCCTCTTTCACCTCAAGCGCTCCGAAGTCCAGGGGCTCCAGTCCGTGCGAAAGGCAAACGCCCACCGCCAGAGAAAAGCCCATGCCTAGGGCCGTTGCGCTTCGTGCGCTCAGTGAGCCTGCTATGCTTTCGATTGCCGCAACGTCTGGCTTGTGCTCAGCGATGGCCGCATTGAGCGGCTTGAAGATTTCCGCAATCCGCCGGATGTCATCGCTACCCCGGGCCACCCGCTTAAGCCTCGTCTGTGGCTTGGTATGGATGACACCTGCAGCAAGGAGCTTTTGATGCTTCCTTCCCACGTCAATGATTGCGTAGCCGGTGGATGTAAACCCCGGGTCTATGCCTAATAATCGGAGGCCCATAGTCCGTGCTCCTCGTAGCCGTTCATCAATTCCCGCTTCTCCTTCAGGTATCCCGCCAGGCCCTTTGCTCGGGCTCTAACTTTTTTCATAGCTCGCTCCTCTAGCTGCCTGATTCGCTCTCTCGAAATCATCTCCACCCCTTCGATTCCAGCGAGCACAATTCCAACCTCCGCAAGTGTCATCGGGCCAAAGCGCCTAATCAGAAAATCAAGGAGCTTGGGGTGCTCCCACTGCTCCCGCGTCAACGTCGAGTGGAGCCTCAAGAGTTCTTGTCTCCGTTCGTCGAGCCCTCCCCAGAGCCCCTGCGTCCGGTTACCGCCCAGATTCCGCGCTTCGCCCACCTGCTCCGGGGAGGCGTTGGCGTTGACAGCTGGAGGCTCTTCTGGTGCAGCGCCCCCACTGGGCAGCCCCTGCACTGGGGAGCCATTGACTCCCAGCACGCGGGCTCCCAGCGGTTCCTCTTGTTCCGCTTTAGGGACTCTCCCCGCACGTGCCGCTGGGCGCATGCTTTTTTTGAAAGCCGACACTTTAGACGCTCACACCAGAAGACCTCGGACCCCTCAGAAGGGGAGGTCGTTGGTTCCTTCAAAACTGGGAGCCTTGAAATCAGACACCTTGCGGGGGGCAGCGTTGGTATCGTTAAACCAAATAGTCCCACGAACATCTTCACCCGCCTTGAGCTGTGTCAAGACCTTCAGGAAGTCCTGCTCCAGGGCGAAGCTCACCCGGTTCAGGTCCTTCCAGACCGCCGCCACCTTGTAGTATTCCCCGCCCTTTGTTCCCATCTTCACCGTGTAATCCGGCTTGCTTCCTGCCATTCGTTTCCTCGCTTTCTTTCACTAGTTCCGCCTTGATAAGCTCCCCACCAATGTGGCGAAGAATCTTGCCAAGACGCATCAATCCTGGGGCCCCCTGCAGATAAATTCTGGCCGCGAGGTCCCCAGCCTTGCGCCCTAAAGCCTCCTGGCTCGTCACCTGCTTTCCCTTCTTCCGGGACTTGTGGACCCTCGGGAAGTCCCCGGCGAACATGTCCCCGAGCTCCACTGCAGCACACACCCTCCCCCACTCTCCGCGTTGGAAGATGGCGCAGGCCTCGGAGGGTCGGTCAACCTCGGACTCCGTGGTCCAAACCATGTTGCCACCGGGGACCTTGATGGTTAGCCGAAAGGGAAGCGGCATCTGCAGCAGCAGCTTCCAGGGAGTGGCCTTGATTTGCTTCAAGCTGCTCATAACTCGTTCGGGTCCTCTGCCGAAGGGTCGTAAAGCTGGCCCGTGGTGCGGTCGCGCATGAGCGCGAACTCCTGCCCCGTCTCCGAGTCCTTGCTCTTGTCGAGCACGCCACAGAGAAGACCCGTCTCGCTCTTCCAGAGCAGGAGAATCATCTCCGCCATTTGAGCGATATAGGCCGCCTCATAGAGAGCGCTCCGGCTTGGGCGCTCGGCCTCGTTGTCTCGCTTGCGGTACTGACTGAGCACCACTCCGCAGGCCTCAACGCCTGGGCGGTTTAGCTCGTGCTTAAACTGGCTCAGGACCTGTCGGACCTGCTCCCGCCGGCTGTCAATGCCTGGAACCTGGACGCATTGCACGTAGTCCAGCACGAGCACCTTGCAGCCCTTGTCCCAGATGAGATGGCGCGCTGCCTCGATGACCTCGGAGAGCGGAGAGCCCACGCAGCTTGCAAGCTCGATGTTCTGCGTCTCGATGTTGCGAAGGCTGCTCACAATCCGGCCCTGCTGGGTTGGCGTGGTATCTCCCGCTCGAAGGGCGCGGGCTGGGACCCCTGAAGCGAGGGAGAGCGCACGGCGTCCCCAACGCATCATTGGGTCTTCGCAGCTAATAATCCCGGGCTTATATCCGGCGCGTGCCTGGGCCACTGCAGCGAGTAGGGCCGTGGAGGACTTACCAACGGAGGTGTCGCCACCAATGACGCAAATGTCCCCGTATCCGAGGCCTCCCACAATGGCGTCCACTGCAGCAAGGCCCGTGGGGATGACTCCCACCCCCTCGCCTTCGATGGCGGAGAGGTGCTCTTGCTGTGCCAGGTTCGCAGCTTGGGCCAGCGTGCCGTAGCGCTCGCCGTCTGGCTGAGTGACCAGCATGCTCATTTCGTGAATGGCCTGGGCCACGCTCTCCGGCGTTCCGCTCTCGCAGAGCTGGGTGATGTTCGCTGCTGCGTGGCGGTAGCGGCGGAGGACGGCCAGCTCCCGGATTCTCTCAGCAACTGGGCCGGGCTGCAGCTCGGCGACGGTTCCGATGTGGCGGACGGCAAGGGAGCCCCCGGCCCCCTCAAGATTGCCGTGACGGTCAAGCTCAAGCTGCGTTGCAATTGGGTTCGTGGGCTTACCGGCTGCCCGCAGGCTCTGAATGGCCGAGAGGATGGTCTGGTGTGACGGTTTCCAGAGGTCGGTTGACTGGACCGGGTGTCGGTCGAGCGTCTCCGGGTTGCTCATTGCTGAGCCGAGGTAGCGAGCCTCAAGCTCGGGGTCTGCGCATGGGATGCTCATCGCTTTTGCACCTGCGCCTCTGGGCGAGCCATGAAGGCATCGTAGGCGGCCTGCTCTTCTTCGACTGTTGGCGTGCGGTTCAGCGGCTTGGGGGTCGGCTTCTTCGATGCAGCACCGCGCTCCACCCATTCGAGCAGCCAGCGCGGGTCACGCTGCGGGCTGGTCCTGCTGTCCATCCAGCGAGCGGCCCAGTCTTCAACGATGGCGCCCGGGTCAAGTCCGTCCTGCTGCTGTGAGGCCTTCCAAGCGTACAGGCCAAGTTCAGCAAATGACGGGGAGTTGCCCATGTACAGGCCCCCTCGCTCATTGTCCGCCCTGGTGTACGCAATGCGGGCCTGAAGGCTCACTGCATCCAACTCTTCTTTGCTCAATTCCGTGGGAGTTGTGCCGCCCTGCGCGCCTGCGCGCCCTACTACTCCTTTACTATTACTCTTACTCTTACTTAAGTAATGGTGGCGTCCCGCGTCCCGGGGTCGCGTGACGTCCGCGTGAGTCACGCGTGACACATCACGATTTACTGAATGATTCCGGGCCCTGCTTCTTTTCTTACGGGCACTTGAAGCCTCCCGACTGGCAGTCAACTGGGCTTTTGATATGTTATACGACGTGTAGTCATTGACCTCCCAGTGGCCATCGAGTGCCCCCCGAGTGGCCTTCAACAGGCCTACAGCCTCTAAATCCCGAAGGGGTCGCTTAATGCGAAATGGCACAAGTTGAGCCATAATTGGCTCACTTATTACGCCGTCTGTGAGCTCCCCTGCGCAGTGGCTGAGCGACATAACAAAGAGGGTTATCGCTTTACAGAAGCGGTCGCTCCCCAGGCTCTTGAGCTGCAGGATTTTCGAGTTGTGATGGAATCCCCCCATCAGCTTCGCGTACAGCACTAGACAACCTCCTTGGCCCACAGGGCCCCACCGATTTGTTGGAAAACAAGATTCGCTCTTCTGAGCTGCTCAAGGCTTGGGGAGATTTGTCTCCACTCGACCTCGTCGAACTTGAGAAAGCGGCGGAGCTCGTCCGCATGGAGAGGCTTCTCTCTCAGCAAACACCACAGTTCCTTCGCCGTCGGTCCCACGGCGCATGAGTTCTCCAGCCACTCGGGGACGCTCGTCTCCTGCCCAGCAAAGACCGTTGCATGCAGGCCCACGAGCCTTGAGAGGTGCAGGTCGTCCATCTGTGCATCCGTGATTAGGCAGGACTCCTCCGGGCTTCCGCCGATGGCCGCCTCTATCCAATCAACCATCACGCGGCCTCCAGGGAGGCGATGCGGGGCACGTCCTCAAACTTCCAATAGGTCATGCGGTTGGGGCGCTTGTCCCAGGTATGGTCTACGTTTGCTCGGAACCATTCGAGCTTCGCTCCCCTCACCTGCTTCTCTTCTTCGTGCAGGAACACGAGGGCAACAGGAAGGCCGGTCTCTTCCTCGACGCGCTGGTAGTTGTTAAAGTCGCGAGTATCAATCCCCGAGACCCGGTAGCCCCTCCACCTGCAGAGCGGGCTAACCGCCCTTGCTTTGACCTCAACCCAGAAGGAGCCGCGCTCACCGGCACAGAGGAGGTCAGGCACAGCAAGCCGCGAGTCCTCACAGAAAAACGAAGGCCCGAGGCCTCCCTTCCCTGCTATATCGCACGCATTAAGCACCCAATACCCCAGCCCTTCCAGAGACGCAGCGACGCGCTTCTCACCCCGTTGACCCCGCTTTAGGGCCTCGCTGAATCCCAATCGCAACTATTCCCCGCTCCGTCCGTCTACTCTGGCCCTGAGACGTGGAAGAGGATTTGAAGGACGGTCACTTCGCCGCCCGTCCCCCTGCTGAGCCGGAGCGCGGTGTCCCTCTTCGGCACATACACGCCGTTGAGGAGGTTGTAGATTGTCTTTCGACACACCCCGCTCCGCTCTGCTAATGTTCCGACCGCCCCTGCCCCCTGGCGGTCTAACCACGCCCTTAGTCCCATGTGAAGCATCCTACACGCTCTTCACGCAACGCGCAAGCCCTTTTCTTCCGAGGCGGGCATTTTCCGCCGTGGCGGATTCCCAACAAGGGAAGGCCCCTATTCTGTGGGTGTTAATGTTGCGTAACGTATTACACCGGCTACAATTGATAAAGACTGCAGACGGCTGCGGCCTCCTGTCTTTTTTGGGGGGTCGGGGTTTTTTTCGGGGATGGCCGTCAGTTCATGAGTAAAGAAAGCGTCTCACATATCCAGGGCTCCACGTTTGGAGAGCGGCTCCTGTCTGCGATGAAGCGCGCGGGGGTGACGAAGACGGAGCTCGGTCGACAGCTTGGGAAGTCCTACAACCATGTACACAAGTGGTGTACGGGATTCTATACCCCAGGTATCGAGAATCTAAAGGATATTTGCGCAATTCTTGGGGTGGACGTGAGTGAGCTATTGGGGATAGCTGCGGGGCAAAGGCCGTCTTTTGAGGCGTGGGAGGAGTTCTTGGCATCTCCCTATGGGGCCGGAATTAACGAAGACGAGGAGCGCGCTTTAAAGAGCATCGTCTGGCCCCCTGGCGTCGAGCCGACCGTCTTGAGCTACCAGCTGGCACTCCAGACAGTTCGCTCCGCAGTGCCCACGGAATAGCGTGTAGAGGCATGCCCTGGGGGGCCGTTACGGGCCACCCGGAAAAAAAGAGCACACCTCCGTCTTGACATGTGTATGTTGCTACACTATTGTGTCTACATGGCGACGGCTACACAAAAGAGACTCACCCTCGCAGACCTTGAGGCAGCTCGTGACAGAGATGCCGAGGAGCAGAGCGAGGAGGAGTGGGAGCTTGAGCAGCGAAAGCAAGAGCATTGGGAGATGTGGGTTGCCGACCATGCAGACGACGGAGAGCTGTGGTGAACAAAAAAGAGGAGGCTGAGGAGATGAGGGAAATCGTACTAGAGATGCTAATCGCGCAAGAGCTTCGGAACCTGGAGAGGTTCTCGGAGCAACTCAAGAGCCGCAAGGGCACTGAGCAGAAAGAAGAGGAGGCCAGCGATGAGCGGGCTTGATTGGGTGGACAGCCCAGAGGCGGCCTGGAAGTTTGCTCAAAAGGCCTTCCACAGCGGACACGTCAACACGAAGAGCTTCAGCAACGTCGAATCGGTCTGGATGACCATCGCCAGGGGGCGGGAGCTTGGAATCCCACCGGCTACGGCTATAAGCGAGTTCTCCGCCATTCACGGCAACGTAGAGATGAGCGCATCCATGATGCTAGGGCTCGCACGTCGTGCGGGCATCGAGAACTACTGGATAGAACACACGGACGAGAAAGCCACGCTTCACCTGTCCCACAACGGCGTTGAGCACGTGCATACCTTCACCATTGACGATGCGAAGCGCGCCGGACTCATGAACAACAACTATAAGAAGTACCCGAACGCCATGCTTCGCGCCCGTTGCGTCTCTGCGGCGGTGCGTGCCTTCTGCCCAGATGTTCTCCTTGGTGGCTCTTACTACGTCCACGGGGAGATTTCAGGGCCCACGGAGCGCGAGGAGGAGATGCTGCAGGAGATGGAGGCGGAGCTCCCCCCTGCCCCTCCGATGCCCGATAGCAAAGACCACAGCCTAGAGAACGTCATCAAGCTCAGAAATGGCGGCAACTCGGGAGACTTTGAT
>Ga0080013_1001416_pt1 | contig 31957 bp, 52 predicted proteins | sample ETNvirenome_6_85_FD_69236 | JGI IMG/M metagenome (GOLD analysis project Ga0080013, IMG submission 69236) | Marine viral communities from the Pacific Ocean - ETNP_6_85 (SPADES assembly) (version 2) | ecosystem: Environmental > Aquatic > Marine > Oceanic | place: Pacific Ocean | collected 2013-06-19 | reverse complement strand
TCATCGGCAATGACGATAGATATATTCTAGGTCATGTACCTAACAAGTGTGGTACCTTACACAGCCATATTCAAGGAGTAGAAAATTCGTTAGCTAAGCCTTACGATATTATAGTTCATTTAGATGGAGATGATTGGTTTACTGATGAAAATGTATTACAAACTATTTATGATACATACAAAACCACCGACTGCCTAGTAACATATGGAAACTATAAATGTTCTGATGATAAAACACCCTCAGTGTGCAAACCTCTTTCAGAAACAGGAGATAATTTCAGAGAGTGGATTGTTCGTGGTTGGTGCTTTTCTCAGGTAAGAACTTTTTATCGTTGGATGTGGGATAAGATTAAGCTGGGGGATTTTTTAGATTCTGAAGGCAAGCTTTTTTCTACCTGCGCTGATGTTGCCATATTTACTCCCATGCTTGAAATGGCTGGGAAAGACCGAATCGAATTTATTGATAAGGACTTAATGATTTATAATATACAAACTCCATCTAATGATTTTAAAATCAATCTCCATGACCAAGTTCGTTGTGGTCGGGAGATAGCAATGAGGAAACCCTATGACAAAGAATAAAACTAGCTGGAATTTAATAGGAAATACTTTCGCAGGAGACGCTTGTGCTACTCACGGAAAAGAATCTAAGTACGTGGAATGGGATGATTGTAGAACTTCTCCTATAACATTTCATGTAGACGACGGACTATTTCAACCTACTATATCCCCTAAGCACCAAAGCTATGGGTGGATTTTAGAGTCTGAAGCTATTATACCTCAAATATATGCTAACGTACCTCAAATTCTAGATAATTTTAAATATATTTTTACGCACAGTGAAGCATTACTTAAATTAGACCCACGATTTAAACTTGCTCCGGTAGGAACCCACTGGATTCAAGAACCTCAAATGTTTGAGAAGACTAAGAATGTATCTATGGTGTCTTCTAATAAGGCTATGTGCTTGGGTCATCTATATCGCTTAGCATGGGTAGAGAAATTTAAAGATAAAGTAGATTTCTTTGGGCGAGGCTTTAACCCCGTTGATAAAAAAGAAGAGGCGTTATGCGATTACAGATTTTCTATTGCGATAGAGAATGGAGCCTTTCCTAACTACTTCACAGAAAAGATTGGAGATTGCTTTGCTACAGGAACAATTCCTGTATACTATGGCTGTCCTAACATAGGTGATTACTTTAATACTGATGGTATTATTGTTCTTGACCACAACTTAAGAATAGAAGATTTAACTCAGGAGCTCTACGAATCTAAACTAGACGCAGTAAGAGAGAACTTGGAACTGATTAAAAAGTACGAGATTCCAGAAGACTACATTTACGAAACATATTTTAAAGATGAATAATATAATTGCATATAGTTTGTGGGGGAATGACCCCAAGTATATTCAAGGTGCATTCCATAATATTAAGTTACTTCCTAAGGAATTTCCTGGGTGGAAAATTAGAATATATCACGATGAAAGTGTAGAGCCTACTACTTTACGAAAGTTATGGGAGTGTGAGAATGTTAGCTGTATTAACGTCGAGTCGTGGGGGGAAGAACACAAGCCTGATTATGGAATGTTTTGGAGGTACTGTATTGCGGATGACCCGACTGTGGATAGGTTTATCATTAGGGACTTGGATGACAGACTAAACAAACACGACAAAGCTGCAATAGACGAATGGGTAGAGAGTGGTAAACCTTTTCATATTATGCGCTGTGTTCCAGTACATAACTATTTGGTTATGGGAGGACTCTGGGGAGCGGTCCAAGAAAAGTTTCCTACCAATTTTAATATGGCTCAGACTATTCTTGATTACGAAAAGCGTACTCACCCGAGCGATGTGTATAGAGACCAGAGATTTCTCGGGGAACACTTTTTCCCTTTAGCACAAAATAACTGTGTGGTTCATGGTTTGGATTTCGATTTTCAAAGTGGAGATGTTAGAGACTTCCCAACATCAAACATATTAGGGGGAGTTTATGAGCCTCACATTAAGACTTGGGAGGAGGGAAATGCTTAGTATTGCTGAGTTAATAGATAAACTTGTTATCGAAAATATGAAAATTTTTAATATGCGAGAGAAGATACATGACGACTCTATCTCCGATGAAGAGTACGTGGAGTGTGAAAATAAGATGAACATCCTTAATGAGAACAGAGGAACTATTATGGATTTCTTAAATATTAAACTCGATAAAGTTCTTAACGGGGAAGAAAAAAACCAAGCATTAAGAAATATAAAAACTTATGCAAAATCTAAAAAGTGATAACTTTAATAAACTAATCGAAGAACTTATTTTTGTATGGGGTTCTTGGATGAAGAATCATTACATTTCTAATGATTCTTCTCTGTCGTTTAAAGAGCGTAGAAAGGGAGGCGAGACGTGTGAAGAATTGCAAGCACGGCGCCAACAACTACTATGTGATATAGACGAAGTTTTTAATAAGATGTGTAATGATGATGGATAGAGTTTATATTGCAGGAGCTGGTGGAATGCTAGGCTCGGATATGTGTAGAGTTTTCTCGGAAGCTTATAAGGTAAAGGCTTCGGATATTGACCTGAACGAAGAGTGGTTACACTATGCCGACGTTAGACACAAGGAGATGATGCGTAAAAGTATAGCCGATTTTAATCCTCATCTTATTATAAATCTTGCTGCCTTAACTGATTTAGAAGATTGTGAGGCTAATGCAAAAGAATCTCTTATTACTAATTATGTCGGGGCAAAGAACCTGCAAGAAATTGCACAGGAACTTGATGTTCCCTACGTTTATATTTCCACTGCTGGCATTTTTGGGGGAGAGCAAGCTTCTTATACTGAAGATGATACCCCCGACCCAACGAGTGCGTATGGAAGAGGAAAATATGAAGGGGAACGTCACGTACTACACCATTACAAGAAAAGCTATGTATTTCGAGCCGGTTGGATGATGGGAGGAGGAAAAAAAGATAAAAAGTTTGTCGCTAAAATCTTAAAACAAATCGATGAGGGAGCAACAGAGCTTTATGCAGTAGAGGATAAGCAAGGAACCCCAACCTACACTTTAGATTTTGCTAGGTGTTTGTACAATGCGGTTACTAAAAAGCTTCCTTATGGTCTTTATAACATGGTTTGTGGTGGGCACGTGAGTAGATTAGATGTGGCTAAGCAAATAGTAAAAGAACTTGGTAAAGACATCCCTGTTTACCCGGTAACTTCTGAGTTTTTTAAAGAAGAGTACCCGGCTCCTAGACCCGCTTGCGAAGCTTTGGTTAATAAGCGATTGGATTTTTTTAAAGAGAATATAATGAGGGATTGGAAAGTTTGCTTGAAGGAGTATTTAAATGAAAGATAAATTTTTAATATATCATCATCTTGGTTTAGGAGACCATATTACGTTATCCCCACTAGTAAGAGAGTATGCTAAACAATCTCAGGAAGTTTGGGTAATTACCAAAGAGTGGTATATGGACAACGTTGAGTTTTTGTATCGAGATGCTCCTAATATTAAGCTATTTCCATGCCGAGGAGACGCTGAAGCCCACCTTATTTGGAATAATTGGACAGATGTAAAACTAATGCATATGTACCAAAAGTCTTGGATTGATGAGGGGGAGGGTAAATTCTTTGAAGACGGTTGGTATACTTCTTTAGGATATACCAAGGAGTTCAGAAAAGAAAACTTTAAGCTTGAGCGTAATAAAGAAAGAGAACAAGAAGCTTATGACGCAATAGTTACAGAGGATAATTTTATTTTCGTTCATGATGACCCTTCCCGAGGGTATAACATAGACGTAGAATTTGATGGGCAGATAATTAGAAGTAATGACTACCCTAATTTTCTTGTGTTTGATTTTTTAAAGATTATTGATGAAGCTAAAGAAGTTCATGTTATGTATAGCTCCTTCTTTGCGTTGTTAGAAACGACGGATACTCCTTGCTTCCTCCATGAGAATGATACCAATAAGGGGGGTGGCATCCACCCTAAGAGAGTAGAAGAGTTCGCACAGCGAGGAATTATAGTTGTATGAAAAAAACTGCATTGTTGATTCAACCCGGAGCGTTTGGGGATATATTCACATGCGCTCCCATAGCTAAACATTTTCATGACGAAGGGATAGAAGTACATTGGGCAGTCCCTGAAAAATATAAAGACCATCTAAATTCTATAACAGCTGAGTACGCTAAAACCATTGTATTGGACGATGTAAGTTTTCCTCAGGAGCCTGATTGGTTACGTGTTGCTGCATACCAATGTTATAATATGGCTAGAGGTTTTGATATAGTTATTGATTTGGCTGACCGAGACCCACGTGGGGGTAAGCAACTCCCAAAAGAAACTCCTGAGGAAACCAAATACCGGCTTGCTGGGCTCCCTTTTAATATTAAACATGCGTTAACGTGGAAAAGAGATATAAAAAAAGAAAAAAGTTTATATGCACAAGTTGTAGGGGATTTGGGTGAGTATGTTGTTGCTTCCTTAGGAAGTTCCCATGGAGACAGAACTGAGCTTCCAGAAGAAGAAACACGTAGAGTAATTGAGATAACTCCAAAGGAAGGGTATAACATCGTTGATTGGTTTGAAGTTATACAAAGAGCTAAGGCTGTGTATTGTGTGGAAAGTGCTGTACAATGTTTTGTTGATGGTTGTATTTCTCAACTCCCTTCAACCCAACCACGATATCTTCTTAAAAGAAGTTCAATCAAAAATAATAAGCCATATACGGTGGCAAGATATTGGGACTTTTCCCATTTTTAAACTATAATAATAATATGAAGTTTCTGATTACAGGCATTACAGGATTTGCGGGTCCCCACTTAGCAAATTTATTACATAAAGAAGGACACGAAGTTTTTGGATTAGTTCGTTGTTCTAATGGAAGGGAGAGCGATATCAGGGATATTGTTCCTGATTCTGTGTATTCTGATATTAAGTTTGTTTACGGAGACCTAACAAACTTTAGAATGTTAAATAACATATTTACAGAAGAAAAGTTTGACGGGGTATTCCACCTCGGAGCCCAATCCCATCCCCCGACTAGTTTCGTAGACCCCTTAGGTACTTTTGAATCTAATGTAATGGGTACGGTTAATTTAATTAAAGCTATTGAGGATAATCAACCCGACTGTAAGCTGATGTTCTGCTCTACATCCGAGGTGTATGGTAATGAAGGGCAAGATGGTCGTAAGATTAAGATTGATAATACTCTTTTGCCTGCAAACCCTTACGGCGCATCTAAAGCTGCTATTGATTTGTATATGCAAGAGCGTATGATTAATGGCAAGCTTAAAGGTTTTATTACTAGAGCCTTCTCTCACACAGGTCCTAGAAGGGGGAAAAACTTTTCTATCTCTTGTGATGCACATCAAATTGCACGAATGATGAAAGGTTATCAAGACAAAACCTTATCTGTAGGTAATTTAGAAACTGTAAGAGTTGTGATTGATGTTCGAGATTGTGTTAAAGCTTACTACCTCGCTATGATGAACGATGCTTGCATGGGTAAAATCTTTAACGTGTGTGGTGATGTGCCAAGAAAAATGGGAGCATACACTGATATGTTACTAGACATAAGTAAACTAGAGGGCGTGGAAACATGGGTAAACCCTAAGTATTATAGACCTATTGATATTGATTACCAACATGGGGACTCGACTGAGTTAAAAGAGCTGACTGGGTGGGAGCCTGAGTACACTATTGAACAAACAATGCAAGACTTGTTAGATTATTGGTGTGCTAAAATAGGAGAATAAAATGGGCGAATTATACATTCATAACTTAGAACCTTACTTAACTAAACACAATCCTACCGCTTTTGTAGAGACAGGAACAGGAGATGGTACAGGACTAGCTCATGCCGCCAAGAGTAAATTTGATAAACTCTACTCTATAGAGATAATGCCTCAATTGGCTGAGAAATGTCGTTATCGATTTGCAGACGACGAGAGAGTTTCTATTTTAGAAAACAATTCTATTGATGGGCTGAAAGAAATTTTAAATAAAGTTTCTGCAGAAGAACCCATATTCTTTTGGTTGGACGCTCATTTTCCTGGTGCAGACTTTGGTTTTAATAGTTATGACCACTTAAGTGAGGACGAAAAACTACACAAGCCTTTGAAGGCAGAGCTCGAAACTATTTTGGAGTGCCGTCCTGATATCAGTAAAGATGTTTTCATTATTGATGACCTGAGGATATATGAAAGAGGGGATTATGAATTAGGTAATTGGGATTTGTATGATAAGTATGGAGGAGGGGGAATAGAATTTATTACGAAAGTATTTGCCGAAACCCATGACCTACAAAAAGATTACCGCCATCAAGGATTTGTTATCCTAACACCTAAAAATGCAAGCTAACTCTAATAGTGATGGGGGGCAAGATTTATTTGCGCTTCAAATCAATAACCATGCCTCGGGCGGTGTGTTTGTGGATATTGGATGCTCGGACTACCAAAGAAAAAATAATACGTTGCTTTTAGAACGGGAATTTGGTTGGACTGGTATAGGAATTGATTTAGAGGGTGGGTATGGGCATGGTTGGGAGGTTCATAGACCCAACGGTACTTTTATTACAGCGAATGCAACAACGATTGATTACAAAAAATTATTTGAAGAGCACAACTTACCCAAAGTAATACATTACGTAAGTATTGATATTGACCCAACAACTGCTAACATTGAAGTGTTGAAAAGTTTACCTTTCGATGATTATATTTTCAATGCAATAACTTTTGAACATAACCTGTATTTAAAAGACCACCCTAACTCCTCCGAGACTCCTCATGTAGAGAGAGTAAAAAAAGAAGCCAAAGAGTTTATGGCTTCTCAAGGTTATACACTGCGTAAGGAAGATGCAGAATTTGAACCAGGAAAGCCTTTTGAGGATTGGTATACTTATGAATAAAAAAAGAGCATTAGTACTAGGTGCCGGAGGCTTTATTGGAAGCCATATGGTTAAGCGGCTAAAAGCCGAAGGATATTGGGTGAGGGGTGTGGACCTTAAGGACCCTGAGTTCTCTGAAACAGAAGCTGATGAGTTTGTAATTGCAGACTTACGCAGTCAGAGTAAAGTAATGACGGTTATGCACTTGAACGAGTCTTACGGAAAAGGATTTGATGAGGTGTATCAATTTGCTGCAGACATGGGAGGAGCTGGTTATATTTTTACAGGTGAACACGATGCAGATGTGATGCATAATTCAGCTACTATTAATTTAAACGTTCTTAAGATAGCGTCTTTGTTTGCCTCTCCTCCTAAAATCTTCTATTCCTCCTCTGCTTGCATTTATCCAGAACGAAATCAAGTAGACCCTGATAACCCCTTATGTTCCGAGGACAGCGCCTACCCCGCTGACCCCGATAGCGAATATGGATGGGAGAAATTATTCTCGGAAAGACTTTACAGTTCTTTTGCTCGTAACTATCACCTGGATGTTAGGATTGCGAGATTCCATAATATTTATGGACCTGAAGGAACATGGGATGGGGGAAAGGAAAAAGCTCCTGCTGCTATGTGCCGTAAAGTAGCCGAAGTAAAGGATGGGTTTATTGAAGTGTGGGGTAAGGGAGACCAAACGCGTTCCTTTTTGTATATTGACGACTGCATAGAGGCAGTAAGGCGTTTGATGAATTCTCCTTGTACAGAAATTATTAATATTGGCTCGGAAGAAATGATTTCTATTAATAACCTAGCTGACATGGTAATTGATATCTCAGGGAAGGATGTTGAGTTAGAAAATGTACCTGGACCTGAGGGAGTTAGAGGTCGAAATTCCGATAATGCTCTCATTAGGGAGCACTTAGACTGGGAGTACGAGTATTCTCTTAGAAAAGGAATGGAAAAAACATACAAATGGGTGTTAGCACAGGTAAATACTAAGGAGGTAAAAACTTATGCCAAGAATTCCTAGACGCATCGCACAAGCAAATATAGCCGCAGGGCTTGCTGCTGACGGAGAACCCCTCGAAGAGGAGGTTGTAGAAGCAGCGCCAGTACAGAAAAAAGCTAAGCCAAAAAAGAAGTCTACAAAGAGTTCGTCAAAGAATACCAAATAACACTTTAATAGTGTATGGGATTTCTAGACGATGTTTGTAAACAATTAGAAGGAGCTACGCTCCTAGCAGAAGAGAGCCAAGCCTACGGTTTCGTAGACTCTGGCTCTTATTCTTTAAATAAGATAATTTCCGGTAAATTTAACGGAGGCTATCCTATCGGAGCTATTACAGAGATTTATGGGGAAAGTAGTACTGCAAAAACAGTATTTCTTACTCATGCTTTTGTAGGAGCACAAAAAAAGGGTTATCACACAGTAATGATTGATAACGAACAGGCATACTCTCCTTCGTTTGCCGCTACATTAGGGGTAGACCCTAAGAAGCTTATTTATATGGCGCCAGAGACACTAGAGGATTGTTTCGATGCAATTGAAAAAAGTATCAAAGCTATTAGAGAGAAAGACCCAGACACCCCTATCTTAATTGGGTACGACTCTATTGGTGTTTCCCCTAGCAGAAAAGAAATGCAAGGAGATATAGCCGGAGACCCGAATATGGGAGGAGCATTACGAGCAAAGGTGGCTGGTATTTGCTTGCGGAGAATAAATCCCCTGTTACGTAAGTACAAGGCGGGGTTGATTATTATTAACCAAATTAGAAGTAAAGTGGGAGTGATGTTTGGTGACCCGAGAACGAAAGCAGGTGGAGGGAAATCTCTTCTGTACTATTGTGGTACTTCCTTAGAAGCTATGTCTGCAAAGAGCGACATTCTATATGATGACCATAAGAACCCTAGAGGAATTACAGGCAGAGTTAAGTGTGTTAAGAATAAAATAACCGTTCCTTATCAGGAGTGTGAGTTTGAGTTGTTATACGACAAAGGACTTACAAGAGAGGAGGGTTTAGTTTATACGTTGTTAAAATCGGGAGTCGTAACTCAACCATCTAAAGGGTGGTACTCTCTCGATGGAAACAGTAAGCATAGAGCCAGAGACTTACAGGGTGAGTTATCCGAAAAGATTAAGAAAGGAGAAATAGAATGAGATTTACTCCCCTTACAAAGTTTGCAGACTCCAGAGGCTGGAGCCTTAATGATATTTATACAATCGTTAAGCGTGATATGAGAGCGCCCGACCACGTACCTACCAATGATGATTGTAAGTCCCCTTACGACTACCAAATCAACTATTCTCTATTGTACCCCGGAGTTATTAAAGCGTGGCACCGCCATAAAAACCAAGACGATTATTTTTGTATTGTTAAAGGGATGGCGCAAGTAGGCGTATACTCCGATGAAAAAGGACCTGAAAAGTTTTTTATTGGGGAGCATAACCCCGGCGTAATTCATATAAAAGCTGGTGAATGGCATGGGTTAACTTGTGTTGGGGATGAGCCGTGTGGGTTATTGTATTGTGTAACAAAGGAATATAATCCTCGTAATCCCGATGAGGAAAGAGCGGGAGCATTCGAGTTCGTAGAAAAAGATTGGTGGTTGCCTGAAAACAAATGAAAGATTTATTTATAGGGTTTGCGGTAATTAGCGTATGTGTGTACATTTGTATGGTGCCTTGGCTTACATTATTCCGTATTTGTATGGTTTTATCTAAGATATTACGCTGGATTGGATTACGTGTGGTAGACTTGGCTGGGTTTTTCTGGAGGCTGGCTTGGAACTTTGCTAAGAAACACAGAAAAAGGCGCCCACGCGACACAGAAAAAGAACAGTTTGGCGATTCTTTGGAATTCTAACCTAGATACTTTTGAGGTATTAAAATGCATCCATTAGACGAAATTAAAAAAACAGGTTCTCCTGACGAAGAATCTAAATCCGACGATAAATCTAGACCAGGACGTTCTCGCGTTCCAGTTGTTCCTGCAATTAAAATTGCACTTGCAAAACACGGTTTTGGGTTCATCTTTACTACTCCGCAAGCGGACGATTACTATGTTATCACCCACGGTACTTGGGGTGAGAAGTCTGCTAACAAGGTAGTTAAGAGCTTTCCCCCCGGTACTTCCTACGATGAGCTGAGAGGCTATTCAGAGCGTACTAAGGCTAAGCATGGAGCCAAGAAGCCCGGAAGAGAGGCGAAAGGTAAAATCGAGCAGGAGAAGGCGGAGCATGGCTACGCAACAAAGAAGTCCCCGAGTAAGGAGAAGTAATAATGGTTCGTAATTACGTTCCTAAAACTTCCTATTTTGCTGAACATAGAATTCAGAAAATAGCTAAAGACTTGATTGGTGATTGTAAGGAAGATAGAAAAAGAGCACTAGATGTTTTCGAATTCTTCCAAAATATGGTGGCTACTGACCACGATGACGATAAATCGAAGGCTGAAATGAGCAAAGCACTAGAATTATCACAGGATGCAAATAATAAAATCGTAAAAGTTCTCGAATTAATGCTAAAAATGACTATGACAGAGTTGAGGGAAACAAAAGGAGTCCCTGAAAAATTATCATTTGAAGATTTAAGGAAGAACACATGAAAAACGAAGACAGATACACAGTTTATAATGCGCAACTAGACCAATTTGTTACGGTTGCAAGACTGGATGACGCGGACATGGATACCATTTTTGACGGTATCAAAGAGCGCGTCAGTAAGAAAGACTATCAGATTACAGATTACATCAGGTATATTGCTTGTACTTGTGTTCATGATACTCTCGAGTTAATGAAAGCGAATGAGGGAGCAGATATTATGGAGTCCCTCTTTGATAATGTGCTTGATGTATACCCATGCTTTAGTGTGGACAATGCTATGCGAGTCCTTAACATTAGTACAGAGGAAGAGAAGAAATCTAATAAGGCTACTTCATACACTCTAAAGGAGATTGAAGCTCTTTCAAAAAGAATAAAAAGAAAATTAATTGGGCAAGACCAAGCTGTAGATGAGGTTATTAAGGCTGTTAAGCTCGTAAATTCAGGGCTAGAGGACTCCCTTTCTTTATTTTTCATTGGTCCTACAGGTGTAGGCAAAACGGAGTTAGCGCGACTGCTCTCTGAAGAGTATTTGGGTAGCAAGAAGAAACTGCTAAAGATTAACTGCGGGGAGTATACTGGAGCGCATGAGTATTCTAAATTAATTGGTAGCCCTCCAGGATATATTGGACACGGAGAGAAAGGAATCTTAACCGAGAAGTCTGATGAATCTAATGAGTGGGTTATACTTTTCGATGAGATTGAGAAAGCTCACCCTAAGTTTTACAGCTTGCTTTTAAATCTTCTGGACGAGGGAAGTGTTACCGACAGTAGAGGGGGAGTCTGTGATTTTTCTAAATCTATTATTTTGTTTACTAGTAATGTTGGTATTCATGAGAACGTTGGTAGGGCTCATCTAGGGTTTGGTGTATCAGACTCAGACTATGACAGTGCTCGAACCGATATTGTAAAAGCCTACAAAGATAAATTTAGTCCCGAGTTTAGAAATAGGTTAGACGGACTAGTTCATTTTAACCAATTAACTGAGAAAGACGCAAGCAAAATTGCTAAAATTCAACTCTCTAAATTACCTGTATATCAATCTAATAAATTAGTTAATTACGTTATTTCTAATTCTTTTTCTAGAGAATATGGTGCTCGTAATATCCAGCGGTTCATTAAGAATAATATATCCGTTAAAATTGCAGATAAAATCTTATCGGGTCAAAAAGATGTTAAATTTAAAGCACTTTTTAACAAAAATTCCTTTCTAGATGTCTCGGCATAGACTAGATAAGAATATACCCATGAAAGTTTCTGAAATATTTTCTCCTAGTAATTTATGCTCTTTAGCGGTTGCCCTACTTGCGGTAGGGATTGCTTATGGCGCTACTAATCAAAGGCTAGAAAGTTTAGAAAAAAGACAGGATATTTTGGAAAACAGACAAACTGTTTTATTGGAACAAATCCGTTCTGACGTGGGTGCTTTAAGGGTAGATTTAGCAAAGGTGAGCCAAGATATTGAGTGGCTAAAAGACCAAAAAAACCCTGAAAAATAAGAGTACTTTTGGTGCCCCCCATACTATAATATAGTATGGAAGATAAGAAATACCACCTTACTAAGAATTACTGCCGTCTTCGTGAAATGGAATTTTCATACGACGGTAATAACTCAAGCGACTCTTGCCCTAAAGTTCTCGTAACAAGCCAAAACCAATATGAGGTACGCGGCTTTAATTTGAACTACATGGGTAAAGTAACGGAAAATAAAATCCGAAAAGAATGGAGCATGATTCAAAACCAACCTTGGTCAACGCGCACTAAAGAACGAGTTGTTCTGAAGAGGCTTGGCGGGAAAGCGGCGAAAAGCTTCCGTTCTTATAAAACTGAATGTATTAATTAATAGATTCAAAGTGTTTTTGATAGCGTACAATTATTTGTGCGCTATTTTTTTATTTACACTTTAATAATCTTATGAAAGGAATTGTCCTTGCTGGTGGGTTGGGCACGAGATTACAACCCTTAACATTTGCTACAAACAAGCATCTACTTCCCGTATATGACCGTCCAATGGTATATTACCCGATTCAAACCTTGGTTAATGCAGGAATTAAAGATGTTATGGTGGTAACCGGAGGTCCTCACGCCGGAGACTTCATTAGGGTTTTAAAAAACGGTGAAGACTTAGGTCTGGAAAAATTAAGTTATGCGTATCAAGAAGGAGAAGGAGGAATCGCTGATGCACTCGCTATGGCTGAACCTTTCGTCGGTGACGATAGTTGTGTTGTTATTCTTGGGGATAACATCATTGCTGATGATATTTCTAATATCGTTGAGCATCACCGGGATATGGGAGGCTGCCAAATCGTTACCAAAGAAGTTCATGACCCCGAGAGGTTTGGGGTAGTAAAATACGAGCCCGTGGGAGGAGGCATAGCAGATGTTGTTGAAAAGCCTACTAATCCCCCGTCTAATGATGCAGTAATAGGCTTGTATGTATATGATAATACTGTGTTTAATCGCATTAAAAATCTAACTCCTTCATCTAGAGGGGAACTAGAGGTAACGGATTTGAACAGGTCGTACTTAAAAGATGACCAACTCACCGCATTTAAAATGCTTGGGACATGGATTGATTGTGGAACCTTTGATTCCTTAGCTAATGCCACACAAAAATTTTACGAAGATGAAAAATAGTATAATAAAAACAATTGTAGTTACAGGGGGATTTGGATTTATTGGGTCTAGGTTTGTGCGCCAAGTTATCGAGACTACACCTTTTAATGTAAAAATAATCGACAAGCTAACTTACGCAGGAGATAAAAAGAGAGTATATTCTTGGCTTAATTCGTGCGATGAGTCCCGCGTAGAGGCTGTGCACATGGATATTTGTGACGTTACGCCTGCAACGCTTAAGGAAGCGACGTACATTGTAAACTTTGCAGCCGAAAGCCACGTCGATAACTCTATTAAAGATGGAAAGCCTTTTATTAGAAGTAATGTTGAAGGAGTATTTAATTTATTACAGCAATCCAAGGAAGTAAAGGGACTTAAGAAATTTATTCAAATATCAACAGACGAAGTATATGGAGACATGGCAGACCTCAGAGGAAGGCAGAGTGCCGACGAGTCTTTTAGATTGCGTCCAAGCTCCTATTACTCAGCTACCAAAGCATCAGCAGACCTTTTGGTTCAGTCAGCCGCTCGTACCTTTGGAATTCCCTATCTTATCACCCGAAGCTGTAACAACTTTGGACCTGGACAAGACGATGAAAAGTTTTTACCCACTCTTTTTAAATCTATTGCTGAAGGTAAAGAGGTTCCTGTCTACGGAGATGGGCTACAATCCCGCGAGTGGATTCATGTTGATGATAACGCGCAAATTATTTTAGATTTACTCTTGTCCTCTGCTACAAATGAAGTTTATAACATCGGGTCTGGTTATCATTATAAAAATATAGAAATTGTAAATTTTGTAGGAGAATCCCTAGGCAAAGAAGTTAAGTATAAGCATGTTGCTGATAGATTAGGTCATGATAGAGCCTATCGGATTAATGCAAGTAAAGTAGAGGAATTCTTACACGGGTTCGACCAGGGATATATGAGAGTATATCAAACATTAGAGGGGTTTCTAAAAGATGAAGTTGTTAAACACCAGATTAAAGAACAAAAAGATATTATTGACAGGTGCTAGTGGAAGGCTAGGACAAGCCCTTATTCCTCAATTATTTCTGGCGGGAGCAGACTTATCTACGCCCGATTCGAAAACTTGGGATATTACAAAAAAATCTTACCCCAGCTATTTAAAGAGCTGGCATCCTGAGTTAGTTCTTCATTGTGCGGCTTACACAGATGTAGCAGGAGCCGAGAAAAATAGAGGGAGGGCTGTGGATGTTAATATGGTGGGTACTCTCAATGTGGCACAGTTTGCTAGAAAATCTAACGCCAAGTTTGTATATATCTCCAGCGATTATGCCGGAAACAACCCTATGGGGATGTATGCTTTTACTAAATTGGCAGGAGAGAGCTTTGCTAGACCTTGTGATATGGTAATTCGTACCTCATTTAAATCCCGGGGAACGTGGGGACCAAACGCATTAACAAAAGTATTCCATCCTGTGTACACCAATGCCGACTGGGTAGATATTATAGCCAAAAAGATTGTAGAAGCGGTGGAGAAAGAGCTTATAGGACTTGTGTGCATAGGAACTGAGAGAAAAACACTGAAGGATTTAGCCTTACAGGAGTTTAGCGACGTAGAGGAGATTCCAGTGGAAGAGGCAGATAAGCTATTAGGATATCATTATCCTCGTGATTGTTGTATGAAACTTACTATATAATATACCATGGTAAATGCATTCAATAAATCAACAGTAGGGGATTACGCCCAACTAATCAATACCCCCGAAGTGCTTAGGGAGCAAAGACCCCTGGAATCCGTAGCAGCAGCAGTTAATGCTGACACCACTATAATCATTAACGATAGCACGGTAGCCGCGGACGAACAGCTTTTCGTTTGGGGAGTTTCCTTTGTTACATCTTCTGTTGAGTTAGTTACTGGAGATTTTCAAGACCACGACAACACCACCTCTTATTTTAAGTTTGGTGCAACGAGAAACGCGTCTTATAATTGGATGTCCAATCTTCCTCTTCCAATTGCACGAGGGGAAGGACTTCAACTAACTAATGCAACCTCTGCTGCTCAAGGAGCCATGCTCTCGGACACCCTTAGCGTAATTACCGTCTGGTATCAAAAGGTAAAGGTTGATTACTAAATACCTATGAAATGGTTAGCAATCTCTACTGCGATGATACCGTCTACCCTCCAAGTGGCGATGACAATGCTTTTAGTTCCTTAAGTGGGATTGAGGATGCGGTTTTTGGTCAGCCTTCTCCAGGAGGCGATGATGATTATGCTGGTGGTGGTTATGTTTCTAGTGGTGTAAGTAGTGGCACTTACATAAATGTAATTGACCAGCTTGCCGGAATGAGCAACCTGATGGCTGACGAGACTTGGATGGGGGGTTCTTATGCAAGCACTGATAATTCAGTATGGGAGCAAGGATGGTCGGTAAGTGATGTTTCTGGCGCACCTCGAGGTGGAGTATTTGGAAAGATTCGAGATGAGGTTATAAATAGCACTGCTAGTGGTGTGTCTGGTATGGATGCACTTATTGATGTTGTGTGGTTTACTTCTGGAGGTGGAGGTCCTGACCCGCATACGAGTGGAATAGATGCTTCTGGGTATCAGATAACCCAACTCCAACAAGCCATAGCGGGAAATTCAGTTAGTGGATTAATTGGAATATATGATAAATCTGTTTTAATAAACAACAATATTGTTGAACTACAAGACATTATGGCTTCTGGAGTTTCAGCTACAGTAGGGGATGTTACGATAGTCGGTAATAGTACTGATTTTGCTACCCAAACCACCTTAGCCGCTATAAATACGAAAGTAGCTACGGATGCCAAGCTAGACGATATCATAGCCGATACCAACGCTATTGAAACAGCAGTTGAATCTATTGATACGAAAGTAGCCACGGCTTCTAACCAAGGTAATATATACACCCGATTAGGCAATATTCTAGCTGATACTTCTGAGATAACAGACATTAAAACAAGTACTGCTTTAACCCAAGCAGGTTTATCTGCCGTAAATATTAGGGCTTCTGATGGAACCTCGATTACTGAAACGTCTAATGCTTTGGATGTCTTTGTTAAGGGGGGAGACTCGGGGGGAGGACCTATGAATGTTGCAGTTGAATCAGTCTTCGGTTCTGAGAGTTCTATGGGTGTTAGTTCTGCAGGAAATCTCCCCATTTCTTTGGAAACTAACAACGCTGGCAATCTAAACATGAATATCGCCGCTGTTGGTGTGGGGTTAGGTGTTTATAGTTCTCAGCCTACAGGCGTTGAAATAACCAACCCCGAAGGGGGATGCCTTAGTGTCTCGGCTTTTGATTATGCAAGTGGTGTGTTTTTGGATGAAGATTCCAACGGGGATAACCCTCAAAGCAATACAACTATTATAGCTGCTCCGGGCGCTGCAAAGAGAATAGTTATTGATGGATATAATATTACTGTTGTGGGAAGTTCTGATACTGCTTATGGACAAATTATCATTCATGATGGTAACTTGGCTGGAGGAGAAACCACCGGCTCAACAGGAATTATTTTTGCCGCTAGGTCCCAAGGAACTACTCCTACTGCTCACGGTTATTCAGGCATGACCCCTATTGGATTAGCTGAAAATGCCGCCCTTAAGTTCTCAACAACCGAGGGGTCTGCGCAAATGTATGTATATGGAAGTATACAATTTAGAATTGTAGCACTATAATAGGGTATGGCTATTGTAGCAGTTAGGGGAAAAGGTATACACCATTACCTAAAAGAAGGATACAACGTGGTACGTAGATATCAAAAAGGAGAGTCTCCTGATGAAATTAATGATTGTTTTGAATTCCTTCTACGCTGCAAGACCCAGACCCAGGCTGAAAAACAAATTAAAAAGTTTTCCGGAAAAATAGAAATTATAGAATTTAAAACAAATGAACCAAGGACAAAAAGCAAATAAATCAGGACTCAAATTAGAGGATAAAGTAGAGAAAGTACTCACGGATAACCTACCAATTATAGTACGTAAATACAGTAAAACTAAAGAGAGAAGCGATATTTTATTAAAAAATGTCCCGTACACTAACATTTACGGGAATAAACGATGTAGGTCGGAGTTCGTTTTGTGTTATGGAGGACGAGAAATCAGAATCGAATGCAAATCACAACACCGAGCAGGGTCGGTAGACGAAAAACTTCCCTACCTGTACTTAAACTTTACCCAAGCAATTAAAGAGACGGAGGGTATAATTGTAATAGAAGGGCAAGGATTTAAAAAAGGAGCGAAAAAGTGGCTCCGCAATAAATGCCAAGGTACCAAAGTACAAGTATTCTCTTTTGAAGAGTTTGTATCTTATGTAGAAAATGGTTGTCCTGCTAAAAACATATTTCGAGCAGTTCGGGACAAACTTTTTAATCTTACTAGAAAATCCTTATTTTAAGATGAAAAACATCTCAAACAAAATATTGATTGGTGCGCTTCTTATATTTGGAGTAACAGCTTTAAGTGCATCACGGTTGCCAGTAGCAATGTACCCAAAGAACTTTATACCTTTTTGGTCGCAAGCCAAGAGAGGGCATGAAGTAGCACTATTGAACACAGCACAGATTGTTCAGATTAGACCATTCTTCAATCCCTCTGTGGAGAACCCCACCCATAATGATATAGAGTATCTTAAAGTGGATTTGATAGACGGAACAACCCTTGAAGTATATGAAGACTTTGAGAAATTCTATGGACGAGTGAGAGTATCACAGGCTAAGTAGCATGCCTACTATATAAAACATGGTAAAAGAAAAACACTCAATTCTCCTTCTTGTCGGTGCAGTACTGATAGGAGGTCTTCTAGGTTGGATTACAAATGATGCAGTCTCTTCAAAAGATTGTGGGAGTTATAAGGTAAATCCACAAATGGAACAACGCATGAACCGTCTAAAACAAAGAAAGGCTCCGGATAAGCAAGAATGGTTACAGCGAACTCCAGACCGTCAAGAGCTGATGCGCGAAAGACGCAGTCGTGGCACGAAAGAAAGACCTACCAAAGGATAGGAACCTCTACTGCAGGACTAGTAAATTCCCAATCACACTGAGTGAGGCAAAGCATTACTATTATCCAAGCGAGTATAAATGGGTGGGGTTTTCCTCGCTTCCGTGGGAGTTTCATTTCTCACTATGCTCTGATAAAGTTAGTTGCTTTTGAACAATGTCATGCATTAGTTCAACTGGGTCTTTGGGCTCTGGTGTGTCGCTAATTCCTTTTAGTATTCCTGAAAGGCTAGTAACCACAAGTGTGATTAGGGTAGCCACGATAGCAAGGTTATCAGCGGATAAAAAGGTTACTGACCCAAGAAATGCAAGAACCATCATACAAAGATACAATGCTCCAAATACCGCAAGGTGTTTACCCGCTTTTTCTTTTGCGCTTTCTTTAGCTTTGATGGTATCAATACTTCCTTTGAGCTCTGCTTGACGGAGTTTAATTTCTCCAGCGATTTCGGCTTTACGTAAGGCAATAGCCTCTTTGGTAGAACCTAGAAGCTGTGCTTCCTTAGCCGCTCTTTCAGCATCACTATGACCGTTGCTGTTCCCATTTTCCTTTTCCTTTTCTTTTTTAGGAGGTACAACGTATGGAGCGCCGTTTTCGATTATCTCGACGGCTTCCTCAGGCGTTAGAGGATGAGTATCTTTCTTATCGTTTTTCTTGGTCATGGCAGTTTATATATAGGTTGGGGTTATGGTAGTTTTTTAGTTTTACTAGGTTTTGCGTCTATGATGGCATTGGAACTTAGTTTTTTCTTTTTTGATTTGGTCTTTCGAGGTGCGAGCTCATCACCTCCTTTTTTAACAGAGCGGTCAGGGTTGTATACAACTGTGCGTTCTCTTTTCCCTTGCTCTCTCATGCGTCTAGCGACTTCTCCTCTTACCTCATCTCGAGCTCTTTCGAGTCTGTATTGACGACCCCCGTGCTTTTCGTATTCTTTCTCGTCTACATCACCATATTTGGTTATGGCAGGTAAGGCTGCTTGTTTTTTATAAGACTTTTCTTCTTGTTCATATGATTTCTTAAGGGCTTTGGCTAGTTGTTTTCCTGAGACATGAGATAACGCCTCACAAAACTGTTTAAAATTCAGGGATTCAGCTACCTTCTTTTTCTTACCTCTCGCTTCTCTATGTTTGGCGAGTCTTTTTTTGGTAGCGGCAACTCTACGGTCTTCAGGGTCTCCTCCCCCATGATAATCCTTAGCCCAGTACATATCTGTTTCTTCCCTTCCCCTTCGTCTTTGGCGGTGTGAAGCCAGCTTAAGCTTCTCCTTAGGAGTAAGTTTAGCATCCTCAGCAGGGTCTACTTCGGTGCGTATAGTTCTGTCATCCCCTGGACGAATCCCGCTTTTCCCTGTCTTAGCGTGTTTTTTAAGGCTTCCTAGTTTCTCTACCAAAATATTCCGAGATTCTTTGATTAGTTTGTTATGATTCATAGCTATAATATTATATAGGATATATTATGATTAAGACCGCCATTCTTTCCCTTGCTTTATTAGCTTCCGTGACCTTAGACCGCTCATTAGTGAGATTTGGAGACACAGAAGCTTTCCTGAAAAGTCAAAACGGCAAAGTGGGAGTGATAGAAAGTCAAAAAGTCTATAAGTCAATACCGGCTTACCAAACCATCATTACCGAAAGAGTCAAAAAGGATACGGCGAGGTGGTTTAACCTCATGACTCAGGCAACTAACACCTACCGCGCCTGTGTTACGGCTATTGCTAAAAGTCAAAAGATGGTGTTGGTGGTTGAGACAGGAGGTATACAAGGCTACCCCGTTGTCTCCATCACAGAGATGTGTATCCAAAGAGTCAAAACTATGACACCGTTGCCACCCCTGAAAAGTCAAAAGTAGAGTGCTACCAGTAACCTATACCTAAAAAGTCAAAAGTGAAATCAAAACCATTCCATTTGTATCTAAAACCTTCTGAGTTAAAGGCTTTTATAAACTTCATTCCTATTTTTTGTCTTGCTTCCGCACCAAATCAACGCAGGACAGCACAAAGATTACTCGGATACACTTCTAAGTCAAAGTTTTTTGCTGATGGGCTAACAAGAACTCATTTACGAGACTCTTATTATATTTTATTATTTTTGGTGATGACGAAAGACGATGGGAATACGAACGAAACACATAGGTTGATAGATAGAATTAAGTTTTTCAATAAACGCATTGAAGAACAAGTAAAACTCTACTTCGATATTCATGAACCAGAAGATACTCTGAGTCTTGGAGAACTAGAGGAGATGTGGAATCTCCCTTCCCCCAAAGAATAATCTCGTTCTATATAATATAAAAGATGCCATTACAGCAATAGTAACGGCATCTTTTGTTGTTTTTTACTAGGAAATTGCAAATCTGTCCGAATTTTGCGTAAGTGTTTATGTAATAAGGAGTTGGCTGTTTCTTCTCAGGGAAGGTGTATAAAGCGGAAAGTTTTACATAAACAAGTTTACGTTTATATTTTTTTTATTGTGTTTTAGGGGCTTGACCTGCGTAGCGAGTTCTGCTATAATATGCGACGAAGGCAATTTCGCCCACACACAATAATAATAAAACTCATGTTCGTAATAGATGAAACAAAAAAGGAGATTCTAAAAACTCTAATTCAAGAAAACAAGAAGTGTTTAATCACAGGTGCAACAGGCTGTGGTAAGACTACTCTCGCAATGGAAATGGCTGATGAACTTGGCATGAACCCTATTGTAATAAACTGCGGTTCTACTCAAGATGCTCGGACATCATTACTTGGTCATTTTACTTTACAAGATGGTAACACAAAATTTGAGCAATCTGATTTTCTAAAGGCTGTCCAAACCCCTAACACTTTGATTATCCTAGATGAGTTGAGCAGAGCCTCAGATGATGCTTACAACATCTTGTTCCCTGTTCTTGATTTTCGTGGAGACATTCGTGTTGATGAGGAGGACGGAACTGCTCGATACATTAAAGTAGATGAAACTGTTAAGTTTATGGCTACTGCTAATGTTGGTATGGAGTATTCTTCTGCTCGTAGTATTGATAGAGCGTTGTTAGATAGATTCATTGTTTTTAACCTAGAATATATTAAAGGGAAGGAACTGAAGAAATATCTAACTTCTATTTATGGAAATGAGGTTAGCAAGCAAGCAAAACCTCTGTGCGATATTTATGATTACTCCCATAAACTATTCCAACAAGCGGAAATCTCTACTCGTTTATCCACTCGTATGATTATCGAATCTGCACCTTTAGTGAAGAACTTTAGTGTAGCACAAATCCTTGATAATGTATTACTTTCTGTTTTCTCACAAGACTCTAGCGACATTGTAAATGATGCTAATAAACTTCGTGAATACGCTGATACACTTGGTGTTTACAATAACGTAGGCTAATGGATAACACTAATATAGACGCAGAATACATGAATCGTTGGTTAGGCGGTTGTGAGATAAATGAAATGTCTCCTAAAGTAATGTATGATGTTCAACAACTTATTAAGCATTATAGAAATATCATTGTGCCTAATGAAACAGTTGAAGTTGCTTTCCCTGTTAGTGGAACTCCATGTGCTAATGTAAATGAGAACAAGGTGTTTATTCCCTGTAATCTATTACTAGAAGGACAAGTTGATGATACTATTGGGGCAATGATTCACGAACTGCATCATATCAAATGGACAGACGCACCACGAGAATACCTTTATGCTGTTTGGTTATTTTTTAAGAAAGCAACCAAGAGTATTCAGTTAGAAAATGGTCAATCTATGTTTGATACTGTGTTCGTAGAACAAGATGTTACATTCACAAACATTCTTAATATGGAAAAGGTTGAGCGTCCTACTCCAAACTTACAGTTTGTTGCTCAATGTTTTGGGGATATACACCTTCTTGTAAACGCATTAGAAGATGTGCGTATTGATGGTAATACTCCGAGCAACATGAAAAAGTATATCGACAAAGGAGATGCGAAAGCATTTGTTGGATATGAGAAGGCTGTTGAGGAGGGGAAACTTGATGAGATTGATTTGTATAGTTTACCTTACCACTTGTTGTTTCATCACAAAGGATTTTGTGAGAACGAGTATGTAAGTAAAACTATGAATGATACTGATTTCATTCTAAACAATCCCCCAAGTAAACTTGTTATTGAAATGCTTTCTCAATATGGAGACATTATTGTTGAGCATATCAAAGATAAGTTTGCAGACGGAGACATGAAATCAAAGGGAGATTCATTAGATTCTTTAGATTCTTACTTAGGCGATATGATGTTAGGAGATGTAGATTCTAATATTGACGAAGAAGCGTCAGATAAACTTAAAGAAGAAATAAAAGAAATGATTGCCAAAGGAATAGCAAATTTAGATATAGAAGATGGTGTTATGAACTCTGCGGAGTATTCCATTCCCGAACTCTCTAACTCCCAAACTAATGTTGGTTTAGGTCATTCTAAATCAACTAAACAGTTCCATGAGGAACAAGAACACGCAAAGAAAAACAAACTGATTTCAGCAGAACTTGATGCTTCTATCAAATCTTTCGCTAACATTCAAGTTCACACAACCACAGAGGAGTTTAGTCGTAGTGTAACCTATGATACAGTAATCTTTGATGCAACACGATAACACACTTCACATTAAAATAAAAAATAAAAATAACAATGTCTGATACAGAAAAACTAGAACTTTACACCCCACAACACTATTTGCTAAATGCTCAAGAAATGAGCATGGAAGCATTAGCAGTCGTTACCGATACCGATTTAGACGAGTATGAGGAGGAACACGCAATCTATTTGGCGAAACAAAAAGAAGCGGTAGAACTAACTCATTCTCTCTACACAAGTGCAGAAAAAGATATTTGTAAAATCTTTGGTCATTTTAGTAATGAGCATAAATACCTCAAAAGAGCCATAGGTAAAGGCACAGCCTTAACTGATATTCATAGCAGAGAAATTGTTTCTCCTAGTAGGCTTAGGGAACAAGTAAAAAATGCTCGTAAGAAAGTTGATGTTACTAAATTACACACTTCTTCTACTGTAAGTGATAATGGATTGTTAGAAATCAATAATGCTTTAGAGTATTTGGTAAACAATGGATTAAAGTTAAATAAAGATTTTACTCTTACTAATGCAGTTGCAGTTGCAAAATCTCACAAAGGAACTCAACTAATGAGTCGTATTATTTCTCAAGATATGGAGTTAGATATTCACGATGAAGATGTTAGGTTTATAGGAGATAAGCAATGTGCAGATGAAACAGTATGTGGGAGTAAGTATGATATTACCACACGTTCTGATGATTTAGAACTAATGGCTCGTTGTTGTTGTGGAAACACAGAATATTCTGTAGATTTTGGTTTCTCTGACGATGGAGATTCAGTTATAGAATTAGCGGTAAAAAACTGATGAAATGCCCATCAAGTAATGAGGAAGTGAAGTTCCACAGAGATGTTATCTTTGGTAATGTTGATGAAGAAAGATTTCGCTTCCTAAAACAACAGAGAGATATTTTCGCTTCTAAGTTTGCGAGAAACATCACTCTGTTGTTGGAAAGCAAGAAGCCTAAGAAGGTGTATTCACGAAAAGGATTGTTAGACCCTAGAAAGGTGTATCAACACAGTTACGATGATTCTATCTTCTATCGCAAAACAGCAAAGCCAACTTCTGATACCACAATCGTATTTTTGCTTGATGGAAGTGGAAGTATGGATTGTAAGGCGTTTAACGGCATGACGAGGTTAGAGGTTTGTAATGTTCTTTCTTCTGCTTTTGCTAAAGCAGTAAAACGAACAATAAACAATGAAATAAAGGTAGAGGTGTTTCTAAAATCTGCGCCTTCTGTTGTGCATAAACCAACAACAGGAACAGATAACAGAGCATTTCCTATCCTTACAAGACTGTTTACAAATACTAAAAATGGTGTTTGTGATTACGATACTATGTTACGAACCGATACCATCTCTCCTATGACGATAAATGGAAAGACGCAAGGCAGTTATACTGCTGAACTGTCTGTGATGCCAGCACTTTTGGAGTTTATGAGAAAGAACATTGTTACCAAGAATGTAGTATTACTTAACATTACTGATGGAGAAGCATGGTGTGAACTAAATGATTACACCTTTGGCGATGCTGAAAACAGGCAAATGCGTATGAAGTATTTACGAAGTATCCCCCACTTAAACATAATGATTAGTGGTAGGTATCAAGAAGAAAATTTACGATACATTTATGGGGATAATCTTCTCCAAGTAGAAGGAGATTCTTTTTGCGGAGAGTTGTTTAAGAAGTTGAACACTTTAATGGGAGAAGCAATATGATTTCTAATGAAGAATGGGAAGCCGTCCACAAGAAGTATGGTAATCTAATCTATATGATTTCTCATCGTATTGGTGGAGATAAAATAACAAATGATTTTGATGATAGTGTTCAAGAAGTAAGAATGTCTGCGATGGACGCTGTAAGGACATACAAAAATAAAACTGATGATTCTTTCGAGGTGTTTTTTCCCACAAAAGATTTTGATAAATATATTAAAACTTGTTTGTGGAATAGAAAAAACTCCAACGGGATAGCAATTCAGAAAAAAGCACATATCCGTAATACAATCTCGTTAAGCACACATGAAGATATTTTCTTTGCTGATGATGATAACTGCGGAGATAGTAGGCAACAAGCACGAACTTATGTTGAGAGTAAAATCTCTGAAGCAACAAGTGGTGTAGATGAAATGTTTAAGTCTTTTGCTGACGTAAACATGGACGCAGATACTAGGAGTATTGTTTCTCTCGTTGAGGGAGATGGTAAAATGATAAAACCGAATGGTATGTTAAATATCAATCGAATCGCAAAAACTTTGGGCAAAAAGAAGCACCAAGTAAAATACATTGTCGAGAGACTACAAACACAACTAAAAGATTACAATGGCAACTAACAAAATCAATCAAAGCATTAGCGGAGTTTATGGAGGACATCTTCTTCAATCACTCCGAAGAATATCAAACATAAAACACAATGCGTGTAAAGAAACTATTACCCTTCCTAGCCTCTTTACAGATGACGAAGAACGGTTTATCCGCAACATAGATGAGGACGAAGGAAATATTTTCTTATCTATTATTGACCACAAGGAAAGCCTTGTTCGTTTGATAGATACTCCTCATAAAAAGGGGATTGTTCTTACTGTTCCTAAAGTGTTAGAGATAGTGGAGACTGTTGGTTTTTATTCTGATAGAAATGGATATGAACATAGAAATTCGTCTTGTGAACTCATAAGTTATAAATTTCTTGATGTAGTATCTTTTATTAAAGAAACTGCTTGTAACATTATTGAGTTTATATCTACGAGAGAGGATATGCGTATCTTGGGTAAACTTGGTGCGCGTTCCTACTACTCTAGTAGAACTAAACTTCCAAAGGTGTTTTCTCCTTTGTTATCTTCACGATATGAACCTTCTAACTTTGCTAGAATCGCTCAGCACTCTTACTTTAACTTACTTAAAAGAGGGCAAAAGACTCAAACACAGATAGATGTGAGAAGTGAAGATTTATCACACACTATTTTAAGGAATGAACTTGCAATCGTGCGTAACGAAAAGCATCGTGCAGTAAAAGAGTTAGAGGTATGAGTAAGGTTCAACCTATACCACAAGAACTTTGGGGTGCATTAAACCTTGTTACTCACGAAGTAAGAATGGCATTGGCTATAACTCGTTCAAGAAATACTCGTTTAGCCAAAGCAGTAGCATTACTTGATGAATATGCTTCTTGCTTTGGTGCTGATGGTAGAGTTTCACAAAGAGGAGAAATACCACAATGTTGGAACGCAGAAACCATTTTCACACCGCACAGAGAGTTCGGTAAAGAAGAAGTGTGTAGAGAACAACTAACATTTAATTTTGATGAAATGGAGGAAACGAGTGAAAACTAATGGAATAGAAATACCCCCATTTGATAAAATCATAGAGGGGTATCAAGTATTGATAACCTCTAACACAGCATACATGAAGAACAAAAAGGGAGAAAAGTCGTGGCTTCCGTATGTGAACACATGGGGTACTTATTACTCCATAAAAGGGTTTGCAGTAAATAGAGCAAAGGCTCTTTTGCGATGGAATCCACAGGATACTCTTTCTTGTGTTATAGAACAATCAACAGGAGAAATAGTTTGGAAAAGTTGGGAGAATAATTCTCAGCAACACTAAAATAAAACTTTAATAAATAGGAGTAAAAAATGCTCAAAACTCGAATGAAAAATAACGAAATGAAAAAATCACTTTACAATCTCTTAGCCATTGCTTTGGTGCATGGCTTACCTATGTTAGCCTTCTTGATGTTGGTTAGTTGCCAAACAGAACAACCCACAACAGAAATTTATGAATCTGTTGAAAGAAAAGGAGAGTTGATGGCGGAATGGAATGATATTTACGAAACTATGGATACAGAGTATGATTTTTCTGTTGATATGGAAGTAGGTGCGTTACGCGAAAAACTAGAACCACATGGTATAACTGTCATGCGTGTAAATCCAAATAATGTTGAACACCAACGCAGATACCGCAGACATCTCCTTAATCAATCGAATCCACAAATGGAAATGACCGATTGGCAAATACATAAGGTTCATTCCTTTCCTTCTAATGGAAGAACCTACGATAAGGATTGTCCTCATTGTAAAAAAGAAATGGTGGAGTTTATGAATGTAGGAATACAAGAATTTAGAGAGAGACAAAGACTAGGGCTGTGAAAAAGAAAAAAATAATAAAAGAATTGCTTTATGCGTTTGTTCTTTTTACACCAATCATAGCATATTGGGGATTCTTCTACTTTTTTGGAGAAACTTATGAGGGATAATTACAAATGTAAAGATTGCGGAAGCGACAGCGATTCCCCAAAAACAGATAAGTATAACTGTGATATGTGTGGCGTAAGAGATGCTATTATAGGAGAACACTAATGAAGAAAAGAATACACATTAACCAACATAAGATTCGTGCCAATACAAAACATGGAACTAATGAACCTGTTATTACTGTAAAAACATACAAATCTAATGAGTATGGACATGATGTTCAGATTCTAGGAGAGAGCAGAGTAGTTTATTCTCCCAACAAACCATTATCTTGTGGTGCAAAGGTATGGATTGAAACTCAAGCACCTGTGGTAATAAATTGAAGATAATCAAAACAATAGAGGATAAACTAGCAAATGTATTTAACATCATGGCTTGCCTAAGAACGCTAGTATGTCTTATTTTTCTTATATTTTCTTTTTGCTCATGTAGCATGGTAGAAAATGTATATTCGGAAGCGTATTGGGTAAGCCACCAAATACATTTCCAAGATAATATGCCTGTGGCGAACTGCCATTGGTGTCAAGAATACAACCAACTAATTCCATAACAATGCCGAATCATTGCACAAATATTATGCACATCGACGGAGACTTAAGGCATAGGCAAGAGTTTGTTGATAAGAACAAAGGTTTTGATTGGACGGATACAGGGAAGGAAAATAGGTATAACGAACTTTCGTTTCATGCTTCTGTTCCTGTTCCAAAGAAAATCATTACCGCAAACACCAAAAATACAAATTCTAAGAAGAATAATGTTACTTCTGAAGGTTGGTATGCTTGGTGTAATAAGAATTGGGGAACGAAATGGGATTGCTATGACGAAGAACTTGTTCACGAGCAAGAATATACTTACTACTCATATACTACTGCTTGGAGTCCTCCTACTGAGTGGGTAGAGAAAGTCTCTCGCAAATTCCCACATCTCAAATTCAATGTTGAGTGGGGAGAAGAAGGAGGTTGTGGAGGTAGGGTTATGGTTGAGAGAGGACATTTAGTCTTTTGCGAAGAAATGTCCGACCAAGAATGGAAAAATTTTATGGGGTTTGAAGATGACGATGAATGATGAAGATGCTATCACTATTTTAGAAATCGCGGGATTTGCACTAGAAACTATCGGAGAGATGATAGGCTCACACCTTGATATTTCCGATGAAGAACTTGAGAGGATATTCTCCTTGATAGGGGAACAACAGTTTGAGTTTGATTATTGTGGTTAAACAAAAACAAGAAGATAAAGCGTCCTGTGTTATTTGTAATGGCACAGGCATCAATGAAGAAAAACTTAAAGGTTATCGCAGATACAAATGTTGGAAATGTGATGGCACAGGAGAACAAAATGAAGAAAAGACACAACAAATACAGGATTCTTAAAGGCTTTGATACTAAGAGTAAAGCAGAGAAGTTTCTTAGGACTCTAAGTTCTGAACTGCCCAAGCCCTGTTGTAAATACGGCATACTTGAGCGTCAATGGAATGGTAGAGATAAGAAACGCTTTTATGTGCGAGAACTCGTAAAGAAAGGGAGAAAGAGAATCTAATGGTAAGTATAGCACTCCAAGACTGCCTTCGCCATGTGCGAGTAACAGATATGATGTTATCAGCTCTTGTTACTGCTATTGAAGTTCTCTCTAAGGAGGAACAAGAAACATATAAGGAGGATATTAGACACCTACAACTCTTTCTTGCCAACGCCACAAATACCGTTCTAGGTAATCCCACCGAGATAATAGATTTCGATTATTGGGAAGTAACCCACGAACCAACAAACCCCTTTTGGGGAGGAGAATACTTAAACAATGAAGAAGATAGTAAAGAACATAGTGAATAGAATAGTAACATCCAAGTTATACCTAATACATAATTATATTGAAATATCTTGTTGTATTTTGTTCCTAGTTTGGGTCATGTTCTATCTGTAATGGTATCAATAATGGGGTAAAATGAAATAAACTTCTTATCCGGCATCTATAAATAAATATATTTTTACATAAAACAATAATATATTTGTATCGAATCTTGTTCTTTTTGGGCAAGATTCTTTTTTTATGTGTTATTTTCTTTTGTTTTCTACACCCCTTCTCTTTTTAGGGGAGAAAAAAAGAAAAGAAAAAAAGAGAAGAAAATCAGAGTTCTATCCCCTCTACGCATTAAGAAAAAGTCAAAAGTTAGCTCTTATTTTTTTTGCATATAGGCATACCCAAAAAGTCAAAACAATAAAAGAAACCCTCACCCCCTTGCGAGGGTGAAGGCTAAAAGTCAAAACCGTATTAGGAGATTATTACACTATTGACCCATGTTTGGTGGCATACCTTGTTGAGGTGCGAGTAGTTGCATTAACATACCAATTACTTGTATCCCCTTCATTGTAAATCCATCATCTTGAAACTCATCAGGATAGTGATTACTTAGAATCCCCATCACTTCCTTGATACACACAACCATTTCTTCATCTCTCATACCCTATTATAGTATCCAAAAAGTCAAAAGTAGGGTCTTTATTCTGTGCTTCTTTTTTTGCACAATACAAAAAGTCAAAAGAGAGTATAAAAATAAGGGATATAAGGGTTACTTCACAGACTATTTCACCCCTATACCCCCTTCATTAAATGGAATATAATACTATTATTGTAACTTCTATATGAATAAAGAACAGATTAGAGGGTATATCACACCTATAAAATAGAATAAAATCTTTTTACCTTAGTGGTGATACCCTCCAATGGCATATATTATACCACATAACCCCTTACTTCACAACTACTTATGTACGACTAGCATAAAATATGAACGAGTTGGTGATTCTGCTCTTTACTTGCTTTTTTTTTATCGATTTTCGTCCGCAGTGTGCGTAAGTAATGCTAATATAAGGACTTGCAGCTACCGGGCACGTGCGAGATATTTATATTTTTCCAAGAATATGTTTGCGTTTAATAATACGCCATGATATAATATACGCATAATGGGAAACAAACACAGACCAATCAATCAACGCATTCTTGAAACCCAAGCACAACTCGCTAAACTTATGGCGAACCAAGCAAAGGACGAGATTGCTAAAAATCCACAAATCCAAGACTTTGATATGGAAATCAAAGACTTGAACGCAGAGATGGTTAAGATGAACCGTTGGGAGAACGAATCCGAAGAAAAGGTAGTAGCCTTTCTTGAACGAGCAGAACAATGGAGAGTTAAAGGCGAAAGTGCTAAGAACGCCAAGCCAGATATTCTCAAGGAACTCGCAGAAGTCAAAAGCAAAAGAAAGGCTCTTGCTGAATCTCTTGCTTCTAACCTAAACCTCAACACAGAGGACATGGAATAAGTCAAAAGTAAGGGGAGGGTTACGGCTCTCCCCCTACACCACCCTTAAAAAGTCAAAAGTAATATGAAAGACCAAGCAATCACAGACCTCATGTCCGCCCTCGCAGGGAAGGATTTCCACGAAACCAAAGCAACTAACCAGTGCATGACCTGTTCAGAGCCTAATATGGAGTTTACCAACCAACTCTCAATAAGGGAATACAACATCAGCGGTATGTGCCAAGACTGCCAAGATAGCTTCTTTGGCGCAGATTCAAATCCAAATTGGGACGATGTAGACGAGGACGAGTAGTATTATACCCTAGCGGAGGGAAAAAGTCAAAAGTAAGGGGAGGGTTACGGCTCTCCCCCTACACCACCCTTAAAAAGTCAAAACCGCGTCCGCGCTGTGCGTAAGTGCTTATAAAAAAAGAGGATGGACTCGAAAGCCCACCCCCTAGTATGAAATATCGCCAACCTTTAATTATATGTTCCTACCTGTTTGAAATTCCTCCGAACGAACGAGCGAGCCATATTCTTGGTGCGGAAATTGAAAGACTTAGTATTCCGACCATTGCGAACGATGGCTGAGTAGGAACGACCTGTCTTATGAATGCTAACTTTGTTTGCTGATTGTTTCATGACCCATATTATATCGTATCCTTGAAGGATTGCAAGCATAAACAGGTTTATCTTTTAATTAATTAATTAATTAATTAAAATCTTAACTCCGGCTGCCATAAGGACTTACGCGTTCCGCGACCCGCCCAATCACCCGATTAGAGCCCGCAGGCGTAGCCTAATGAGCGATATAAGCGATTGTATGGATGTCCTTTGACCAACACGCACGGCAGGAACCGCATTTCCCTTTCCGCTCAAATGCTCGGCATAAGGCGTAACCCTTGGAAGGAATAAAATCTTTCTCCCTTTGAATTATTGTGGAAGTGTACTTGCCTGGAATCCTTTCGCCCGTTACGCTATCCGAAGATAGGCGTACCGTTACGTTAGGAAGAACCGCCACCCAATTAAGAATGTCCCGAATCGCAGGGATTTTATAGGAGCGCGTAGGGAGCCAATGCTCGCAATTTGGAGTTTGGCGGATAACCTCATAAATTTTCTTGGCAAGGTCGGCAGAGCAAACATCGCCGCTATCAAACCAGCGGAACCATTTTGCTTTCCCTATTGCTTTCACCATAGCATCGACCCACCCGCTACGCTTCCAATCTTCCATATTATGCTCTCTTAAATCTTTCACCTTTCCGAACTTATAACGCCCACGGGTGGCATAGCAACCAGCGCAAGCGGGAACCCGGAAATGTCCCTTATTGTGCGCCCCTGGGCAAGATACTATCGCTGGCAATGACCAAGATTTACAAGGCATTTTAGAGGCGTTCGAGAGTTTAGGTTGGGCTACCATTATGCGTATATTATAACATGAACATGAACAGAAAGCAAGTAAAATAATATATTTCCCCTGGCGGCTGCAAGTCCCGGTAAACAAAGGACTTACGCATACCGCGACCCCGCCGCTGCGATTTTGTCAAGTAAAAAATGGACTTTCTTGCTAGGTGAAAGCCCGAAACATCCTCCCCTAAACTTAGCGGCGAAAGGGGTTGCCGTTGAAAAATTTTAAAATGGGTTTTTAGGAGCTACCAAGGCTTTCTAACCCACCCGCGATTAACGGGAAACCTACCCCTGCCGGGGATGGGTTTGCTACTTCTAAGCGTAGCAAAAAATGGGCTTTCTTTGTAGGT